>Ga0082212_10002899_pt1 | contig 24600 bp, 17 predicted proteins | sample TergutNt197P3_FD_71548 | JGI IMG/M metagenome (GOLD analysis project Ga0082212, IMG submission 71548) | Neocapritermes taracua P3 segment gut microbial communities from Petit-Saut dam, French Guiana - Nt197 P3 | ecosystem: Host-associated > Arthropoda: Insects > Digestive system > Gut ... | reverse complement strand
GCCAGCTCCGCAAGCCGCCCGATGTGCCCAACATGGTTGCGCGACGCTATCTCAGGCACGACACCGCCGTACAAAGCGTGCATGTCCGCCTGAGAGAAAAGCTCGCTTGACAGCACTTCGCGCCCGTCGCGTACAATCGCGGCAGCAGTCTCGTCGCACGATGTTTCTATTGCAAAAATGATCATATCAAGTCACCTGTTTAGTCTGTCAATCTCATGAGTTGCGATTTATCATGAGACTAGTGCTACGAATTGCAAATAACTAGTGGTCAAACATCATTTGCTCTACGAACTGTTCGTTAAACACAGGGCTCGTCGACAACTCGATGTATTCGCACCGCTCACGTATATCGCTCAACGCTAAGCGGGCCTTCGCGGAGCACAGAGCCAGCGCCGCCCCCTCGCCCGCTGTGTTGCCCAATGTCTGCGTCACGGGCAGGAAGCTTTTCGGGAACAGCCCGATCCGGGCGGCGCTGTACTGATCCATAAAGCTGCCGAACCCGCCCGCGAGAACGAATGAAGTCACATGTTCCTCAGTGACCCCCGCGTGGCGGAGCAAGGTCTGGATCCCCGCCGCGATCGCGGCTTTCGCGAGCTGCAGCTTCCTGATATCGGAAGCTGACATATAGACGCCGCCGAGGGCGTCGAGTGTGCCAGGAGAACCGTCCCCCTGACACGCGCCATCACCTTGGCGCATCAGCCAAAACACGTTCTTTCCGTCGACCTCGCCCATGAGCGACGCTATTTTGTGTTCGATCTCGTCCGCACCGAGCATGCGGCCCGATTCATCTACAGCTCCGGTTTCGAGCAGAACGGCGAGTGCATCCAGCAACCCGGAGCCGCAGAGCCCGCGCGGCGCGCCGTCGCCGATGACCGACAGTTTCAGGCCGTTGTCCCACTTTATATGATTGACCGCCCCGCTCACCGCGGCCATGCCCATCGTGATTTCAGCGCCTTCGAACGCCGGCCCCGCCGCTGTCGCGCAACAGTAGTATTTATCGCCTATTTTCATCGCTATCTCACCGTTTGTGCCGATGTCAAGATACACAACAGGCCCCTGCATATTCTCGAGCCCTGCGGCAAGCATCCCCGCTGTAATGTCGCCGCCTACATATGATGAAATCGAGGGAGCGAAATACACTCTGGCGCCATTTGCCAGGCCTAAATCATCGCCGGCGTCCATTTCCTCTCCGAAGAGGCTGACCGGCGTAAATGGCACGACGCCCATGCCGACAGGGGAGAAACCGGCAGCGAGGTGCTCCATTATCGTGTTCGCGGCTATCGATACATAGCCGATGTCTTCCGCCCGGGCGCCGGACGCGGCGCAGGTCTTTCGTATGAGCGACGATAACTGTCCGCGGATAAGCCGCGTCAGCGTTTCATGCCCGTTTTCCGCGCAATACTGAATGCGGCTTATAACGTCGGCGCCGTAAGCCCTTTGCGCGTTGACCCCGCTGGCGGTCGCTATCCGCGCGCCGGTGTCCGCGTCTGTCAGGTGCGCGACGACAGTCGTCGTCCCAATGTCGACGGCGACGCCGAGATTTGCGCTCAGCGGCGCTTTTTTCTGAAGTGAGAGATCGACGGCCGCTCCTTTATCCGCGATTCTCATTTCAAACTCGTCAGGCAGGTAAACATCCATATAGCCGTCGGCTAATGTACGGCACGCAAGCACCTGCTCGCCGTCCGGCGCAAGCCGGACGAGGCATTTACCGCATTTGCCCTGCCCGCCGCAAGGAGCGTCAAGGAACACCCCGGCGTCGCTGATGCACTCGAGCAGCGTTTCTCCCTGCTGCCCCGCGGTTTCACAAACCAGTTTTCCCGATCGGTAAATACTTATTACCGGATCCATATCGTACTCCAATCTTTCATTATTTTTCTACGTATTGTATTACTGAGGTTCAAATTCTGATTGATTTTTGTGTTACGGGAAAAAAGCCGCGCCTTCACATTTCTCCGAACAGCGACCACGAGTTGCAGTGCGTTATCGTGGCGTCAACGAACCGGCCGACAAGATCGGCACCGCCGAGCATATGCACTAGCCTACCCCCGTTTGTGCGCGCCTTGAGAGGGTAACGCTCATCACCTGACTCCTCATCGACAAGCACCTTGACCGTCTTCCCGACATATTGCGCATGCTTTTCTTCAGAGAGCGCATTTTGCAGTTCGAGCAGCCGATCGAACCTGACTTGTTTTTCATCGCGCGTTACATTGTCGAGCATCTCCGCGGCGGGAGTTCCGGGACGCTTTGAGTATATAAATGTGAACATCGCGTCGAACCGCGCTTTTTCGACCAGTTCCATCGTGTCTTCGAATTCCTCGTCGGTTTCGCCTGGAAAGCCGACTATCACATCGCTTGTTATCACTATGTCCGGCATGAGCTCCCTCGCGATCGCCGCTTTTTCAAGGTATTCCGCCTGTGTGTATCCCCTGTTCATCGCCTTCAGGACGCGGTCGTTACCTGACTGAAACGGCAGATGTACATGGCGGGCGGCTTTCTCGCTCTCCGCCATAGCGAGGAAAAGCTCGCGCGACGCGTCCTTGGGGTGGCTTGTCATGAAACGTATCAGGAACTCGCCGTCAATATCGTTTATCCGCCGGATCAGTGTGGCAAAATCAATGTCATCATAAAGCCCTGCCCCATAAGAATTCACGTTCTGGCCTAGCAGGGTAATGTCTTTATATCCATCCGCGACGAGCCTGCGCGCTTCATCGAGTATTACGCCCGGCCTGCGGCTCCGCTCCCTGCCGCGGACATGCGGCACGATGCAGTAGGAGCAGTAATTGTCGCACCCGTACATGATCGGCAGCCACGCCTTGACCTTTCCCTCGCGTATTACGGGATAACCCTCCGCTATCGCCCCGTCGCCGCCGCCGTCGCCGAAAACGCGACCTTTCGCCGTAAGCGCGCGTTGCAGCAGCTCCGGGAAACGCCATAGATTATTTGGTGAAAAAACAAGGTCGACCTGCCTGTAAGACTGCCTGACTTTCTCAACTGTCTCAGGCACACCTGCGAGGCACCCGCAAAACGCGATGATCTGCGACGGCTTTGCTTTTTTTGTATGTACAAGCGCGCCGACGTTGCCCAAAACGCGGTTTTCAGCGTTTTCCCTTATAGCACACGTGTTTATCACGATAACGTCCGCAATAAACTCGTCGTCTGTCCGGTCATACCCCATTTCCGCAAGCATACCGCGCAGCTTTTCGCTGTCGGCTTCATTCTGCTGGCAGCCGTACGTATCGACATACGCCAGCGGCGCCGCCGGAAGCGCCGCTGAAATGTCATGCACCAGCCGCATGATCGCTTTTTGCTTATCTATCTCTATTAACGGAATTTCCAATTTGAATATTGCTCCCTGATATATTGTAACCGGTCACAGATGGCTGGTAAGCAGCTTCCCCGCTAAAGCTGCAGCGAATGTCTGCATTTATTTGCTGATTTTATCATTTCACTATGGAAATTACAATCAATATAATATATAATCAACAATATGGACGGAAGCCCGGTTCCGTATGAGCGGATATGGAATCCGCCCCCCACAAGCAACAAACAATGAAGTAGGGTGAGTTCATTGAAAAACCTTGTCATAGACCTCCGAATGGTCAGGAACAACCTCCATGCAATAAAGGACCGCGCTCAAGGCGCGGCGGTGATTGCCGACCTCAGCGCGAACGCCGGCGGGATGGGTCTGCTGCGAACCGCGCAATTCCTGCGCGATGAGGGCATCCGCAGCTTCGCCGTTTCAGACCCGGAAGACGCGAAAAACCTACGTCAAAACGGTTTTATAAATGAGCGGCTGATGATGCTCCGAAGCACGGCGGATCCGCATGAGATCACCGAACTTCTGGCGCATAACGTGATCTGCACAGCGGGGTCTTACGACTCGGCGGTCGCGATTAACGGTATTGCCGAATCGCGTGGTATGACTGCCGAAGTTCAGGTGAAGATAGACACAGGCCTCGGACGGTATGGATTCCAGCCGGCTGAACTCGATAAAGTCGCCGCTATATACAAATATATGTCGAGCCTCAGGGTCGTCGGGACGTTTACCACATTTTCGGCTTCATGGCGCAGCAGGAAACTTACGCTGCTCCAACTCGACACGTTCAACTCTGTACTTGACAGGCTTATCGGTATGGGGCTTGAGCCCGGCGCGGCACATGCGTGCGACTCAGCGGCGCTGTTTAAATATGATATTGAGTTTATGGACGCGGTACGCGTAGATACCGCGTTGTCCGGCAGAATACCTGGGAAAGTCGTTCCGGGGCTTGCGCGCGTCGGATTTATCGAAGCAGGGCTTGAGGAAGTAGGGTGGTTCCCAAAGGGGCACAATATTGGCGCCGAGCGGGGATTTGTGACGAAAGCGCCGACGAAAATAGCGATCCTTTCGGTCGGGTACTTTCACGGGTTCGGCGTCGACCGCTATATAGTTGAGAGAAGCCTTTTCGATATAGCGAGATATCGCCGCAGTACGGCCTATGTCAGGATAAACGGCCAAAAGGCGCGTGTTCTCGGCAGCGTCGGCTTGCTTCATACCATGGTCGACGTCACGAAAATCGACTGCACCGTTGGCGACATAGCGCTTCTGGATGTCGACCCGGTCAACGTAAAGGGTCTGCCGATATTATACCGGTAGAATGCCAGTGAGGATGAATTGCCTAAGATTTTTGAGCTTGAGCCGCATGTAGCGGATCTTATCGCGGCGGGAGAGGTCGTTGAGCGGCCTGCTTCCGTCGTCAAGGAATTAGCCGAAAACTCGATAGACGCGGGCGCGGGTATTATTACTATCGAAATAAACGCCGGTGGTATGACGTATATACGCGTTACGGACAACGGCTGCGGTATCGCCCCGGAAGATGCCCAGACCGCTTTTTTGCGCCACGCGACCAGCAAACTAAGCGGCGCCGAGGGGCTTGAAGCTATCGGTACGCTTGGTTTTCGCGGCGAAGCGCTCGCTGCTATTGCCGCTGTATCGCGGATCGAGCTTCTGACACGCGAGCAAGGCGCGCAGGAGGGCGTAAGGCTGCTGCTGGAAGCCGGAGCGGTTTTGAGTATGGCCCCGGCGGGATGCCCGGAGGGGACGACGATAATAGTACGCGACCTGTTCTTTAATACTCCTGCGAGGTTGAAGTTTATGAAGTCCGACCGCGCAGAGGGTTCCGCAGTCGCTTCTGCTGTACTGCGCTGCGCGCTGTCGCACCCGGAGGTCTCCATCCGCTTGATAAAGGATGGTAAAACTGAACACCATACTCCCGGAGACTCCCGCATCGATTCGTGCATATACAGCCTGTTTGGACGTGAATTCGCGTCCGGGCTGATAAAGGCGGAATCGGGTGATGAGAGTGTATCAACGACAGGGTATATATCGAGTCCGTACGCCGCGCGCGGGAACAGGAGTTATCAGTTCTTTTTCGTCAATGGCAGGGCTATACAGTCGCGGACGCTTCAAGCCGCTCTTGAGCAGGCTTACGCAAACACTCATATGTCGGGGCGTTACCCGGCATGCGCGTTGTATATTAAGACAAAACCGGGTAATGTCGACGTAAATGTCCACCCGGCGAAAACCGAGGTCAAATTCGTCTCGGACAAACAGGTTTTTGACAGTGTCTATTACGCTGCGCTCGGCGCGCTGAGTAATGGACAATTGACAATGGACAATGGACAATCGGCGCCGGGTAATGGACAATGGACAAAGGGCGATGGGCGGCGAGCAATTGACAATGGACAATTGCGCGCCCCGCTCACCAAAGATACAGACCCTGCACAACGGGGGATTGATAATCGCCCCTACGGCACAAAGTGTCATTCTGAGCGCAGCGAAGAATCTCAATGCGTTGCAGTACAGGAGTTTCAAGATTCTCAATTCTCAATTCTCAACTCTCAATTGAACTCCGTTATCCACACTCCACACTCCGCTCCCGGCAGCTCAGATAATTCTCAATTCTCAATTCTCAATTCTCAATTAACCTCCACACTCCACACTCCGCACTCCGCTGTTGCCTCCCCAGGGGTTACGTATCAGGGACGGTCGCCCCTGCAATACGACGCCTACCAGGGCGACCGGAAGTTGCCCCAACTAGTGCCAGAGTCGGAGCCAGAGGCGCCGGGCCCGCCCGACTTGCAGTTCCGCGTTATTGGTGAAGCGCTCAGCACATATATCATCGTCGAATACAATGGCGGCGTTTGGTTTATAGACAAACATGCCGCACATGAGAGGATACATTTCGACGCGCTTCGAAGCGAAGGCTTTGAGCCGATGTCACAAGCGCTTATTACCCCTGTCATTTGCAGACATGGGTATGAAGACGCGACGTTTTTACTTGAGAACGCAGAGGTTCTTGAGAAGCTGGGATTCACCGTTGAGAGTTTCGGGGAAGACGCTGTCGCGGTCAGGGGCATACCGGCGGAGATTGACATAGGAGACACGGAGCCTGTGCTATCGGAAATCTGCGCTCAGCTCAGGCTTGGCGGAATGGCGGAATCCGCGCGGCGTGACAGCATTTTCCGCTCGGTCGCCTGCAAGGCTGCGATTAAGGCGGGGAGGTCATCAGAACTGAGCGAACTAAGGACGCTGGCAGCGAGGGTGTTGTCGGGCGAGGTCACTAACTGCCCGCACGGGCGGCCGGTCGCCTTTGAACTGACAAAAACCGCGCTTGACCGCAGTTTTAAAAGGATATGAAGAACATCCTCGTCATAACAGGGCCGACTGCGACCGGGAAAACCGCACTGGGCGCCGCGCTTGCTAAGGCGGCGGGCGGCGAGGTCATTTCGGCGGATTCAATGCAGGTTTACAGACATATGGATATCGGCACGGCGAAGCCGACGGAATCAGAAAAGCTGGGCGTGCCGCACCATATGCTTGACATTATTGCGCCGGGGGAGGACTACTCTGCGGCGCGTTATGTCGCCGAAGCGGCGGAGTGCGTCGACGACATTCTGCAACGCGGAAAGCTGCCTGTGCTTGTGGGCGGCACAGGGCTATATATAGATTCGCTTATATCCGGTCATAAATTCTCAGAACGCGGTAACAACGTGCTGCGCCGGGAGATCGAGGAGAAATACGACGAACACGGCGGCGAATCTATGCTGGAGAAGCTCCGTGAGTCCGACCCTGAAAGCGCCGTAAAGATCCATGCCAATGATAAAAAACGGATCGTCAGGGCATTAGAGGTCTTTGAAACGACCGGGAGGACGATATCAGAGCATGATCAGGCAACGAAATTGCTGCCGCCGCGATACGATGCCGTGAAATACGCGCTGACGTTTTCGGACAGGAATGTGCTTTACGCGCGGATAAACGCGCGCATCGACGGTATGATTGAAAACGGTCTTGAGACAGAAGTGCGCTCTTTGCTCGACACAGGCGTTCCATCAGTCTCAACGGCGATGCAGGCGATCGGATATAAAGAGATGATGGGCGCGATACGTGGAGAGTGCAGTATGGAAAACGCAATCGCGCGCATCAAGCAGGAATCCAGGCGCTACGCAAAACGCCAGCTCACATGGCTGCGCCGCGATGCGGGAGTCAACTGGATAACATGGGAAATAGAACCGGACATCGAAACAGCTGTAAAATTCATCATGACGGAGCGCCAATATGAAACGAACTGATTTTTATATGAAAGTCATCACAGCCGTGTTGTTTCTTGCGGTCGCGTGTTACATTGGCGTTTATGTCTACAGGGCTGCAATAAACACGTATGTGACTACGCCTGCGATAAGCTATTCAGTCGAAGAGCTTTTTCCTGCCTACGGCTACATCGTCCGCACTGAAACGGTGCTTGAGGATACAGGCGCCGCTGTTTTGCCGATCGTAGGAGAAGGAGAAAAAGTCGCGTCAGGGCAGGCTGTGGCAGTCGAGTACACAAGCAGCCGGGCGCTTGAAACAGCAAGCGAAATCCGCGCGCTCAGACTAAGGATAGCGCAGCTCGAAGCGCCCGGAGCTTCAGCCGAGTCGGTTTGCCTGGCAAACGTTATGGCGCTGTCAATAGCGGTACACAGCGGCGATTTAAGTACGCTTGATGAGTTGACGATCAGCATCGAGACAAATATATTTTCAAGCGGTGCAACGTCAGGCTCTGATCTGCCTGATCTTAAAAAACGCCTTGAGACACTGGAGGGCATAAGCGCCGGTATGAGGACTATCTACGCTCCGGTCAGCGGTGTCTTTTCACAAGTAGTCGACGGGTTTGAGCGCGTAAAACCGGGGGCGCTTTCCGAGTTGACGCCCCCGGACCTTATGGAGCTTTTCCGGGCTCCGTCCGCAGTGAATAGCGCAGGAAAACTCGTGACCGAGTTTAAGTGGTATTACGCCGCCATCATGGACGGAGCGGACGCGGTCCGCCTGTCTCCGGGCCGGCAGATCGCAGTTCAGTTTTCCGGAGCTTATCACGCCCGTGTGAATATGCAGGTCGAGTCTGTCGGCAGGAGGGAAGACGGAGAATGCGTCGTGCTGTTCTCTTGCGACAGGGTAGTACATGACGTAGCGCCTCTGCGTTATATGCGTGCCGACGTCGTCTATGACACAGTAACCGGTATACGCGTACCAAAGGAAGCTATCCAGCTGGACGATGACGGAACGACTTTTATATACCTGCAGACCGGCGTCCGCGCCGAGCGGGCGGACGTCGACATACTAACTGTATACGGCGATAGTTATCTTGTTCAGATCGGCGGGGAGGTTTGGTCACCGTTGCGTGAAGGCGCGACGATAATCGTAAAAGCAAACGGTTTATACGACGGCAAGGTCGTCAGATAATATGCTTGCCGACTTTTTCGCGCAGTGTTTCCGGGCGGAACGGTTTGACGATATAATCCTTTGCGCCCAGAGCGAGCGCCGAGGTAACATTGTCGATAGACCCTTCGGACGTCAGGAATATGATGGGCGTATTTTTGTGCTTATCATAGCTTCTGATTATTGGAATAAGGTCGAAACCATTCATTTCCGGCATCATGTAGTCCAGTAAAAACAAATCCGGATCCTGTTTTTGCAATATCTTCTCGATTTCAGTGGGCTTTGGCAGAGTGAGCACTTTATAATCGTCTTTCAAAATTGACCACACCGATTTCAGGATGACCGGTGAATCGTCGACAGCCAGAATTACCGGCAGTCTGCTGACGTCCTCCGCATCCAGCAGCCGTATCGTCTCCGCAAGGGACGCCTTTCCGTTATAAGCGGGTCCATCCTCGCGATCAGTTTGACCCGCTTCATCGGAGCCCTTCTTTGTTTTCATGATCCGCGCGTTAAAATCATTAAAACTGTCCCTAACTCTTTTCGCGTATGTTGCCGCCAGCCTCCAGTTGCCTTCGCGTTCGTATGAGTCAAGAATAGCGTGAAACTCAATGATGAATTCTTCGCATTCCATGTTGTCCAATAGGTTTATCATGTCATTCAGGCTTCTGCGGTCTTCCTTGTCGCCGTTACGATTTTCAAAATTCGTCAAAGCGCGGGAAACGTCCGGCGCGAGGGATAAGAGCTCATATACTTTTCCGAAATATTCATCGACCGACAACGACGGGTTTACCTCTGCGAAACGCCTGACATTAAGACCGCTGTGCATCAGTAATGCCTGCAAATCAAAGTGATTGAATAAATTTTGATCCATATATCCGTATACCCCCCTCTGAACATAAACAGCAATTGATTTTCAAAGATAAATTATTATACACTATATGAAAACTTAACACAAGATGGTATAATTACTTCAACTTTACGGTATGTGTAATTTTTCAGCTTTACTGTATAGTAAACTTTAGTTCTTTGCAACTTCAGGGAGGTATGCTTAATGTCTATGCGCATAAAGGCGGCACTGGTCATAGTGCTCATTTTTATTGCCGTCACGGTTGCGAATTATTTCTCAAGTTGGGCATTTACCACACGAAGTATAACGGAAACCATGGAGCAGGAACTGTCGCTTGCACTTGATATTGCCGACACGGTAGTGACGACGAAAATCGGGCTGCTGAAATCAAACGCGGAGATCATTGCAGAAAGACTCATAAGGAGCCGTTCTGTTGCGGAGACAGAAGAAATAATGGCAGCCCAAATGAGTGAATTTGACGACTTTATTTCGCTAACTGTATTCGACAGATACGGTGTTTACGCGAGTTACGGGTCAACGACGGCATATGATGTTGTAGTAACTGAAAAAGAGTATATTCTGGCTGCGATCGACGGGCTTAAGATTTTGACGACTCCGCACTATAACGGCGCGGACGGCAAGCTGGTCATGCATGTTTTCGTACCAATGGAACCGGACAGGGTTTTGTCGGCTACTATTCCGGGGATGCTTTTCTCCGACATTCTATCACAGTACAGGCTGTGGCAAACCGGCAGTATGTTTATGGTCGACGCGGAAGGTACTTTTGTAGCAAATTATCGCTCAGAACTGGTTTTAGAACGGCAGAATTTCATTGACGGCGCGTTGACCGACCCCAGCCTGGTGTCCGCAGGTGATTTTTACAGGAAAATGATATCTACCATGGATGCTGGTTCCGGAATGTATATATATGAGGGTAAAGAACGACTCTGTGTCTATAAGCACGTTACAAACTCCCTTGTAGGTTGGCGTATTGGCGTTGTCGCGCCTTTGTCGGAAAGCCCGCAAAGCAGCGTTAAAAACCGCCTCTTAATTGCCGCCGGTTTTTTCCTTGCGATGGGGGTAATAGTATCGATTTTCATTTCCCGGATCGCGGTCAAACCTTTTGTGAAGATAGAAACGCAAAACAGGAATCTGGCGCGGCTCAACGAAACTGTTCAGGCGCAATCAGAGCTTATCGAGGATGAACGCGAGCGGATCAAGCTCATGCTCGACGCCACGCCTCTTGCCTGCCGCCTGTGGAACAGGGAATATCAGGTTTTTGAATGCAACGAAGAGTGCGTAAAACTATTTGAACTGAAAGATAAACAGGAATATATCGACAGGAATTATGAACTGTCTCCAGAGTTTCAGCCTGACGGTCAACGCTCCTATGAAAAAAGGAGAAGAATACTGGATCAGGTTTTTGAAGAGGGCAGCTGTACATTCGAGTGGATACACCAGAAGCTGGACGGGACGCCGATCCCTTGCGAGGTAAAGCTTGAACGCGTCAAATATGAGGGCGATTACGTCATAGCCGGATATACCCGGGATCTTCGCGAACACAAGAAAATGATGGATGCTATCGAGCGCCGCGATAAGCTGCTGAATACCGGAAACAGTACTGCTGAAATACTTCTGTCGGTCGAGGACGAAACAAACGTCAATTCTACGCTTATGGCAAGCATGGCTCTGGTCGGAAAAAGCACAGACGTCGACCGCGTCCAGATATGGCGCAATGAAGTTATAGACGGTACCCTCCATTTTGTACTCAAATATCAGTGGCTCAGCGATTATGGAAAACAGTCCGCGCCGGTTCCTGTCGGATTGAAATTCTCATACGCCGATAAGCCCGAATGGGAGAGCAGATTCCTGCGCAGCGATTGTATAAACGGGCCTGTTTCGGAACTGTCGCCGGACGACAGGGAATTCCTGGAACTATATGACATGAAGACGATCGTCATCATCCCGTTGTTTTTACACGATCAATTCTGGGGTTTTTTCAGTATTGACGACTGCCGTCAGGAACGCACGTTCTCAGCGGACGAAATAAGAATTCTGCGTTCTGTCAGCCTGATGATGGCAAACACGTTGAACCGCGGCGCGCAAGCGGCGATCATTCGTGAAGCTAACGAGTATACGGAGCTTTTGATCGAAGCGCTGCCCTTAGCTTGCAGCCTGTGGGACAAGGATCATAATCTTTTCAAGTGTAACGAGGGCTGCGTGAGGTTGTTTGAGGTAGATACAAAATCGGATTTTCTGGAACATTTCAGTGATTTTTCACCCGAGCGCCAACCGGACGGCACTATTTCATCAGAACAATCCGAGTTTGGACTCAGAAAAGCGTTCGAAGAGGGTATGCACAGTGTTGAGTGGATGCACCAAAAGCGCGACGGCACGCCTATTCCGGCTGAGGTTACGCTGGTACGCGTAGCCCACGGCAGCGATTATGTAGTCGCCGCTTATGTGCGCGACCTCCGCGAGCAGAAAAGAATGCTGGAGGAGATCAATGAGATAATGTTGAATCTGCAATCCGCCAACGCAGCCAAAAGCGCGTTTTTAGCGAAGATGAGCCATGAAATGCGCACTCCGCTTAACGCGATTATAGGCCTGTCCGGGCTGGCGCTTGAGGATGAAACTGTCCAGGAAGAAGCGCGCCTGAATATTGAAAAGGTCAACACTGCCGGGGAAACGCTCCTGCACACAGTCAACGATATTCTGGATATTTCTAAAATCGAAGCGGGCAAACTGGAGCTGATCCCGGTAAAATACGACCTACCCAGCCTTATTAACGATCCCGCGACGCAAAGCGCGATGCACGCGGATGAAAAGCCAATCGAGTTCATTCTGGATATCGATGAAAGACTGCCGATACATCTGTTAGGTGACGATCTTCGCATAAAACAAGTTTTCAACAACCTTCTGTCTAACGCATTTAAATATACTAAAGAAGGGGTCATTGAGTTCGGGGTCCGCAGTGACTATGCTCCGGACGACGTCTGCGTTGCGAATATGGGAACGATAAGCGGCACAGACGCCGGGGCAGACGACGCTGGTGACGAAGATGGCGGCAGCGGTCAGGCGGTGGCCGGCGATGACAGAAGTGTCATTTTAACAGCATGGGTGCGGGACTCCGGAGTCGGGATAAAGCCCGAAGACATTGATATGCTGTTTGAGGAATTTGTCAAGGTCGACGAGCAGACTAACCGCCAAATCCTGGGAACAGGGCTCGGGCTGCCCATCACAAAAAGGCTGCTGGAAATGATGAACGGAACGATCACAGTGGAGAGTGAATACGGCAAAGGAAGCATTTTCACCGTTAGAATGCCTCAAGGTTTTGTCACTGACACGAAAATTGGACCGGAACTGGTCAAAAGCCTGAAAAGTTTCAGCTATACTGATCAAAGGCGCCGCAGCAACTCCGGGATGGTACGCATCAGGCTGCCGTACGCGCATATTCTGGTAGTAGATGATACGATAACAAACCTCGACGTAGCAAAAGGTTTAATGAAACCTTACGGCATGAAAATAGATTGCGTGACAAGCGGGCAGGAGGCAATCGACGCCGTCGGTAACGATACTGTCAAATACGACGCGATTTTTATGGATCACATGATGCCGGGCATGGATGGTATCGAAGCGACAAAGCGTATAAGGGAACTGGGTACTCCGTACGCAAGAGAGGTTCCCGTCATAGCATGCACAGCCAACGCTATAGCAGGAAGCGCGGAAATCTTTCTTGACAAAGGTTTTCAGGCATTTCTGTCAAAACCTATCGATATAGCCAAACTCGATGAAATTATCAGGAACTGGGTACGTGATAAGGAAAAAGAGCAGCAGTATTTTGACCGGGAGTTTATTGCAGCCGGAGAAACCGTCCCTGATATACGAAGCGGAAGTGAAAGGCGCGCCGCTATTAGCAGGAGAAGCGGGTTTGACCGGCGTATATTCGGGATACTGTTTAACGATATCAATGTAAATAAAGGCCTCGTACGCTTCGGAGGGGACAGGGACGTCTATATCGGTATTCTGCGTTCTTTTGCGCTCAACACCAAATCGCTTATCGACAGTGTAAAAAACGTGGATAGCGGTTCGCTGACCGAATATGCGATCATCGTACACGGGATCAAAGGCTCGAGCCGCGATATTTTCGCCGAGGCGACCGGTGAAAAGGCGGAAGAGCTTGAAATAGCGGCGAAGAACGGCGACATCGGTTTCGTAAACGAGAATAATCCGGGATTCGTTGATACATTGGAAAAACTCATATCAGGTATAGAAGACGCGTTACGTATTATAGACGAGGGCGAAGCCAAGCCGGTAAAAGACGCCCCGGATAAAAAACTGTTGAAAAGACTCATTGTTGCCTGTGATAACTATGATATGGCTGTTGTAGACGAGGTCATGGCGGAGATAGAAAGCAACAGATATGTTTCGGACGACGGGCTTGCGGAATGGCTCGTGGAGAGCGCAGCCAGGATGGATTTCGCCGAAATCACAGAAAGGCTGCAAGATCTGCTCGGCGGGGAATAGGGGTCAGGAGACGAGAGTTGCGGGGGTGAGCAATTATTATAGATATAGCAGAAAACGTCAGGCGTGTACGCGACTCTATCAGCGAAGCGGCGGTCAAATCCGGCCGCGAACCTGAAGATATAACACTGGTCGCGGCGTCAAAGACTAAGCCCGCCGTTATGGTCAGGGCTGCGATTGCCGCCGGCGTAGATGCGGTCGGTGAAAACCGCGTACAGGAAATGACGGAAAAACACGCGCAGGGAGCATATCACGGCGCACCGCTGCACTTCATCGGGCACTTACAGTCTAACAAGATCGGCAAAGTCGTCGGGGTCTGCAACCTGATTGAATCTGTCGGTTCCCTGCAGCTTATGGAATCGATCGGTAAAAAGGCGGTTTCTCTTGGGATAACTCAATGCATCCTTATAGAAGTGAATATTGGAGCAGAACCGCAAAAAACAGGAGTCCTGCCGGAACAAGTTGAAGAAATACTGGGGATCGCGTCGAAAACCGGGGGTATAAACGTACTCGGGCTGATGGCCGTTCCGCCTATAAATGAAATAAATGAAAAGAATTGTTACTATTTTGACGCAATTTTTCAGCTTTTTGTTGACATGGGCAAGAAAAAATACGATAATGTCTCTATGAATTTTCTGTCGATGGGAATGAGCGACAGTTATACCGAAGCTATCAGGGCCGGATCGAACATGGTCAGGATAGGTTCGGCCATATTCGGAGCGAGATAACCGCTGATAGTAAAATAAGGAGGAATCCTCAATTGGGATTGATCAATGAGTTTAAAAAACTGACAAGGCCTTATGACGACGAGGACGATTTTGACGATTTTCAACCGAAGAAGTCTGAGGAACTGCCGGCGCAGCCAAGGACGACCGCGCAAGCCAGAAGCTCTTACGGCGGGTTTGAGGAGCAGCGGGGCAGCAATAAGGTCGTAAATATTCACGCGACCACCCAGCTTCAGGTCGTACTTGTCAAGCCCGAAAGGTTTGAAGCAGCCGCCGAGATCGCGGATCATCTGCGCGAGCGTCGCACAGTCGTACTGAACCTTGAACAGACAAACAAAGACATCGCTCGCAGGCTTGTTGACTTTCTTAGCGGTGTGGCTTACGCGCAAGACGGAAAAATCAAGAAAGTTGCCGTAAACACATATCTCATCACGCCATATAATGTCGACCTTCTGGGCGACCTCATAGACGAGCTTGAGAATAACGGTCTTTACTTCTAGCGCTGTAAAGCGTTTGCTATATGGCGCTATGCAACCGTTGAAAGGATTGGGAAGGAATGCTGACACCACAGGAAATAAACGATAAAGTATTTGTAAAAGCCGTTTTTGGCGGATATGACATGACAGGGGTAGACGACTTTCTGGAGACTGTAGCCACAGACTATTCCGCTTTGTATAAGGAAAACGCTATACTGAAAAGTAAACTGAAGGTCCTCGTCGAGAAGGTCGAAGAATACCGTTCGACTGAAGACGCAATGCGTATGGCGCTTCTGACCGCGCAGCGCATGGGCGAGGAAATAACGATTGAAGCGAACAAAAAGAAGGAAGAAACGCTCCAAAGCGCCGACGCCGAGGCAAAAGCAAGGCTTGACGCTACAGCAAAACATATCGCCGATGAGGAATTCCGCCTTACTGTCGCGGCGAAAGAGACCGCAAAATTCATCGAGCTTTCGCAGGCAATCATGCGCAAGCATTCAGAGTTCTTAACCAAGCTGGAGACCGCGCGCCGGGCTGTGCGGCCGGATACAATGCCGCCGGAACCACAGCCGACTTTTGAGGAAAAAGTTTCCGATACTGCGGCACAGATAGGCAGTGCAATGGATAAATTGACAAGTGCTGGTATTCCCGCGACCCTGCCCTCATCTGACGGAGCGCTTTCACCGGAAGCCCAGTCTGTTCCGGTATATGACGATGAAGGGGAGCCAACAAAGTTGTACCCGTTCAATGGCTCCGCGGCAAGCGGACAGGGGGGCGACGGCTTTGAGACCGACGATACTGAAGAATCCACCTCGCCAAGACCAAAATTCGATTTCGACGATCTAAAATTCGGCTCTAATTTCGATAATAACTAGAGACTATCCACTATCGCCATGATCAGATACAACAATTAGGAGAACATCCATGCCCCAGGATTATAACGCGACGATAAATTTACCGGCAACAGACTTTCCGATGCGGGCAAGTCTCCCGAAACGTGAGCCGGATATGCTCGAAACCTTCAATAAAAAAAAGGTCTACGAAACGCTGATGAAAAAAAACGCGGGAAACCCCGCGTTTATACTGCATGACGGGCCTCCGTTCTCAAACGGTGATATCCACATGGGAACGGCGATGAATAAGGTCATAAAAGATATTATTATCCGATATAAAAATATGTCCGGTCATTTCGCGCCTTACACCCCCGGATGGGACAACCACGGCATGCCTATCGAGAGCGCGATAATCAAAAAAAACAAACTGGACAGGAAAAATATGTCTATCCCCGAATTCCGCAACGCCTGTCAGGCTTTCGCGTCGGATTATGTGGACAGGCAGCGCGAGCAGTTCAAGCGTCTGGGCGTTTTAGGCGATTGGGGAAATCCATATCTGACGATGGCGCCGTCCCTGGAAGCTGAAGAAGTCCGCGTTTTTGGGAAAATGTATGAAAAGGGCTATATTTACAAGGGACTAAAACCCGTATATTGGTGTCCGACCGACGAGACTGCGCTGGCTGAAGCGGAGATTGAATACGCAGACGTCCCGTGTACGGCGATTTACGTCAAGTTTAAAGTGAAGGACGCAAAAGGCGCCCTTGACGACGTCGCCGGCTCTGAAAACGCAAGTATACTTATATGGACAACGACGGCGTGGACGCTTCCGGGAAATCTGGCGATTTGCCTCGGACCCGATATCGAATACGCGGTCTGCTCAGCCGGGGGCGAGGTATATATCGTCGCGTCCGCCCTTGCGGAGGCGGTTTTCGGTAAGGTTGGGATCGAAAAGTTTGAGGTTTTAAAAAGACTGCCCGGCAAAGCGCTTGAGCTTGCGACAGCGCAGCACCCGTTTTATGACCGGGAATCTCTCGTAATACTCGGGGATCACGTGACGGTCGAAACCGGTACAGGCTGTGTCCATACTGCACCCGGACACGGCGTCGACGACTTTATAGTCTGCCGTAAATATCCGCAGATTGAGATGTTCACGCCTGTTGACGACCATGGGGTTATGACGGCGGACGCGCTCCAATACGCAGGACAGCATTATTCCAAGGCAAGCGACGTCATTATTACGGATATGAAAACAAGCGGCGCTCTTTTCGCGTCGGAGGAAATAACGCATTCATACCCGCACTGCTGGCGATGCAAAAACCCCGTGATATTTCGCGCGACCGAGCAGTGGTTCGCGTCTGTCGACGCGATGATAGGCACTGCGGTCAAGGCGTGTGAGGAAATAAAGTGGATACCAGAATGGGGCAGGGACCGTATGATCGCGATGCTCACAGAACGCTCCGACTGGTGCATCTCCCGACAGCGTCACTGGGGCTTGCCTATACCGGTTTTCTACTGTTGCGACTGTGAAAAACCTGTCTGCACGCCTGAAACGATAGAAGCTGTCGCAAAACTTTTCGGGGACAAAGGGTCGAACGCCTGGCATGAGATGGAAGCGGGAGATATACTGCCTGGCGGTTTCACTTGCCCGCACTGTGGCGCAGAGCGGTTTACCAAAGGCGCCGACTCGCTGGATTGCTGGTTCGATTCGGGATCAACCCACGCCGGAGTCCTGAGCACCGGTCATTTTCCGGGGCTTCGCTTTCCTGCCGATATATACCTCGAAGGCGGAGACCAGTACCGCGGCTGGTTCCAATCATCCATGCTCACGAGTATCGCCGTGAACGGAGTCGCGCCATATAAAACCATCATTACGCACGGCTGGACTGTCGACGGTGAAGGCAAGGCGATGCATAAGTCGCTGGGAAACACAGTCGCGCCGGAAGAAATAATCAAAGACTACGGGGCGGACGTTCTACGGCTCTGGGCAGCTTCCACAGATTATAGAACTGACGTGCGCATTTCTAAAGGAATTTTGGGGCAGCTTTCCGATATCTATCTGAAAATACGCAATACAGCGAGATTTATCCTTGGGAACCTGAATGGTTTTGACCCTGACAACCTTGTCGCGTTGGAGGATATGTGTGAAATCGACCGCTGGGCGCTCTCGCGTCTTAACCGGCTGGTCTCAAGCGTCATAGCGTCGTATGATAAGTATGAATTCCACACGATCTATCACGGCGTCCATAATTTCTGTACCGTTGATATGTCGAATTTCTATCTCGACGTGATCAAAGACCGGCTGTATTGCGATGAGACAAACGGGATTTCACGTCGCAGCGCGCAAACCGCCATCTATATAATACTCGATGCGCTTGTGCGTATGCTTGCGCCTATCCTGGCGTTTACCACTGAAGAGATATGGGAGTCTATGCCGCACAGTAATGAAGCTGACGGCGAAAGCGTCCTGTATAACCCAATGCCGAAACAGGACGAAACTCATGCTTTTTCACCGGAACGCGAAGCGGTGTGGGATAAGCTTTTACATCTTCGCGCGGACGTCAATAAGGCTCTCGAACTCGCCCGCGCCGACAAGGTCATCGGGAAACCTCTTGATGCTGAAGTAACGCTTTTTATCAGTGCCGGGTCTGCAGCCGCATTCAAGGAAATCGAAGGGCAGGACCTGAAAACATTGTTTATCGTTTCGGCAGTTAATGTCGTCGAAGGCGCCGGGGATGGTTACAGCGGGGTTGAATTTCCGGGTGTGACTGTATCGGTTGCTTTAAGCGGCGCGCCGAAGTGCGTGCGTTGCTGGACACACGATAAAAACGTAGGAATAAACGCCGGACATCCGGAGCTTTGCCCGCGGTGCGGAGCCGTTGTTGACGCTCTGTAAGGTGGACTGTCAGCCGCCCGCTCATGTGAGGCGTCAAGCGGATTTTTAGAGCAATAGCCCCTGCCGAATTGATAACCCTTTCGGCGAAAGGAATGATATTATGTTGTGCTTTGTTTTTGCGGCGCTTGTAGTCTTGCTGGATCAGCTGTTTAAACGATGGATCGTATTAACTCTTATGGTGAATGAAGAAACGGTTCTTATCCGTGGAATCGTAAACCTTTATCATACCAATAATCCGGGAGCTGCGTTCAGCATACTGCCGGATCAGAGATGGCTGCTTGCGGCAATATCTTTTGTTGCGGCTATAGTACTTATCGCGATTCTGCTTAGGTATAACGAGGGGTTCTGGGGTACCCTTGGGCTGGCGTCCGTACTCGGCGGCGCGGTCGGGAACCTTATCGACCGTGTTTTCCACGGATATGTCGTCGATATGTTCAGGTTCACTTTTATGAATATTGATTTCGCGATTTTCAACATTGCCGATATATTTATTACGTTGGGTATGATAACTTTCTGTATTTTCTTTATCGTCTCATCCTTTAGATCGGGAGGTGGGAAAGAAGAAGCCCCGGCGTCGGAGTTTGATGAGTACGACAATGCCGGCATTGAGCAATATGACAGAAGTAAGTATATACAGGAACCCCAAACACCTGAAGATGTCGATTATAGCAAACTGTTTTACGGGGATTCAGCAACGGACGGATATACCGAACCGGACTTTTCGCTGCCGCCGGAGTACTTCGAGCCTGCCCATGCGCAGGAGCAATTCATTCCGCCGCAGGAATACTTTGAGCCGGCCCCGAAACAAAACGATTATTACGCAGCTGACCAGGCTCCGGTTTATTATGAGCCGGCACAGACGGAACTCGTTTCACCGGATGCTTCTGATTATTATGATACTGTACAGGGGGAGCCGCAGGATTATTATGGAACCGAGCCTGAACGGCAGGTATATTATGGTACTGCAGAAGAGCCGCCTGGAGACGCAACTCCAACGCTTGACGCGTTGAAAGCTCTTGAGTCTGAGCTCAATGAGGCGGACTTGCTTGCGGATTATAACATAGATGACATTCTACGGGAATACGGTTTTGAAGACGACAAAAATTAGCGCAAAAAACGGCGGGGAACGACTGGATGTCTTCCTCGCCGCTAATCTGGAGGGGTTGACCAGAAGCGCGGCTCAGAAGCTGATCGAAGCAGGGCGCGTGACGCTCGGCGGTTCGCCGGTTCGAAAAAACCACCCTACGTCGCCCGGGGAAGAGTTTACTGTTACGCAGGATGAGCCCGAAGAACCAACTGCTGTCCCGCAGGACATACCTCTCGACGTCGTTTTTGAGGATTCGGATATTATCGTCGTTAACAAACCGAGAGGAATGGTTGTACATCCAGCGCCCGGGCATCCGGACGGAACTCTGGTCAACGCGCTTCTCAGCCACTGCGGTGAGAGCCTTTCAGGAATTGGCGGCGTCAAGCGGCCGGGTATAGTACACAGAATAGACAAGGATACATCAGGGCTTGTAATCGCGGCGAAAAACGACCGCGCGCATTTAGCGCTGGCAGCCCAGCTTTCGGCCAGGACGCTCACAAGGGAATATGACGCCGTCGTCCGCGGCGTTATATCTTCTCTTAAGGGGAAGTCAGCAGGGTATCGAAAGAAGCCGTATAATGCCGGTGTTGTATCGCCAATGACGCAAAATATGACCGGAAAGCCATATAGTAATGAGACCGGTACTATAGACGCTCCTATCGGCCGACATCCGACCGACAGGAAGCGACAGGCAGTTACGGATAAAAACTCACGACCGGCCATAACGCGCTACGAAGTGGTTGCCGAGTATAATGGGTACACGCATGTGCGATGCCGCCTCGAAACGGGGCGGACACATCAAATACGCGTGCATATGGCTTATATAGGTCATCCTGTACTCGGAGACGTTGTCTATGGGCGAAAAAAGCCGGAACTCGGATTGTCAGGTCAGTGTCTGCACGCGCGCAAGCTTAAGTTTCTGCACCCAACGACAGGCGAGCATATTGAGATCGGGACTGACTTGCCTGAATATTTTAGGGACGTTCTGTCCAAGTTGGAGCTGAAGTATAAAGTATAATGTATTATACTATTATTGTACAGGGATCAGAAAATGTTTATTGCGGTGATTATTGATTGCCGGCAGTTGCAGAGTGTAGGACGTCAGTAACAATGAAGAACCATGAGCATTATATGCAAATCGCGCTTGAGCTGGCGCGGGAGGCGCGCGACGACGGTGAAGCGCCAATCGGTTGCGCCATCGTTGACGCCGGAGGGGCAGTTATAGGCCGCGGCCGTAATCGCCGGGAAAAAGATAAGAACGCGACGGCCCATGCCGAACTTATTGCTATAAATGACGCTTGTAAAAGGCTTGGTGACTGGCGGCTTACCGGATGTTCGATGTATGTCACGCTTGAACCATGCCCAATGTGCGCGGGCGCCGTAATAATGTCCAGGATAGAAAAAGTGTTTTTTGGGGCGAGGGAACCCAAAACCGGTTCCTGCGGCAGCGTTTCCAATCTTTTTATAGAACCATATGGGCACATTGTCGGGGTCACAGGCGGAATACTCGCGGACGATTGCTCCGCGTTACTTTCAGAATTCTTCTCAAAACTACGCGAAGGTTGTTCTTCATAATTGGGAATACGCTGACTGTACAATCGCGGGTAAATATGAGAAAAGTATAAAAAAGATACTTTTCTGACTATACAGAGAGTTATAAGTACCGGAGAGGAACCAACATAATAATGACTGAACAAAAAACAAATAAAGCTCTGATGCTGGCTATACTGCTGATATCATTTATACAGATGCCGCAGTTCGCGCTTCTGCCTGCAACCAACCTCATCGCAACAGAGATTTTTCCGGATCGTGGGCTGCCGATGATCCAGATGGCTATGTCATTACCGGGTCTTGTAGCGATTTTTGGCGGCGTCTCGTCAGCAATAATGATCAGGTACGGATTTACCTCGAAAAAAACCATGACTGTTTCCGGGTTGATGATGATAGTGCTGACAGGTATTACATCGCTGTTGCTGCACTCCCGTTTCTGGCAGCTTTGCCTGATGAATACTTTTGTCGGGGTCGGGATGGGTATCTTTGTACCAAGTGCGCAAAGCATTATGTTTGATAATTTTAGTGAAAAGACACGCCAGTTTATTTCGGGCGTGTCCTTTTCATGTATAAATGTCGGCGGATTGCTAATGAGCCTTCTATGTGGTTTTTTGATAAGATATATCTGGTATGGCGGGCATTTACAAATGCTTATCGCTATCCCGGTAGTAATAGTCGCGATACTAATCATACCAAAAGACAAGAGGGTAAGATCCGCGACTGAGATAAAGGCCCTGAACCCTGAACGCTCAACCGACACTGAGACTACAACTATATCCACGGATAAAGCCAATCCGGACAGCGCACGTGTTCCCGGAACCGGAAGCGCATACGCCGACGCTCCCGCGATCGACAGGGCCAGAATACCTCTGAAAGCGTACTACTACACGCTCCTTATTGTTATATTCATGATTTTATACAATGTTGCGACAGTCAATATATCAACGCATCTTGCAAGCGGAGGCTTCGGCGATCCATCGACAGCCGGAATAGCGTCTGCGTTGTTAATGGCCGGCGGCGCAGCTATTGGACTTGTATTTCCAAAACTATCTCAGGCATTACGCGACAATATTTTTTCGCTCTCGTTTATCATTATGGCGGTCGGATATACGCTTATGAACTTGTTCCCGGCGTCTCTGCCGGTCACGCTTATAGCTATGTTCCTTTGCGGTTCGACTATGAGTCTGCTCGTGCCGCGCTGTATTTTCAATGTCTCAAATCTCTCCGACCCGACTAACTCCGCGACGGCAACGATGCTGGTCTGCTGCGTCGCTCCGGGCAGCGGGCATTTTCTGTCGCCCGTTATCATGACGAACCTGACTCTCGCTCTCGGCGGTGAATCTACACAGTACAGGTTTCAGTTCACAGCCTTTATCTGCCTCGCGCTCGCGGCAGCTTTGCTGCTTTACGACCTGTATAAAAGAAGGATAAACAACCGGATAGTATAAGCTTACTCGTTTCCGCAAAGCAGTTATAAACAACAGGAACGGCGGTGGAAGGAGGGGACTTGCAACAAGCATTCAGCGTCAATACTGGTACAACGCGTTATAATTTGCTGAGTTTTCAATATATTCCATGATTTCGCCACTTTGGTTGCCTGCCGCGAACGTAGGATCCATAATCTTCCAATGCGCGCCGTCAAAGAAAATCATGTTATCGACCCAACCTGTTTCTTCGGAGAAAACGCTTATCCACGCGTGATATGCGTCACCAGTATATCCGAGCACCATTCTCGTCGGAATGCTTTGGCTGCGGAGCATTGCAGTCATTATAGCTGCAAAATCAAAGCATATTCCCCTCCCGCTTTTCAGGATCGCGTCAACATCCGGTATATAGCCGCTTTGTACTATCGCCGCGAGTTCCTCATCGTATGAAATATTAGTTATTACGAAGTTGTAGACTGTTTCGATTATTTCCATAGTGTCGTCGATCCCCGCCGTGAGTTCGGCGGCTTTTCTGACAACGGCACTGTCCCTGTTGTAATTTACATACTGATTCGGACGGAGAAACGGTGCGAATTCATTATTAAGCATCACGTGGATAGTCGTTGTCAGCACATGCGCGTATAGTTGCTCTTCCACCTCCTCAAGAACTTCGATCATATATTTACCGCCGCCGCCGGAGAGCGGGAGTACCTCGAAGTCCCCGCCCGGTACGAGCCGGTATATATACTGTGTTCCATCCGGGACTGTTATGAGCACTCTTGCCTGCATTTTAACGGCTTCGATGAATTTTACCATAATATATCCGTCGCGGGCGTTGGTATAGTCGACGACCGCCTTTCTGTTTTCCGCGACATTGTAACCAGGCGCCGAGGCGACCGGTATCTCAGGTATTCCGGTGTAATCCGGCGGTTCTGAAGGCGTATCGCCTATTCCTTTATCACCGGTGCCGAGGGCGCACCCGGAGAACATCATTGCAGTTATCAAAAACACCGCAGCCGCTGTAAGCGCGGTTTTTTTAATTCTTTTCAATAGCTTTATCTCCCTGTATTGATAGATACTACGTCTGCGTCTGAAAACGTGTCTTTCTAAGGGAATGCAGCGTCTGAAGAATCTATAGGTGAAAATCTTTAGCGATGTTTAAACTGAGTAAGGCGAAGTGCCTTGGATGAAACAGCCGGGGGCTTAAAGAGATACTCAACCAAGAAAATGAGGCGACGGGAAGTATTCAAAGTATATTTTGCCCTGAATGCTTTCTCTTGGTACGAACTTGTTCACCCAGAACCTCGAATCGTTGGAGCCGTTGCGGTTGTCGCCGAGGACGAAGTAACTCCCCTCCGGAACATAGTAAGGCCCATAGTTACCCCGGGCGTTCTCTCTTATGAAGGAGTCGTCGAGCGGAGTATCAGAATCGTCGATGTAAACTTTCCCGTCAATGATCTCAACCTTTTCGTTTGGAAGCCCGATGATCCTCTTCACATAGGGAAGCGA
>Ga0082212_10002898_pt1 | contig 24603 bp, 17 predicted proteins | sample TergutNt197P3_FD_71548 | JGI IMG/M metagenome (GOLD analysis project Ga0082212, IMG submission 71548) | Neocapritermes taracua P3 segment gut microbial communities from Petit-Saut dam, French Guiana - Nt197 P3 | ecosystem: Host-associated > Arthropoda: Insects > Digestive system > Gut ... | reverse complement strand
TTGAAGCCGACCAAGCGACTTGCTCATGCAAGAAAGAGTACAATTCCGGCTACCCCCTGACCATCAAATAGAGGTATTGAGCAATGGGATCGCGGGAAAAAATATGCTTTACAATACCAATAATATGTGTTAGTATGCTCTGGCGCTGACCGTGAGCTTAGTTTCGGGATAAAGCCGGTAGAACCGGTGTCTTTTCCGCCCGATACTCAGCCACTGGATGTATAAAGCCGTTACTGAAGCCTTGTTTGCAATAATCGGGCTTATATGGACGGTATCGGCAAAAAAGAAAGGAATTGAAAAAAGAAACATGATCACCAAGGAACAAAAAAACACAGTAATAGAAAGCAACCGTACGCACGAAACTGACACAGGCTCGCCCGAGGTCCAAATCGCGATCCTCACCGAGCGCATCAAGCAACTCACTGAACACCTGAAGGTTCACAAGAAAGACAAACACAGTGAGCTTGGTCTTCTAAAGATGGTTGGACATCGCCGCAGCCTGCTTGATTATCTCGCAAAGAAGGATATTGAGCGCTATAGGGCATGCATCCAAAAACTCGGCATAAGGAAATAAGGCAGTATTGTAGCCGGTCTGTATATTTCAGGCCGGCTACGTTAAGCAATATTATGCATATTCGAAAAAAGCCGGGGCACGATCCCATAGCAGTTGAAAATGAGTCCGAGTCTGCATCTGGCATGCATTTGCCATACTTGGAAGTGTTTTCAAGTGCTAAGAGATTTGCTGCTCCGGGAAAATGAAAGGAGCAAAAATGATTATTAGAAAAAGAGAGTTTCCGCAGGAAAAAAAGTACGCCATCGACCTGGCGGGGCGCACTCTCACGCTTGAGACAGGAAAATTGGCGGAGTTGTGCAACGCTTCGGTTCTGGCGAGATACGGCAATACTGTCGTGCTTGTGGCGGTTACGGCGTCGGCACGCCCGCGTGATGGGATCGATTTCTTCCCGCTTTCGGTCGATTTTGAGGAGAAACTGTACTCTGTAGGAAGGATCCCGGGCGGGTTCCTCCGCCGCGAGGGCAGACCCGGCGAACGAGGCGTTCTTGCCGGACGTATGATAGACAGGCCAATGCGTCCGCTATTCCCCGGCGATCTGCGCAACGACGTTGTAATAACGTGCACAGTTATGGCTGTCGACCATGACTGTTCTCCGGAAATCGCAGCGATGATTGGCGCATCCGCCGCAATGTCGATATCAGACATACCGTTCAACGGGCCGATAGGCGGCGTCGGGCTGGGGCTCAAAGATGGCAAATACCTTATTAATCCAACGTCTGCGGAACGGGAAACCTCAGAGATGTATTGCACGATCGCTTCGACTGCAGAAAAAGTTGTCATGATCGAAGCTGCCGGAAAAGAGGTTCCGGAAGACGCTATGTTCGAAGGGATAAAACAAGCTCATGCGGCTATTCAACCCGTAATTGCGCTTATCAAGCAAATGGTAGCTGAGGTAGGCAAACCTAAGTTTGAATATGCCAAAGCTTCGTTCAACGAAGAAATGTTTGCGAAAATCACTGAGAAATACATGGATAGCGTAAAGCATGCGATGGATACTGATGACAAGAATATTCGCGAAGAGCGCTTCAACGCTGTCATAGAGGAAATGATAAAAGAATTCGGCGATGAATACCCCGAAATCACAGCGCAACTGGATGAAATAACATACAGGATACAGAAGAAAACCGTCAAAGCATGGCTGCTTCAGGGCAAGCGCGTCGACGGCAGGGCGATGGATGAGATCAGGCCGTTGGCTTCAGAAGTCGGCATATTGCCACAGGTGCACGGCTCCGGCCTGTTCACGCGTGGCCAAACTCAAGTACTCTCGGTAGCCACGCTTGGAACGATCTCAAGTTCGCAAAAACTGGATACTATTTATGAAGAAGAAACAAAGAGATATATGCACCATTACAATTTCCCGTCCTACTCTGTCGGCGAGGCGCGCGGCGCCCGCTCTCTGTCGCGGCGCGAGCAGGGGCATGGCGCGCTTGCGGAAAAAGCGCTCGAGCCGGTGCTTCCGAGCGTTGCCGAGTTCCCATATGCCATCCGCGTCGTCTCTGAGGTGCTTTCATCAAATGGCTCGACGTCACAAGGGTCGATCTGCGGTTCGACTCTTGCGCTTATGGATGCTGGCGTGCCGATAACCGCCCCTGTCGCCGGAATATCCTGCGGACTTATCTCAGATGGCGATGACTGGACGACATTTATAGACATCCAGGGCGTAGAAGACTTCCATGGAGAGATGGACTTCAAAGTCGGCGGCACAAAAAAAGGCATTACAGCAATTCAGATGGATCTTAAGAATGACGGGCTCACAATGGAAATCATCAAGGACGCGTTTGAGAAGTGCCGCGAAGCGCGTATTCAGATTCTGGACGAGGTCATGCTGCCGGTAATTGCAGAACCGCGCAAAGAACTTGCGGCTACGGCGCCAAAGATGATAATGATGTCGATTCATCCGGATAAGATTCGCGAAGTCATAGGTACCGGAGGGAAAGTGATTCAAAAAATATGCGCCGACACAGGCGCGAAAGTGGATATAGAAGACGACGGCAGCATCTACATCGCGTCAACCGATATAGAAGCGTGCCGGGCGGCGAAGAAAATAATCGACAACATCGTTTTCGTGCCGGAAATAGGTAAAATCTATTACGGCAAAGTCGTGCGCATTATCCCGATAGGCGCGTTCGTTGAACTCGTTCCGGGCAAGGATGGGATGGTCCACATCTCTAAGCTGGAAAACCGCCGTGTCGAAAAGGTTGAAGACGTCCTGAAGGAAGGGGATATGACCTGGGTCAAAGTCATGGAGATAGACGAGCGCGGACGGGTCAATCTGTCGAGGAAAGACGCAATAAAGGAGCGCCAGCAGCAGGGGCTATGATTAAGGAGGCGAAAAGCGATGTTCCAACAATTCTCACTACCTGCGCCGATAATTTTCGGCTGCGGGGCTATCTCAATACTCAGCGATAAAATCAAAGAGATGGGTTGCAGCAAGGTACTTATCATCAGTGAAAAGGCCATAGAGGATGCGGGTATCGTTGCAAAAGCAACAGAAAGCCTTGAAAAAGATGGAATCAGGTATGTTGTCTACAACGGCGCAGTATCTGACCCGCCGGACAGCGTAGTCGATGCAGCCGGCGAGGTTGCAAAACGCGAGGGGGCGGACTGCATCGTTGGGCTAGGCGGCGGCAGCAGCATGGATACGGCAAAAGCTGCTGCAATACTCATGGATTTCCCCGGGCCTGTGCGCCAGTATATTAACCCTGCCCCGCAGTTCGTAGATACCAAAGCGCCGGTTATTCTCATTCCGACTACTGCGGGAACAGGCAGTGAATGCACGACAGTTGCGATAATTTCACTGCCTGACAAGAATGCCAAGTGGAGCGTATTTGTCAACACCTCGTTAGCGCTGATCGATCCTGAGCTCATGGTCACAGTCCCAAAATCAGTGACGGCATCAACCGGCATGGATGCTTTCGCACACGCGGCTGAAGCTATGACCAGTGTTTGCAGCAATCGCCATTCAGACCTTTTCGCTGCGGCAGCGATTGAAAAAATCACGAAAAACATCGTTACTTGCTGTGAGGAACCCTACAATGTCGAAGCCCGCAGTGAGATGGCATTGGCGGCGAACTGGGCGGGTTTGGCGTTTAACAATCCAATCACGCATGTCGGGCATGCTGTCGCGGATGCTTTATCAGTCAATTTCCACACGCCGCACGGCTATAACTGCGCATTGGCATTGCCGGACACCATGGCTCTTATCGCGCCTGTGGTTCCGGACCGTATGATTACAATCGCAAAATCTATGGGTCTTACGATAACAGGCGGCGAATCAGGCGAACAGCTCGGGAAAATGGTCGCTGAAAATATACGCAGCCTGATGCGGAGAATAGGCATAAAGTCTCTTAGGGAAATGGGATATAGCCGTGAAAAAGTCATTGGGTTTGTCCCGGAGGTCGTATCGAGTTTTCTGTCAACAATGTGCCCTGTCAAAATTGACGAAGCCGTTGCCGAGATGCTTCTCAAAGGGGTATATGATAATTACTAGTCAATAGCGAGAAAAATCATATGTAAAACAAGCGCTCCATACGGCTGGTTGCTGTACGGAGCGCTTGTTTTAGTTCTTCATTTGCTCGCTTTGCTTTATCGTACGTTTGCTCTCCCTCGCCTTGAGCCTGATAACAACGAAGAGTATGATCATCAATATGATCCCTTGTGTAGCTTGGATTACATTTGTATCGCCCCATCCGGAAGAAAACATTCCAATCTTGATAACAGCCACCGTTATGCATCCTATCAACAGCTTTGAGACCTTTGTGCCATAACCGCCGGAAACAAGTACGCCACCGACGAAAATTCCTATCAATACATCAAGTTCCAGATTTTGCCCCATGACATTATTGGTACCGCCGCTCCTCGCCAACGCGAAAAACCCGGCGACTGTCGCCATGAGCGCCGATAGGGTGAATGCGCCTATCTTTAGTCTGTCTACAGGCAAGCCAACATTGATCGCAACCGCTTCATTTTCGCCGATGGCTTTGCAATTGTTCCCGAATTTCGAATAAGACAGGATAATGTAAAACAAGATGACAAGAAAAATGAGAATAGGGTACTTAATATCGTCGCGCACAAGGGATCTGATTATCGGGCCATTAAAGTAGAACATATCCTGAAAAGTCTGGATATATAGCATTAGGCCTCGCATTCCCAAAAGGAATGCGAGCGTCACCATGAATGAGGGGACTTTCATTTTTGCGACCAGAAATCCGTTAAGCAAACCCTGAGCGAGCCCTATAACGATCATTATTGGAAAAATGACCCATTCCGGAGCGCCATAGGTCATAACAACCGCTGTAGAGCCGACAGTCGTTATTGCGACTGTCGTCCCGAGAGAAAGATCCACGCCGCCCTGGGCTACGACAAAAAGGCAGCCAAGCCCGGCGATAATATAGACGAGTGTCTGATCAATCACCGATCTCAAATTGAAAACAGACAGCAGCCTTCCGCCGGACGTAAATGCGAAGAAAACAAATATCGCCACCAGAAGCAAAAGAGATGTGAGTTCTTCCGTACTGATAAACCTTCGTAGTTTCATAGCATTACCTCAATGATTTCTTCCTCGGTAAATTGCGGGCCTCTGTGTATTTCCTTTTTTATTTGCCCATTTTTCATGATGAAGATACGGTCGGCCATACCGAGGACCTCAAGCAATTCGTCCGAAATCAATACAATGCCTACGCCTTTTTCCTTTAGTTGCTTCATCAGATTGTATATATACGATTTTGCGCCAATGTCGACGCCTCGCGTCGGACAGTCAAGTATCAAAACAGAACGGTCTTTTGTCAGCCATCGACCGAGATTTACCTTTTGTTTGTTTCCGCCGGATAGACCGCCGATTTCCTGATAAATATCTTTGCACCGTACAGAAAACTCCAGCACAGCATTGTTTGCTGCGTTTTTTAAAGCTTTTGGCCAGAGCATCCCAAACCTATTCTTTAGGTCGTCGAATGAAGGAAGGCAGAGGTTATCCCTTACTGAAGCCTGCATCATCAATCCCTCGCCATCGCGTTCTTTTGGGACGTAAGCCATATCGTAACCGAGAGCTATCTGGGAGTTTGCTATATTGGTATTTTTCTCAACCAACTTCACGTTGCCTTCATCAATGCCCTTGATGCCATATAGCGTTTTGCCGATCGTATGGATTCCCGAGTCGCTCAAACCGCAAAATCCGACAATCTCTCCGGCATGAACATTGAAAGTGATATTATGCAATACTTCATTGACTTCAAGGCCGCTTGTGACAGTCAGCCCGTCCGCCGACAGCACGACTCTGTCTTCTCTGGAAGGCTCGTTATCAGAGCGATAGTACTCTCCTTCCATTTCGCGGCCTACCATCATGCGCTTGAGATCGTTCATATCGATGCTTTCCGTATCAACTGTCCCAACAACCTTTCCGTCACGCAAAACCGTGAGGCGGTCGGCAATTTCAACGATTTCTTCCAGGTCGTGTGATATGATAATCACAGAACGCCCCATTGATTTGAATCTCTTTATCAGGTCTATCAACCTCAGCCTATTGTCGTAAGATAAGGCTTGAGTGATTTCGTCAAGTATGAGAATATCGGGGTCAACTGATAATGCGCGAAGCAATTCAAGCTGCTTTCTTGATTCAACATTTAGGGTTACAACAGGGACATTAAGCGGTATTTCGGCTAGGTCCCATTTTCTTTTCAATTCGCGGATCTCCGCATTCATTTTAGAGAAATTTATAAAGCCCGCTTTTGTAAATCTCTTTTCCTGACCAAGGAAAATGTTTATATTGCCTGGCAAGGTGTCGATCAGCCCGTATTCCTGCACAATCGTGCCGATTCTGTGCGCATAGGCGTCAAGAGGAGTCGTGGGTGAATAAACCTGATCTTTTAGGTAAATAGTACCGGAATCCGGACGCTGCATGCCCGCAATTTGCGATAGCAAGGTGGACTTTCCGGAACCATTCTCGCCTACCAGCCCGTGTATCTCTCCGCGCTTCAGTTCAAAGTCGATTTCAAAGTTTGCCTGAGTAGAGCCAAATGCTTTGCTGAGTTTTTCAATCCTCAGGATCGTATCACTATTTGTCATTTTATTATCTCCTTTGTGCCGCGCTGCGATATGACTCCAAAGACGATAACAAACAACCCTAACACTGTTTCCTGAAGTGTGCCTGAGGGCACGCCTATTATTGCCAGCATGTTATAGCAAGCGTAAATGAGGAATGCGCAAAAGGGGACCGCAATAATAATATTGATCCACCGGCTCAGGACTCGTGCCAGGAATACTGTAGTAAGCGGCGGAAATACCATTGATAGGCTAGTCAGGTTTGTCATGTTACCAAGGCGGAGAGAGTGGCTTTCTTTGATAAAACCGGCACAGCCAATAAAGAAACCGCATACGATACCAATCTGAATCAGCGTTTTTGGAATGTTGACTCCCATAATCCTTGCTATATTGGGCCTGGCGCCAATAGCGCGTGTCCTAAGCCCCAGTGTCGTATGGTTGTATATAAGGGTTGCGAGGATCAGGCCAATAATAAAGACAATGTACACACCGGGAAAACGGCCAAATATGGCGTATTCTTCATTGAGCATAACGGCAAAACTCCCGAGGCCGGATTTAAACTTCACATAGAACCCTGTTATTGCCTCGTAGATAAGGCACATGCCGAGTCCGGCGACCCAAGAGGGGATCTTTGTCCATGCAAAAACATTGAAGTTGATCACCATTAGCGCCATTCCAATTGCCAGTCCGCCTAAAGCGACGCCGGCCGGGCCTATTGCGTTCCCAAGCTCGCCGGCAGTGAATGCCGCGATCGTCATGACGGCGCCGAGTGAAAGATCCATATAGTTCAGAGCAAAGAGAAAACAGATGCCCCACGCAGTAAACGAAGCTATGATTGCGTTTATGGAAACTGCATTGATGTTTTCAACAGAGAGGAATTTGCCATCAAAAATCGCGTTGAAAACAACGGATATCACCACAATCAAGCCAATGAATATAAGTATGGGAAGAATAGTCTTACGAAAAAAATCGTATCGATTATCTTTCAAAACGGTTCTCCTTAGTAACATGTAAACTACAACAGGGCCGCATCGGCAACCCTGGAACAGATAATTAGGCGGTTGCCGCCGCAGCACGAACGGAATCGCCTGCACGGGCGATTCCGTTTGTATCTACGGCTTAGAGCATCTAATAGTCAGTTAGCGCCAAAGGAACGCCTGAATTCCATAAACCATTCATAATCGTAGTTGTCCACAAAATCCTTGTAAGTCTGATAGGAAACGTCAGGGTTGTATCTATAAAGGAAGTGCCGGAACATTTCCAGTGTGAAGCAGTTATTATCGACAAACACTCTCTGGAACTCGTCGACATTATCCGCTGTGATAAGACAGTTTCTCATATCGTCAAAAATCGGCGCTTTTCCGTTGGGATCAAGGATCTGATGTCCATCAAGCCAGTTTATTATCAGAGCAAGGGCGAGTATCATTTCCACCTGGCTCCCGCCATCTCCCGCCGCAAGCAGACCATCACGTATAGGTTGCACTAAGTCAAGGTCGACGTCTGAAGTGTATATTTTTACTGTGTCCTGGCGATTGAGGTTTCTTACAGCCTGCATAAGTCCGACACAGTGGAAACCGGTGCCGGCATACGCGACGTCTACGTCCGGGTGAGCGTTTAGCATATCTGTTGACTTTGGAAGAGCCTCGTCCGGCGTGCTTGCCGAAGCGTATGCCACGACCTGGCCGCCACCTGCTTCAAATGCGTCTGTAAAACCTGTGCGCTTTGATTCCATATCAAAGGTGCCCGGTACGCCAATCTCGATGATAGCAACCCTGCCGCCGTCCCTAATTGCTTGTTCGCCAAGCTGGTAACCGGCCCAGTACAGGTTGCCCCCTACGTAACCGGTGAAGACCGGGCTGGCGAGAAGCATTTCATATTGATCCGGCGTCGGAGGTATATGCCCTATGCCCACAGGCACATTGGCTTGTTCGCACATTGAAACGATGATCGGAGTAAGCGCCGCAAAAATCGCATACCAGTAGATCGCGTCGACTCCACTGCCAATATAGCTCTGGATTGCGTTTCTCATATTGTCAGATTGGAAATCCGCAAGGCTGTATTCAAACGTACTGTTCGGATGATGCGCCCTCATCAATTCAACGCACAACCGCGAGTATTCAGCCATAATCCAGTCCGGTCCAAGCTGTGAATGACCTACCCTATAGGCAGCATCCGAATTGTCGTCCCCCTGCGTATCTGAGGTCTTGTTATCGCAGGCTGCCAACATGCCAAAGGCCATAACAATGACAAGCAGCGCAGCGACGATTTTCCACGTCTTCTTCATTTTGTAAAACTCCTTAATTCTCATGGTTTTATTTATTTCGAGTGTTCAAATTATACAAAAAAGAATTATTCGTGTCATTAAAAATAATTTCTATTGAATTATAAACAAATGTTTTAAACGGCAGAGAGTACAGCATTTCGGACGGTGGATATGCGACCCACTTGCTTATTAGAGAAAAATCGTGGGGAAGCAAAATGAATCCTCACGATTTTAATCAAATAACGGATATGCGAAATGGATAGTTTAATTCTAATTCCCGGCTGTTTTCTTGCCGTAGTACTTTGCCTCGTACTCAGACCTTTTCATGTCAGCCTGAAAGAATAAAGCAATGCAACCGGGACCTACGTGCGTGCCAATGACCGGGCCCATCATCACAATATAGATATCCCGGATATTGACCAACGCCTTTATTTCTTTGACCAGCGTCTCTGCGTCCTCAAGACAATCGCTGTGGCTTATAATTACAGTATCAAGGCTTGCCCCCGGATTCAGGCTGCGCATAAATTGGGTGGCTAGGGTTCTGAGCGCAGCATTGCGTCCGCGGGCTTTATCCTTTAGCTTGAGCGTCCCGTCAGGGGCGACATTCAAAAGCGGTTTAATACCTATTATCGAGCCCGCTACTGCCTGTAATTTGCTTAGCCTCCCGCCGCGGTGCAAATACATTAGATCGTTGACCGTGAAGAGAGAAAGGCAACTATGTTTATTCTCATCCAGCCATGCTGCTGCTTCACCGGCAGATAGGCTCTCGGCGCGCTTTTTGACGGCCAGCATGGTAATCAGGGCAGCGCCCCCTGCGGCATTGAGACTGTCGACAATATGTATATCACAGTCAGGATGCTGCTCCTTGACCTCGTCAAGAGCGACGACGGCGTTATGGTAAGACGGAGATAGCCCGCTGCTCAGAAGCACTATGAGCAGACTCTCGCCGCGGCTTGCGAACTGAGAAAACACTTGCGAATAGGCTTCCGGATTGATTTGCGCAGTTCCGGAGGCGCTTCCCGCGCTCAACGCGGCATAAAATTCCTTATCTGATATATCCTGCCATCGGCCGTCGCTGTGCTGCACGCCATTGAGGTGGAAAGGGATCGGGATTACCATTATTCCGTGTTCGTCAATGTACTCCTGAGGCAAATCGCTGTTGGTGTCAGTCATGATGGCAAATGAACTCATAAAGACATTACCTTTCTGAAAAATCACCATTAATTTTCACATTGTTTCGGATAAAAAACAATAGCGACAGGCAATTATTCAAAGTTTATTAACATATATAAAAACCGGCAGACTCAATATCTGGCAACTTTGCCGGGAAAGCTCATGCTTTTTGCATTTTCTCTTCTGTGAGTTTCGCAATAAAAGCGTCAAGCTCCATTGTTCCTATATCGCCTTCTGCGCGTTTTCGCACTGTAACAAGCCCGCTTTCAGTTTCTTTGTCGCCCAGCACCAGCATATAAGGGATCTTCTGCAATTGCGCTTCACGGATCTTGTAACCGATCTTCTCATTCCGGAAATCGGCATCCACGCGGAATCCCGCAGCAGTCAGCTTTTCAGCGATTGTCCGGGCGTAATTCCCGGCCCTGTCGGTAATCGGCATGACGATTGTTTGCACAGGAGCAAGCCACAGGGGAAAGGCGCCGGCGTAATGCTCTGTTAATATTGCGATAAAACGCTCGAGCGAACCAAACACCACCCGATGTATCATGACAGGCCTGTGCTTTTCTCCGTCAGCTCCGGTGTATTCGAGCTCAAAGCGCTCCGGCATCTGGAAATCGAGCTGCAATGTCGCGCACTGCCAAGTACGTCCGATCGCGTCGCGGATGTGGAAATCTATTTTCGGCCCATAAAAAGCCCCGTCTTCCGGGTTTATGCGGTAACTGACGTTCTTGCCAATTAGCGCTTCTTCAAGTATCTTTTCTGCTGCGTTCCATGTTTCGATATCGCCCATGAAATCCTTGGGGCGCGTTGAGAGCTCGACGCTGTATTCAAATCCCAGCACTTTGTATACCCTGTCAACAAGGTCTATAACGCCGCTTATCTCGCCGGATACATGTTCCGGGGCCATAAAAACATGCGCATCGTCTTGCGTAAAGCTGCGAACGCGCATTAATCCGTGCAGCGCTCCGGACAGTTCATGTCGATGAACCACGCCGAGTTCGGCGATACGTGCCGGCAGATCGCGATAACTCCATTTTCGTCGCTTGTATGTAAGCATGGCTCCCGGGCAATTCATCGGCTTTATAGCAAAACCCACATCGTCGACCTTTGTGAAGTACATATTATTCTTATAGTGATCCCAGTGACCCGAGCGGCGCCAGAGCTCCTCATTTAGTATCAAAGGGGTGCTAATTTCAACATAACCTGATTTTCTATGCTCTTCGCGCCAAAATGTAAGGAGTTCATTACGTACTATCATCCCCTTCGGGAAGAAAAATGGAAAGCCAGGGCCTTCTTCGTACAATGCAAATAAGTCAAGTTCGCGGCCCAGTTTCCGGTGATCGCGGAGCTTTGCTTCTTCAAGCCTCTGCAGATGAGCGTCGAGTTCATCCTTGCTCATGAAGCAAGTGCCGTAGATACGCTGAAGCATCTTATTATTTGAGTCGCCGCGCCAGTAAGCGCCGGTACAACTTGTAAGCTTCAGAGCATTGGATTTTATCCTTCCTGTCGTATCAACGTGCGGTCCTGCGCACAGGTCAGTGAAATCGCCCTGCCTGAAGAAGCTTATGACAGCATCTTCTGGCAAATCATTTATCAGCTCTGCTTTATACGGTTCGCCCTGTTCAGAAACAAACTTAAGCGCATCAGCGCGTGACAGCTCGAATTTTTCGAGAGTAAGGCGTTCCTTACAAATCTTGCGCATTTCCGCTTCGATTTCGTTTAGGGTTTCGGGCGTAATAGGCGAGGGCAAATCGATATCATAGTAGAAACCGTCTTCTATAGCCGGGCCTATCGCAAGCTTTGCTTCAGGGAACAGCCGCTTTACAGCCTGCGCCAAAATGTGGGAGGTTGTGTGGCGGTACGTGTTTTTATACTCCTCGTTTTCAAATGTGTAAGCGTTATTGTCGGGCATAATATCACCTTATCTCAAAATCTATAGGGAGAGTATCATTTAAGCGCTTAGGTGTCAAGAAGTGACTGTGGGTTGATATTATCGAAGAGCAGTATACTCTCTTGACGGGTAAATGTTGTATGGGGGTTAAAAAGCAAAGGAGGGGTATTTGTCACGCCGGCCATGATCCCGTTTGCGCGCGCAAAGCTAATTCCGGCAATAGCCCAACTGGCAGCAAGTTCAAGGTCGGCAAAGTCGGCAACAGGCGGATCAGTGACGTCAACGCCGATTGCGCGGCAAGTATTTGTTGCCATGACAGCGGCTTGCTGCCTGGTAAAATCGCCGTTAGGGTTGAATATGCCGGGAGATGTTGCTGTTGGCGCGACCTCGCCGTTTAGGATGCCAAGCGCGAAAGCGGCTAGAATATCAGGGTTAGTCGTATCGGAAAATGCATTTGGATTGCGTGACAATCCGTTCCCGGCAAGAGTCTGATCTATGGCAGTCCCGGTGGCGTACTCTATCCAGCTCACAGCCATGCGGCAGAATTCTTCGCGGGTGATGACGTCTCTATAGTTGTCCTGAATGTCTTCCGGCACAAAACCTTTTGAAATAGCTGCGGAAATACGTTCTCTTGCCCAACTGTCGGCGGTGTCAAGAGGATCTGCCGTTGGCGGGGCGGGGGTAATAGCATCTGCGGAGACTATAACATTGCGTCCGTTCTTGTAAAGGTTGTATGACTTTGAGCTAAGCGCTGAGCCGCCGGACAGAACACGAACTTCAAGCGTATGCGCTCCATCGGCATAGCCGGAGAGATCAAGCGACAGGCGGTACGGCATGTCAGCGCTCTGGCCGACCCAGGCGTTGTCGATACGATATTGCACAGTTACATCGTCAAAAGTGAAAAACGGAGCATATGCGAGCAGCGTCACAGCATTGGCCGGAAGAGTCTCTGTACCGAGCCTTTTATATGTTATCGTCGCAGCGCTCTGGCCTCTGCCGAGAAAGTACCCTGACGACGTAAGCTGTCCATACAATTCCCCGGCTTGAGGGCTATCGGAGAAATGATACCTGTATGCTCCGCCTTGCATATTGACATTGTACCAGAATACAGCCTTTACCTCAGGGAACAGCATAGGGATATACGCATACATCATGCGAATGCGCGGCAACGCCCATGTGGTCAAATTCTCGCCGTTGGATGTATTGTATAGAGAAACGCCTCCTTCAGAAATCATTATAGGGTGGCGCGAGCCGTACTGCCTGACCAGATTATCTATATTTCTGATTGGGTTGGCGTATCTCCCGGTCCCCCAAATTGCCGCAGTGGAATCCGTTGTATTGGGGTTGCCCATAAAGTATTTGCGCGAGTACAGCGAAACGCCGACCCAGTCGACATATTCTGCGCCGGGATAGAACATGTCGTATGTCAACCCTGCGGCGGAAATGTCGTTGACAGACCATACGAGCGCGACATTCGTTGCATGTTCGCGCATTATATTCGCGACAAACCTGAAAGCAGCCTTATACTCTTCTGGATTCGCCCTGTTTTCCCAAACATTCATTTCAGCGCCGACGCGCAGTAATATAGGCAGACCAAGGGCGCTCAGGTATTGCGCGGCTTCCGTGACCTTTGCCCTCTCGTTCGGAACGCTTCTGAGCGTTTGGCCCTCGTTTTGAAAATTCCACGCGATTTCAATAATCGAATAGCCTTCGCGGCCATAACCGTGTTGCGTTTCGTTCAGCAACAGGTCGTATTCAACGCGTTCAGGCAGGGATTCGCTTTCAAATTCAACGTAGATTATTATGCCGCTTGGTTTCTTGTCAAAATTCATAACAGCGCTGCGGCCTGGTGGTTCGCCATAGTATATGCCTGTCTCAGGCTCGTGTAGAGCTCCATGATACGATGTATCGCCGACGCCGTTCCCAATGTCGACTTCAGCATATAATTCGATGGAAACGTCCCACGCGTCAATCCAGTTTTGTATTCTTGTCCGAGCAAACTCCATATCTTCGGGGTTGCCGCCAATATGTGGCGTAAGCGCTTGATAGGGATCGACAAAAGCCAGGGCCATCCGATATACCCGTATTGCGTTTGTGTAATCCCCGCGAGCTTCATATTCCTCTGCAACCCTGTTGCTGGTCACCCAGAGTTCGTTGATCTCGTAGCCGCTCCCCTGAATGTCCCTCATGTATACTGCGGCTTGCTGCGCGGCAGAATTGCCTTGCAGCCAGAAATTTATGACATTCTCTCCATGCGTTGTTATCCCGACAGAATTATTCGCGGACAAGGCGTCGTCGTATGGGCCGCGCACCGACCAGTAACCGCGCGGCAAACCTGAAACATCGCCAAACCTGACTGCGAGGACAGTTTGCGCGGGCATGGCAATGAACGCAAGAACCATTGTTGCCGCCATTATAAGGAGAAATAAGCGCTTGAGACTTTTAATCATAAGAATAATCCTCTCTTTTGTATTAATACCCCGTTTGCGCCTGCGACAGGCGACAAGGGCCCGATTAATGACTCCCCAGGAAAACTGACTGCGAATAATACCGCTAAATACGCGAGCGAGACCTGTGGAGGTTCCGCTCACGCTGCTGATTGCGCTCTCATGTAAACCGTGGAATTCCGTACAACTATTTGCCGGATAAACACAGGCTTATGTAGTAATTACTTATATACATATTAGTAATTATAGAGTGAAAAGAGCGCGAATGCATAAATACTATATCTCATTTGCCAAAATCTGCTCCAATGTCTGTCTTTTGCGAATCAATTGAAGCTGGCTGCCGGTTGTATAAAGAGCCTCCGGTATTTGAGTATGTGAATTGTAGTTGAATGGCGTCATTGATGAACAGTAAGCTCCGACGCCGCCAATGACCGCAAGATCGCCGATTTCCGGTTCCGACATTGAGCGGGGAACGGAATGCCCCTCCGGGGCAAGCGTTTGACAGTCGCCGCTCTCGCAGCATTTGCCCGCGATTACGGCTTTATAAGTATCGTCGGCGGCGCTGAATTCAGAAGATTTCACATTCATGCCGCAGCTATCTACTATGTAAACCGGGTGCCTTGAGCCATAAAGCAGCGGTCGCGCGTTGACTTCCATACCGCCGTCGGTAACAATGAAATTGGATCGTGAAGTGCTTTTTTTATCGATTACACGTGTTATCACGTAACCGGAATTTGCTACAATAAAGGTTCCGGGTTCGATTTCCATCTGTAGTTTGCGCCCGGTTCTCTTTTGGAAATCAAGCGTCCTGTCTTTTGCATAATTGCCAAGAAGCTCGATATCGGCAGGTGTTTCATCCGGCATCCGGGCTTCTTTGAGACCGCCTCCAAAACAGACAGTCTGAGCTTCGGGAAAGTACCTTTCTATAATGCTCAGTTCGAGATCGATATTCTGCCGCCACATATCGGAATCTCCGCCTGAGCCGATATGTTCGTGAATATGGTTGAATACGAGGCCTTTCCCCTTGGCGTAGCTGATAGCTTCTTCCACATCGGAAAGATGTATGCCGAAACACGCATAATCATCGCCGGTATTGCGCGTTGCACTTTCGCCGGAACCGATACCCGGGTGGACCCGTATTCCGGGATTTATTCCGTTTGCGGCGGCGAAATCCCCTAACAGCATGAGTTGGCGCAGCGAGCAGAAGTTATACCTGAGGCCTGAGAGCAGCAGTTCCTCTAGTTTCTCCATCAGCGATCCTTCATAGACCTCTTGAGTCGTGAGCATTATCCTATCGAAAGGAATGCCGGCCAAATGCGCGCGGATCACCTCATTCATCGAGCTCGCGTCAAGGTGCAGCCCGGCGTCCGCGATAAGCTTAATTAGAGTTTTATTCGAATTTGCTTTCATCGCGTATCGCACGCTCAACCCGTATGCGTTAGGCATATCCAGGCAAGCGCGGCATCTGGCGAGAATCAGCGCTTCGTCATAGACGTATACAGGCGTGCCGAAACTATCCGCAGCCTGAGCTACTGCCGCTGCGTCGATCGAGCTGAAGTTGTTGAGCTTTGATTTTTCCATAATCTAAGTATAAAGTGTGTTGGTTACTATGTCAATTTATTTACTGAATTACTTATGTCAACCGCCATTTGCCTCGCGATCCAAAATGACCGTTAGGTCCGGGTGAAGCAAAAGAAGGCATGCCGGGACATTGGCATGGATTTTGCCTTCAAATAACCGTTTTGCTATCGGAGCTTTATTAGCGCCGCTTATTAAAAGCAGTATGCTCCTTGCGCTGAATATTGACCCGAATCCCATAGTCAGGGCTTGGGTAGGCTGAGCTTCGCCTTCGCCGAAAAAGCGCGAATTTGCTTCCAGCGTGCTTTCGGTCAAATCAACAAGGTATGTTGACATTGAATAGGACTCTGCCGGCTCGTTGAAACCTATATGCCCGTTTAGCCCTATGCCCAGCAACTGCAAATCGATCCCTCCGGCGGCGGCGATCTTTTCATCGTACCCGGCGCATTCGGAGTCCGGATCAGCGGTTTCGCCATTCGGAAGTTGCGAATCAGAGAGATTAATCATGTGAAACAGGTTTTCCTGCATGAAATAAGAATAACTCTGAGGGTGTTTATTCCCAATCGGATAATATTCGTCCAGATTAAATGAACGAGCCTTTGAAAAATCTATCTCGCCTGCATGATGGCGCCTGACAAGCTCGGCGTATAATCCAAGCGGAGTGCTGCCGGTAGCGAGACCCAGCACGCTTGCGGGCTTCCCACTGAGTTGTTTTACGTAAATTTCCGCTGCAACCCGGCTCAATTCATCGTAGTTTTCGCAAACGATTTTTTTCACAGCGATCTCCTATCATGTTAATGGCGGGCGGCCGAAAAAGGCCGCCCGGATTGTTTTTCTATTAGTTTTTTAGCGCTGCCTGCGCCGCGGCGAGCCGCGCTATCGGAACCCGGTAAGGTGAGCAGGATACATAGCTGAGCCCGATCCTGTGGCAAAACTCAATCGATGACGGGTCGCCGCCATGCTCGCCGCAGATACCAAGTTTAAGGCTGGGGCGCCCTTCCAAACCGAGCCGGACTGCCATCTCCATCAGTTTGCCTACGCCGACCTGGTCGATCCTCGCGAATGGATCGGATTCATAAATCTTTTTGGCGTAGTAATCGTCGAGGAATTTCCCCGAATCGTCCCTGGAAAAACCTAACGTCATTTGCGTAAGATCGTTTGTGCCAAACGAGAAGAAATCGGCCTCTTTTGCGATTTCATCCGCCGTAAGGCAGGCACGGGGTGTTTCGATCATCGTGCCAACAAGGTATTTCAGGTCGCTCCCGGACTGCGCGATAAGCTCATCGGCTGTTTTAACGACGATGTTCTTTACAAAGACGAACTCCTTGACCTCGCCGACGAGAGGGATCATAATTTCGGGGATCATATCCCATTCGGGATGAGCCTTTTTCACGTTTATCGCCGCTTTGATGACGGCTTTTGTCTGCATGACAGCGATTTCAGGATATGTTATGGCAAGACGGCAACCGCGGTGCCCCATCATAGGATTAAACTCATGCAGCGAGGCTATGATCGCCTTTATCTCCGAAACCGACTTGCCTTGTATATTCGCAAGGGATTCAATATCGCGTTCGTCTGTTGGAAGAAATTCGTGCAAAGGCGGGTCAAGAAAGCGGATAGTGACCGGAGTCCCCTCCATAGCGATATAAATACCCTCAAAGTCAGACTGCTGCATTGGCTCAAGTATCGCGAGAGCTTTCTCACGCTGTTCTACAGTCTCAGAACAGATCATTTCGCGGATAGCCGGTATACGATCCGCCTCAAAGAACATATGTTCGGTACGGCAAAGACCGATACCCTCGGCTCCGAATTTACGGCCCGCCCCCGCGTCGTGAGGCGTATCGGCATTGGTTCTGACCTTAAGCTTTCTGTATTTATCTGCCCATGCCATAATCCGGCCAAACTCCCCGCCTGTGGACGCTTCAACTGTCTTTATAGCCTCGCCATATATATTGCCGGTAGAACCGTCGAGGCTGATCCAATCGCCTTCCTTGTAGGTTTTGCCGCCTAGCTCAAACGTCTTATTCTCCTCATTCATCTTGATCGCGCCGCAACCTGCCACGCAACAGGCTCCCATACCGCGAGCAACGACCGCCGCGTGTGACGTCATCCCGCCGCGAACGGTTAGTATCCCATGCGCTGAAGCCATGCCCTCGATGTCTTCCGGAGACGTCTCGAGCCTGACCAATATTACCTTTTCACCGCCGTCGGACCATTTTTTCGCATCCTCCGCCGTGAAAACTGCCCGCCCTGTCGCTGCTCCCGGAGATGCGGCGAGTCCAACGCCGATAGGAGCGGCAACCTTCAGCGCCGCCGTATCAAACTGTGGGTGCAGCAGCGCGTCGAGCGACTTAGCGTCAATCATAGATACGGCTTCCTTATCTGTTATAGCGCCCTCATCGACAAGGTCGCAAGCTATTTTCAGAGCAGCCGCTGCCGTTCGTTTTCCATTGCGCGTTTGAAGCATGAACAGCTTTTTGTCTTCTATGGTGAACTCCATATCCTGCATATCGCGATAATGGGTTTCAAGCTTATCGCAAATCTTGACAAACTCATCATAAGCTTCCGGCATGACGTCGCGCAGCTGGTCGATGTTCTGCGGCGTACGGATGCCGGCTACGACGTCCTCGCCTTGCGCGTTCATCAGGAATTCGCCGAATAATTTCCTTTCGCCGGTAGCGGGATTGCGAGTGAACGCGACTCCGGTCCCGGATGTGTTGCCAAGGTTGCCGAACACCATTTCCTGTACGTTGACAGCCGTTCCCCAGTTGCCGGGAATATCGTTCATGCGGCGGTATGATATGGCGCGAGTGTTATTCCAGGAGCGGAACACTGCCTGGATCGCGCCCATGAGCTGCGCTTTCGGGTCGTCAGGAAAATCAGCGCCTATCTTCGACTTGTATTCAGCCTTGAACTGGCAGGAAAGCTCTTTTAGGTCATTGGCGGTCAGGTCTGTGTCTTCGGTGACATTTTTCTCCGCTTTCATTTTGTCTATCAGTTCTTCAAAATATTTTTTGCCAACCTCCATAACGACGTCCGAATACATCTGGATGAATCTGCGATAGCAGTCGAAAGCCCAACGTGGATTGCCGCTCTTCGCGGCAATCACCTCGGCTACTTTTTCATTAAGTCCGAGATTGAGAATTGTATCCATCATACCTGGCATTGACGCGCGGGCGCCTGAACGAACAGAAACGAGCAGCGGATTTTCCGTATCGCCGAATTTCTTTCCTGTCAATCCCTCGAGTTTGTCGATATATTCCATGATATCGCTTTGGATTTCACTGCCGATTATCTCACCATCGTCATAGTACTTTGTGCACGCTTCAGTACTGACAGTAAACCCTTGCGGTACAGGTAATCCCAGATTAGTCATCTCGGCGAGGTTTGCGCCTTTGCCGCCAAGCAACTCTTTCATTTTTCCGTTGCCTTCGGAAAACATATACAAATACTTATGACTCATGCTTTACCCCCTGATTGTTCGCTCGATTATGGCAAAAATGCCGAAACCTTCGCTCGTTCGTCCACGTCCGAGCAAGCTTGGCCGCGACTCTCTCTTCGCTCGATTATAATCATAGCATAAATTCCCGTAAAGTGAATAGGGATTATGTATGAAAAGAGGAGGAATATTTCAAGAAATATTTCACAATGGAGAATATAAATAAAACCTTCAACTAATAAGTTTTAGTTATATGGCTGTATTATTGACCGCAAGCCAGGCATGCTGTATAGTAAATTGTGCGCAACGAATCGAACGCGACTTATACACGGTATCCCGTGAAGAAGATACGCCGTCCGTAAGAAAGCGAGACCCAATTGAAAGAAGACAAAATCTGGTCAAAAGGATTCACGATCCTGCTTTTATCCAACGTATTTGCCGTCCTTGGCATTCAAATGCTTGCAGCCACAATAGCCCTGTTCTTCGTCTCGCTCGGCGCAACGGAGTCGCAAGTGGGTATTGTGGCGACTTTATTTTTTATATCGTCCATAGCTACACGCTTGCTTATAAATGTCGTGCTCAAACGAGCAGGAAAGAAGCGCGTGCTTATGACGGGGATGCTGCTCACAACAATTGTAATAGTGCTGTACGGGCTGGCGGAATCGCTGGGCGTTGCTGCCGTGCTTCGTGTCTTTCAAGGTGTGGGATTCGGAGTGATTACGACGGTATCCGTCACTATAGCCGTTGATTTTCTGCCGGCTTCGCGCAGAGGGCAGGGGATCGGCTATTTTAGTTTGGCGCATGTGATAGCAATGGCTTTCGCCCCGGCGTTGGCGCTTTTTTTGAGAATGGGATATGGTTTTCCCTCAATGTTTTTTGCAGCGGCGGGATTTTCATTCATCGCGGCTGTTATCCTGTTTTTTTGCAAAGAGCCTCCTGCAAGCAAAGAGCCTCCTGAAAGCAGCGAGACGTCGGCGGAAAACAGTGAAAAGTCTGTCTGGTGGCGAAATCTATTCAGCATAAAGCTGATAATACCGGCCGGCTTGCTTTTAATGTTCTCGCTGAGCCGTACTGCCGATACGACTTTTATTTCGGTTTTTGCAGAGGCAAGCGGTCTCCTTGGGCATTTGTCCTGGTATTACGTGATCCAGACGGCGACAATGTTTGCAATAAGGATTTTTGTGGGACGGTTTGCCGACAGGAAGGGGAGAAACTGGATACTTGTGCTGGGCGGATCCGCTACTATGATATCGTGTATTATCCTATCCTTCACAAGTTCGACCGCGCTAATGCTGGTCGGGGCTTTTTTCAGCGGATTGGGATATGGCGTCGTTGCCCCGGCCCTGCAAGTATGGATGTTCAGCCTTGTGACGCCGGAAAAACGGAGCATCGCCAGCGCTACATACTACAATTTCACTGATATTGGCATTGGCATCGGGGCGGCGCTTATGGGATATTCAGCCGAGTACTTTGGATTTCCCGTTATGTTCCGTGTCGGCGCGTGCGCGGGGATATTATATATACTAGGCTATATTGCTTTTGGCTGGGAGAAAAGAAAAAAAGCCTGACGGCATTGCAAGAAACAGAGATTGAGTACATTCTCCAGCGGATATTGAAAAACTCGCGCATAAGACAAAAACCGGTAAAGAAAACCCGGCTCTTTGGCCGGGCTTCCTTTTGCTTTTTTATTTAGGGTTTATTCCTTTTCCAAGCTGTCCAAATACTTGCTCTTTTTGCTGAGCGAAGTCGGCAGTATGCCAAAGTCAAGCATCTGATGCAATGGAAGATGAATGTCTATAGCCACTGACGGGCATGTTGTTTCGCAGAAACAGCAAATCGAGCATTCGCCGGGGTGGGCGACCGTAGGCATTTTCCTTTCTTCATCCCATCCGAAAATATCCAAGGGGCACATATCGTAGCACTCGCCGCAACCGGTGCATAGTCTTTCGTCTATTCTGGGGCCATAGTTAATATCACATGTATACACTTTGCATCTCACTCCTTACATATCTTTATTGAGTTTTTCGATTTCGTATTTTGCCTCTCCATTTATCTTTTTGACCGTGACTATCTTGTTGAACCACTTTTCGTCATTCAGCTCCGGATATTCGATACGGAAGTGGACAGGTACAATACGGCTTTCATCCCTCAGCAGAGATGATTGGACGTGCAGCTGCGCTATCTCGAGAATATGCTGGACTTCAATAACCCGCATAAGCTCATGTGGGCTGTTTGCGGTCAGAAGGGGAACGGCGCCTAGTTCGGCTCGTTTGAGCAGATCCAAAGCGCGCTGCATTTTTGATGTATATTTAAATACACCGACATAATTATATATGAGATGCCTGATATAATCTTCGAGCTCCAATGGATTTACAACGTAATCAGCTTTTCTTCCCAGCGGGGCAAACACCCAACTGCGCGCTGCTTCTATCTGCTGCAACTGATCTCCGTCGATTTTCGGCAACTCCTTGCCCTTGACCATCTCGGTAACATGATCAGCTACCAGGCAAGCCCAGGTGAATCCGGCAGAACCGCTGACGCCTGTCACTCCGCCCGCTGCAAACAGATTCTGTATGCTTGTCTCGGAATCAAGAGTTTCGCGGAAAACGCCGCCGCCCGCCTGCCCGATACCGCTCTGAAGGAAGGTACATTCGCTGGGAGGCTCGTTAGTGAGCCCGCCCGCGAGCTTGTGGAACTTCAGCGCCTTTGTAGGCTCGGTGACGGCGGTAAAGTAAACAGCGGATACCAGATCGTTGTCTGCCTTATCTTTATATGAAAGTATGACGTCATTGAATACTTCCGCATTCGCTATGTCAGGCGAGAACAGATAATTGATGCCTGGGGTTCTCCCGCCCGCTTTCGTTACCATCTTTTCTGGATATTTCGCTTCCAGGGACTCTCCCTTGGAATTGTACATCCTATAGTACCAGTTGCACCCGCCGCCGCCGCTGCTGTGGTTGATGCCTTTGGAAACGTTGTAGAAATTGCCCATCTCCATGCTATAGAGCTTGGCTCCGGCGTCAAACGCGCAAGCCTGGCCACCGCCATGGTTGACCGCTGCCGTCAGCGAGTAGAACAGATTGTTGGGATATGGCGATGAAGGATGGACATATACTCTCGACGCAAATCCGGTCGACAACAGTATGGCTTTTGCCTTTATAAACAGAAATTCGTTCGTTCTGGTATTAATTGCGGTTACTCCAACCGCGACCCCATCACGAGTGACGATACTTGTCAGCATAGTCCTGTCAAGCACTTTAGTTCCGCCCTTGCGGACCGCCGCCCCCAGTTTTTGTTTCAGATCAGACGCTCTGGAGAAAGAACCGAACAGAGGCTCGCACGGTTTTCCGTCTTCATCATATTCGACCCTGCCCCAGTTTACTCCCGTACGATATGCTTGGAGCACATAAAGAGTACCGTCGTCTTCGCGTATCCGCACGCCGACGTCCTCCAGTACGGATTGGGATATGAACGCGTTTTTCATTTGCTTGGCGTCAAGTTTGAGATTCTGAAGACCTTGCAGCCGCTTTGCGCCAAAGATAGCCTTTTTGGCGTCTTCTTCGGAAACCTCCCTGTTTATATCTTCCTTGTGCAGCGGCACCTGGTTGAAGTTATCAAGACCTACCCCGTCGCCGCTCCATTCCAACTTGGCTTTGTCGATAATCGTGATATCAAGATTTGGATTATTATTTTTTGCGCGAATAGCAGACGTAGCTCCGACAACGCCTCCGCCAACGATCAGGTAATCTGTTTCTATGACTCTATTCGCTAATTCTTCAATACTCTTAGACAACGTTTTAGCCTCCTATTCCAGTAATTATTTAGTCAAATTTGACGGGTACGCAACGGAGTTTGTACATGTTTTTCAGTTCTTCGTAATTAGGGCCCGGCGCGTCATAGAAATGCAGTTTGTAGCAGAAATCGGAACAATAGATTCTCTTTTTTCCCCTCCGGACCACGACCTCAGGCTCTCCTGTAATCGGTCGTCCGCAAAAAACACAACTTTCGGCCATTTCGCTTCTTCCATCCTTTCTTGAATAATAAAATAATTCGCTTCTGGCAGAAAACAAGCAACCGTAACCTCAGCCTGCCGACTACTTGCGCTCTCCAGAGCATGTTATACAAGGTATCCTTTGCTGACTGCGTATAGATCGTTCACCAGCGTATCATAGCCGGCCTTTATGCCTTGTTTCTTTTCCCTCTGCGCTATTTTTTCTTTGTGATAATCTTTGATCTCCTGCGTAAACGGGAGATTGCCTGTGTTGAAATACCTGATGGCTCCCTCGCTGTCTTTGATCCCCAACACCTTGCCAGCTGCAGCACGGTTTGCCGCGAACGTATGGTCAAGCACTCCCGCCTCTATGGCTTTTGCTGCCCCGATCAGCATGTCGCCGTCGCCGAACTCCAAAACCTTGTCGACAATGGCCCTTATTTCTTTTTCTTCCATCGCGGTCTGCAGCGCAAGCTCTTCCCTATTGACCTCTATCTTCTGATTTTTCAGAAAATTCTGTATGATTTTTGTAATCTTGTATGTATCGGCGATATTCTCCTTGGTCGGGATCGCTTTCGCCTCCGCCATCGTCCTGACGTCATTGGTCACCGCACCCATCAGCCGTCCCATGAGCGTGTTCATGAATATTACGGCCAGGCTCGGAGCAAAATCCACGGGGTATTGCATCAGGCTGAAAGAAACCGAGCCGAATAATTCGATATTTTCATACCCGAACTTATTGAAATAATGGCGAAGGACATTCTCGCGGGCTGCGTTTGCGGCAACATCAGCAACAAGGCTGCCATGCCCTATGCATATGACGCTGATATTCTTGACGCCTTGTTCCGCAAGCAACATAGCGGAAAGAACTATTGACGCGGATTGCAGCGACGGCGGTATGGCGGCTCCGTAAAAGCCCTGGATGCTCGCAACCATCGGGACGCCATGCTCCTCATAGTAGCTCATCAGCCTGCCAATATACTGGTGGGTACCGACTACGTACTCATAAGGCGTTTTGGCTGAATGCTGCCAGAAATCCATGAACAGGTCGGGACCGATTGAAGTGCATCCGCCGGCAAATAGCACTTCTGCCTGCAATCTTCCGTCAGGAGCTCCGCCGCGAAGCGTTACCGGGGATCTGACCGACTCTACTATGCGCCTGACGCCGGAAACCCCGATATTCACGACCGGCACCCCGTTCAGCTTTGATT
>Ga0082212_10002897_pt1 | contig 24605 bp, 11 predicted proteins | sample TergutNt197P3_FD_71548 | JGI IMG/M metagenome (GOLD analysis project Ga0082212, IMG submission 71548) | Neocapritermes taracua P3 segment gut microbial communities from Petit-Saut dam, French Guiana - Nt197 P3 | ecosystem: Host-associated > Arthropoda: Insects > Digestive system > Gut ... | reverse complement strand
AGAATTCCCAAAAATAAAAATTGAACCTGTTGTAGAAGATGGAAAACTGTCTCCTAAAGGATTGTTAGAAACTACAAAACAAAAACAAGAATATTATCAAAAAAGTCAAGCAGAAAATCCTGATAAATATTATATTATTTCAGATGTTGATGAATATAGAAAACAACTCTTATGTATAAAACACGAATGTAAAAAACATAATATTAATTTAATAATAAGCAATCCATGCTTTGAAGTATGGTTATATTATTCAAAGTTTAGCACTAAACCAAAAAATTTTAACTATTCTCAAAATCTTAAAGATATAAGTAAAAAAATAAAACAATACCTTGAACAAGAAGTACCGGGCGGAATAGATCCAACAAAAGCAATTATTAATATTTCTGAAAATATAAAAAATGCTAAAAAACATTATGAAATAGAAAGCGATGATATTCCTTCTTTTTTTTCAACTCAAATGTTCTTTTTAGCAGAAGAACTTTTACCATTAATTGAGAATGAACTAAAAAATATAGGTAGCAAAAAATAAATAATATTAAACAATAAACATCTTATAAAAACTAGGTATAAAGTTGTATATAATCACCTTATTTTTTTGAAAAAAGAGTATATTATTTAAGATATTTCTTAGTTGCCATTTCCATTAATAACTGCAACCATAGTTTATTACAATCGCAATTGTTAAAATAATGATTTAAGCACATATATTTGTTAAAATCTTAACGTTTCATAATAACAATTTTACACCAAATAACGTATAATTAATTATAAAATTCAAATGCCTTAATAGAATGTAATTGAGACATTGGTAAGATTTTCAATAACCCTTAAACATTATAAGGCTCAAGATAAACTAATAGTTTTTCTAATAAAATTATCTTGAACCAAAATTTTAATTAATTTAAAGTAAAATTAATTTTTGCTAATCTTTTGTCTAATTTTTCTATCAGACATTCCACGCAAATAGTATAGTTTTGCTCTGCGAGAACGACCTTCTCTAATCAAAGTAATACTCTGAATCATAGGCGAATGTAGAGGAAATACACGTTCTACACCAATCCCATTAGAAATTTTTCTTATCAAAAAGGTTTCGTTAATACCTGAACCTCTTCTACCGATAACAATTCCTTTAAAGTTTTGAATGCGTTCCTTTTCACCTTCAACCACTCTAACCCCAACGTTAATCTGGTCACCTGATTTAAAATCAGGCACAGGAATATAATTTATTCCATCTTTTTCTTTCAATTGTGTGTCTAATTTTGCTATAGACATTTTGTTAATTTCATCTACTACGTTCATTTTTTTTCTACGAATTATTTAAGATTACAAAAATACGTTTTTTTTTTGAAAAAAACATTAAAAAAGTGTATTTTTTTTATAACTTTATAAAAACCGAAAAAAAGGGCTATGCGTTTGCATAGCCCATAAAATTAAGGATAAACCGTTGTTATTTAACAACAACAAATTCTTTTACAATAGTTGTAGTGTCTATTTGCATCCTAACAACATATACACCGCTTGCTAATTTATTAACATTAAATTCAAGTTCGTGTGTTCCCATATCAATAAATTCATTATTTATTATATCAAGAACTTTATTACCTTGCACATCATATATACCAATTGTAGCATTGCCTGATTTTTCAACAGCAAACTTAACATTTGCAATATCGTTTACAGGATTAGGAGTAATACTAACTATAGCACCTTCGTTTTCTGCTTTTATAGATAGTTTTCCTATAGAGAATATAGAAGTGCGACCATATTCTACACATTCATTTTGTGTATTTACAGCACGAACTATAACATTATCTGATATTATATCAGTAGCTTTCCAATTATATTTTCTTAGTGATGCTTTAACGTTTTTGGTTATAACATTCCAAGTAGCACCACCATCAACAGTGTATTCTAATGTAAACTCAGTAACTTGTTTATAAGTCCAATCTATTGTAATATTAGGATTAGAATTAGTAAATTTATCGTTTTTCTTAGGACTTGTTATGATTACACTACCTGCACCAATTTTAAATGGTTCGGATACCACAACAACTGCACCTGTTTGAGCGTTCACCATTCTAACTACACCATTACAAGTATTAGCAGTAGCAACTGTCCATAAAGTTTGACCTAATGAAGCATCTACTACATCAGTAACTTTTGTCCAACCATTAATTCCATTTTCAGAGAACTCAAAATATACTTTAATAGATTCGTAGCAAATCCATTTAATATATTCTTTTGCACCAGAAACATAAGTTGGGTCGGCAGTTGTAGGACGAGTAATTTCTGACGGAGCAATGTTTATTTTGAATATACAACTTTTTGCTAATTCCTCTCTTGATGATGCATCTACAATTCTTATAACACAAAGATTAGAATTAATAAATGGTGTAGTCCATAAAAACGTTCCTGTTGTTATTTGAATTGGACTATTTTTAGTAATCAACGTCCAGTTACTTCCATTATCAGAAGAGTATTCTAAATTAACAAGGCGACTCATTATTGGTGTTTTCCAACTAATAGTAGTAGTTGTTCCACCATCAAGTAGTTCTGCACAATAAGGGCTTACAAATTCAATTGTTTTATTTACAATAATAGGAGGTATTTCTTCGAAAATTCCATCGCCAGTAAGATTTCTACCATCAACTGATAAAACTCCACCGTATTTTGACCATCTGAAGAATATGCTTTCGTCATTACGCAATAAGTTAAATCTTAATGTTCCTAAATATGTTTCAGTATTAGGAACTGTAATACCTTGTTTGTATAATCCAGGTTCAGCATCAAAATTAATTTCAATAGAATATGTATTAGGCACAGGGTCTATTGCTGATTGGCTTGGAGCATAGTATGAACTATTATAACCCGCTACATTATTATTAGCAAATAATACGTTTTGTGTTTGAATTAAGCCGCTAAAACTTAATACTGTTGGGTCGTATTCAACTGGGAATGATGAGTTTGCCATAGCCCATACATCGCCAAGATTTTGAATATAAATAGGAACATCCACATAGTTCTCATTTACAAAAGGTTTTGCTTTTACAACATAATCTATACCTGCTTCAAATGTTTCTTGTATTTTTGCATTTCGCTTCATAGCAGCATCAAAATTAATTCTATCTATTTCTGCATTTCTAAAAGTAATATCATCCATATTTATTACACCACCTTCTTGCGTAGCAGGATATATATCAGCATATATATTTGGAAGAGAATAAAGTGTTGATACTTTACCTAAATTATAATCTACCATTGTTCTATCTACGTTATTAGCAGGTTCCCCATAACCACGCAAACTATAGCGAGGATGGTAAGACATTGCATTATCTCTAATTGCTTGATAATCTAATCCATCAATAACACCATCTTTAACAATATCGCCTGCAACCATTGCTGGAAGTGCTTTAGGTGCTAAATGATTTCTTGTTGCTTGACCTTCAGTAAAGTTTAATGCGGTTAAAGTCCAAGTTCCTAATATAGAATTTCTGTCGGCTGTTGGAATATCTATTTGATATGCTGACATTGTTCCCATAGGATTGCCAATATCGTCTACTGCTGTCATACTATTTCCTTCAACTCCGTTCCAAGATTGGAAGTCCCAACCTGATTCAATGGTCCAAGTAGTATCTATATCACCTGCAAATTTGAAATTAGCAGCAAAAGCAGACATTATTGATAAATAGTTCAAGTTATCAAGTACAACGAAATAGTTACCATCTATCACAGCATCCAATGTAAAAGGAACGTTTGCAAAGTTATTTTTCTCTTTGCCTCTATTGTTAATATTCTTGCTTTCAGTTGAATAACTATTTTTGTTAGATACTGATGAGTTTGGAACATAGTCACCAGGTGTTCCACTTTCATTAACATATAGGCGTATGTTTAAACCATTCTCTTCATAATTAGTTCCTAATACACCTACAATACCTGAATCTAATCCTTTATGATATCCTTCAAGTAATACTCTAACAGTAAAGTTTGAAGGAGGAGTGATTGAAAATACTGGTGATTCTGACATTAATGTTTTAATTATACCATCTTTTCCATTTTCACCATTGGCATATTCTAATGGGTCAGGCGAATTAATATTTGCACGAGCAAATAATTGTAATCTACCATTCTTTTGGACTGAAGGAACCTTTCCTTGTTCATCGTATGATTTATTATTCTTAACGTCAGAATTTGCTATAGACATATCTAATAATGCTGCATATTGTGATTTAGATTTAGTGCCTTGGAACTCATATGGATTTACATTTTGAACCAATAACATTGAGTTTTTAAATGAACTATTTTCAAACATAGATGCTACTGCAGGATAGAAATCATTCCAAGAACCACCACCAGCACCTTCAGATATACCTAAATCAGCACGATGCCCTTCTACGAGTCCTCTTGTAGTATATCCTGATGTAAAGGATACTAAATCGTTTCTGTTATAGTCAAATCCAACCCATCTTACTCTAATTGTTTCATCGTTACCAACTTTTTGATTATCATACGGTTCTACAAGTTTTATATATGGATACGTTGCAGCATATCTTCTGTCGCCACAACCAGCATTAGTTCTTGCCATTAATGTCACATCATCAGGAAAACTTAATATGGTCCCATCTGCTCCATTATTAACCCAACTACCACCATCCATTATATATGCTGCTACTAAACCTTGTGCATAATTTGTTGTTCCTACCATAGTTAACTCATTTGCTCTAACAGTAGAAGCACCTTGTATAAAGTTATAAAGTTCGTTCGTTGGTATATTATTAACTGTTTCTGTATTGTATTGACTTGCACCACCAGGATTGTTCCGCCAAAAACGGAATTCTTTCATAGCACCATCAAAGTATGTTCCACCTTCACCATTATTATTTGGTTCATAACCCAAATATGTAGGAAATGTATTTTTTACTTCAGTAACAATGCCAGAACCAAGTTGATTTCTAATTGCTGTGTCTGTCTGTGCAAGACCATCTATAAAGAACGTTATAGATGATTGAGTTCCATTATTAGGTATATTTAAATATACTCCAATATGATACCAGATTGAATCGTATATTGTTGCATTTGTTTTCAATATACATTTTTTCGGGTCAGGGTCACTTTCTGCAAACCTATAATCTCTTGTATTAGAAACAGAATCATAATTAGCAAATTCAAATTGTAATTGTCCTGTCGGCAATAATCTTAATGCATAATGTAAATTACCTGTTACAGGATCTTTCTTTACTATTATAGGATATGCTCCACTTCCTTCATCAGTTGGAAATGAGTATGGATTTATCCATGCTTCTAAAAACGCATTTTGTGTGGTAATATTAAGTGCCTGTCCTTCTTGTATAGTAATTTGCGCAGTCGGAGTATTAACTAATGCAAAGTGTGGTGCTACAATAAAATCACCTGATTCTACATAAATATCACTTTGACCTCTTTCTGCATTACCTGTAATTCTTAATCTAACTGTCTTTTGATAGTTATTTTCAATACCTAATAAACCTTGTATATCGTTAGCAATACTTGTTAATGTGATATTATTATAAGGTTCCCAAATTGCTTTTGCTAGTTCTACTTCTTCGTTTTCTAATGATAGAGCAAAGGTTCCACCTGTTGCTGAATCATATTTTTGAGGTCCGATTGCATCAAACCAATTTTGACCACCATCTCGAGATAATTGTATAGTTACATCACCTGGTTCGCCTGTTTTTGATAGAAACAGATTACCGATGCCATATGCTGCCCAACGAACTTCATATAATCTACCTTTTAAATTACTAACACCTTCGCCGCAAGACGGTGAAGTAAGTTTAATATGTGACCCATCAGGTCTAAATATAACTTCATTATTTACATTAGAACTTACATCATCACAATATGTAAAATAATTTAAATTATTTGTATAATCTTGAACAAGTCCTTCTGTTGCTATATCAGATATAATACCTTGTAAGTTTGCATAGATACTTAGAGAATATTTTGGGTCATTGTCAAAACCTTCTTTATCTGTTCCTACAGGATAATTTGTATCTGCTGTTGCTCTTGTTGGCGATGGAATACCTGAAATATATTGTCTCAATTGATCTTGAGTTAATGCGGTTTTCCAAACCTGAACCTCTTTAATTCCTGCAAACAAGAAATCTATATCAGGTTCAAAAGCCCCGTCAGGATTTACACCAACCCAAATAGGTTGTTGTGATTTGAGAGGTCTTGAACTTGCACCAGGAACTATTGCTTGGGCTACTTGTTCGCCATCTACAAATAAAGTAATTACGTTAGAGGCAACTGTTGCTGCCACGTGTGTCCAATTCCTTGAAAAAGCATCTGTAATTACAACTTTACCATCAACAATATAATCATAAACTGATATAGGTTGTGCTGAAACAATATCTGCTAACCAATAGTTATCATCTACTGGTTCGTCTGCACGAACTCTAAATGCAGGATACATACCATCTTTCAAGTATAGCATCCAACCGCCACCAATACCATCACCTTTCGTGCCTGATGAAGTTGCAATTACACCAGGGTTTGTCCCGTCACCATTATATCTGTTTAGGTTAACCCAAGCCGCTACTGTATAGTAAGATGGTGTAGAAAAGTTTCTTTCGGATTTTAAATATTGACACGGACCACTTAATTGTGCAAAAAATATTCTGCCTAATACAAATGGAACAATGGACTCACCGCTACGCGTAGCATCTGTAGAGGCAGGACGAACTGTTTGATTTAACGGCACATTAGTTCCTGTAGTATCTTTTAACATTGTTATTTTAATTTTTGCTTCTTCGGAGCGATAAGAAAAGTTTTCATCTGCTTTCCAAATAACTCTTAATACTCCTCCATACCCCAAAGAATAAAGTCCTGGTCCATCAGGTTGGTCTATTAAATCTAACCCTGATGCTACATCATTAGGAATCATTTTGGCTGACCCTGTTGTCATATAATAATCCAACGTGTTGTTATAATAATCAATCATTCCACTATAAATAGCGTTTCTTGTTGCTTCAGTACTCATAGCAGCATTTTTCATTCTATTTTCTGCTACTCTTCCAGTTTCTAAATACGTAAGACCATTATTAAGAGAGTAAGATATTTGGTAAGCGTATCTTGGAGTTCCATAAACACCTTTAAGTGTATCTGGCTCCAATAACCCACTTCTTTCAAAATAAATTGGATAACCATAATTATCTCCCATAGAAGCATAAGGAACAGCAGGATAACGATTCACTGTTTGGTATTCTGTAGGATTTAGAACTGTAATACCACGCACTGTGAATGGTTCTGGGTCAATGAATTCTATTAAATCAGTTACATTATTTCTACTATATGTAGCATCTAATATTTCACAAGTTCCTAATATACCATTATAGAACTCGAAACCTGCCATAGATTCATCTGTTAGAACAACCCCTTTTTTAATAGTAAATCTTAACATTCCTATAAAAGAACCTCTGCCTTCATCGTCAGGATATGTACCAGGAGAAGTTGGTTGGTCTAATCTTGCGTGTAATGACGCTATATTTTCATATACCCCTGTAGCAACAGACGCAATAAGAGGTCTATAACCATTTACATTACTCATACTGGATTCTATTACGTAATATGGTAATGCAGGCGAGGTAGATGTTGGTGGCATATCAGGATTATTATATACCGCATCTGTTTTAGTAGATGGTTGATTTCCATCGCCTGTTTTGATTTCTAAGAAATCTCTATTATAAGTGATATGAACTGTAATATCACTTAATGGTGCAACATCAGAATTTAATGTCTTTATCCATATTTCTGCACCTAATTGATGACCTAAACGTCTCGGTGTTATTGTCATCTGATAATCTTGGGCGAAGATTTCACCACTAACAACAAGTAGTGAGATTACTAATAAGAGTATGCGCCCTAATACGTTTAATTTTGTGTGTTTTATTGAGTTTTTATTCATCTTTAAATTTTCCTTTTATTAATTTGAAAAAATATTATATAAAACTTATAAGGTCTGGGACTGGACTTGCCAGTCCCAGTTTACTCTTATTTATTCCATACTTGATACAGGGGTTACAGAAAATATTTCATTAGAGAATGTATTAATTAGTAATCTGTATGCATCTGATGCTCTATCTGAAGCAAAGTTAGGATCCTCTGCAAAAACTTTAACTACATATGTGCCTGCTGGTAAATTGTTCACTACTAATGCCTCACTTGCTTTTCCAACTAAAGTAGAACGTCTAATTTTTCTGCCAGTAAAGTCATATAGTTCTAATGTAAGGTTGGCAGGTAATAAACTTTGTTTAACGTCACCGCCTTCATTTCCTAATAATAGTATTCTTACATTTGGAGCAGCACTTGTAACCATAAAGTTAAAGCAATCCACATCACCTGCAGGATATATTATACCAGTAACATAGGCATTTGTTCCTACTGTCTCTGATGTCACATATTCATTGTTTTCGCCAAGTGTTTCGTCATCGTTAATGCCTTTTAATGTAGAAAGCATATTAGGATTCCTTGTTGCAGCAGTTATCTTATAACTTTCTGCACCCCTTTCACCATTATATGCAAAGGCATATACATAATAATCTGTATTTGGCATTAAGCCATATATTTCCATAGATTCTACTCCTAATGCTGCTGCTGGTCCATTATATAATACAACAGCATTGCCTATGTTAGAACCCGCTCCATATACCTGATTTGGAATATATGTTACACCATTTAATGGATATTCGTTTGCATCCAACAATTTTTTCGCTTTTGCTACTATTAAAACATAGGCGCCGTCACCATTTTTCCAACTTGCTTTTGCAGTAGTATAAGTAATTCTTGTGAACTGAATATCGCTTGCCTGTGTTGCCGGAGCAGCAGGTACAACCGCAAAGTAATCTGATATTGCAGGTGTCCAACGACTTGCTGAATCACCTGTTGCTCTAACTAATATTTGTGCAACAGGAGAACTACCCGTTACTTGCAATTGAATATTCATCTCTGACTTATTTACAGGAAATGTAGCCTTAATCGGATGCCCCACAAATGTAAGGCTGCTATTACCAAATTCTATTTCAATTGGTAATTCTATTGAAGAAACTACGGGTTGTCCATATTTATCTTCTAAACCGATAACCATTCTGAATGCTCTTCCTTCTTCTATTGGAGTAGGTAATTCTTTAATCACTAATCTGTTATTATTTGTTCTTATAGCATCATCTTTAGAAGCATCTGAAGGTAAGTTTGATATAAATATTGCCCAATCACCTTCCAATGCGTCACTATTTCTAACAGCATATCTATTAATAATACCATTTAATTTACGTATCACTCCTGTTTCAGTTGTTAATGTTGCTATTGTGTTCCTATAATCAGTCCATTCACCATTATCCCATTTTGCAGCAAATATCTTTCCATTATAAGGGGTTTTAACATCAGAACCCAATACCTCATCGCTTTGATAACCAAACTCTAACAATAAACTATCTCTAACAGGGTCACCTTGCGGTTGAATGTTCCATACTACATTAATAGAGTTATCAGGATTACCACCACGTCCGGCAGTTGGGTCTATCTGTTTAGAATTAACAAGAATCTGTTGACTTGTTCCTGTATTAGCATATTTCATATATACAGGTGTATACTCAGTTGTTCCTACTTCATAAACAACTTTCGCAATGTTAGTAACTGTTTTTTGTAAATTACCTACAACATAATGATTGGAACCTAAATCTGTTGTTGCACTAGAAGCAATTGTTAAAATATTAGTGCCTGTAACTATTCTCATAATATCAGTGCTAGAAGTAGGACAATTTATTATTTGTAATTTTGTATTTATTTTTAAATCACCGCGAAGTTGAACTTCACCCTTATGAACAGGATGCGCCGACAACGTAGTATCACCCAAAATGATTGTTCCTGCTTCACTCTTAGTAAACATATTTGCAGGAATTACATCTATATTTTGGAATTCTACAACAGAAGCAGGGTCAGCCGTAATACTACCTGATATAATTGTAACACCTGCAGGATTTGCGTTTGAAGTTTCATCGGATAATATCAAAGTTTTGCCGTTCAATACTAATGTATTTACTCCTGTCTGTATTGTTAAATTAGAACCATCCATAGTAAGAGTATTACCAAGTGCTTCTCCTCTTCTAAGTGTTATACTAAATGCACCAGCACCATCAAATAAACTATTTCTTAATCCGTCTTGCACTGTTCCTTTTCCTCGCAATACTAAACGACTAAGTGTATTATCAGTACTTCCTGATTTAAGAACACTTGAAGTATTTTTTTGTATTAAATCACCATATAAAGTCAATAATTTAGGTTCAACAACATCAGTTGTTCCTGCTGGTGCAAGTTTTAATACACCTGCATTTAGTGTTAAGTCACCATTAACAGTTAAATTATTTCTTAATTGGTGTTCAACTGCAGGAGCCATATCCATAAGTAAATTATACAATGTCGGCTTGTTTTCAATCATAAAGAACGGGTCTTCAAGGTATGGAGTTTGATGTCCAACTTTAATAACATATGTTCCTTTGTCGCCATCAATACCACCATTGTATCTTGTAATATAATTTGCTGCTACTAATAATGTATCTACTCCTAAATTAATAACACCATTGTTTAATATTAATTCAGAAATATTAGTTGGTACTCCTGTAGCAATTGACGTAGTTTTCTGTATATATAATATTCCCGTAGAGTCAACATAAGGGTTATCTACGTAATCAAAAGGAAGACCATCGCCTTTATTTAATCTTAATCTTGTGAAAGTAAATGCTGGACTGGCTGTTGTAGTTCCTTTTAAATATTGTGGAGCATCCTTACCATTAAATTCTACTATTGCAGTTATTGCAGCAGCAGCAGCAGGGTCACCCGCAATAAATTTAGAAGCCATATCAGCAATTAAATCGCCGCTAACCCAAATTTCATCACCAGGATTAATTTGCAACGTAACAGCACTATCTGAACGTAAACTTGCAAATTGAGCATTTGCTGGAGAAATAGAGGATATTACTGCTACATCTGTTGGGGCTATAAAATGAATCGTTCCAGCAGTTGCTTCAAAACCGGCTCCACCGCCAGCAACTAAAAACTGATACGGCTGACTACCTGTTGAAGTTCCACTTATTAAAGAAGTGGTAGAACCACGCACTTCAAAACTACTATTTGTCTTAACAAAGTTTTTAGCAGGACCTGCCTCTATAAAGATATTACCAAATTGCATTTTATTTGCAACGTTATTGTTAATAATCCATTTAGCATTATCGCCTTCTACCATACCGTCTGTTTGGAAATGAACCGTGCCTGTTGCAGGTTGATTGAAATAACCCGTTGGAGCAACTTCTATACCTGATGGCATTGTGCCATTTGCACCTCTATTCATAATTGCAAAACTTGTATTTTTTGTATTGGCACCAGTAATTGGTCCTGTAGTCAATATAGAATTATCGCCAATTAACAATTTATTAAATGTAATTTGTGGTGGAGTCAAAGCATTTGTAGAATCAATCAATCTTCTAGTTTGACCTTCGCTTATACTTGTTATTGTTCCCGCAGTTTGTTTAAAGTAACTTTCAGTTACGAGTGTATTAATAAGTACCTTAATATCACCTGAAAACTTCCAACTATATGCAGTTGTTAATCTACCTAATACATTTATATTGTAATGAACTAATGTCATATCAGATAGATTTACTATTTGCATCACATCTTTACCATCATAAGTAACTGTTCCACCTTCACAAATCATTTCAGCATTATTACCTACATATAAGTAATTTTGAATATTAAAATCTGAACTTGTTTTTAATTTTGTGCCATCTTTTACTATTAAATTATGAAATAATAATTCACCTTCTGCTCCATTAATAATTTCAGTTTGTGTCTTACTATTAAATATAACAGCGTATTCACCAGCACCACCAACCGTATAAGCGGTCTTATAAGGAGCAAGTGTACTATTTCCTATTTTAGTTAATATGCCTCTGAATGTTATATTTCCTATCGGCTCACTTGTAGTAGTTGGTGTTCCTATAGAACCTATATCCATATTAAATACTTCAAACTCTGCACCAAATTTATTATCCCATAATAATTGGCTTGCTTCAGTAGCAACGATTGTGCCACCAGTGGAAATCCATCTGCTGTAGGCATCGTTAAATATAAATGCACCTCGCAATTCAAAATCTGCCTCTGTGGTCATATTTGCTCTATTCATTAACACTATATCACTAAATACAGCAGCACTTGACCTATCCATTTTTAATGTCTTCTGAACACCTGCATTTATACCATCAAGAAATATTTGTCCGTCTGTTTGTTGAATAGTAGAGTTACCATTTAATGTAATATTACCTGATATTTTCATTCCGTCATTAGGTTCTAAAGAAGCCATATTGATTTCAACATTGTCAAACCAAACACCTACGCTTCCCGCAGAATCAGCACCACGTCCCCAAATAGATGTAGATACACCTTGGACAACACCATCACCAACACGCAAATCTAATCTTTTATAACCATCTATACCTTTTATAGAAGCAGCACCTTCAACACTTATGTTGCCTGTAACTTGTAATATTGACTGATTAGTAGAAGATGGTGTAGCACCATATAATGTAATATCATCGCCATCTAAAAAGATATCGCCACAATTTGCTAAACCATTAATATTTACAGTTGCGGTAACATTTGCAGTGCTTACGCCACCAATACTACCAGCACCTCTTGATATAATTGCTTGGTCTAATTTGCCAGGAGCACCTTCAGTTGGACCCCAGTTGCGAGCCGTCTGCCATTGTTCATCGCCTGAGTTATTAGTCCAAATCTTCATCTCTCCTCCACCAGGTAAAGAAGCAAATGTAAATAAATATGCTTTGTTTTCCAAATAACCATCAGCATCTACATCATAAGTAAGTCCCTTTTTAAACTTACTTACCATTATTGTTCCAGGATTATATTCATTAGACATCATTACTTGTGTATTTCCGTTTAATTGTTCACTATTTGAAAATGCATCTGTCGTAGGAGGAACTCTATCCACTACTTCTAAATATACTTTCATCGGTGGTTCTGAACCAACTGTCTCTTTTTTAAAGTATGATAAAGATATATCTGATAGAACACCTGTTTCTACATCTACATAATAATATCTTCTTACTGAACGACCTACGCCCGGTATTGTTACCGTCTTTGGATACCTACGAACTGCACCTAATACATCTGTATATGTAAGAGTATCAATATCTACACCAATGCTTTTTACTTGGGCTACTGATGCAGCATCAGTTCCACCAAAAGAGTAAATTGCACCACGTGTAAATACATCGGCAGTACCATCTGGTAAATCTGTATGAAAATACGATGTTCCCGTGTTTGTTACAAAACCATTTGGTGTCTCTGACATATAATCATCTTGGTAACTAAATGTTATATTGCCACCATTTAAATCAAACATACCTTGTTGTATATCTAATGCTAAAGTACCTGCTGTACCATCGCCAAATGTAGTAATAACACCAGAACCATTATTTAATTTTGCACCTGCTGGTCTATCTAATGTAAGTTTCTTTAACGCCCAGCTTTTGTTAAAACTATTTAAAATAGAAGTACCAACTACTGAAGGAAATTGGAATTGTGAACTTGTTCCAGTTATAATTAATTCTGTTGTATTATCAATTAAAAAGTAATTATATGGTTGGGTATAAGAATCATTTAAATTTACTTGCCCATAAAGAGTTAGTGTTGTGGTTGTTGCATCTGCAGTTGCAGCAGTTGCAGCATCACCGCCAGAAGTAACAGATATGTCTCCATATACAGTTATTTCAGTTGCACCACCTACAAATTCTGCTATATCTCCAATGCCAATAACATTAACATTTCCATATATAACTAAATTATTATCATTTGTGTAAGAAGTATTAGCAGCTTCACCAATTATACTTAAATTCTTTATAAATTCAATATTACCTGTATTTGGGGCAGCTGCAACATCTCTTAATATAAGTGAAGCGGTCTCATCCGTTGGAAGTAAAAATGTTAAATTTGCGTCATTCGGTTTAGTAATATCAAGAGTAGAACCATTATTTATATCTATATATCCAGCAGAAGTAACAGTATTTGTTCCATCTAATACTTTTAATGTGCGACCTGCAACTAATAACGTTCCTGTTGTATTTGTTAATAAAGTTGTAGTTAAGTTGCCACCTAATATAACTTGGTTTGCAGCACCTACATCATATTCTAATTCATTTAATTCACTTAAACTTGCAGGCAAGTTAAATTCTGCTTGAGCATTAAGTATTAATACAGACGCTGTATCACCTGTCATACTTCCCGTAGAATTAACATAATTTCCGTTGAAAATAAGTGAGCATAATGCAGTAGTAACATCAAATCCTCTAAATAAAATTGCTCCCTGATTAGTTATTGTAGAAGCCCCTACTGTTCCTAAAATATGTGTTTTATTTGCTTGAGGTACTTCTGCGCCCAAGCATAAATCCAATATACCACCTGTTCCAATAGTTGTATTACCTGTTACCCCTAATTGATAGTTGTTAGATGTCGGTATTGTTAATCTTTCATTATAAGTTTTAAACATACCTGCATTAACGACTAAATTAGTTACAGTAAAATTAGCAGATGGTATAACTACCGCATTTCCTCTATTAATAGTTAAATTGCCTAAGTTTGTCATATTCACTGGTAAAGGAGGAACAAGGACACTTGACATTCCACCAATAGTTAAATTAACATTTGTACCCCAAGTAGTAATAGCAGTTCCAAAATTTGTAATTTTGCCATTAAATATAAATGAAAGAGGATTAATAGCGGTAGAAGCAAGCACGTGTGCCAGAGTTGTTCCAAAATCAACTTCTCCTGTTACTGTAATAGTTGTTGGTTTTGGATTAATAGTAATATCACCAATATTTATTATATCGGCAGTAGCAATAAAATCACCTGCCATATAAATATCTCCAGATAATAGGTCAGCATCCAATTCCCCCTCAAATATCAAAGTAAATAATCTTCTACCTGTGGTAGGAGTTTCGGGGAAGGACGTTTGGTCAGCACCAAAGATTAAACTTGTATTATCGTCTGTAATTATATTATCAGCAAGCATAGTTGCAAATGTTGCCACACCTCCAAAGTGTGCTTCTGTTCCACGTAAATCCAATATACCATCACTAAGGTCACCTGAATTTGCTGCTAAATTAAATGTTCCATAAACATACATTGCTGTTGTTAACGCAATAAATGTTCCCGCAAGATCACCAGCTGCAAGAACAGTACCTAATGTGAAATCATCAGCAGTCGTTCCCATTTCTACCAACTCTCTAAATATTAATGCAGGTGGAGACGTTGGTGAACCCGCTGCTCTACCTGAACCTATAAAATTAAATGTTCCAGGGTCTATGCCAGCAGCAACCTGCCCCCCAAGATACACATTCTCAACAAATTCTGCTTTATTTAAATAGTGACCTAAACGATAATTTAATATACCACCGTTAGCAATAATAACTTCACCTAAAGTAAGTGTAGAAGTAGAATCAATGTTAAAAATAGCATCATCTACCAAAATTGCAGTTGAACCATGATTAATAGTAATTAATGCTTGGTTGCTACCTTGTGAGTTATTTAATGTAAGTTCTGCTTTGTTTTTGATATGAAAAGGTCCAGCCGATAATTTACCATTAGCACGTAATACATAATTACCGCTTCTTTGAGCAAATACTGCACCTAAAGAAGGAATAGTAGACGGAACGTTTAATCTTCCATTATTAGTAAAATATACTTTAGGGTTAGCATTCTTAAATCTTGCACCTTCTAAAGCAGAAATAGGACAATCGGTAGATATAGTTAATGTTAAACTAATTAATGTGTCAACGATTAAATTACCCGATGCACCACCTAATGTAGTTCCCGCATAATACCAGCCCGTTCCACTTGTGCCTGCCCTAAAAGATAATAGTCCAATATATGGACCTAATATTGAATCTGCTTCCAATTTTATAACTTTTAATTTTGCCTCTGCGTCGTCTAGTGCTCCAGTCGCATCAATCTTAATAGTATAAATAGTGTATGGCACATCTACTACAAGTATTCCGCTTTTAACATATAAAGTATCAGCATTGGTTAAAGCAGTAGTATCAAGAAAATCGCTAAGTTTTACTTCCGTAGTAGGGTCAGTTTCATTTAGTGTAATTAACTGTCCAGCAACAATTCCTATTGTAGAATTATTTGGAACAAAACTATCTACTTTAGCGCCTTCCGTAAATGTTGCTTTAGCACCATCTGGAACTTTTAATATTCCAATGTGTGGAGTCCCAGCAGTAAATTCAATTTCAGAAGCATCTGCTAATGTTATATTAAATTTAGCAGGTGCAGGATCATCTACTTCGTCAAATGTTGCTGTAGCATCATCTGCCAAATTGATATCACCTAATGCAGTTATAGTTCCATTCGCTTCGAACGAATGTGCTGCACCGCTTAATTTAACATTACCTACTTCTGTAACAGCAGCCATTGTTAAATCAAATGGTTCGCTACCAGCTATTGTAACATTACCTACGCTTTCTACAAGTGCAGGTGCAAATGTTAAAGTTCCTGTTCCAGTAGTGCTGTTTATAGTAACATTACCTCCTATTGTTGTACAAACACCAGCAGTGAGTGTTAAAGCTCCTGCTCCAGTTTTGTTTATAACAACATTATCTGTTATATCTGTAACAGCAGATAATACTAATGAAGCACCAGCAGTTCCACATGTTATATTAACATTACCTACTTCTGTAACAGTAGATACAGTTAAACTAGTAGTTGTACCAGTGCTAGTAACGGTAATAGAACCGATAGATGTTACATTAGTAAAAGCAACAGTTACTGATGCATCCGTAACTGTAACGCTCGCCAAATTTATTGACAATGCTGGCCAAGCTAACGAATCTGCCCCTAGAGTAGTAGTAGTTGCAAAAACAGGAGCAGGAGTAGAAGTTCCGATGACAAGTGAATCACCATCGGTAAGTGCCACACCAGTGGTAGCAACAACACCACCACTCCAACCACTGGCACTCCACGTATAGGTGGTTGCTTTTAGCGCGGGGCTCACCCCCGCCATAATTAAGAAAAGAAGGAGAAATCCAATTCTCCACATAAGTTTTTTCTTTTCCATAAAGAAATCCTTAAATTTATTAAAAAAAAAATATATTAAACTAAAAATATCGTAAGTTATTTTGAAAATATTTTTTATATTTATTATATAAAACATTTCATATAGTGTATTGTTTCGGATTTTTTTTAAATAACTTTAATTATATAGGAATGTTTTTTCTTTGTCATTCCGAATTTATTCTTTGTCATTCCGAATTTATTTCGGAATCTAATCTGTCATTCCGAATTTATTCTTTGTCATTCCGAATTTATTTCGGAATCTCTTCTTTTGTCATTCCGAATTTATTTCGGAATCTCTTCTTTTGTCATTCCGAATTTATTTCGGAATCTCTTCTTTTGTCATTCCGAATTTATTTCGGAATCTAATCTTTTGTCATTCCGAATTTATTTCGGAATCTCATCTGTCATTCCGAATTTATTTCGGAATCTAATCGGGAGATGCTGAAACAAGTTCAGCAGGACAGGTTTTTTGTTTATTTTTTAGTAAATTTTAATAAAAATGAATATTTTTTTAATAACCGCCTTCAAAAAAGTTATAACCGCCTTTACTTTTTTCAAAATCGTTGTAATTCTTATATTATATATATTATATAAATTGTAAAAAGTTGTATATATTTTCTTTTTTCATAAAAAAAAGTTATATTTTTTTTATATATTTGTAAAATAAACAATTTAATTATAATTATGCAAACTAAAAAACAAGATATTAAACTATCCCCTCTTATTACATTTTCAGATAGTATACGCAAGCCCTTTACTAAAGAGCGTCCATTAAATAATGATAATAAAGATAATAAAAAAGTTGCTAATGATGCTTTATCACATTTTACGGCAGACCAAAAACAATCAATAATAAAAATTTTTGATGAATGTTATGAAAATTTAGAAAGGTTAAGCAAATAAAATATGATTACAGTTCAGCAAGTTATAGATATTCATACAGAGTCCATTAAAAGACATGGTGGAATGTTAGGAATAAAGAATGAAGGATTGTTAGAATCAGCAATAATGTCCCCTCAACAGGGTTATATAGAAGATATAATAGAAATAATCGCTACTATAGTTTATAGTATATGTCAGAATCATCCATTTAATGATGGTAATAAAAGAACAGCTTTTGTTGTTGGAAAATATTTATTAAATGAAATAGGAAAATCATTGGCACTAACAAATGATGAATATGAACAAATAATATTAGAACTTGCATCGGGAAAATTATCTAAAGAACAATTAACAGAGATTTTCAAGAAAAATACTAATTAATATATTTAATATAAACAATTATTTTCTTTTTTCATAAAAAAAAGTTATTTTTGTATTTGAAACATATCGTTACAACTTTGTTTCAACAACATACAGCATAAATTAGCATAAATAGAGAAGAATATAATGAGGTTTTGCATACTTGGTGCAGGAAAAAGTGGTGTCGCCGCCGCAATTCTTGCAACTACTATCAACAACATACATAATAAAAACATACATAATAAAAATTGTAATATCAAAGTTCCTATCAGAGATTGCGTTCTTGTAATAGAACAGCAAGATAAGACAGGATTTAATAAGGAGATTGAATTATTTGATTTGCTTGGTATAACATACGATTTTGGTTTAGATTCGCAAAGTTATGCAAACGCAAGGGAAACTTTGCCTCATTATGATGTTTTAATTATCTCTCCTGGTGTTCCATCGGATGCTCCATTTATATTAACAGCGAATGAATTAGGTGTTCCTGTATATAGCGAGTTGGAGTTTGCCTCCCAATATATTACCAATCCAATAATTGCGATTACTGGCACAAATGGTAAAACAACGACTACGGTTTTAATAAATTATATTTTAACTAATAGCAATGTGCCGTCTGTTTCGGCTGGCAACATAGGTGTTCCGTTATCAGACATAGCAACAGAGATATTATCTAACAAAATAAATATAAATAACAAAACAAATATAAATAAAAACACAGTTATAGTATTGGAAGTTAGCAGTTATCAATTAGAGTTTATAAAGACGTTCAAGCCCGATGTTGCTGTTGTTTTAAACATAACACCAGACCATTTAAAATATCATAAAACTATGGAGAACTATATATTATCTAAATTAAAAATAGCAACTAACCAAACAGAGAATGATATTTTAATACTTAATGCAGATGATGTAAATATCAACTGCAAAGATTTAGAATCTTTCAAACAAAAGAACAATATTAAATCACAAATATATTTATTTTCATTGTCGCCTGTTAAAAGGGGAATATACGTAGCAGACGGCACAATAATTAATTCATTATCACATAATAACGAGGAAGAAATAATGAAATCTGAAGAGATTAAAATACCTGGTATTCATAACCAGTATAATTCAATGGCGGCATCAATAGTTGCTAAGATATGGCAACTTTCTAATGAAAATATTAGAGACGGGTTAAGAAAATTTGATGGCGTAGAACATCGTTTAGAGTTTGTAAGCACTATTAACAATGTTGATTATATCAACGACTCAAAAGCAACAAATGTTAATGCTACTTGGTATGCCCTTAATAGTTATGAACGTCCTATAATTTGGATTGCAGGTGGCAGAGGCGATAACAACGATTATACAATGCTTGACAAATTAGTATTGAAAAATGTGAAGCATATAATAACATTTGGAGAAGAAAAAGATGCAATAGTTTTGCATTATAATAACGTTGCCGATTGCACAAAAGTTGATAATTTATTTTCTGCTGTTAAAAATGCTTATATGATTGCAAAACCGAACGATATAGTTCTATTTAGTCCTGCTTGCAAATCATTTGATATGTTTTTGAATTTTGAGCAAAGAGGCAAATGTTTTAAAGATATTGTGCATCAACTAATAGCAATGTTAAATTAATTTGCATAGTTTATTTTACAAAATAATTTATTGAAAACAATAATAGTTATTTTTGTTTATAGTGTTTTTTTTATTGATAACAATTTAAACTAAAAGACCACTATTTTGGTATTATTGTCCTTCTACCAATTGAATGATACTCAAAACAAAGTTTTTCCATATCAGATAAATTGAATAAATTTCTGCCATCAAAAATAATTTTGTTATTTAATTTCTTGCTAATTAAATCAAAATTAGGATTTCTAAAATTAATCCATTCAGTGCATATTATTAATGCATCTGCATTGTCTAATGTATCATACATCTTTTCGGCGTAGCGGATTTTATTACCGAATACTATTTTCGTTGTTTCAGTTGCTTCTTCGTCAAAAGCAGATACAGATGCTCCTTTATTAAGCAAGAACTCAATTAATTTATGTGAAGGTGCTTCGCGTATGTCGTCAGTGTTCGGCTTAAATGCAAGTCCCCAAATAGCAAACTTCATTCCTTCTAAATTATTAAATCGTTTTTCTATACGAGCAAAAAATCTATTTATTTGCTCATAATTAACCCGTTGTGTAGCATCAACAATACTCAACGGCGAACCTACGCTGTTTGCAGAAAAAGAAAGTGCTTGAACATCTTTCGGAAAACAAGAACCACCATATCCAATTCCAGGATATAAAAATTTATTACCTATACGTGAGTCAGTGCCAATACCAATTCTAATTTTTTCTATATCTGCTCCCACTATTTCACAATATGCAGATAAATCGTTTATAAATGAAATTTTTGTGGCAAGAAATGAATTTGCTGCATATTTAGTAACTTCAGCACTTTTTGTGTCCATAAATATTATTGGATTGCCGTTGCGAACATAAGGAGCATATAGGTCTTTAAACATTTCAATAATATCACTATCGTCAGTGCCGACAACTATTCTATCAGGTTTAAGAGCATCTTCTACTGCTACTCCTTCACGTAAAAATTCAGGGTTACTTACAACAGCAAATCTATCTTTTGATAAATGTTTTAATAGTATTTCGGATGTTTTATCTGCTGTGCCTACGGGAACGGTGCTTTTGTTTATTATTATTCTTTTACAATCTGGTTTATTATTGCAATCTATTTTTTTTATTAATTTACCCAACGAGTCCGCCATCTGCAATACGTAATGTAGGTCGGCTGAACCATCTTCATCGGGTGGAGTTGGCAAACATAAAAATATTATATTACAATTTAAAACACATTCTTCAAGGTTAGTAGTAAAATGTATATTACCATTTGCGTTATTAGAAGTAAGCAATTTATCTAAACCTGGTTCATAAATTGTGCAGATTGATTTTTGTAATTTATTAATTTTTTCTTGGTCTATATCAATACACCAAACATTATTGCCTACCGAAGCAAAACAATTTCCTGTAACAAGCCCTACATAACCTGTTCCAATTATACCAATATTATATGCCATAATCTAATTTTAATTATTTTAATTATATATTATACAAAAATTTATACAAAAATACTAAAAAAAGTATAAAAAACGACACTTTTCTCAGTAAAAGGTAAAAAAAATGGAACGCGCGTATTTCGAATCGAAAAAAATAGTATTTTTATCGCCGAATAATGCGCCTTGTATTGAGTTTATGATTAAGAGGCGGGAAGTTTAACTAATTTTATCGGAGGACAAAACCATAGCAGCTCCTAAAAGACCATTTCAACCACGACCGGGCGGCGGTCCGCGAGGCCCGCGAGGCCCGCGCCAACCAGTAAAAGAAGAGCCGTACCGTATCAATCAGTATATCACCGCGCCTCAGGTGCGCCTTGTGGGCGAAGATATCGAAGGTGGTTCTGCGGTGATGGCGACGAAAGATGCGTTGCGCATGGCCGATGAACAGAACCTCGACCTTGTCGAAATTTCGCCAAAGGCCGATCCGCCCGTTGCGCGTATCACCGACTACCAGAAATTCCTTTATCAACAGAAGAAAAAGGCAAAGGAAATAAAGGCCAAAGCGGTGAAAGTGATAATAAAGGAGATCCGCTTCGGCCCCCAGACCGACGATCACGACTATAATTTCAAATTGCGCCATGCTGAGAATTTCATCAAGGAGGGCGCTAAGGTGAAAGCGTATGTCTTTTTCCGCGGACGTTCGATCGTGTTCAAGGAGCAGGGAGAGATACTACTGCTGCGTTTTGCCACAGACCTCGAAGAGATTGCCAAGGTCGAGATGATGCCCAAGCTTGAAGGCAAGCGCATGACCATGATGCTCACCCCGAAACAGAAGAAGTAAGCATACGCGCGTTTTTCCGGCCGGGGCTGCACGTGCGCGTGTTTTTTCCAACCTGCCGGAGGACTGTCATTGCGGCCTGAGAGCCGCTCTCTATCGTATTAGTTAGATTGAAGACCGTATGGCAAGTATAAATCATGTATGTACAGCATAAACACAGAGGGCGGAGAAAAATTTTCTCCGCCCTCTGTGTTATACAGGTTATACCGACGCGTAAATATCCCGCAAGCTGCCCTAAACTACTACGCGCGCTATTGTTTAGCGTATGTCTCGGCAGCGTAGATCAGTTTATTCTGACCGGCGCGCCGCAGTTCGGTTTTCACGTCCGATATGATACCCATGTGCAGGTTCGCATCCGCTTTCAGCGAGACGCTCAGGTAGTGTCCGCGTACTTCGCCCAGTTTCTCTTTCTCCGACACGACGAAAGCCCCTATGTCCCCCATCCCGCGGAAAGCATCGTTGAGTTGGATTCGCGGCGTAGTGCCGTATCGACGGGCATCCGTCGGCGGACCGATCTGAATGTAGCTTATCAGCGATTTCTTCTCTAATTTCTGTGCTTCGGAGGCGACCGGAAGGGTGAACTTCACCAAAAGATCGACCTGCCTCATCGTTGTCGAAACCATGAAGAAAAAGATGATTATAAAGATAACGTCCGGTAACGACGACATCGAAATGCGCGGGACTTCTTTCTTCCCTTTTTTTCTCAGTACTGCCATAGCTATTGTCCTCCTCTATCTTGCTCTGCCTCCGAGATCTTCAACGGTACGGCCTGCTGCACCGCAGTTCGCTGCGCATTGCTCAGGCTGGGATCGGTGTAGGGTCTTCCGAAGAATTGGAAAGCCACCTCGTCCCGGATCTCATTGAACGCCCGCGTCAGTTCGTTCTGCACGGCGATATATATGCCGTAGCTCGTCCCGCGGTCACTTAGAACGGAAACGATGCCCGAACTTACGGGAAACTCGCCGATGAGGTCGATCTCGGTGATCTCTTTCTCCGGCATGCTCGGATCGTCATACCGGTTCTGGATGAACACCTTCGCACGGTCTTTGATCTCCGACAGTTCGATCCTCTCGCCGCTTACCATTATCTCGTTGCGCAGATTGATGAACACCGACAGAACGTTACGTTCCTTGACATCCATTTCATTCTTCTCCTCTTCCCATGGCGGCAGGATACGGCTCAGACCTCTGTCGGAGATCATCGTCGTGGTCACCAGAAAGAAGATCAGCAGCAGGAAAGCGATATCGGCCGATGCCCCCGCGTTGATTTGCGGTAAGTCTCTCTTGTTTGCCATATAAATCTTAGGTAGTTATGGCGTTCGCACGCCACAGTGTCTCTATTTTTTGATGCTGCTTCTTATCGCGCTCATAATGGCCACGAACAGCGCTGCGGCCAGCATGAAATAGGTCGTATAGATGCCCATGTCGCTCAGGGTCAGCCCGAATTCGTTGTCATAGAGCTTGTTCTGGGCGAGCATCATCGGCTCGGTGCTCGACAAAAAGTATGAGATCACCAGAACCACCGCAATGATCCCTATGCCGATCAGGGCTTTCGTCGCTCCGCCGGGGTTCTTGCCGATATTGATTATCGACATGCCCAGTGCGATAAGCACGCCCAGCGCAAGGATGCCATACGTGTAGTAGAGCATCGTATCGACCGCGTTCTTCCCGTAAATCATCGTGGGGATCATCGAGGCCACTCCGAGCAGCAGCAACACGTACATTACTATTGATGAGATCTTCTTCATAGCGTGTGTTTACTTTCTTTTGCTGTAATCCGAAAGCATATCGATCAGCGTGATCGAACTGTCTTCCATAGTGACCACGAGGCTGTCGATTTTCGAAAGGATATAGTTGTAGAAGAATTGCAGGATAACCGCTACGATAAGACCTGCCATAGTGGTGAGCAGCGCCACTTTCATACCGCCTGCAACGAGTGCGGGGTTAATATCGCCTGCCGATTCGATAGCGTCGAACGACATGATCATACCCACTACCGTACCCATGAAACCGACCATCGGAGCGGCGGCGATGAACAGCGAGACCCACGTAAGGCCTTTTTCCATTTGCCCCATCTGCACCGAGCCATACGACACGACAGCTTTCTCGACCGTGTCCAAACCGTCTTCATAGCGCATCAGGCCCTGATAGTAGATGCTTGCGACCGGCCCGCGCGTGTCGCGGCAGATCTCCATAGCTCCCTTAATATCTCCCTTATTCAGTTTCTCCTCGACCGAATCGATGAGTTTTTTCGTATTCACCGTCGCCATGTTCAGGTAGAGCATGCGCTCGATCGAAACGGCAA
>Ga0082212_10002896_pt1 | contig 24606 bp, 29 predicted proteins | sample TergutNt197P3_FD_71548 | JGI IMG/M metagenome (GOLD analysis project Ga0082212, IMG submission 71548) | Neocapritermes taracua P3 segment gut microbial communities from Petit-Saut dam, French Guiana - Nt197 P3 | ecosystem: Host-associated > Arthropoda: Insects > Digestive system > Gut ... | reverse complement strand
TGATGGGCGGGCGCATTATGGCGTCCCTTTTTTTTGAGCCCAGCACCCGCACCCGCCTCAGCTTCGAGGCCGCCATGTACAGGCTGGGCGGCCACGTGATCGGGTTTTCCGAGGCCGCCTCGTCGTCCACCTCCAAGGGCGAGAGCCTGAGCGACACCATCCGCATGGCCGACAAGTACGCCGACCTGATCGTCATACGCCACCCCAAGGAGGGCGCGGCCGCGGTGGCCGACCAGAACACCAAACTGCCCGTTATCAACGCGGGCGACGGAGGCCGCGAACACCCCACCCAGACGCTGACCGACCTGATGACCGTCAAGCAGTCGAAGGGGCGGCTGGGCAGCCTTGTCATAGGCTGCGCGGGCGACCTCAAGTTCGGGCGCACCATCCACTCGCTGGCGCGCAATATCGGGCGTTATCAAGATGTCAGCTTCATCTTCGTGTCGCCCGAGGAGCTGCGGATACCCACCTTCCTGCGCGCGCATCTGGACGCCGAGGGCATCGCGTATGAGGAAACAACCGATTTGGTGGGTTCGATAAGCCGCATGGACGTGCTGTACATGACCCGCGTCCAGCGCGAGCGGTTCTTCAACGAGCAGGATTACATCCGGCTCAAAGACCTGTACATCTTGGACGAGAAGAAAATGCGTATCGCCAAGCCCGATTTGGCCGTCCTGCACCCCCTGCCGCGCGTCAACGAAATATCCCGCGAGGTGGACGCCGACCCGCGCGCGCGGTACTTCGAGCAAGCGGGCTGGGGGCTGTACGCGCGCATGGCGCTGATCGCCAAGCTGCTGGGCGGCGCATAGAAGGAGGTTTTTTGCAAATGGCGACAAGGTTAGTCAACTCGATAGAAAAAGGCATCGTGATAGACCACATACGCGCGGGAACAGGCTTGCGGCTGTTTCATTACCTCAAGCTGGACCAAGCCGAGTTCACGGTGGTGATGATCCACAACGCCACCAGCGAACGCATGGGCCGCAAGGACATCATCAAGATACAGAACATCATCGACCTCGACTACACCGTGATCGGCCTGATCGACCACAACGCCACCATCACGGTGATAGAGGACGGCAATATTGTGGACAAGAAAAAATTAGAGCTGCCCGCCACCGTCTACAACGTGATAAAGTGCAAAAACCCGCGCTGTATCACGTCCGCCGAGCCGCAGATACCGCACATCTTCCACCTGCAAGACGCGGGCGGGCGCGTCTACCGCTGTTCGTACTGCGAGGATCACATCAAGGGCTTTGAAATATGAGCCTGCTGATCAAAAACGCCTCCCTGCCCAACGGCGGCGCCGCCGATATTCATATCGGGGACGGCATAATAAAGAGGATATGCGGCCCCGGCCAAGCCCCGGCCCCGGAGGGCGCGTCCGCAATTGACGCCTCCGGGCTGTGCGTCATGCCGTCCTTCGCCGACCTGCACACGCATTTGCGGACGCCCGGCCAGACGCACAAGGAGACGCTCCAAACAGGCTGCGCCGCCGCCGCGCGCGGCGGGTACACGGCGGTCAACGCTATGGCCAACACGTCGCCGGTTTGCTCGTCGTACGCGCGGGCGCAGGCCGTCGCCGAGGAGGCCAACGCGCTCGGGCTCTGTTCCGTGTTCCAGAGCGTCAGCCTGACGGACGGTTTCGACGGCAAGACCACCGGGCATTTAGACGCATGGGAGCCGGGACGCGGCGCGGCTGTGCGGTGCGTGTCGGAGGACGGCAGGGGGCTTGCGGACGGCGCGGTGTTCCTGGAGGCCATCCGCAAGGCCAACGCCTTCGGGCTGCTGCCGCTGATACACGCCGAGGACGGGTGTTTCTCAAAAGTGGACATGGCGGCGGCGGAAGACCTCGAGACCCTGCGCGACCTGTACCTGCTGGAGCGGTACGGCTGTACGGCCCATTTCTGCCACGTGTCCACCCAAACGTCTGCGCAGGCCATAATCAACGCCAAGCGGCGCGGCGTGCCGATCACCTTCGAGGTGACGCCGCACCATCTGGCGCTTAACGAGACGGTTGGTTTCCGCGTGAACCCGCCCATGCGGCCCGAGAGCGACCGGCGTTTCCTGCTCGAGGCCGCCGCGTCCGGGCTGGTTGACGCCATCGCCACCGACCACGCGCCACACACCGAGGCCGATAAATTAGACGGCGCGCCCGGTCTGGTGGGTTTGGAGACCGCGTTCGCGGTGTGCCACACCGTCCTGTGCGTTGACATGGGTATGCCGCTGGATTCGCTGGTGAACATGATGAGCCGCAACCCGCGCCGATTGCTCGGACTGCCAGAGGCGCGCGTCGCAAGGGGGTTCCCCGCCGACTTGGTTCTGGCCGACTTGAACGAGCGGCACACCGTGAACGCCGCGAACTTCGCGTCCATGGGCCGCAACACGCCGTTCGGCGGCATGACGTTTACCGGCGCGGTGAAGGCCACCATAAAGGGCGGCAAAATCATCTATAACGGAATAAACAGAGAGGAGACATCGAAATGACCAACATGGACATCCTGTTCGACCGCGTGGCCGCAAAGGGTGCGGTGTGCCTCGGGTTAGACACGTCGCCCGAGTACCTGCCAGAGAGCCTCGCGGCGCGGTTCCCCAAGCCCGCCGGCGCCGTGTTTGAGTTCAACAGGAACATCATCGACGCCACCGCCGACGCCGTGGCCTGTTACAAGGTACAGATCGCCTACTACGAGGCCATGGGGTTAGACGGCATGAGGGTCTTCGCGGAGACTCTGCGTTATGTCAAGGCCGCCGGGGTTCCGGTCATAACCGACTGCAAGCGCGGCGACATTAAGGCCAGCGCCGAGATGTACGCCAAGGCGCATTTGGGCGCCGGGAGCGACTTCGAGAGCGATTTCATCACGCTCAACCCGTACATGGGGTTAGACACCCTCGAGCCGTATGAGCCGTACTTAGAGCGGGGCAAGGGCGTTTTTGTGCTGCTGCGCACGTCCAACCCGGGCTGGCGCGACATACAGGGGCTGCCTTTAGCGGTGGGCGGCAAGGTGTACTCCACGGTGGCGGTCAAGATCGCGCGTCTGGGCGAGAAATACATGGGTGAAAAAGGCTTCTCCTCGGTCGGTATGGTGGTGGGCGCCACCGACGGGGGCGCGATCGACGCGGACGCCGCCGAAATGCTCCGAAACGCGCTGGGCGGCACGTTCTTCTTGGTCCCCGGTTACGGGGCGCAGGGCGGCGCGGCGCGCGACGCGGCGTATTACTTCAAAAACGGCAACGGCGGCGCGGTCAACTCGTCGCGCGCCATACTCACGGCGTATCAGAGTCAGCCGGACGGCGAGGAGCGTTACGCCCATTACGCCCGCGAGGAAGTCCTGCGTATGGCCAAGGACATAGGGGACAATCTATGACCTCCAAAATGTCGCGCGTGCTGTCCAACGAGAGGCTGTCAGGCGCCGGCGGCGTGTATATGATGCGCGTCGAGGCGGACAACACCCAAAGCGTGAAGCCGGGGCAGTTTTACATGCTGTCGCTGGGACACCCGCTGCTGCCGCGCCCGTTCAGCGTGTGCGAACTGGGCGGCGGATGGGTGGATTTCTGTTATGCGGTGTGCGGTTCCGGCACGGCCAAAATGGCCGCCATGCGCCCCGGCGACGGGCTTCTGCTCACCGGCCCGCTGGGCAACGGCTTCGACATGAACGCGATCAACCGATACGAGCGCGTGGCCGTTATCAGCGGCGGCGCGGGGGCCGCGCCGTTTGTGGAGGTGGTCAAACACCTGAAACACACGCCGTCGGTGTTCTGCGGCTTCTCGGGCGCAAGTTACCTGACCGACAGATTCCCGAATGTGAGAATCGCCACCGAACACGGCGATCCAGGCAACCCTGACCGATACGCGGGGTTTGTCACAGACCTGTTTGAGCCGGACAAGTTCGACGCGGTGCTGGCCTGCGGCCCGGAGGGTTTCACGCGCGCCGTGGTGAAGAAATGCCGCGACGCCGGGACGCCGCTCTATGTCTCTGTGGACAGGCGCATGGCGTGCGGCGCGGGCGCGTGCATGGTGTGCGTGTGTGAGACGGTACACGGCAACAAACGCTGCTGCGCCGACGGCCCGGTGTTTCGGGGAGAGGAGTTGATAATATAGTGGGGCGTTATGAAATTTGCGTATTCGACCTCGACGGGACGCTGACCGACCCCAAAGAGGGCATTGTCCACTCGTATCAGCACGCGCTGTCGGCGTTCGGCATACGGGAGGAACCCGAAAACTTAGTGAAATTCATCGGCCCGCCGCTGAGGAATGTGTTCGGCGGCCATTACGGCTTCTCCGAGTCCGACGCCGAGAAAGCCGTGAAACAGTTCCGCGAGTATTTCCAAGACGCGGGTTTTCTTGAGAACGTCCTCTATCCGGGCATACCCGAGGGTTTGCAAAGGCTGAAAGACGGCGGCATGACATTGGCGGTCGCCACCAACAAGATCACAGCCGACGCCCGCCGTATCTTGGAACACTTCGGCATAGACGGCTTTTTCTCGGCTGTGTCCGGCGACCGGCCTGACGGCAGCCTGAGCAAAGACGGCAAGCGAGAGATCATACGCATCGCGTTAGACGCCCTCGGCCCTGAGCGCGGGAAGGCCGCCGTCATGATCGGCGACCGCGAGATCGACATCATCGGGGCCGAAAAGGCCGGGATAGACAGCATCGGCGTCACTTGGGGTTACGGGTCAATAGAAGAACTGCAAAAGGCCGGGGCCAAAATGATCGCGGGTTCGGTCGATGAGGCGTGCCGTCTGGTGATGGGTGAAGAGATATGAAGACAGACCTCTGCGGCGTGGCGCTCAAGAACCCGGTGATCATGGCGTCCGGGACGTTCGGTGTGGAGTACGCCGCGTTTTACGACCTCGGATTGCTGGGCGGTATTTGCACCAAGGGGCTGACCCTCGAGCCGCGTCAGGGCAACACGGGTATGCGCGTGTATGAGACGCCCTCGGGCATGATGAACAGCGTCGGGCTGCAAAACCCGGGCGCGCGGGAGTATATCAAGACCAAGTTGCCGGAACTGCTGTCATACGGCACGGCGGTCATCGCCAACGTGGGCGGCCATACCGTCGCGGACATGGAGGAGACCGCCGCCCTGTTAGACGCCACGGGCGTCCATATGATCGAACTGAACATCTCGTGCCCCAACGTCAAACACGGCGGCATGGCCTTCGGCCTAAAGGCCGAAACCGCCGCCGCCGCGGTGCTGCGCGTGCGGGCCGTATGTAAAAAGCCGCTGATGGTAAAACTGTCACCGGGCGCGGAAAATATAGCCGATGTGGCTGTGGCCTGTCAAGACGCCGGGGCCGACGCGCTGTCGCTGATTAACACGTTCCCGGCGCTGGCCATAGACGTTGAACGCCGTGAGCCGGTGTTCCAGAACGTGACGGCGGGGCTGTCCGGCCCGGCCATAAGGCCGGTTGCGCTGCGTATGGTTTACCAGGTCTGCCGCGCGGTCAACATCCCGGTGGCGGGCTTGGGCGGTATCGCCACGGCGCGCGACGCGCTGGAGTTCATCATGGCGGGCGCGACGGCGGTGCAGATCGGGACGGCCAACTTCGCGGACCCCATGACCGGCCCCAAGGTGATCGAAGGCGTCCGCGAGTATATGGACAGGAACGGCATAAAAGACTTGGCGGAGATCCGGGGATGTATTCTGTAATTCGGAGGCGTGGAAGTTTATGGGCGACCCGAGACTCATTATCATCGGCGGCGGCCCGGCGGGGCTGACGGCGGCCATATACGGCGCGCGCGCGGGCATGGCCGTCACCGTGCTGGAACGCATGTCGGCGGGCGGGCAGATGGCGCTGACGCCCGACATTGAGAATTACCCGTCGTGGACGCGCGTGGAGGGTTTTGAACTGGCCGCGCGGATGGAGGAACACGCGCGCGCCTTGGGCGCGGAGTTTATTTACGCGGAGGCGTCCGGGATCGAGATTGCGCAAAACCGCGTAACCGCGGTGATAACCGACTCCGGGCGCATAGACGCCGCCGCCGCCGTCGCGGCCATGGGCGCCGAAAAGAGCAAAATGGGCTGCGAGGGCGAGGAGCGGTACGCCGGGCGCGGGGTGTCGTACTGCGCCGTGTGCGACGGGCGCTTCTTCGCGGGCAAGCCGGTCGCGGTGGTGGGCGGCGGCAACGCCGCGCTCGAGGACGCCGCGTATTTGGCGGGTTTGGGCTGTCAGGTGTATCTGGTACACCGGCGCGGCGCGTTCCGCGGCGGCAAAGTGCTGGAAGAGCGCGTGCGCGCCCTGCCAAACGTGATACTTGAACTCGAGCAAACCCCCTCCGCCATATGCGGGGGGGCCTCCGTGGAGTCGGTGGAACTGAGCCACACGGTCACCGGCGCCCGGAAAAGCATACCGGTGGCCGCCGTGTTCGCGGCGGTGGGCGTCACGCCGAGGACGGCGCTGCTGGAAGGGCTGGCGCCGCTGTCCGCGTCGGGCCGCGTGATGGCCGGGGAGGACTGCCGGACGCCGGTGGACGGCCTGTTCGTGGCCGGGGATATACGGGAGAAGCCGCTGTACCAGATTGTCACGGCGGCGGCTGACGGCGCGGTTGCGGGCACGGCGGCGGCGAGGCAGATAACAGATAACAGATAACAACGAACAACTAAGTATGTAGACGGGGGTTTTACAGTACCGCCGTCAGCAGCCATATTAGTCCGGTTAGGGCCGCGCCTGACAGGACGCATAGGAGCGGCGATATGCGTTTTGAGCGGGGTTTGCCGCGGCGGACGTAGCCTTCGGCCACCTGGCACGCCTCGGCCACTAACTGGCGCGCCGTCACACCGGCACGGCCTCCGGTGAGCGGCGCGGAGTCGCCCCTCACAAAAAATATCGCCTGATCAAACACGCGGGTGTCCGGGAAACGCACAACCACAACACGTTTTGAGATACCCTTGACCATCGGGGCAGCCCTCCTTAACGCTTCCATTCTTTCCTAAAAAAGGGGCGTTTATGCAAAATAATGAAAAAACGGCGTTTTAGCTTGCTTTTATTTCCACACCTTGGTATACTACCCTTATACCGACAAATGTGAGGATGGTGTGTATGGCCGGTTTGAGTCTTTCGGATGTGAATATTATCGGTGAAATATCCGACAAATCGCTTGAGACCGAATTTCGCAGCCGTGTGATGACCGCGCGTATGCGGTACATGTGCTTCTTGGCCGTGGCCGCGGGCGTTCTTTTTGGCGTTATCACGTTCGTGGACGTGTCCGCCGCCGCGACGGGCAATATCTGGATCGACACCGCCGGGCGGCTGACCGTCCTGCTGCTGGCGATCGTCATGGCCATATGCGTGATGTTCAAACTGCCGTATGCCGTCACGTCCCTGGCTTTTTCGGCCACCGTGCTGGCCGCCGCGGTCAACGCGCTGATCATGATCTACGCGGCCCGCGAACTCGATCTGGTGGCCCTCAGCCTGTGCGCCACGGCTTTTATCACCGTCATATTCGCGCTGCCGGGCCGCTGGGTGTATTCGCTGGCAATCTCCACGGCGCTGAGTATCGGCGTTATGGCCCAAAACGTGGTGACCCACGGCACCAGCGACTTCCCGACCGGCATCGTCTCCATAGCGGTCATATTGGTGGCCTCGGCCTGCCTGTCGTACATGTACACCCGCTCGATCCGCCGCCATTTCATATGGGAGTACGACCAGCTTCGCAGATCGCTGACCGACGCGCTGACCGGTATCGGCAACCGCAAGCGGTTCGAGATCGACATGAAGGAAGCCCTGCTGTTAGCACAGCGCGAAGTCCCGTTCTGCGTGGTGATGCTCGACATCGACGATTTTGAGCAGTTTGTGGAGAAACACGGCGAACCATCGGGCGATGCGGCGCTTATGGCGTTCTCACAACTCATCATACAAAACATACGCGGTTACGAGTGTTTCTCGCGCTATGACGCCTCGACGTTCTGCCTGCTCACGCCGCACACCGCCATGGACGACGCGGCGGGACTGGCCCAGCGGCTTTGCCGCGTGACCACCATGAAGGAAATGAACCTGCCCGAACGCCTGTCGTGCGGGGTGGGCGTGGCCGCGCACAGCCCCGGCGACACGCACGAGTCCATCATGGACCGCGTGGCGCGCTGTACCGCCCAGGCCAAGCGGCTGGGCAAAAACATGGTCATAACCGAGCATGAATTAGACGACGAAGATTAAAGGCTTGACGAAGCCGCCGATAGGCGGTATAATGCGTAAGTTGAGTAAAAAACAAAGGTGGTGTTTTACACATGGTAAGGCCATATCAGCCTAAGAAGCGCCAGCGTTCCAAGGTACACGGGTTCCGCAAGCGTATGCACACCTCGAACGGGCGCAAGATTTTAGCCCGCCGCAGGGCCAAGGGCCGCAAGAAGCTGTCGGCATGATCCATACCGTCCCCTTAAACCGGAACCGTGATTTTCAGAAGATGTACCGCCGCGGCGGTTCGGTCGTTGGCGGCTGTATCGTGGTCTACTGTCGGCCCAACCGTTCGGCGCGCACGCGGCTCGGGCTGACCGTCAGTTCCAAGCTGGGCTGCGCGGTGCTGCGCAACCGCATGAAAAGGCGCATCAAGGAGTCATACCGGCTGATGGAGGCCGGGTTAAAGCCGGGGTTCGATATTGTGATCGTGGCGCGCGCCCGTTCGCGCGACGTGCCGTTCACAGCCCTGCAAAGGGAACTGCGCGAGGCGCTGTTTAAGCTGCAAGCGGTGAAACGATGAAATTTCTGCTGATACGCATGATCGGATTTTACAGGCGCCGCATTTCTCCGGCGCTGCCGCCGTCCTGCCGTTTCACGCCCACCTGCTCGGCGTACGCCCTCGAAGCCATTGGCCGCTACGGCGCGGGCAGGGGCGGTTTTATGGCGTTGAGAAGGTTCTTGCGCTGTAACCCGTTCGGGCCGTCGGGCTACGACCCGGTACCCTAAGATAACAGGTGTCCCCTGTGTTAAGGAGTCGTCATATTGGGAGCGTTCTTTGATTTTCTGATTTACAGGCCGTTTTCGTGGCTGCTGGTCAACCTCTACAATTTAACCAACAGCTATGTGTTCGCCATCATCATGTTCTCGCTGATCGCCAAGCTGGCCCTGCTGTACTTCTCGGCCAAGGGCAAGCTGGGAACGATGCGCACACAGCGGTTACAGCCCAAGCTGCAGGCCCTGCAAAAGGAATACGCGAACGACAAAGAGAAACTGAACGCCGAGATGGCCAAATTCTACCAGCGCGAGGGCGTTTCGCCCATGAGCGGCTGCCTGTGGATGCTGCTGCCGCTCCCCATATTCATCATGCTGTACCAGATCATAAGGGAACCGCTGACGCGCCTGATGAACTTCACCGGCACCACAGATGAAGTGATCGGGACGTTGACGGAACTGTTCGCCAAATACGGCGTCACCGCCGCCGAGGGCATCACCACCGCCGATTTTTCGGCGCAGTTGAAGTTAGCGCAAATCGTCCACGAGAATTTCGCCATCGTCCAGGCCAACACCGAACAGATTATACGCGACATTGACTTCAGCTTCCTGGGCGCGAACATGACCATCACGCCGCCCCTGCCGTGGGCGGGGCTGTCTTGGGTGGCTATATTTCCCCTGCTTTCAGCCGCCGCGGCTTATTTCTCATACCGGGTGTCCACCAGCATGTCGCGTATGCCGCAGACGAACCAGACAAAGACAATGGCGCTGTTCAGCCCCGCCATTTCGCTTTGGTTCGGCTTTACCCTGCCCGCCATCATGAGCGTGTACTGGATCGCCAACAGCTTGTTCAGTCTCATACAGGACTATTTCCTCACCATACACTATAACAAGGTCCTCGACGAAGAGGAGGCGCGCAAGGCCGAATTAGAGGAACGCCGCAAGGCCGCCGAACAGAAACAGAAGGAAGAGGACCGCATCCGCCGCGCCGAGCGCATAGCGCAGAGGAAAAAGAGCGGCAAAGGCAAATACAAAGTCAAGAAAAACCCCAACAAAAACGGAGATTAACCGAAAGGATGTAATAGATAAATGACCAGCTATGAAGCCTCCGGCAAGACATTGGACGAGGCCATCCGCGCCGGCCTGACCGCCATGGACGTCGAACGCGACGCCGTATCGGTGGAAGTGCTGGAAAAACCCAAGAACGGTTTTTTCGGTTTCGGAGGCACTCCCGCGCGCGTCAAACTCACCCTGACCGGGATCGACCTCAAAGAGACGGCCCCCCCGCCGTCCCCGGCTAAGGCGGCCCAAAAACCCAAGAAGGAATTCCCCCCGCGCAAGGATGAGGCGCCCCGCAAGGCCGACGCCCCCCGTAAAGACGACCTCCCCCGCAAAGAAAACGCGGCCCGCCAGCCCCAGCAGCAGGCCCAGCCGCGTCCGGCCAAGACGCCCGTTTCGGCGTCCGCGCCCGCCCCGGCGCCGCGCGCCGAAGGCCGCTCAAAGCCCGAGCGCGCGTCGTCTCCGGCCACCCCCGAACAGGAGAAGACGGCGCTGGACTTCGTGTCCGGTCTGATGCTCCAGATGAAGACAGGGGCCACCGCGACGTCGGGCATCGACGGCGACGGCGTGATCAACATCACGTTAGACGGCGACAACTTAGGCGGCCTGATCGGCCGCCGGGGCGACACGCTCGACGCCATACAGTATCTCACGGCGCATGTAATCAACCGGGGCGCGGAGCAGATGTGCCGAGTCCACGTGGACGCCGCCAATTACCGCGCCAAACGCAAAGAGGCGCTGAAACGCCTTGCCATCCGGTCGGCAGAGAACACCGTCAGATACCGCAACAACTCGGTGCTGGAACCCATGAACGCATTCGAGCGCCATATCATACACGCCACGCTGCAAGACTTCGCGGGCGTAACCACCTACTCGCAGGGCACGGAACCTCAGCGCCGCGTGGTGATCTCCTATCAGGGCGGCGCGCGCGGATACGCCCCGCGCTCCGGCTCCGGTGGCCCAAGGCGTTCGGGCGCCCCCTACCGGGACGGCCCGCGCCGTGACGCCGTTCGCGCCCCGTCCGCACCCGCTCCGGCGGCGGCCCCCCACCCCGCTCCGGCGGCCCCTGTGACGGCGGCCCCGGCCCCGGCGGTTCCGGCCCCGGCGGTTCCCCCGGCGGCGGCGGTTCCCAAAGCGGAACCCGCGCCGGTCAAGCGCGGCCTGCCGGTCAAAGAGTTCGGCTCCAAGCGCGAGGGTTAGGAGAATGGACGGACAACCGGGCATCCCCGAAGAACAAGCCGAGGTACAACAGCCCGTCGTGACAGTGGGCCAATGGTTGAAACTCTACAGCTGGCTTTTTTTGCTGTTCATACCCTTCGTGGGCTGGGTGGCCATCATTGTTGTGTATTTCGTCAAGCTGACCAACCCCGGAACGCCCGGCGAGATCAGGAATTTCCTGAAAGCCTGCGGGGCGTATCTGCTGATTTCGATCGCCATAGGCGTTGTCGTGTCCTTTGTTTTTTACCACACGCTGTGGCCCGCACTGGTGGATTACCTCAATGAAATGCTGCCGGAAACCTACCGGTATACGCTATAAGAAAGGCGGCGCGGCATGGATCAAACATTCGACACGCGGCCCGGCCAAGACCCCAGCCAAGACCCCGGCCAAAAGCCGTCCGTATCCTTCAAAGAATGGCTCAAGCTGATGTGCATCGGCTTTTGGGGCTGGATACCCGGCGCCGGCCCGATCATCGCGCTGGTTTTGTACATTGTGGCCGCCGTTGACGAGAGGCGGCCCAAAACCATGAATAACGCGGTCATAGCGGGTTTTATCCTCTGCGGCATCCTGATCGCGGTGAGCATAGCGCTGATCCTGATCGCCGTGCAGGTGATCAACGCGGTAGACCCCTATTTCTTCGAGGATTTTTGGCGAGAGTACAACGGCCTGCTTGAAGACCCGGGCCTCTTGATTTGACGCATGGCTATGGCCGGTGAACTGCTCAGGCTCGAGGGGATAACCAAGAGTTTCGGCCCCACCCCGGTACTGAACGGGATCGGGCTCACGGTGGGCGCGGGTGAGTTTGTCACCCTGCTCGGGCCGTCCGGCTGCGGCAAGACCACCACCCTGCGCATCGTCGCGGGACTGGAACAGCCGGACGCCGGACGTGTTTATTTGAGCGGGCGCGACGTGACCCCCCTGCCGCCCGACAAGCGCGACGTGAACACGGTGTTTCAGAACTACGCGCTGTTCCCGCACATGAACGTCGAGGCCAACATCGGATACAGTATGCGGATTAAGCGCGCGCCCAAGGGCGACATCAAGCGCGCCGTGGCCGGCGCCCTCGAACTGGTCCGCCTGAACGGCTATCAGAAGCGTATGCCCGACGAACTTTCGGGCGGCCAGCGTCAGCGCGTGGCCATCGCCCGCGCGGCGGTGGCGCGGCCCAAGATTTTACTGTTGGACGAGCCTCTGGGGGCGCTGGACTTACAGCTGAGACGCCAAATGCAGGCCGAACTCAAGACCCTGCAAAGGGAACTTGGGATCGCTTTTATCTATATCACCCACGATCAGGAAGAGGCGCTGAACATGTCCGACCGCATCGCGGTCATGCGAAACGGGTATTTTGAGCAGATCGGAACCCCCGACGACGTATACCGCCGCCCGGAGACCGATTTCGTGGCCTCCTTCGTGGGCGGCGGCGGCAGCCTGAGCGGGACGGTCACGGCCATACGCGACGGCGTTGCGGAGATTACCTTCGACGGCGGCGCAAAAATGACGGTGGGGAGCCGCGCGGAAATACGCCTGAGCGCGATCCCGCCGGACAACGGCCCGGAGGATGCCACAGATGAAGCGTAAACGCGGATTATTCAGTTCGGTCGCGGCGCTGATGCCCATGTATTTCTTCACGCTCGCGTTCGTGGCCGGGCCGCTGATTTATATGCTGGCGCTCAGTTTTATGCACCGCTCCGACACGTGGGGCGTGGAACCGGGCTTTACCCTCCGCGCCTACGCGCGGCTGTTTGAGCCTGTGTACCTGACCGCGTTTGCCGACTCCCTGCGGCTGGCCTTTATCAGCACGTCGATCGTGGCGGCCATCGGCTATCCGTTCGGGTACTTCATGGCGCGGCTTAACAAGAAATGGCGCGGGCGCGTCATGCTGCTGCTGATTATACCGTTTTGGACGAGTTCCCTGATGCGCCTCTACGGCTGGATGATCATCCTGCGCTCGGGCGGCGTGCTGGAGACGGTTTTGAGCCGCCTCGGGCTGACCAACGGGCCGCTCAAGCTGCTGTACACCTACCCCGCCGTGGTGGCCGGTATGGTATACGTGCTGGTGCCGTTCATGATCTACGCGGTGTACTCAAGCGCCGAAAAGCTGGACCCGGCTTACGCGGAGGCCGCGCGGGACTTGGGGGCGTCCGCCCCGGCGGCTTTTTGGACGGTCAGCTTCCGGCTGACCATGCCCGGGCTGCTGTCGGGCGTGATCCTGACGTTCATCCCGTCCATGGGGCTGTATTTCATAGCCGACATCCTGGGCGGCAACAAGGTCACTCTGGTGGGCGGCCTGATACAGGAGCAGTTGATGAAGGCGCGTGACTGGCCGTTCGCCGCCGCGCTGAGCGTGGCGCTGACCGTCCTGACCAGCGCGCTGCTGTACGCCTACCGGCGGGTCACCAAGTCGGACAGACTCGAGGGATTGGTTTGAGAAGGAAACGCGCCTTGCCGAACGTGTATATCGCGGCGGTTTTAGTCCTGATGTATGTGCCCATACTGCTGGTGATCGCGTACTCGTTCAACCAAAGCCGCGTCAACTCGGTCTGGACGGGCTTCTCGCTCAAATGGTACGCCGAACTGTTTGACGACCGCTCGATGTTCGAGGCCCTGCGCAACAGCCTGATCCTGGCGCTGTCCAGCAGCGTCTGCGCGGCGGTCATCGGGACGCTGGGCGCGGTGGGCATGGCGGACAGGTCGTCCAAGGCGCGGCACATGCGGGTGACGGAATACGTCTCGACGCTGCCGATCATGATACCGGAGATCATCCTCGGCATGGTGCTTTTGGTATATTTCTCATTTTTGAGACTGCCGTTTGGGATGCTGACGCTGACCGTCGCGCACACCTCGTTCTGCATCCCGTATGTATATCTGATGGTAAAGGCGCGGCTGGCCGGGATAGACAAGAGTTACATCGAGGCCGCGCGCGACCTGGGCGCGGGCGGGGCGCGGGCGTTTTGGGACGTCACGCTGCCGCTGATCGTCCCGTCGGTGGCGTCGGGTATGCTGCTGTCGTTCGCCATGAGTTTTGACGACGTGATCATCAGCGTGTTCGTGACCGGCGTGAACGTCAACACGCTGCCCATCAAGATATACACGCAGCTCAAGACGGGCGTGTCGCCCAAAATTAACGCAATGTGTACACTGCTGTTCGCGGCCACCGTATTGCTGGGGCTGGCGTCGGCGTGGATAGGAAGGCCAAAGAGACACGGGAGGGAATGAAAGGGAATGAATTGGAAGAAACACATCAAGGTATTGGCAACGGCGGCGGCGCTGATTCTGGCGGCGTCCTGCTCGGGCGGCGGCAGTCCGCCGGATGAGCCGGGAGCGCGGTCCGGCGGCACGCTCAACCTGTTCACATGGGAGGGCATGTTCCCGCAGGAGTTCATGAACAGCTTCGAGAAGGACACCGGCATCAAGATCAACTACGTCAACTTCGATCTGGACGAGACCATGCTGACCAAATTAGAGGCCGCCGGGGGCGGCGAATACGACTTGGTGTTCGCCGACGACTACATCATCGAGACGGTCATCGCCAAGGGGCTGGCGCAGAAGTGGGATCAGTCCAAGCTCACCAACCGCGCCAATATCAACCCGCTCTATCAGGGGCAGTTCTACGACCCGTCTGACGAGTACACCGTGCCGCACGGCGCGGGCATCCAGACCATCGTGTACAATCCACAGACGTCGCCCATCGCCATAACGCGCTACGCCGACCTGTGGGACGCAAGCCTGAAAGACTCGGTGGGCGTCATAGGCAACCACCGCGTCATCAACGGCATGGCGCTCAAAGTGCTGGGCAAGAGTTACAACACGGACGATCTGAGCGACATAGAAGCCGCCGGTGAGAAGCTGATCGAGCTGGCCCCCAACATCAGGCTGATCAAAGACGACAGCATCCAAAACGACTTCATAGCCGGTGAGATCGCCGCCGCCGTCATGTACACCTCGCAGGTCACGCAGGTCATGCTGGAGGATCCGTCGTTTGAGGTGGTGTTCCCGGCGGAGGGGATCGGGTTCGGCATCATAGCCGCGTTTGTGCCGTCAAAAGCGCCCAACGCGGACGCGGCGCACACGTTTATCAACTACCTGTTAGACGCCGAGCGCTCGGCGCGCTGTTTCGAGTGGCTGGGCTATTACTGTACCAACAAGGCCGCCGACCCGCTGATCGACCCTGAATTCAGGACGTTCCTCACACTTCCCGAAAACTTCGGCGGCGACATGGAAATGATCCAGAACATCAGCGCCGAAGCCGAGCAAGTCCACCTCGACGTGTGGACAAAGTTCAGACAGCGGACCGAGTAAAACAGTTTGGGCATATGCCCGACAGATTGCGGAGTGATTTGATGAGCAGCGAGAAACGCAAGGTACGGTTCAACGCGGTGGACGCCATTGTGCTGGCCGCCATACTCTTGGTTGTGGCCGGGGTGTGTTACCAGCTTTTCGGCGCCAAGGTGCAGAACATCACGGCCCCAAAGGTCAAATTGAGTTTCGTGGCCACCGTCTACAACGCGCGGTGGGAGGTGGTTGAGTCCATTCTGGCCGAGGACTTCAACGCACGCCCCGCCCAAATGGTGGCCGGGAACGGCTTTGTGCCTGACGCCTACGTCACCGGCGCGGCCTATCAAAACAGCGTATCGACGGTCGAGTCGCCCGACGGCGGCCTGATGGTCTCCGAAGACCCGCGCCTGTACGACGTTACCTTTACCATGGAGGCCGAAATTCCCAACGACGCCGCAATCATCAAGGTGGGCGCGCAGGAAGTGCGCATCGGAAAGGGTTTCGTGATCAAGACCCGGACCGTCGAGATCGGCAGTCAGGTCAACAGCCTCACGCTGTCCGATAAATGACCGGGCGTTTATGGAGTGAGAGCGTCATCGGGCGCGCGGCGGCGGGCGTCAGGAACCAATGGCCGCGCAGTCTGCTGTGCGGGATCGGCGAGTGGTTCAAGGCCAAATACGCGGCCGGGCGGACGCGCGGCGCTCTGCACCGCTGGGCGGACGCCTGGCATGACGCGCGAAAACCGGAACCGCTCTGCGCCGCCGCGCTCACGCGCCTGAACCGCGCGCTGTACGGCGCCGGGACATGGTTTTCGCGCCATTGGCGCGTCAGCCTGACGCGCGGCGCGTGCGTCAAAATCTCACAGCCGCTCGGCGGGACGCGGGCCGTCGGCGAAAGCCGCGCGGTCTCGCTGTTGAAAGGCTTGGGCGTGCGCGGTCTGCTGTTATTGATGTTCGCGCTCTATCTGCCCATCGACGTGCTGGCGCGCCAGCCGTTTATGCCGTCCATCCTCGGCCCGCTCTGGCACAACGCCCTGCTGCTGGCGTGCGTGGCGTATGTGCTGTACCAGCGGGCGGCCCGGAAAATGCCCGGCCACTACACGCCCATCGACGCGCCCATGCTGCTGTTTATGGGCGTCTGCGTGTTTCTGCTGTTTTTTAACTCGATAGACTTGGGGATCGGGCTGTCCGGTATGCGCGCCACGGCCCAATATCTGCTGTGGTTTTTCGTGATGTCGCGTATGATCCGCGACCGGCGCGACTGGGAACTGGTTTTTTACGCGCTGGCGCTCATGGGCGCGGCGGTGGCCCTGCACGGCATATACCAGTACGTGACGGCGGCCCCCATCCCCGAATTATGGGTGACGCGCAGTGAGATGGGCGTGCGTTCGCGCGCGTTCTCGATCACGGGCAGTCCAAACATCATGGGCGACCTGATGGTGATGCTGATGCCGCTGACCGTCGCGCTGGCGTATCAAAAAGGGCTGACGCCGTGGCGCAGGTTGTTTTGGTGGGGATGCGCCGGGTTACAGGGCGCGGCGTGCTTGGTGACGTTCTCGCGCGGCGCGTGGTTAGGCTTAGTGGTGGCCGCGGTGGTGTTCATGGCCATTCAGGACAGGCGGCTGTTCTTCGCGCTGTTGGCGGCGGCGGCGGTGGCCATATTTATCCCGGACGTGATCAACAGGCTTTCGTTCCTGATGACCGACGACTTCGCGGTGGCCAGCCAAGTCGGGGGCCGCGCGGGCCGTCAGGAGGTCGGATTCATGCTGCTGCGCAACTCGGGGTATCTGTTCGGCATGGGACACGGGCGCTACGGCGGCGCGGTGGCCATGCAGAACCCCATCGTGGAGTGGCTCACCTACCATTACCTCGACAATTACTACCTGAAAACGCTGGTGGAGACAGGCATAGCGGGCCTGACCGCCTACTTGGCGCTCATAGCCGCCACGCTGTCCACGCTGTTCCGCGCGGCGGTGAACCTGCGCGAAACCATTTGGAGGCCGCGCGCGGCCGCAATCTTGGCGGCGGCGGCGGGCGTGCTGGTACACTGTATGTTTGAGAACATCTTCGAGGTGCCGTATATGTCCGCCTACTTCTGGGGGCTGGCCGGTATGGCCTGCGCGGCGGTGAGGCTGAGGACGGGGGAGGAGTCGTGACCCCATAATTCGACTCGTTGTTATATTTTGCGGCGAATTTTACCCACAGTATACAGCAACAGCACAAATCCGCCGGTGACGGACAGGCAGACGGGTTCGACCGTGAATATCATGAGTTCCCGCGCCGCCAGCGGGTCCATCCTGTAAAACGCTTGCCCCGCAATGATTATATGCAGGGGTAGGGCGATATTTTTGTACTGTTTTATGCCGAACACCCGCGAGAGCGTCACGGCGGCCACAATGAAATACAGCGCCGCCAGCGCCGTGTCGGACAGCATCCACAGCGTGACCGCGAACACGTCCAAGCGTTCCAGCACCCCCGGGAAGTATAAGTCCTTTACAGCCGTGAACACCGGGTAATCCGTGCGTTTGATCATCTCAGGCCCCAGTACGCCGACGCACACCACCAGTATGGCCGTCAGGAACACCGTCATGGTAACGATGGCGCGGCGGGTCTCGCGCGCCAGTTCCGGCCTGTTTGACACGTGCCCCGACAGGAAACTGCCCAGCGCGAACACGCCGAACACGGACAGCCCCACCGGCGCGGCGGCGGCCAGCGCGCCGTAGTCGCGCGGCGACACCGGGAACAGGTTGGCGGCCTTGAGCGTCCCGAGCGAACAGATAAACAGCAGGGCCAGCACACCCAGCGCCGCCCACAGCAGGATAACGCCCATGCGCGCCGCGCGCGCCGGGCCTCCGCGCGTGATGAAAAACGTGAGCGTCAGCAGCGCGAATAAAAACACGTATTCGGACGCGCCCGGGAATATGGTGGCCGTGAAGCGCGCCGCGAACACGCGGGTGTTGAACGCCAGCATGACCATAGGCGCGGCCACCCCGGCGGCCAGCATGAGGAACTTGCCCAGAACCCTGCCGAACACCGACATGCTCAACTCGGCAAAGCCCAGCTCGGGCCGATTCTTATAAATGATAAACGTACACGCCGCCAGCAGGTTCAGCGGCAGGCAGACCGCCATGATCAGCCAGCCGGAACGGCTCGCGCCCGCCGCCCAAAACGGGAGCGCTTGCGTGGCGGGCGACACCATCCCGGCGGCGCACAGCGCGGTGAGCTGGCGCGCCGTCATTTTTTCAGCCAAACCCTGACCTCCACATCTAAGCCCGTGAATTCCTCTTCCCACTTGTCCCTGTGCCGCGCGAACTTGAACGGGTAACGGATGTCCAGCGCGGAGGCGATGCTCAGATAGTCGGCTTCCGCCTGACGCGACGCCTCGAGCGCGCGCGCCACCCCGTCGCGTATTTTTTGAACCGCGCCCTCCGTTTCGCCGCCCGTGTCAGACGCGGAGCGCGAATCGGCGGCTTGGGCGCGGAAGGACACGTCAACAATCAGCTTGGAGGGCGTATCGCCCGACCACTCCAGCGCGTAACGGCGGCTCATGCGGCTGATACGCGCCGAGGTTCGCGCCCCGTCCGACGGCTCGATGACGGCGTTGTAGAACCTGCCGCGCAGGATGTTAACATATATCGCGTCCTCCGGGTCAATATAGCCCGACAGCCTGCGGTCTTTGACCACGGCAAAGCCGTCGGGTTCTATCTCTCCCTTGCCGTCGCCGGGCTTCCCCGGTTTCAGCGCGGGTATCAGGATTGCGCCGCCGCCCTCCATGGCCGCCGCCGCGTCCAACGCGCCGGTGAAGTCCGTCACGGACGTCTGGCGGGCCTCGAGTTCCAGCGATTTCAGCCGCTCTTCGACGGACGCGCCGTCACTGTCTTTTTCGCCGCCGGTCAGCAGTTCGCCCGCGTTGCCCTTGACGATATACAGCCTGACGTCGGGCCGTATGGCGGGGTCGCGCAGGATGTAGTCGAGGCAGCCGTCCAAGCCGCCTTCCGCCAAGCTCTCGCCAATCAAAATAAAGTGCGTGTGGCCCAGAAAGACGTGCTTGCCCGAGGACACGCCGATCTCCTGAAACGCGCGGGCCGCCGTCGCCGCGCGCTCGCTGACCACGAACGGCCCGCCGTCCTCGTCAACGCCTTTGGCGTAGAGCGTCAGCGTGACGCCCGTTTCCGACGCGGGGTCGAGGTCGAGCGCGGCCACGCTTATGAGTTCAAAATCACCGATTTCACGCGGCGCGGGCAGGATTCTCGCGCAACCGACTGTTATAATCAGCGGAAATATTACCATAAGCAATCTAATTCTCATGGCTGATTCCTCTTGTTGGGCGTGTTCAAGGCGCGTTCGCGCGTCTTGGTCACGCGCAGGGGCGGCCTAAACAGCGCGCGGCTCAGCGTGTCGCGCGCGCTGCTGTCGAAGGGCGAGAGGTACGGCACGCCGAACGACGTGACGCCCGCCAGATGGAACAGCAGCCACACACAGCCCGCGCACACGCCGAACAGCCCCAGCGGCATGGCCAGCAGCGTGAGCGCCAGCCTCCACACGCGCACGGCGGCGGACAAGTCCTGATTGGGCGACGTGAACCCCGCGATGCCGGTCATGGCCACCACGATTACCACGGCGGGCGACACGAATTTGGCCTCCACGGCGGCCTGTCCCACGATCAGGGCGCCCACTATGGAGACGGTCTGCCCGATGGCCTTTGGAAGGCGCATACCGGCCTCCAGCAGGATTTCAAACGCGACCAGCATCCCCAGTATCTCGAAGGCCGCCGCCAGCGGCACGTCGCGCTTGGCCCTGACGATGGCCAGCGCCAGCGCGGGCGGTATGATCTCCTGATGCCAGCACACTAACGACAGGTAGAGCGCGGGCAGCGTCAGCGACAGGATCAGGCAAGCGTAGCGCAGCACGGTCACGAACGACGCCATGAGATAGTTCTGCGAGTAGTCCTCCGGCGCGCGCAGCAGTTCGGAGAAATTGGCGGGCACGGCGCAGCCCAGCGGCAAGCCGTCGATCAACAGGCCCACGCGCCCGGACGCGATGTGGTTTGCGAAGCGGTCACTGCGCTCCGACACTAACATCTGCGGGAACGCCGTCCACACGTCGTCGGCTAACCGCTCCTCGAGCTGCGCCGCCGACAGCAGGGCGTCGATGTCCAGCGACTCCAAGCGTTTCAGCACGGCGTCCGCCAGTTTGGGGTCTGTCAGCCCCTCGATCCAGACCACCGACACGGTTGTGCGCGTCTGGCGGCCCACCACGGTTTCGGAGAAGCGCAGGGCCGGGTTCTTGATCTTGCGGCGCACCAAGGCCGTGTTGGTGCGCAGGTTTTCGATGAAACCGTCCTTCGCGCCCTTCAGGATGTTCTCGCCGCCCGGCTCGGACACCCCGCGGGACGGGAACCCTTTGGCCTCGAACGTCAGATACCACGGCACGCCGTCCGCCGACACGGCGGCAAAACCGGCCAGCATGTCTTTGGCCGCCTCGTCCGCCGTGTCCCGCCGGTTGACCGAGTGGCCGAATATCACGCCCTCCTGTAACGAGAGCATCAGGTCTTCGTCGTCCCCCCTGTGTTTTAACAGACACAGCGGCTTTACGATCTCGTCCGCGATGTACTGGCTGGATGTGAGGCCGTCGATAAAAAACAGCGTGACAGCCGCGCCCCCGGCCCTGACCTCGCGCGAGGAGAAGTCGGCGGCGTTCTTGAATATTTCTCTGATGGCTTCACCGGGCTTCATATACGCGCCCCTTAAAAATAAGTTGAGCGGCGGTGGTTTCGCACCGCCGCCGCCTTAGTATGCGCGTTCCCGGATAAATTATCAGTCTTTTCCGTTGTGTTCCTCCGCGAAAATCACGCGGGTGTCGTCCCGCACGCCGGGGATGTCTTTGGTTTCGGAGGTCTTGTCCACCGGGCCGGCGGGGTTGCGCATGTCCGCCTTGAAGTTCTGGCCTCGTTCGCGCTTGGGCATGAAATATCACCTCGGAGGGTAGTATGCCCGTTATTCCACAATTTCGACGCGTTTTACTTCAACACAGCGTCCCGAATTCTCGTCTATATCGAACAGCGCGCCTTGCAGCTTGCACGGGCCGTCGGGGCACTCGAAACGCTCAAACAGCGCGCCTGTGTAGTTGCCCACGGCCTGTTCGGGCTTGATGCCCAGCACCGAGTGGATCGGGCCTGTCATGCCCAAGTCGGTGATACAGCCCATGCCGCCCGGCATGACGCGCTCGTCCGCCGTGGGCACGTGGGTGTGCGTGCCGAACATGACGCACGCGCGCCCGTCCAAGTGGTACGCCATCGCCAGCTTCTCGGACGTGGCCTCGGCGTGAAAGTCCACCACGTAAAAGTCGGCCTTCACCCGCTCGAACAGCCGCTCGACGCTTCGGAAGGGGTTCTCGGACGAGTTGTCGTTCATAAAACAGCGGCCGATCAGGTTGACCACGCAGACCTTGCGGCCCGCGGGGCTGAACGTCAGACACCAGCCTTGGCCCGGCAGTTCGCCCGCGAAGTTGAGCGGGCGTATCAAACAGGGCAGACTGTCGAACGCCTTTGCGATTTCGCGCTTGTGGAAGGCGTGGTTGCCCAGCGTCAGCACGTCCGCGCCCGCGTCGAACAGGGCGGCGGCCTGTTTGGGCGTCACGCCCAAGACGGCGGCGTTCTCGGCATTGGCCACGCACAGATCGGCGCCGTACAGCTTTTTGAGCGGTTTGATATGGCTTATGGCCATGTCCAAACCGCCCTGTCCGCATATGTCGCCTATGGCGAAAACGGTCACGCATTTACCTCCGCCGAAACTACTTCGCGTAATCTATGTGACGGGTCTCGCGTATCAAGTGTACCTTGATCTGGCCGGGATATTCGAGGTCGTTCTCAATCTTGACCGACAACTCGCGCGCCAGCAGCACCATCTGGTCGTCGGTGATGATCTCGGGCTTGACCATAATACGTATTTCGCGCCCGGCCTGCACGGCGTACGAGCGCTCGACGCCGCCGAAGCTGTTGGCGACTTCCTCCAGCTTTTCGAGGCGTTTGATATAGTTCTCCAAGTTCTCGCGGCGCGCGCCCGGGCGCGCCGCCGATATGGCGTCGGACGCCTGAACCAGGCACGCCTCCACGGTCTTGGGGTCAACGTCGCCGTGATGGGCGTGTATGGCGTGTATGATGTCGTTGTTCTCCTTGTATTTGCGCGCCAGATCGACGCCGATGCTGACGTGCGAACCCTCTGTCTCGTGGTCGATGGACTTGCCGATGTCGTGCAGCAGCCCGGCCCGTTTGGCCAGCATCACATCAACGCCCAGTTCGGCGGCCATGATACCCGCCAAATGGGCCACCTCGATGGAGTGTTTCAGCACGTTCTGGCCGTAGCTGGTGCGGTAGCGCAGGCGGCCCAGCAGTTTGACAATTTCCGGGTGCAGGCCGTGGACGCCCGTGTCGAAGGTGGCGCGTTCGCCCTCCTGCTTGATGACCACATCCACCTCGCGGCGCGACTTCTCCACCATTTCCTCGATCCGCGCGGGATGAATCCGCCCGTCGGCGATCAGTTTCTCAAGCGACAGCCGTGCGATCTCGCGGCGCACCGGGTCGAAGCACGACAGCGTGATGGCCTCCGGCGTGTCGTCGATAATTAAATCAACGCCGGTCATGACTTCGAGCGTGCGGATATTGCGGCCCTCGCGGCCTATAATCCGGCCCTTCATTTCGTCGTTGGGCAACGGAACCACCGAGACGGTGGCCTCGGACACATGGTCGGCGGCGCACTTCTGGATGGCGCCCGATATGATCTCACGCGCCAGGCGGTCGGCGTCGTCGCGGGTGCGCGTCTCGATTTCCTTTAATTTCATGGCGGCCTCGTGCGTGACCTCGCTCTCGAGGTTCTTGATCAGAAACGCCTTGGCCTCCTCCTCGGTAAAGCGTGAGATGCGCTCAAGCATCTCGATCTGGCTGCGCTTTACCACTTCGGCCTCCCCGCGCGCGCTTTCGGCCTCGGCTAACTTGACGGTGAGGTTTTCCTCTTTCTTCTCTAATGCCTCGCTCCTGCGGTCATAGGACTCTTCCTTCTGCTGGAGGCGGCGCTCTTGTTTTTGGGTCTCCGCCCGGCGTTCCTTGATTTCGCGCTCGTATTCGGTGCGCTGCCTGTGTATCTCGTCTTTTGCCTCGACCAGCGCTTCGCGCATTTTGGTTTCGGCGCTCTTCATGGCGTCATTGAGAATCTTGCGCGCTTCCTCTTCCGCGCTGCCGATCTCTTTCTCCGCCGTCCTCTTGCGGTACGCGGCGCCGAGCAGGAACGACGCCGGGAACGACACCAAAAGCGTCGCGGCAACCGCAATGATGATCACGATTAAATTGTCCAAGGGGTTTTAACCTCCAAATATCCTAAATCCACATCACTAATATATGATACATATCCGGCGATCCGGCCGTCTGACGCCGCCCATGTTCCGTTGACTCATATCAGTTCTGGCACAAAGGAAAATATTTCTATGGTATTTTATATGTAATCCGTGTCAATGTCAAGAAAATAATAATTTATCTTTTTCTCAATTTTAAGAAAAACTCGCGCAGCAACGCACCGCACTCGTCTTCCATCACGCCGCCGGTTATCTCGGGGACATGATTCAGCCCGAGTTGGCGCATGTCGAACAGCCCGCCGTAGGCCCCGGCCTTGGGGTCGTGCGCGCCGAAAATCACGCGCGGCACGCGCGCGTTGGCGATGGCCCCGGCGCACATGGCGCACGGCTCCAGCGTGACGGCCAGCGTGCAGCCGGTCAGCCGCCAGCCGTTCACGGCGCGGCAGGCTTCCGAAATGGCCTCGATCTCGGCGTGGGCCACGGCGCCGCCGCCGCTCTCGCGGCGGTTGTACCCGCGGCCTATGACCTGGCCGTCCAGCGCGACCACGCAACCAACCGGCGCGTCGCCCAGTTCGGCGGCCTTGGCCGCCAGCTCAAGCGCCTCGGTCATCCACATGTGGTGTCGATCCAATTATTGCACCTCTGACAAACTGTTGTGTTCTTCCAAAAAAGTCAAAAAACTCTGCGGTTTATACACCCGTGAGCCGAATTCCGACACGGCGGGCGGGAATTTGGCCTGTTCGCGTATGGCTATGTAAAACGCGCCGTCCAGCGCGAATATCTTATACGGCGGGGCGGGCCCCCTGTTCACGGCCCGGGGGTGTA
>Ga0082212_10002895_pt1 | contig 24609 bp, 20 predicted proteins | sample TergutNt197P3_FD_71548 | JGI IMG/M metagenome (GOLD analysis project Ga0082212, IMG submission 71548) | Neocapritermes taracua P3 segment gut microbial communities from Petit-Saut dam, French Guiana - Nt197 P3 | ecosystem: Host-associated > Arthropoda: Insects > Digestive system > Gut ... | reverse complement strand
CATACCGAAACGCTTACTCCGCATTTAGAACCCACGCTTTCTGCAAAAAGTTTTTCAGCCAGTTCTACACTTAGCCCATCAAATGAAAAGTAGAAGGACTTCTTATCCTTGAAATAGTTCAGCAGGAAAGTAGTCTTGCCACTCCCTACTGCGCCATTAACAACACATACTGTTTTCAAGCTTTTGAAGTCACCTTGTTTGCGGTGGAAGTTTTCCAAGACTCTCCACAGCGGCATATTAGCTTGTGTTCTCTTGATAATCATATCTGGTAATGCCAGTATCCTCATAATACGTTATGATGCGTTTTATTATCGCATGCCTAACATGTCTTTTCAATCGCTATCTGATGTATATCGTTTTTACGTAAAGAAATCTTAATAGGTAGAAGGATGACAAATACAAAAAACCATAATAAAAGCACCGCCTAAAAGTCGTAGGCGGTGCTTTGTTCCTTGACAGTGTATTGCTTATTACTATATTCAAAACTGAGGGAAAGAACTATGCATCATTTATTTGTTTGGAAAACTCTTTCTTTCCCATGATAATGAATATCAAGGCAAGAACGCCCGTAATGGTGGAGCATAACACGGCGCAAATGCTTCCAGCTAAAGCCCATCCCCACTTCTTACGCTGTATTGCAAATACACCACCGACAATGGAAATAATGCTGGGTATGAGCACAAAAACACAACAGACCCAGAATACTGCAATGAGGACAGGAACGACTTCCGGGTCATCTGGATAGAAGTCAGGGTTATTTTGTAGGGATTGGAATACTATGGCAAGTATGCCAAGTGTTAGACTGCCGACAATACCTAACACCCCAGTCACGATGTTGAGCACACCACCAGCTGTAGGCATCCACGTAGATGAATTGCTATTTGCCATTTCGTCCTCCAAAAATGAATGTTTGTTGCCCATAGCATAGCACAATTCTGTCATCTTAGTATTACCAAAAAACTTGTTAAATACGAGGAGGAACGCTATCGACAAACGACACCATACGAATTCAACCGGTTAATCCGTCGGGAGAGGATTTATCCCCCCCCAAACAACAGAGGGCAAATAAACCCTCGTTTTTATTTCAATAACAATAGGAGGTGATAATAAATCATGGAGCCAGTCGCACTGAGCAGGAAAAGAACTATGCATTGTTTCCTTGCCCGGAAAACTCGCTCTTACCCATGATGGTGAAAACCAAGGCTATAATGCCAGCAATGGAAGGCAGGGAGCATATGCTTCCGGCTAAGGCCCATCCCCAACTCCTGCGCTTTAGGGTTAATATACCACCGACAATGGAAATAATCCCGAGAATGAGTGTGACAGCGCCATAGGCAAAATATATTGTAAAGATGGCAACGAGAAGTCCAAATTCACCTTTAAAGTCGAAGAAAGATATATCGACACGGGCCACAATGATAACTGCGCAGACAACCAGACTGTTGAGAAGACTTGTCCCCCCGGACACTATGTTGAGTACCCCGCTAGCTGTAGGCATCCACCAAGATGAGTTGCCGTTTGCCATAGTTTCCCCCTCAATACATCTGTTATCCATAGCATAACACAACTCTGCCATTTCAATACTACAAAAGACAAAGGAGGTTCAAACTATCGCACAATACGCCATCATGCGCTTTGCCAAGCGTAAAGGAAGCTTCGGCAAGATTGAAGCGCATCACGAGAGAACTAAAACCAAGTATGCCAGCAATCCCGATGTGGATATTTCAAAGAGTAAGCATAACTTCCATATAGTCCAACCGAATAGGTCTTACTTACAGGAAGTTAATACCAGAATAGCAGCATCCGCTTGTAAAACAAGGAAAGACAGCGTTAGGTTTATAGATACCATCATTACCGCCAGCGCAGAGTTCTTCAAAGGTAAAAGCAGGGAAGAACTCCGGTCTTACTTTCAAACCGCGGTGGACTTTCTGGAACGGAAGATTGGAAATGCCAATATCTTTAGCGCCGTAGTGCATATGGACGAGAAAACCCCGCATCTCCATCTGTGTTTTACACCAATAACACAAGATGGCAGATTATCGGCTAAAGAAATCATCGGTAACAGGTCAGAACTAATCAAATGGCAGGATAACTTCTTTGAGCATATGGTGAGTAAGTTTCCAGATATTGAAAGAGGAGAACCTGCCAGTGAAACCAAACGTCAACATATTCCGACTAGGGTGTTCAAACAGGCTGTGCATCTGACTAAACAAGCATTGTTGATTCAATCAACCATAAATTCCATCACTCCGTTCAATGCAGGTAAGAAGAGAGAAGAAATCATGGCATTGTTAAACAAGTTCTTTCCCGATATGGAGAACTTTGAGACTCAGGCTAGGAAACATAAACGTACCATTGACCGACTTGAGAAAGACAATGAATTACTAGCAAAGAAAGCAGAGGCAGCGGGTAAGGTTGGTATAGCAAGGCAACTTGAGGAAGCCAATCTGAGAAGTGATTTGGAAACACTGAGACAGTTTGTGGATTCACTGCCTGATGAACTCAAGAAACAAGCTAAAGTGCAAAACATCAACATAGACAAGGAGGCAAGCTTATAAGTAGTAATCGCTCTTTAACAACTGAATACGATATTGAATACTAAGGATAAGACATTGAGAAATGGTTACTCTGGTTCCAAATTCAGCTACGGGTAGGGTTATTCCAAAATCTGCGTATGAGTATGTAGCTAAAGTCTTGCTACCCATGATACAAGAGTATTATGCGACGGAAGAGGGCAGGCGAGCATTTGCGGAATGGAAAGCTAAACAGCCGGACGCGAATAAAATTCATCTTTACGAGAATATCAAGGGCGAAGCGGTAAACGCTTCGCCCTTATCTCATATAAGCCAAACTTGCCAATTTGTTACCTGCTGGGTGATGGTGTAAAATGCAAAAGGATGCCGAAGGTTTCACGAATAAAGATGATTTCGCCTGTGGAAACCCTCGTGCCACCATTACCGAATAATCCGAACTCTCTCATTTCTATTGGCGATGGCTTTGGGTTAGTTCTGTATCTATCCTATCCTGCTTTTGTTTCAAGCTTAATGACTTTTCTGCCCCGTATGCCTCCAAATCCTTTTCCCAGGAAGTTTAGCGATGTCAAAGAGCCACAATGAAAATACCCGCCGTTGTTCACCCGGCGGGTATTTTGCAGAAAGAACTAGGTATTTATTGAGCGGCTAAAGCAAAACCGTATTTTTCGAAGATGGCAGCAGCTTCCTCTGTGAAAAGGAAATCAATAAACTCCTGCGCGGCATCTTTTTCTGTGCTAGTTTTAAGGATTGCAACAGGGTATTCAATTTTCGCGTTAACTTCGTCCGGTGCCACTGCTATTAGTCTGAGCTCGTCTTTTTTAGTTAAGTAATCGGTCATATAAACAATGCCGACATCGTTGCCTCCGGTCACTACCGCAGTCAAAACAGCTGTGGTACTAGCCTGGAGGTTCCAGTCGGCTTTGATATCATCTTCTGCAATGCAAAAGTGTGCGAGGGCTTCCATGGCATAAACACCAACAGGAGCTGCTTTCGGGTCGGCGATGGCAAAAACTTGGCTAGAGGTCATTTTTGTGAGGTCGCTGAAGCTGTTGATGTTTGAGGTGCTGGTATTGTCTTTGCGTGTAATCAGCACGAGGTTGTTGTTCAAAAGGGTTTTGCGGGAACTGCCAACAATAAAGTTGCCGTTTTGCAGGTTGTTCATGTTGGCGACAGCCGCTGAAAAGAACAGGTCTACTTCCATGCCATTTTTAATCTGATCTTCCAGCACACCGGATCCAGCGTATGTAGGCGGGTTAATGGTAACCCAAGAATGAGAACTCATGTAAAGCAAACTTATCTCGTCCAGAGCGGCTGTCAGACTGGCTGCAGCAGCGATATCAAGAGTGACGGAATCGGGGTTAGGGCTGGTCGTATCAGCCGGGTCTTTAGTTAATGTTTCTGTAACAGTCTTCCCAAAACTGCATCCGGCAATAGAGCCGAACAAAAGAATAGCCGCCAGAAGTGCTGGCATCCACCTCAGTAGTTTTTTCAATATTTTTTCTCCTTTTCCAATTTGATTTTTGTGTTGTTGATAAACTTGTTATTGGAAATATCACCAACGATATATATTATCAAAGATATACAGTATTGTCAATTGGTTTGTGCCTAAAATGTTATTGACTGTTATGATTAGAATAATTGATAAGGCCTTTATTTGCGCAGGATTTGTGCTGCGCCGTTCCCATACGGCAAGCCATCGTTTGTTATTCTAAGAATAATCAAACGTGTTATATACAATTACATCTCTGCTGTGGTAGTTGTTTCTGGTATGACAATCAAATGCTCAGGTGGCAGATAAAGATTGCATGGTTCGCCGTCTTGTAGCATTGCGTCATTGGTTTTTGGGCACGATGCATTCAAAAGGTGTTGCTCCTGCTGGTCGCTGTCCATTTTGAAGCGGTATGTGATATTGGTAATACCTTCCACTGCCTGAAGAACGCTACTCTTGACAACATTCTCGGCATTTCCCGCATGAGTAATCTGAACGTACTCAGGTCTGATTCCCACTGTTACCAGATGCCCAATCGATAATTCTTTGCCAGAAGGTGACAGTGCCTTTAGTTCCAATCCCCAAGCTGGTATCTGCACAAACACACAAGATGGCTCAACGCGGCTTATCTCTCCGTTCATGAGATTGCGCACGCCTGTAAGACGGGCTACTGTGCGATCTGCTGGAGATGAGAATACATTTTGTCTAGTATCGCATTGGGCTATGCGTCCTGCGTGATAGATGGCCACTCTGGTTCCTAACTTGTATCCTTCCGCCAAATCGTGCGTTACAAGTAGCATGCTGCCATTATATGCCCGCTGCAATTCCAGCAGTTCCAATTCCAAACGCTCCCTAAGTTGCGAATCCAGCGCAGAAAATGGCTCATCAAATAAGAGTACTTCAGGGTCTGGAGCCAACGCGCGCGCAATAGCTACACGCTGTTGCTGCCCTGCTGATAATTGACGGGGATACCGCCCGGATAATGCGCCGATATTCATCATGTCAAGCAGCCAGGAAACTTTATCAAGCTTTTCGGGCTTTGGCAGGTGGCGGATGCTGTAAGCGATATTTTCATTGATTGTCATATGCGGGAAAAGGGCGTAGTTCTGAAAAACAAACCCTACGCGGCGTTTTTGCGGCGGCAGGTTGATACCAGTGGCGGAATCAAAGAGCACCTTACCGCCTAACTCGATATAACCTTCGCTTGGTTTTGTTAGTCCTGCTATGCACTGTAGAGTCATAGTTTTACCCGCACCAGAAGGCCCTAGAATGACCATTAACTCGTGTTCTAGTGATAACTCAACATCAAGGTTAAATCCGGGCAAAACCCGCTTTATTTTAGTATTCAACATGTTATTACCCGTCAGTTGTCATTAAACCTTTTGTGCGATTGCTGCGGTTTTTCCAGAAGCCGACCAAGGCTAATGCGACAAAAGAAAAACCCATCACGACCAGTGCTAATACCTGTGCACGATGATTATCGCCGGATATTATTGAGAAATAAATATCCACCGGAATGGTGGTGGTTTTGGTGCGGATGTTACCAGCCAGCATGAGTGTAGTGCCGAACTCTCCCAGAGTACGTGCCAATGCCAATACTGTGGCGGCGGCCACGCCGGGCCAGGCAAGAGGCAATGTTACCGTCCAGAAAATACGCCATTCACCTGCACCAAGTGTACGTGCCGCACTTTGAAGGTTGGGCTCCACCTGTTCAAAAGCGCCCTTGGCCGTCATATACATCAGGGGAAATGACATAATCACGGCAGCAACGACGGTTGCCTGCCATGTGAACACCAACTTGTAATTAAAGAGAGCAAAGAATTTCCCGCCAAGCCCATTTATGCCGAAAAACGTAAGTAGCCAGTATCCAACCACCGTTGGCGGCATCACCATTGGAAGAATGAATATCCCATCAATCACGGCTTTCAGCTTTCCTTTGTAGCGAGACATCCAGTGTGCTGCCGCAATGCCAAGGAAAAAGGTGATTACCGTGGCGGTACATACGGTTTTAATGGATATCCAAATGGGGGTCCATAAAGACGTATTCATCCCATAATCTTACCGGCAAATGGAAACAGCGCATAAGGCATGTCGGAAAGGCAGCTTGTTTACTGTAATTGTTTCTGTCATCTATTTGGCTTTGCAATATTTTTTCTATAGATATTACACATGATATAGTATATTACTAGTGATATTTTGCATTTGTCAATAGCCTCCGCCGGAACGATAATCTATTCACTGCTGCAGTTGATGTGCTCATACACCTTTCCCGAAAGAGCAATTGGGAAAGTGGCATATCGGGCAGCCCAAACATAACCCGCCGTTACCCAACCCGCCAAGCCATTCGGTGGTTACAGGCGCGTCAGCCAGTAGACGCGGCAGAACCAAATCAAAAATAGTGCGCTTGGCATACATTACGCAACCTGGCAGCCCACAAACTGGTTTGCCATCAGACGTATAGGCGAGCATAAACATGGCGCCGGGCAGCACCGGAGCACCATAACTAACGACAGTGACCGCGGCATTTTTTATGGCTGTAGGTGTTCTATCATCGGAGTCTACGCTCATACCGCCTGTGCAGAGCGCAATTTCCGCACCCATAGCCAGCATGCTCTTAATGCTTGAGGTGATTTTTTCGTTGTCGTCGTCCAAAATCTCATGCGCTACCATTGTGCAGCCGTATTCATCTAACTTTTCCTGAATAACCGGCGTAAAAGTATCCTTGATACGCCCGTGAAACACTTCATTTCCGGTGGTGACAAGACCATATTTTTTAGGCTTTATGGGTAATAGCTTCAGCAAGGGCTCATTCCCTGCTACCTGACACGCCCGTTCCATTCTTTCTTTTTCAATAGCCAGTGGGACGACACGTGTCCCGCACAACTTATCACCTTTCTTTACAGCAAATCCGGATGCGCGTGTGGCAATCATTATCTCTCCCAGATTATTCACCATGCGCATACGTTCAATATCAGCCAGAAAAAGCCCGTCCATATCTGCGATAAGATCTATTTTCCCCTCTTTTGGACCTACCGGATGCATGTTTTCGTTTTGGCAGAGTTTTCGTAAAATCTCAGCTGCATCGTTTTCATGCAATAAATTTTCGCTTTCTTCCCATATATGCAGGTGGTCTTTTCCGAGACTTAATAGTATAGGAATATCACTTTCTGTAATCACGTGTCCCTTTAGAAATAGCGCGTCTTTGGTAACACCTTTAATGATTTGCGTAATATCATGGCATAGAATTTGCCCTACGGCATCCTGTGTTTTGATGCATTTCACGGCTTTTCTCCCATTGTCTGTGAATGGATGTTGAGATTGTAGGTTATCAGTGATATAACTAGTTGTCAATATGGCGAATGTTGAGGGGTATTTTTTATTTAGTCGTGCCCCTTTCGTGTATTGTGTTGTCAATGGTAGTATTTTGATATAGGAGCGTTTATTTTTTGATTCCCGTCGGGTCCATACCTCGCAGCTCTGCTGCGTTGACCCGGTAAGGTATGCCCAGATATACTGCAGGTATGGCAACCACCAGCGAGCATATTCATAAAAGGCATAACGTATCGGTCATAATATACCATTATGTATGCCCAGCGAAATACCGACGAATAGTAGTAAGCAACGAAATAGACACGACGATAAAAGAGACATGTATTGAAATAGAGAAGAGGTACGATATCCGGTTTTTGGAAATAGGCATGGAAAGGGATCACATCCATTTTCTAATACAAACAATGCCCAATAACAGTCCGTCGCAGATAATACAAATCATAAAAAGCATAACGGCGAAAGAAGTATTCAGAAAACACCAAGAGGTTAGGAGGCAGTTGTGGGGAGGAGAGTTCTGGGCAGATGGGTACTATGTAGCAACGGTTGGCAGAAGTAACAACGAAGCTGCCGTAGCAAGGTACGTACGCGAACAAGGAAAAGAGGCTGAGTATAAAAAACTGCATAGCCAGCAACTGGGCTTGTTTGAATAATCACCCCCTGGATACCTCGCAGCTCTGCTGGGGGGAGGGTTCATTTCACAATCTGCCCCGATACATTGTATGCGTTACTTAAAGATAACACTGACCCCGTCAGGTATGCGGTAGCGCCGCTGACTGGGAACAATGCAAAAGATTTGAATTTGATTAAATTCAGCTATGAAACCCACGATGGCGTGATGTATTCTCTCAGGAACGAGGTGTCATCTTCGCTAAATAGTCTTAATAGTACAATTGAAAACTTATCGCGATTGGCTTTTTATGTTGGTATTGGTTTTGCGGTATTTGCAAGCTTGATGATAATGAATTTTATTTCAACCAGCATCTCAAACAAAAAACGTGAAATAGGTATTCTTAGGGCTATGGGAGCGCGAGCTAGCGATGTGTTCGGCATATTTTTTAACGAAAGCCTGATAATATCTCTGATAAATTTCGTGCTTGCCGCGATTGCAGTGTTCGGCTTTTGTATGTTATTAAATTCTTTTCTTAGAAGAGATTTCAACATTATACTTACGCTTCTGCATTTTGGTATTCGCCAACTGGCTTTGATTTTAGTGGTGAGTGTTGGCACAGCGTTTATTGCCAGCCTTCTTCCTACAACACGTATATCTAACAAAAAACCTATTGACGCCATCAATAACAACTAGGTAGAAAAAGCCATATACTATCATAGGAAGAGCGTATATTACTCAAGCACTTTAAGGCCACTTGTACTTAGTGGACACACTAGCTTCTAATGGGCTGGCGTCCCAAGGTTATGTGTTAGCATACTGTTTAGTTCTTTATGTCAGTTTATCCAACGATTTGTTGTGAAAACAAGAGTGTAACTGCCTAAATGTTGAATAAGAAATTGATTACGTCACCATCTTGGACGATGTATGTTTTGCCTTCTAGTCGCAGTATTCCTTGTTTTTTTGCCTCTGCTATGGTTTGGCATTTAAGTAATTCCTTATAGCCGATAACTTCAGCGCGGATGAATCCCCGTTCAATATCCGAGTGTATTTTACCTGCTGCTTTCTGGGCATTGGAGCCTTTTGCGATGGGCCAAGCGTGTACGTCATCAGGTCCAACCGTTAAAAATGAGATAAGACCTAGCAGTTCATACGAAATATGGATAACACGTTCCAAACCTGTTTGCTCCAGCCCATACTCATTGAGAAAATCACGCACAGATTCCTGATCTAGACTGGATATATCCATTTCAAGTTTACCGCACATCACAACAACGCGATGGTTTGGCTGTGCGAATTTTTGGTTGAGTTCGAGTTCTGTCTGCTTGGCGTTGAGGAGATCTACCTCACCGATATTTACCAAAGTGATGAGCGGTTTGGCTGACAGGAATTGATAGCCTGAGATAATTTTCTCTTCCTCATCGTTTAGGCTCTGTTCGCGGATGGGGATGTCTTTTTCCAAGGCATCGCGCAATCTATGCAGTAGTTCCTGCTCCTGAAGTAGCCGAGGTTTTTCGTCTGGCTTGGCGCCGCGGATAGAGGATGCAATACGGTTGAATCGTTTTTCTATTACTGCCAAGTCGGAAAAAATCACTTCCAAATTCATATCCGATATATCGCGGGATACATCAATGCTTCCGGAAGGATGAGGTAAGGAGGAGTCTTCAAATGAGCGGACTACGTTTATAAGCGCGTCCACTCCGGCAAGTTGTGTCAAAAGCTGACTGGCTGAGCCGCCTCCCTTGGCAAGCGTTTTTACCGATGCTCCGATATCAAGATATTGGATTTCGGCAGGGGTGGTTTTCTTGGGGTTGAACAGCTTGGTAAAATCATCCAAGCGCACGTCCGGAACTTTCGCCATTCCTACATGCGCCACCGAAGCTGCGCCGAAACCACCTGTTTCCGCGTTATTGCCGGTGAGGGCATTGAAGACGGTTGTGCGCCCGCTACCAGACAAGCCGATGATGCCAATGCCGAGCCCCATGTTATCTGATGTTTCTTTCCGCTTGCTTGAGGGCTAGTTTTCTTTCGTTAGAAGTTAGGCTTTCATTGGCAACTAACTCAAGTAAAGCTAACAATGAATCGCGCGTGCCGATGTTGCCTAAGCTTTTAATGGCATTGGAGCGAAGGCCATTGTCTAGGTCCATATCCGTGGCAATTGATAAAAGTTTCTTTATTTCGTTGATGACTGGTTCGGACATACTATTCTCCTTTGTATTTGCCAGATTTTACTATTCGTCGCATAAGAACTGCAAGAAATCTTATCTGCGGCGTGAGCGTCCGCGTAGTATTATGGCGATGATGACTATTAAAATTATTGCGCCAACTACAATCAGGGCAATTTCACCTGCATCCAATCCTCCTGACGAGGAGGGAGGTGGGTCGGTAGAAGTAGACGACGTGGTTGAGTTTGTAGTTGTTGTGGAAGTAGTCGTTGTAGTCTCAGGGCTGAAATTAAGAAGTGTGCCATTTGCACCTACGGCGTACATGCTGTTGGCTGAAGCTCCCCAGATGGAGGATAGAGCGACAGAATTATTGCTTCCTGCCGCACTCCACGCGTTACCATCATAATGCTGAATATTGCCGTTTGCGCATACTGCATTTACATTCGCGGAAGAAAAGCCCCACAGCGCCTTAATATCGGTGCTGATGCCGCTGGTCATAGTATTCCATGTTTCGCCATTGTAACGTGTGATAACACCGCCTTTACCTGCGGCAAAAACGTCTGTGGCGGAAGCCCCCCAGACAGCTAAAAGGTCGCTGTTAGTCCTGCCATCGTTTGAACTCCATGTTTCACCATCGTAGTGAACGACAACACCATTTTTGCCAACCGCGAAAATGTTTGTGGCGGAAGTTCCCCAAATAGCGTACAGATCGTTTTTTGTCCCACTGTCTTCAATGGTACTCCATGCACTACCGTTATAATTTACGATGGTGCCGCCAGCACCAACTGCAAAGACGTTAGTGCTTGAAGCACCCCAAATGCCATACAGGTGTGCTGTTGAACTATTTGTCATGGCATTCCATGCAGTGCCGTCGTAACGCGCAATGAGACCATTGTCGCCAACTGCGAAAACATTCGAGGCGGAGTTGCCCCAAATGCTGTGTAGGGGTTTATTTGCTGTTACAGCTGAGGCAGTCCAGTAGTCTCCATTGTGCATGTATATGTTTCCGCCGGAACTGGCAACGAAAACGTTTGAGGCAGAACCAAAGACGGCATTCAGGTTCTCTTTAATCGTATACGCATTGTTTGCCCATGTACTGCCATTGTATTTAAGTACAGTACCAAAGGACCCCACTGCTATAATGTTATTATCAGCTGTGCCCCATAGGCCCGTCAGGTTTTGATTGCCTCCGCCTGCTTCAGCAACCCACGCGGTACCATTATAGTATGAGATGGCACCGCTTTTACCGATGGCGAAAATACTATCGGAAGCAGTGCCCCATATGGCGGAAAGATCGTTTGTGGTACTGCTTGTCATGGTCGACCAAGAGGTGCCGTTATAGTGCAGAATCGCGCCGTCTACTCCAACTGCGAAAATGTCATTGGATGATGTTCCCCATAAGGCAGAAAGGTCTTTTGTCGAGTTACTTGCCGAAGAACTCCAAGAGGTGCCATCATAATGCAGAATGATGCCGTCCATTCCAATCGCGAAAACGTCATAGAAATATTCATATTCCGTTTCCTCGTTTTCCTCCTCATCTTCGTCATCAGTGTTGCCAATAACTAAAACGCTGCCCCATATTCCGAGCAGATGCTTGGTAGTACCGCTTGTCATGGTGATCCATCTGTCGCCATCGTAATGTAATATGACACCATTTGCTCCGACAATGAATATATCATCACCTGCGTTACCCCAAATACCATATAAATTACTGGTAATACCGCTTGACACAGCGCTCCATGCAGTGCCGTTATAGTGCAGTAATGTGCCGTTTGCGCCAACGGCAAATACGTCGCTGTCGGAAGAGCCCCATACTCCGTAAAGCGTTTGGGTGGTGCCGCTGTTGTACATTGGGGTCCAGGAAGTGCCGTCGTAGTGCAAAATGATACCATTGGCACCGACAGCGAAAACATCGTCGGATGCACTGCCCCAAGTGCTGAAAAGATTATTTGTTGGAGATATGGATGAACTGCTCCAAACATTGGCTGCTGCTATGGATGGGACATATAGACCCAAACACAGCATGACCACCACAAGTACCAAAGCAACGCTGGAAAGAAACCGCTTCATAATACAAACCTTTCGCTGTCTATTTTAGCCGGACACCGACATATTATAATGCCATGCCGTAAAGATTGTGTAAAGTGCGATGGCTGAAAGTGAACGGAACGGACAGCACAGCTATGTGTTAAAATGTGAGAGGGAGAGAGAGATTGATACATGTTTTATACGGGGCGGATGATTTTTCCATACACGAAGCCCTTTCTGAAATTAAGATGAGTCTAGGTGAATCATCCATGCCGGAGGCAAATACTTCATATATGTCTGGGGTCAAATTGCGCCCCGAGGAACTACAGGCAGCCGTGCAGGTCATGCCTTTCTTTGGCAATCAGCGGTTGGTGATAGTTCATGGCTTGCTGGGACGGTTTGAAGCTAAAGAGAAGCGTTTTACCGCCAAGAAGACAACCAAGTCGCAGGAAAAAGACGTCCAATTACACCAAACGCTAGCTGAGATCATAAACAGCGCACCTGATAGTACCAAGATTGTACTGGTTGATGGCGACGCGGGCAAGACAAATGTCTTACTGAAATTATTGGCTCCCAACGCGGACATACGTGTTTATCCTCCTTTGAAAGGTTTGCAGCTGGAAACATGGACGCGCAAGCGGGTGGAAAAGGCAGGAGGCAAAATTGATGAAGAAGCCCTCAGGGCGCTGATACGGCTGGTGGGTAGTGATCTGTGGGTAATGCATAGCGAAATTGAAAAGCTTGTGTTGTATGCTGCTGATCGTAAAATTAATAGCGCTGACGTGCAGAAACTGGTGGGGCTGTCGCGGGAAACCAGCATTTTTACACTTGTGGATGCCATTATTGAGGGGCGTTTGAATTTGGCTCAACAATCAATGAGTGAGTTGATGGATGCCGGAGCTGTGCCCAATTACATCTTGGTAATGCTTGCGCGCCAACTTAGGCTTTTGGTGCGAGCAAAAGAACTTAAAAGCAACGGTCAATCTGAAAATGCGATACAGAGCGCGCTCGGGCTATCAGATTTTCCATTTCGTAAAACATTGGATCAGTCCACACGCTATTCGATGACATGTCTGAGGGATTTCTATCATAGATTACTGGAAACAGATTTACATATTAAGACCGGCAAATATGACGACGGACTTGCATTGACATTACTTGTTTCCGGATTGTGTTCCCGCTAGGTTAAAACACTCCGAGTACGGTGATGCACTGCGGCCAAAACGGCGTCATATTATATGAGCACAAATCTGAAGAAACGGAAGGTGTTCCACAGGTTATTTTCTGTAATTGTCTTTGACAGCCTTGTTTTCTTATCCTACAATCTTGTACAAGTTTGTGTTTAAATGAGAAAAATGGGTGGCTAAATTGACTGATGACGAAATACGCTCGCAGTACCTGGAATATTTTATAAGTAAGGGGCATCAAATCATCCCCTCATCCTCTCTGGTGCCTCGCGATGACCCGACTCTGCTACTTACTACCGCAGGCATGGTACAACTGAAGCCTTACTTTATGGGGCAGGCCACGCCGCCGCATACGCGTTTAACTTCATGTCAGAAATGTTTCCGTACTACTGATATTGAATCTGTGGGGGATTCTTCGCATCTCACTTTCTTTGAGATGCTGGGCAATTTTTCGGTGGGAGATTACTTCAAGGCGGAGGCTATCGCATACGCATGGGAGTTTATCACTGTTAATATGGGGCTTCCAAAAGAAAGGCTGTGGGTTACTGTTTATCTGGATGATGACGCAGCCCGTCAGCTATGGCTTGAGCAAGGTGTGCCTGCTGAGCGTATTGTGCGCTTGGGTGAGGCCGATAACTTTTGGGGACCTGCAGGTGATTCCGGGCCGTGTGGCCCATGTAGCGAAATACATTATGATTTTGGTGCGTCAATCGGTTGCGGCAAACCTGATTGTAACCCGTCCTGCAAGTGTGGGCGCTTCTGCGAAATTTGGAACCTTGTGTTTATGCAGTACAATCAGGACAGAACAGGGCTGCGCACGCCCTTGGCAAAGCCAAATATTGATACAGGTATGGGACTTGAGCGCATAACTGCTATTATGCAGGGCACTGACACTGTGTATAACACCAATATTTTTCGTCCTTTGCTTGAGCGTGCTGCTGAACTTGCTGGCAAACGCTATGGTGTTGATGCGGAGGACGATCGTGCTATGCGTGTCATATCGGAACATGGGCGTGCCGTATCTTTCCTGATTGCCGATGGTGTAATGCCATCAAATGACGGGCGTGGCTACGTGTTGCGCAGGTTACTACGCAGGGGTGTCCTCTTTGGTCGCCGCATTGGGCTGAAAACACTGTTCCTGACTGAGATGGCAAAAGCTGCAATTGAACAAAATGGTAATAACTACCCTGAACTTGTAAAGAGGCGCAGCTTTATTCTGGATGTGGTGCGCAGGGAAGAGGAGAATTTCGCCGAAACTCTCAGTACAGGTTTGGAGTTGCTGGACGAAATCATGGCTCGTGATGAAACCAAGGCACGGATGTGCGTTGCGGGTGAGTCTGTTTTCAAGTTGTATGACACATATGGGTTCCCCGTGGAAATTACGCGCGAAATTGCTTCTACACGTGGTTTTGACGTGGATATAGATGGTTTTGAGCGTGAGATGAGCAAGCAACGTGAAAAAGCGCGTTCGGCTCAAAAATTCGATTGCAGCGGGCAACAAGTCGAAAAATTCAGCGGAGACTTCGAGCAGACGTGTTTTGTGGGATATACAGATCTCACCAAGAGTACACGTATTCTAGGCATAGTGTTTGAGAATGAAAGTGTTTGTTCTATCAGCGCAGAACAAAAAGCAGGGTTGGTATTGACGGATACTCCATTCTATGCTGAAATGGGCGGACAAGTAGGGGACACTGGTTTAATAAAATCAGGGAGTGGGCTATTTCAGGTTACCAACACTATTAAATTAGGAGCTAACACTACTCTGCATCAGGGTTATGTGGCGCAGGGTGGCTTTGCTACGGGCGACGTGGTTACTGCCGAGGTGGATGCTGAGCGCCGCCGTGATATTGAGCGCAACCATACAGCTACTCATTTGCTGCATGCTGCCCTGCGCGACGTACTTGGCGAGCATGTGCAACAGGGCGGCTCGCTGGTGGAGCCATCGCGCCTGCGCTTTGATTTCTCTCATTTGTCCCCATTAACATCTGGTGAACTGAATCAGGTACGCGATTTTGTCAATGCCGAAATCCGCCGTAACCATCGGGTGTATGATTGCCAAATGCCATACAAAGAGGCGGTAGTCTCCGGTTCCGTGGCCCTTTTTGATGAAAAATACGGCGATGTAGTACGTGTTTTGTCAGTGGGGCGTCCAGCTATCAGTACCGAGTTGTGCGGTGGTACGCACGTGGATGCTTCCGGCGAAATAGGATTTTTTGAGATTATCAGTGAGTCCAGTATTGGTTCCGGAATGCGTCGCATAGAGGCTGTTACCGGGCGCAGGGCTATGCAATTGGCAACGCTCAGTATTACATCATTGCAATCTTTAGCTAGGCTTTTGGATGTCACGCCGGAAGATGTGGCGGATAAAGTGCAGTCTCTTTTAGCAAGATGCGACCAGGAAATTAAAAAGACTGAAACGTTGGAGCGTGAGCTTGCGCTTAAAGATGTGTCCGCGCTGTTGACACAGGTGCGTGACGTGGACGGCGTGAAATTACTGGCTACACGTGTAAAACCGTCACGCCCCGAAACTCTACGGGATATGGTGGACGCTCTGCGTGGCAAATTGGGAGAGGTGATTGTTGTGCTGGGTACGGTGCATGATGATAAGCCATATTTTGTGGTTGCCGTGGCGGACGATTTGGTTGCCAAGGGCTATCATGCGGGCAATATTATCCGCATGACAGCGGCAATTACCGGTGGTGGAGGCGGTGGTAAACCAGCTTTGGCACAGGGCGGTGGCAAAGACGCATCCAAACTGGATGAGGCTATAGCTGCAGTATACGGCTTACTGAAGCATAAATAATGTTTAAGCTTTGCAGAAATATTGGCAGCAAGAAGAAATGCGCATTATGGCATTGGATGTGGGAGACCGTCGCATTGGGGTGGCGCTTAGTGACCCCACAGGGATGCTGGCGCGCCAACTGGTGATTATTGCCCGTACAAGCGACAGCGGCGATATCCAGGAGGTCATGAAACTGGTGCAGGAGTATACTCCGGGCAAGCTGGTTGTTGGTCTGCCGCTACTGTTGAATGGTGATGAGGGGCCGCAGGCGCAAAAAGTACGGGTTTTCTGTGAGCTTTTGAAGTCATCCCTCGCAATTCCCTTGGAAATGGTGGATGAGCGATTCAGTACAGCTGTTGCCCGCGAGTACATGCTTCAAAATGTGCCTAAGAAAAAAGCCAGAGCCAAACAGCGTGATGATGCCATGGCCGCAGCGGTAATTTTGCAGAACTATTTGGATGAAAATTTCGGGTGCTGTGCATAATGTTTCACAGTTATCTTTATAAGGCGGCTTTTGATAGAATAATTAGGCTTGGGAGGACTGTTATATGATGCGTGATGCGGCGCAAACAATAGGAAATTTGATTGATAAGCAGAGCGTTTCTTTTGTAAGTTCGGTCGGTTTCGGCGGATTTCCGAATACTAAAGCTATGCTGCCGCCGAGAAAGCGTGACGGGATAAAAAGCTTTTGGTTTACGACTAACACGTCCTCTATGCGGGTTGCGCAATATCGCGAAAATCCAAAGGCGTGCATTTATTTCTGCGACAAAAGATTCTTTCGGGGTGTAATGCTAGTGGGGGAGATGGAAGTTTTGGAGGATGCAGAAAGTAAAGAGATGATATGGCGCGATGGTGATACAATGTATTACTCGGGCGGCGTGACCGATCCGGATTATTGCGTCCTGAAATTTTCGGCTCAGTCAGGGCGTTACTATACTAATTTTAGTTCGGAAGACTTTGTGGTGGAGTAGTCAAATGTTGCAAACTGTGCGCAATTATATTGAAGTACTCAAGGTGCGGGAAACGCTTCTGCTTGGCTTTTTGGGGTTTTGTTCGGTTATCATTGCCTCACATACCCATCCTGAAGCCATCCTGTTACCTCTTCGCTCATTTTTATTTTTGTCTTGGAATCCTTACGAGCATCACTTTGCCGGGGTAGGGATTTTGTTATTGGCTACGGTGACTATTTTGATTGCATCCGCCGGAGCCAATGGTTTGACGAATTACCTTGATCGTAACGTGGATGCTCTTATGCAACGCACAAAAAACCGTGTTTTCCCAACCCGGCGCATCTATCCTGCGGAAAAGGGGCTGACATGGATTTTGTCCCTGATTCTTGTTGGGCTGGTACTGTCGTTGTTTTTACACCCGTATGTTTTTCTGGCTGATTTGGTTGGTACGATAGCGGCGGCAGTCTTTCGCAAGCGTGTTATTTGTGTTTTCCCGCAGGGTGTCATTGCCGGTTGTGCACCATTGCTAATGGGCTGGTTTGCGGTACGCAGCGATGTTAGTTTGGAGTTGGTGTTACTTTGCTTACTTATTGCTGTGTGGTTGCCATTGCATGTATGGAGCGTTATGGTTTCGCATCGTGAGGATTATATCGGAGCAGGGCTGACGTTTTTCCCTATGAATGTTTCGGTGCGCACGGCAATTATCATATTGTTGGTATTTGCGTTTCTGCTCAACGCGGTATCGGTGGGGCTATTCTTTGTGGCTGGATATAGCCTGATGTATCTGGTAGTTGCTCTAATACTCGGGGTAGCTATGCTGTGGGCGACTGTCAGGCTAATTGGTGCGCATGCCTCGCGCAATGCCTGGAAATTATATAAGCTCTCCAGTTTCCCTTATATGGGACTTATTTTTACAGCTATTTGCCTAAGTGTGTGGACGGATACGTGGCATTTTGGAACTTTTTAGCTTTGTAACATTGGTGTATTAGCCGTTGAAAAGTTTTAGCCTGACGACTGTTTGTGGCACCGCACGTGCGGGGGAGCTTACTACTGCTCATGGCATCATTCCCACACCTGTTTTCATGCCGGTTGGTAGTCAGGCTACGATTAAGACGCTTGTCTCCGATGAAATTGTGGCGCTTGGTGCGCCCATTATCCTTTCAAATACATACCACCTCTATTTACGCCCGGGTGTTGAAATAATAAAAAAACTTGGTGGATTACATCGCTTCATGAATTGGGATGGAGCCATTCTCACGGATTCGGGCGGCTATCAGATATTTAGCTTGTCGGCGCTTTCTAAAGTTTGCGATGAAGGGGTTTCCTTTCGTTCGCATATAGATGGCAGTAGCCATTTCATAACGCCTGAAAAAGCTGTGGAATTGCAGGAAGGGTTTGGTTCTGATATTGCCATGGTCTTGGATGAGCCTTCCCCTGCTGATGCCATACCCGCCAAAGTGCGTGATGCTATGGAACGCACTCATCTCTGGGCAGAGCGCTGTTTTGCGGTGCACAGGCGGGATAACCAGCAATTGTTTGCTATTGTTCAGGGTGGGTTTGACCATGCCATGCGCCGCCATTCAGCTGAGTATCTGAGTTCGCTGGATTTTCCGGGTTATGCCATAGGAGGGCTAAGCTTGGGTGAGCCCAAAGAACTTACATGGGAGATGGTGCGTAACACTACTCCGTATTTACCATCCTGCAAACCCCGTTACCTTATGGGGGTTGGGTCGCCTGAGGATTTGATAGAGGCGGTTAGCTTAGGCATAGACATGATGGATTGTGTATTGCCTACCCGCGTGGCGCGCAATGGAGCGCTGTTTACCAGACAAGGACGCATCAATATTACCAATGCTGCTTTCCGTGAACAAGATAGGCCTGTTGAAAAAGATTGTGACTGCTATACTTGCAGGCATTTCTCGGCAGCATATGTAAGTCATCTTTTCCATGCCCGTGAATTGCTGGCTTATCGCCTGGCCACAATCCATAATTTGCGTTTTATGGCGCGTCTAATTCAAGATATACGAACAGCAATCCTTGATGGCGTTTTTGATAGTTTCCGCCGGCAGTTCCTTTCTGAGTATCGCATTACTGACGAAGATGTGCGTATATCACAAAAGCAGAAGTGGATTAAGGCGCACAAATCGGAGATAGATTAACTGCTGCGTAATAGGGCACGTCGTTGGTTGCCCTAAACGGTGCTCCTAATAGTAATGCGGGTAGGAGGTTTTAAGGTTATGACCACTACGTTTTATATCCCTACGAAAATTATTTCCGGAGTTGGCAGCTTTGCCCAATTGGGCGCTGAAACAGCTAATATCGGCAGTAAGACCATGTTGGTCACTGGTAAAAATGCTATGCGCAAGACAGGACTGTTAGATCGTGCTTTGGCTGATTTGAGACGAAGCGGCGTAGACGCTGTGGTTTTTGATAGGATTGAGAGCAATCCCCGTTCATCCACTGTTGACGAAGGTGCTAGCATAGTGCGGCAGAAAAACATAGAGGTTGTTATTGCGCTTGGTGGCGGAAGTGCCATGGATGCGGCAAAAGGTATTGTAATATCAGCAATTGGTGGTGAACCTGTCTGGCGCTATGTTCAAACGCGGCAGAGTATTTGCGGCGACGCACCAAAGCTTATCGCTGTGCCTACTGTGGCGGCTTCTGGTTCTGAGTCAAATTGCGGTGCGGTCATCACCAATTGGGAAACACATGATAAATGTGTGGTAAGCGCCCATTGCGCCTTTCCTACGGTTTCCATTGTTGACCCTGAGTTGACGTTAAGTTTGCCAGCAAAACCTACTGCACAGGGAGGAGTGGATATATTCTGCCATTTGGTGGAGCCTTACATAACAGCATCTAGCCCGCAACCTTTAACGGATGACATCGTGGAAGCATGTCTAAGATTGGTTGTACGACATCTTCCTGATGCAATACGTAATCCTGATAATTTGGATGCCCGTGCACAGCTTTCTTGGGTTAGTACTGTGGCTTGCTCGGCTTTCGCCGGTTTGGGAGGTGGCGACGGATCTATGACTATGCATGGTATGGAGCATCCGCTTTCCGGTTTGTATGATATGACACATGGCGATGGGCTGGCAGCTCTATTACCTTCCTGGTTGGAGTCTTTATCTGACGTGCGCCAGTTACGTCTTGAAAAGCTGGGCAAAAATGTCTTCGGAGAACAAGATGGTATAGTGGCTGTCAATAAATGGCTCTTGGCTTGTAATATGACCCATAAACTACGGGATCTGGCTGTGGATAAGGCTAAGTTATTGGATTTGGGGCAAAATGCCTTGGATACGGCACCATGGCTTGCAGTGCACCCGAAAAAGCTTGATGCGAAAGCGGTAGCGGTTATTTATGAAAATGCATGGTAGGCAACAATAATAAATAAAAGGCCTAACAGCCTCTCTTATTGAGATTGAATATAACTCCTGGCGATGGCATATTTTCCGCAGGGAGTCGCCCCCCCAGTATCGTCTGCGCTAAGGCGTTTCACTACCGTGTTCGGTATGGGAACGGGTGGTGCCACCTCGCTCTAATCACCAGAAGATATTCAGCTGTTAAGCCTTATTATCTAATGAAAAGTTTTTAATAACTTTCACCGACTTGGTGAAAGTAGTTGCTAATATCAACTTTGAAATAGGTCAAGCCCTCGATCATTAGTACCGCTCAGCTGAACACCTTACGATGCTTACACCTGCGGCCTATCAAACAGATTATCTATCTGCGACCTTACTCCCTCTTGCGAGGGATGGGAAACCTCATCTTGGGGTCGGCTTCATACTTAGATGCTTTCAGCATTTATCCGATCCAAACTTGGCTACCCAGCAATGCCTCTGGCGAAACAACTGGCACACCATATGTTTGTTCCCCTGGATCCTCTCGTACTACAGAGAACTCCCCTCAAGTTTCCACGCGCCCATCACGGATAGAGACCGACCTGTCTCACGACGGTCTGAACCCAGCTCGCGTGCCGCTTTAACCGGCGAACAGCCGGACCCTTGGGACCTTCTCCAGCCCCAGGATGCGACGAGCCGACATCGAGGTGCCAAACCTTGCCGTCGATGTGAACTCTTGGGCAAGATAAGCCTGTTATCCCCGGGGTAGCTTTTATCCGTTAAGCTACGGCCCTTCCACGCGGTACCGTAGGATCACTTTGCCCGACTTTCGTCCCTGCTCGACTTGTAAGTCTCGCAGTCAAGCTCCCTTATGCCAATGCACTCTACGGGTGATTTCCATCCACCCTGAGGGAACCTTTGGGCGCCTCCGTTACATTTTGGGAGGCGACCGCCCCAGTCAAACTGCCCACCAGCCACTGTCCCACGGCTTGCTCCGAGGTTAGAGGCTAAGTTCAACAAGATTGGTATTTCAACGACGACTCCACAGGAGCTAGCGCTCCTGCTTCAAAGTCTCCCAACTATACTACACATGTTAAACCCAGACTCAATGACAAGTTACAGTAAAGCTCCACGGGGTCTTTTTGTCCTGTGATGGGAAACCCGCATCTTCACGGGTATTTCAATTTCGCCGAGTCCCTCGTTAAGACAGCGCCCAAGTTGTTACACCATTCGTGCGGGTCGGAACTTACCCGACAAGGGACTTCGCTACCTTAGGACCGTTATAGTTACGGCCGCCGTTCACTGGGGCTTTCGTTCGGGGCTTCGCTTGCGCTAACTCCTCCCATTAACCTTCCAGCACTGGGCAGGTATCAGCCTGTATACATCAGCTTACGCTTTGGCACAGACCTATGTTTTAGTTAAACAGTCACTTGGGCCCATTTATTGTAGCCCTTCAGAGAAGGGCACCCCTTATTCCAAAGTTACGGGGCTAGATTGCCGAGTTCCTTAACGAGGGTTATCTCGATCACCTTGGGACATTTATCCCAACCCACCTGAGTCGGTTTAGGTACGGGCGCTATGGTTTCAATGACAACGAGGCTTTTCTGGGCGGCATGGCGTTACTCGAATTGCCTTGAGTTTCCTCTCAACTTCCTCTCAACTTCAACTATATCCGAGGTGGATTTGCCTGCCCCGGCATCATCTCTGTTGAGCGACACTCCATGTCCAATGGGAATGCTCGAGTTAACCTCCCGCGTCCCCCCTTTGTCTCCACCACAGCGGTACAGGAATAATGACCTGTTGTCCATCGCCTACGCCTCGCGGCCTCGGCTTAGGCCCGACTAACCCTAAGCGGATTAACCTTGCTTAGGAAACCTCGGGTTTTCGGTGGATATGTTTCTCACACATCTTGCGCTACTCATGCCGACATTCTCACTTCTTAAAGCTCCACCAAACCTCACGATTTGACTTCGCTGCTAAAAGAACGCTCCCCTACCCATCTGCAAAGCAGATGCCGTAGCTTCGGTGACAGGCTTAAGCCCCGCTGGATTGTCGGCGCAGAATCACTCAACCAGTGAGCTGTTACGCACTCTTTGAAGGGTGGCTGCTTCTAAGCCAACCTCCTGGGTGTCTGTGCAATCCTACTTCCTTTACCACTTAGCCTGTTCTTAGGGACCTTAGCTGACGGTCTGGGCTGTTTCCCTCTCGACCACGGAGCTTAGCCCTCGCAGTCTCACTCCCGGACTAAAGTTAACGGCATTCGCAGTTTGACAGGAGTTGACAGGATACTCTCCCACCTATTCCAATCAGAGCTCTACCTCCGCAAACCATATCCGAGGCTGTACCTCAATACATTTCGGGGAGAACCAGCTATCCCCGGGTTCGTTTGGCATATCACCTCTATCCACAACTCATCCAATAGCTTTGCAACGCTAAACGGTTCGGGCCTCCACTTCGAGACTATCGAAGCTTCACCCTGGTCATGGATAGCTCACCCGGCTTCGGGTCTAATCCGTGCAACTATAATCGCCCTATTCAGACTTGCTTTCGCTTCGGCTCCGCGACTGCTATCGCTTAACCAGCTACACAGATTAACTCGTCGGCTCATTCTTCAATAGGCACGCCATCATCCGTATAAAACGGACTCTGACTGCTTGTTGGCACACGGTTTCAGGTCTATTTCACTCCCCTTTCGGGGTGCTTTTCACCTTTCCCTCACGGTACTTGTTCACTATCGGTCATCAAGGGTATTTAGCCTTACCGAGTGGTCTCGGCAGATTCCCACAGGGTTCTTCGTGCCCCGTGGTACTCAAGGACAGGGATGGAGCTTGCCTCTTTCGCTTACTGGACTATCACCATCTATGGTGGCTCTTTCCAGAGACCTTCTGCTAGAGTTGGGTTTGTAACTCCTTTATCCTGTAAGGACCTTCCCTGCCTTACTACCCCATAAGGGCTTACGCTCTTATGGTTTGGGCTGCTCCCGGTTCGTTCGCCACTACTAAGGGAATAGGTTTTCTTTTCCTCGGGGTACTGAGATGTTTCACTTCCCCCGCTTACCTCCACCTAGCCTATGTGTTGAGCTAGGGGTACACCGGTTTTACCGGTGTGAGTTGCCTCATTCGGGAATCCCCGGTTAAAGCTTGCTAGACAGCTTACCGAGGCTTATCGCAGTCTTGCCACGCCCTTCATCGGCCCTTGATGCCAAGGCATCCACCGTGTGCCTTGTTTTGCTTGACCTACTTCAAACTTGATATTAGCTTGTTTCTTATATATTCAATTGTTAATCGGATAAAGACATAAAGAAAGCGGCTTGGCGAAATTACCAAGCCACTGCTCGGTTTATAACCATAACAACCCTTATGTTTCTATCGTCTTCATAGCTGCCTTTTCACAAGGCAAAGGACATGATACCACCATGGATAGTTGTTGTCAAGCGCTCAGGAAATGAAAAATAGGAACAATGCCAAGATGTTTGAAGTTTTTTATAAAATATTTTAGAAAAGAAGGTTTGTATTGGATGAAGCTCCTGATATTGTCGAAAATGCTGTGGCATCGCGGTTCATATCGACATCGGCATAGTGGTTTGTGACAAAACGAGCACGCCGAAAATAGAATCAATCAGCGGCAAACATTCAAGCGAAATGCTGCCAAAAGACTATATTTCTTTCAGAGACAATCTCTGCAGAAAGCCCGAGGCGGTACTATTATCTTGTATTAGTCTATTTTCAACAACCTTTTTCTAAAACCACCAATCGGGGTGTTTGCGTCACCTATTGTTCCAGCTTCTAGTCAATCCAGTGCAATTCCTTCGCTTTAGGCTCGTGGTCGGAAGGTTGCAATGCCACCGATTCGAATCATTAAGCAGTTATTTGACTTTGCGGTGTCAACCATTGGTGGAGTGCCTGCACTATTGGTTCCAGCGTATTAACATCATAGCCGGCACTGATGACATGGATGTTATCCGGCAAATCAGCTAGACTCAAATGCCGAGTAGATTGCGGCAAAGTATGGGGAGTGGTAGGGGTGCCCTGCGCATTTGTCGTAGCCATATCTTGTAGCGATTCATCTTCGACCGCTGCCGAAGCGGCAACCTCATCCAATGGTTGATGTGATTTTTCCGCAGACGCTATTTCTGGTTTCGCAAGCGCTTCCGGCGGTATAGCCGCGCGTGAAATTACATAGCTTCCCAAACGCGG
>Ga0082212_10002894_pt1 | contig 24612 bp, 19 predicted proteins | sample TergutNt197P3_FD_71548 | JGI IMG/M metagenome (GOLD analysis project Ga0082212, IMG submission 71548) | Neocapritermes taracua P3 segment gut microbial communities from Petit-Saut dam, French Guiana - Nt197 P3 | ecosystem: Host-associated > Arthropoda: Insects > Digestive system > Gut ... | reverse complement strand
TCCTGCGGCGGCGGGGTGTATGTGGCAAGCAGTGGAACCTTCACCATGAACAGCGGAGAAATATCCGGTAATACCGCTTCCTCCCCCTTGTCCTACGGCGGCGGGGGGGTGTATGTGGCAAGCAGCGGAACCTTCACCATGAATGGCGGAGAAATATCCGGCAATACAGCCTCCTCCTGCGGCGGCGGGGTGTATGTTGCTGGAACCTTCACCATGACCAACGGAGAAATATCCGGTAATACCTCCTCCTACGGCGGTGGGGTGTATGTGGATGGAACCTTTATCATGAACAGTGGCGAAATCTCCGGTAATACCGCTTCCTACTCCTCTTGCTCCTGCGGCGGCGGGGTGTATGTGGCAAGCAGTGGAACCTTCACCATGAACAGCGGAGAAATATCCGGTAATACCGCTTCCTCCCCCTTGTCCTACGGCGGCGGGGTATATGTGGCAAGCAGTGGAATCTTCACCATGAACAGCGGCGAAATCTCCGGCAATACAGCCTCCTCCTACGGCGGTGGGGTGTATGTGGATGGAACCTTCACCATGAGCGGAGGGGTAATATCCGGCAATTCATCTTCCTCATATGGCGGTGGGGTGTATGTAAACAGAAGGGTCTTTAACAAAACTGGCGGAACCATTTTCGGCTATTCGGAAGGGAACGCCAACAGCAATGTGGTAAAGAACAGCTCCGGAGTTGTGCAACAAAACTGTGGTCATGCGGTTCATGCCAATCACAGCAATACTATTTACATAATGGGCAAGGATACAACCTCCGGACCGGGGGATAATTTATCATTTGATGGGACAGTTAATCCCCCTGCCTGGAGCGGGGATTGGGATTATTAGGAGGAGCGCATAATGGATGAAATAACGCAGGCTTTACGTGAGATTCAAGATTTAGAGGAGAGGTTTAGAAAGATTCTGGAAAACCCTGCTCTAAATGGTGCTGAATACGGTTTTACAGCAGATGAACATGAAAAACTTGAAAAGTTAAGAGGTTTAGTTGGGGAACTTGCTATTGCTGGGAATGAAATTATGAGAAAGTTTTCATAAATGTGTTCTTCGTATAACGGGCATGATTACATTTTCACGAGATAAATACGCCAGAAATCGTTAACTCCAATGGTGTAAGTTCTGTACAAAATCCGATAATGCCCGGTATGGCAGGGCGGGGGGGGGCGGCAAGGACAGGAAATTTTCCCTGGCAAAGGAGACAGGCCAACAAGGGCAGGGGGCGGGGCAAATAACCTCATTGACAAATAACAGGTAATGATAGAATGTACCTGTAATGAAAATACTGGTTACTCCTACCTCTTTCAAACCTGATTCGGACAATCCTGCCCTGGAACAACTGCGCGCCTTTGCCGATACTCTGGTTTTTAACCCTGTCGGTAAGCCCCTTTCGGAAGACCAGCTTATTCCCCTCCTGGCAGATTGTGACGGCTGCATTGCGGGACTGGACTTTTTTACCGCCAAGGTGATAGCAGGCGCTCCGGCCCTGAAAGTTATTTCACGCTACGGCACCGGTATAGATCGGGTGGACTTGGCGGCGGCAAAAGCGGGAAATGTCGTCGTTTGTAACACGCCCGGTGCAAACTCCCAGGCCGTCGCCGATCTGACCTTTGCCCTGCTCCTCAACGCAGCCCGTAAAGTGCATATCCTCGACAGAAAAACCCGTGAAGGCCAATGGCCCCAATCCACCGGCATTGAATTGTACGGAAAAACTATGGGTATTCTGGGACTGGGTGCGGTGGGGAGGGCGGTGGCGCGGCGGGCAGCGGGCTTTTCCATGAAGATTCTTGCCTATTCTCCCTCCCTTAACAGGGAATACGCTGCGGCAAACGGCATTATCGCGGCAGATTTTGACACGGTTACGGGGGAAGCGGACTTTCTCTGCCTGCACCTGCCCCTGACCGAAAAGACCAGGCATATCATCTCGGCGGATGTAATGAAGTCCATGAAAAAAGGCGCCGTAATTGTAAACACGGCCAGGGGCGGCCTGATCGATGAAGAGGCGGCGCTTGAGCTTCTGGCTGCGGGTCATCTTGGCGGCATGGCTCTGGATGTTTACGAAAAGGAGCCCCTCCAAAAATCGCCGTTTTTTGAACTGGAAAATGTCGTACTGACCCCCCATACCGCCGCCCACACCAAAGAAGCGACCGCGGCGATGGCAAAAATGTCGGTTCAGAACCTCATCGACGTGCTTTCCGGCAGGACTTGTCCGTATATTGTCTGAAAGTTTTGGAGGTTCCCACTTATGAACAAACGTGATATAATACGAACCCAGGGGGTAAAGAAAAACCATGAAGAATAAAAAGGCATATTTTCTTCTATCTCTAGCGATGGTTTTTTCGCTGGCAATTTCCTGTAAAAGCACACCCAAGGCGCCTGACCAGGAGACACTGGACAGACTCAACGCAGCGACAGCCCGGGTCGAAAGCGCCAGGGCAAAGGCAGTTGAGGTTGAGGCGCAGGACTATTTCCCGGATGAATGGGGACAGGCGGAATCGGACTATCAGGCAGGCCAGGCGGCAAACAAGGGAACTATCGACGGGGCAAACGAGGCGATTGAGCGGTATAATTCGGCTGCCGATGTCTATGAGGCAATCGCCGAAAAAAGCGCCCCTCTGTATGCAAAAGACCTGGAAGAAGCCAAAGCCGCTCTGGAAGAGGCAATGGCCCGCGCAGGGAAATCCCGGCAAGGCGCTGTAGACACCCAGGGGTCCAGCTACTTTCCCGATGACTGGAACACTGCCGAAACCCAGTATCAAAAAGGCGAAGGTGGAGATAAAGAAACTCTCAGGGGGGTCAGAGCGGCAATCACCGCTTATACCGCCGCCGCTGACGGCTATGACGATATTACCGAGAAAAGCCGTCCGCTTCTCGCCGCAGATGCAGAAGCTTTGCAGACGGCAATAGCCCGCGCCGAGCAGTCCCGCAAAGAGGCGCAGAATCTTCTTGCACCTTCATATTTCCCGGATGAATGGACAGAGGCGGAAGCCGGTTATCAGGCCGGGGTTGACGCCGATAAAAATACACCGGACGAAATGAAGGCGGCGGCAGAGCTGTATATTGCCGCGGCAGATGTGTATGACGATCTTGCCGAAAGAAGCCGCCCCCTGTTTGCGAACGACACGACGCGGAAAGATCTGGAAGCGGCAATCGCACGGGCGGAAAGTTCGCGGCAGAAGGCAATGGAAGCAAACGGGCAGGGCTACCTGGCCAATGACTGGAGATCCGCCGAATCCGCGCTGCAATCCGCAAAAAATGCCGGTACAACTACGCCGGAAGAGATGGTGGCGGCAACCGCGCTGTATGTCGCCGCGGCGAATGCCTATGACGACATTGCCAGAAGAAGCGCGCAAATGCTTGCCAAAGAAAGGGAGGACGCCCAAAAAGCCCTGCAGGCGGCAATAACCCGCGCCCAGCAATCCCGGACCCAGGCAACAAACGCAAAAGGACAGACCCTCTTCCCCAACGAGTGGAGAACCGCCGAAAGCAGAAACCAAACAGCGACAAGCGCAAAAAGGGAGACCGTCGCCGAAATGAAAGCCGCCGTACCGCTGTATAACGCAGCGGCGGACGCCTATGACGATATTACCCGCAGGAGCGTTGAACGAACCGCGCAGGAAGCACGGGATAACGCCGGAAAGGCACGCCAGGCGGCTTTGGACGCGAAAGCGAACGTAGCGGTTGAAGCGGACTATAACCGTGCGGAAACGGTTTACCAGCAGGCAACGAGGGACTTCGGTTCGAAAAATTATCCAAATGCGACGAATGGTTTTAACCAGTCTGCCGCCCAGTTTACTGCCGCAGCTACGGCAGCGGGAACAAAACGCAATCAGGCTGAAACTGCCGTAGCAAGGGCCAAGGAACGGGCAGCCGAAAGCATCGCCCTTGCGACCAGCGTCGGGCAGGAATTAGATGAGGAGGAAAACAATGAATAAACACAAGTACATGGTATTGGGATTTTTTCTGCTTTTCTTCATGGGAATGAATCAACTGTCTGCGGTGGAAGGCGATCTTCAGGCGTTGGGTTATGTCAATGTTCTGGTGAACAACGAATATTTGCTTGAAAACGCGCGGCTTATCGCGCTGGCCGAACAATGTATCGCCCAGGGCAAATACGACGACGCGGTCAAATATGCGACCGAAGCGATAAAATTCGCCGATATGTCGGATGAATATGTTTCATCGCAGAGGAGGATGAGAGAAGTCGATGAGGCGATTGCCGCGGCCCAGTCCCGTATTGAATGGGCGCGAAAAATCGGCGCTCCCAGCCGTTATGCCGAAACATTCGGGAAAGCGGAAACATCCTATGGAGATGCCCTGGACTACCGGGATCAGGAGAAATGGGACAACGCGCTGGGATCGGCGCGCAATGTCCTCGCCCTCCTTTCGGATTTCCCGGAAGATCCGGGAGCGCCGAAAAACGGGGTTTTGCCCGCCCAGTATCTGGTCAGAAGCTGGTTCTCCACCAAGGACTGCCTGTGGAACATCGCCGCAAAGCCGGAAATCTACGGCGATCCGTGGCAATGGAAACGCCTGTACAACGCAAACATAGATAAAATGCCCAAGAGAGACGATCCCGATTTGATCCACCCCGGCATGATACTGGATATTCCCAGCATCAGGGGTGAAGTCAGAGCAGGAATCATAGAAGAATAACGGGCACTGCGGGCAATTGACAAATTGCCCGCAAAAAGCTATAGTGCAAAAACATTCCCCTGTAGCTCAGCTGGCAGAGCAAGTGGCTGTTAACCACTGGGTCCGTGGTTCGAATCCGCGCGGGGGAGTTAGAGAGCCTGTCTTCGGACAGGCTTTTTTATTGCAAAAAATTCGTCAGGTTTGATATATGCGGATTCGAAACTTTTTTGCGGCCTGTTTGAGGCGAGACATCGCAGCCTCAAACAGGTAAACGCGCATGGACGCGCGTTTAGCAAAAAAGACGGCCTGGAACTCCGAAACAGGAAGTTGAGGAGTGAAAGGCGAATCCGCGCGGGGGAGTAATAAAAAACCGCCCCATGGGCGGTTTTTTATTTTGGAGAAAGCACTTCGTGCTTTCTCCACGCATTGTTGCAACAAGGCGGGTTTTTTTAAAATAGACGGTTGCATTCCTGCTGCAAAAAGAGTAACTTACACCGATGCTAGACCCTGAGCTTCTCTTGACAAACTTTCGAATGAAAGTTTTGATAGAATTAGATATGGACACCCCGGACAAAATACGCCTGAATACACGCTCTCAGTTTCATTTTGATCGCCCCAGGCTGAACAGCCTGTTTATGGAAGCGGTAAAATACCCGCTGGTTCTTGTATACGCCGGAGCGGGTTACGGCAAAACCAGCGCAGTGCATGATTTTGCCGGAGAATACAAGGCGGCTACTACATGGATACAACTTTCCGAGCGCGACAATGTAGGCGCGCGTTTCTGGGAAAACCTTGCCCACTCCCTGACGCAGATCAACATACCTATGGCAAAGGCAATCGGTAAACTTGGATTTCCCGACACCAGGGACAAGCTGAATCAGTATATGTCTCTGCTGGAGGAGTATGTAAAGCCAATACGGCGAATCGTTGTTTTTGACGATTTTCATTTCATAGAGGATCCTTCGGTAATCCGCTTTATTGAAGAATGTATGATCCTGAAAATGCCGCCGGGAACATCGGTATTTCTGGTTTCCCGCTCCATTCCCGCCGTCAATATCGCTGGACTCGTTTCCAGGGACCAAATGTTTTCCATCAGCGAAAACGATCTGCGTTTCAGCGAAAGCGAGGTTGTCCAGTATTTCGGCAGTCTGGATATGACCCTGAAGCCGGACAACCTCCGCGAAATAATGCAGGACACCGGCGGCTGGGCCTTTGCGATAAATATTATCGCGCATTCCTATCAGAAAGCGCCGGGCTATACCGGCTACCTGCGCAGCGCAATGAAGAACAACATATTCCGGCTGATGGAAATAGAAATTTGGGACGGAATTTCGAAAAACCTGCAGCATTTTCTGGCGCGCCTCTCCCTTATCGATCATTTGTCAACCGATTTGATAAGCCTTTTGACAGAGGAAAACAATGATCTTATCGCCGAGTTTGAAAGGCTAAGCGCTTATGTACGCCGCGACAGTTATATTAACGCATACCTGATTCATCCCCTGTTTCTGGAGTTCCTCGCGACAAAGCAGTATATTCTTTCACTGGAACAGAAAAAGGAGACCTATGCGATTGCCGGACAATGGTGCAACCGAAACGGTTTCAAGATAGACGCATTGTCATACTACGAAAAAACAGGGGATTATGCCAAGATTGTTTCCATCTTAATGCCATTGCCTGCCCAGATACCGCTGGATATCGCGCGGTATGCAGCGGCGATATTCGATCGAGCGCCGAAAGAGGTCTTCGATACGGTGCTTCTCCTCGCCGTAATGCACCTTCGCACCTATATATGCCAGGGGCTTTGGCAAAAATCGGAAAAACTGGCGGAGCATTATGAGGAAAAATTTCTGCAGCTTCCGGAAAACAATACCTTCAGAAAACTTTCATTGGGAGGGATATACTACTGCTGGGGCTACCTGCGCGGCCTGACGTGCATAGGCGACGATCGCTACGATTTTGATGTGTATTTTGAAAAGTTTGCCCAATGTATTTCCACACCGCTTGATCCGGGTAAATTTATCAATTACACTCCCGGACCCTGGACCATCGTTACCGGCTCGTCAAGGAAAGGCGCGCCCGAAGAATTTATCGGCGCGTTAAGCCGATCGCTTGCCCATCTGTCGCATTGTTTCAACGGCCTTGTGACCGGAGAGGGCGAACTGGCGCGCGGCGAACTGAATTTTTTCAGGGGTGATATACGCGCCGCAGAACCCTTCATCGCCCATGCCCTGGAACAGGCAAGGGGGAGCAAGCAGTATGAAACCGCTCACCGGGCGCTATTGTACAGCCTGCGGATTGCCGTTTCGCAGGGGGATTTCGCAAAAGCGGAACAGGTACTGAAAGATACGAAATCCCAGCTTGATAATGAAGAATATTCCAACCGCTTCATTAACTATGACATTTCCCTTGCATGGTATTACTACATCCTCGATCTGCCGGAAGAAGTACCGCAGTGGCTCAAAGAGAATTTTTCATCCTACGGTCACCCCGGTTTTATTGAAAATTTCGCCAATCAGATAAAAGCCAGATTCTGCTATATGACCAGGCGATACCCTCCCCTGCTGTCGTATATACAGGAAATGAAAACCCGGGCGTCGTTCCTGTTCGGGAAGGTTGAGATGCTGGCAATGGAAGCCTGCGTACATTACAAGATGAAGGACAAGGCCCGCTCTTTTGCCGCGCTGCACGATGCTTATCAGACAGCGTTCCCCAACGATATTATTATGCCCTTTACCGAACTGGGTACCGATATGCGCACCCTGACCGCTGCCGCGCTGAAAGAAAGCAGTGTCAAAATTCCCGGAGCGTGGCTTGAAAATGTCAACCGCAAGGCAGCCACCTATGCCAAACGTCAGGCCCACATCATCACCAAATACCGGCAGGCCAACCTCATAACCGACAACGCCGATCTTTCTCCAAGGGAGGCCGATATCCTCACCGATCTTTCCCACGGCCTTTCCCGCTCGGAAATCGCCGACAGCCGCAGCCTTTCGATCAACACCGTGAAAATGGTTATCAACAATGTCTACATGAAACTGGGTGCGGAACACCTCGCCGACCTTATCCGCATTGCCGCCGAACGAAAATTGATCTAGACCTGTTCCCACAGCCAGGTTGAAAGATACCGCTCGCCGGTATCGGGTAAAATCGCCACAATGGTCTTGCCTCTGTTTTCCGGACGCTTCGCGACGGTCAGCGCCGCTTCAATGGCCGAACCGGATGAAATGCCGGCGAATATCCCTTCTTCTCTGGCAAGGCGGCGCGCAGCAGTTCCTGCCTTCCCTTCGTCGGTTTGGTAGATTTCGTCGACAACCGAGGGATCGTACACCTGCGGCTGAAAGCCCGCGCCGATGCCCTGAATTTTATGGGGGCCGCCCCGGCCGCCTGAAAGTACCGGCGAGGCCGCCGGTTCAACGGCGATCACTTTGACACCGGGTTTTTTTGACTTGAGGAATCTTCCCGCGCCGGTTAAAGTCCCGCCGGTTCCTGCGCCGCCGACCAGAATATCAATCTGCCCGCCGGTGTCGTTCCATATCTCCGGCCCGGTTGTTTTTTCGTGCGCCGCAGGGTTGGCGGGGTTGTTGAACTGCTGGGGAACAAATGAGTTAGGCGTAACTGCAGCCAGCTCTTCGGCGCGGTCAATCGCCCCCTGCATGCCTTTTGCCCCTTCGGTCAGTTCCAGTTCCGCGCCCAGCGCCTTCAGGAGTTTGCGGCGTTCAATGCTCATCGTTTCCGGCATGGTCAGGATCAGCCGGTAACCCTTAACCGCCGCCACACAGGCCAGAGCAATGCCGGTGTTGCCGCTGGTCGGCTCGATGATCACCGCCCCTTCCTGCAGTTTGCCTTCTTTCTCGGCGGCCTCGATCATCGCCAGCGCAATACGGTCCTTGATGCTGTGCATGGGGTTGAAACTCTCCAGCTTGACATATACCTGTGCCCCGCCTTCGTTGAGTTTGTTAATTTTAACCAGCGGCGTGTTTCCGATAAGATCGGTAATTTTTTCTGCCCGCGCCATAAATATTCCCTACTTTACCGCTTCAAATGCCTGCTTCAAGTCATCCAGAATATCATCAATATGTTCGGTGCCGACACTCAGCCGTATGGTGTTGGGTTTTATGCCGCATTCCACAAGTTCTTTTTCACTGATTTGAGAATGGGTCGTAGACGCCGGATGGGTGACAATTGACTTAAGATCCGCCAGATTTGAAACAAGCAAAAAAAGTTTAAGCTGCTCGGAAAAACGTTTGGCCTTTTCCATATCGCCCTTGATATCAAATGTAAAGACAGAACCGGCGCCGTTCGGAAAATAGCGTTTATACAGAACATGATCGCGGTGATCGCTCATGGCCGGATGGTTCAGTTTTTCAACCTGAGGATGGCTTTTAAGAAAGTCAATAACTTTTAGGGCGTTAAAGAGGTGCCGTTCCATGCGCAGCGAAAGGGTTTCTACTCCCTGCAGAAAGAGAAACGCGTTAAAGGGGGAAAGGCATGCGCCGGTATCCCGAAGCAGGGTAGTGCGCGCCTTAACGATGTAGGCAAGATTTTTGGCCGCTTCGGTAAAAACAATACCGTGATAACTGGGATTGGGCTTTGACAGGCCGGGGAATTTATCGTTTTGCGCCCAGTCAAATTTGCCGCTGTCAATGATTACACCGCCAATGGAGTTGCTGTTGCCGTTGATGAACTTGCTTGCCGAATGGACGACAATGTCGGCGCCGTAGTCAATTGGCGTCAAAAAATACGGCGTAGCCAGGGTATTGTCCGCAATGACGGGGATACCGTGTTTATGGGCAATGGCGGCGACAGCTGCGATATCTATAATGGTACAATTGGGATTATCCATAGTTTCAAAAAAGATCGCCTTGGTATTGGGCCTGATTGCTTTTTCAAAATCAGCGGGATTGCCGCCGTCAACACAGGTTACATCTATGCCCATATCCCTGAAGGTATTGGCAAAAAGGTTGTAGGTACCGCCATAAATATACTTGGCGCTGACAATATGATCGCCGTTTCGGGCAATGTTCATAATCGCGCAGGAGGTCGCCGCCTGGCCGGAGGCGAGCGCAAGGGCGCCGACGCCTTTTTCCAGGGCTGCCATGCGCTGCTCAAACACATCGCATGTGGGATTGGTAATCCTTGTATAAATGTTTCCCGGCTCAGTCAGGGCAAAACGATCCGCCGCTATTTTGGAATTGGGATACACAAATGATGTCGTTTGATAAATCGGCACCGCACACGCGTCTGTCGCCGGATCCGGTTTCTGCCCGGCGTGTACCTGAAGTGTCTCAAATTTGTAATTTTTCGCTGTCATGAACAGTTCCTCCTGCTGATTTGTATACCAGTATACAAATTTGTCTGCTGCAATATAACCCTCTGTCTTCCCTTTTTCACGCTTTCTGGGTGTATTTTGCGACCACGTTTTCTTTGCAGAAGGTATTATTTGTGAATTTTTTCATACCTACTTTTTAGTTATGAAACTTAAATACAAACTGAGCATTTTGGTGATCGCCATAATGGCGGTCGTGGTAACGGGCATTTCCGCGATACTGCTTCGCCAGGCATCCGGAATAAGCGTCGATCTGAGCCGCCGCAGCCTTCGGAATCTGGCCATCCAGCGGGCGGAATACTGGAAGGGACGAGAAGACGGCTACATACGCGTACTGCGTACCCTGGCCAGTATTATGGCTGATTACGATCATATTCCCGCCAGCCAGAGGAGGGATCGCTTCGACCAGATACTGATGGCGGCCATGGAATCGGAACCCAATATGCTAAACCTGTATTCGGTCTGGAAACCTAACGCCGTCGATGGCATGGACACCTTTTACAGGGGACGGGCAGGTTCAGGCCCGTCAGGGCAATACGCCATGGCCTACACCAGGGAGACCGGCACGATCCAGGGCAGGACTACCACCGACATCGGCGGATCCATGGCATACATTGACGGCCCCGACTCAAAGAAAGAACGGGTAGAGCACCCCTTCCCCAGAACAATAAACGGAAAGGATGTGTACCTGATCAGGATGATGGTTCCCATAATCGATCCCCACACCAATGAGACGATAGGGGGCGTGGGCTGTCTTTTGAACATCGCGGTGATTCAGAGTACAACGGAAAGAATCATGGCCGAGAACAGCGAGATTTCCGCAATGGCGATTTACTCCGGCAACGGACGAATCATGGCAAGCTACCGGCCCGAGCGGGTTGGAAAAATGCTTGCCGAAGCCGATACCGGATACGGCAGCGCCACTCAGGAGGCAAACAGGGCAGTGCTTGAAGGGAAGGAATTCAGCACTAAACAATATGTGCCGGATCTTGGTACCAATCTGGAAATAGTTCTGCACCCGCTGAAAATCGGCAATTCGGACACAACCTGGTCCATTATGATCGCCAGCAAGGAATCGTATATTCTGGCTGAGGTAAAAGCAATGACCGGATTTACCGTTATTGCGGCGGCAATAGCCATACTGATAACGGCGGTAGTTATTTTCCTTATCCTCGGTCATGTTACAAGGCCCATCATCAAGGTGACGGAAACCCTCAAGGATATCTCCGAAGGCGAAGGGGATCTTACCCGAAGGATTGAGGAAAAAGGAAACGATGAAATAGCCGACCTTTCCCGTTATTTTAACCACACTCTGGATAAGATCAAACACATGGTCGTCACGATAAAGAATCAGGTTATTGTGCTGTTCGACATTGGCAGTGAGCTTGCCGTTAACATGACCGAAACCGCATCGGCGATCAACGAGATCACTGCAACCATCCAGAGCATCAAGGGCAGAGTGATAAATCAAAGCACATCGGTTACCGAAAGCAGTGCCACCATGGAACAGATTACGTCCAACATTGACAAACTCAACGGGTATGTGGAACACCAGAGCGAAAGCGTGAGTAAATCGTCATCGGCCATTGAACAGATGCTGGCAAATGTTCGTTCGGTTACGCAAACCCTTGTCAAAAACTCAGACAGCGTAAGCGATCTGTCCTCTGCCTCGGAATCGGGGAGGACGGGACTAAAAAACGTTGCCGAAGACATTCAGGAAATTGCAAGGCAATCCCAGGGGCTTCTGGAAATCAACAACGTCATGAAAAACATCGCCAGCCAGACCAATTTGCTTTCGATGAACGCCGCCATTGAAGCGGCACATGCCGGAGAAGCGGGCAAGGGCTTCGCGGTGGTAGCCGGAGAGATCCGCAAGCTGGCGGAAGATTCCGGCGATCAATCCAAAACCATCAACACGGTACTCAAGAAGATAAAGGCATCCATCGACAAGATCGCCGAATCCGCAGGCATTGTGCTGACCAGGTTTGAGGTTATTGATTCGGGCGTAAAGACCGTATCGGATCAGGAAGCAAACATCCTGGACGCAATGAAGGAGCAGGATTCGGGCAGCAAGCAGATTCTGGAAGCCGTTGGAGAACTTAACGATATTACCGTTCACGTCAGAGACGGAGCAATGGAAATGCTTAAGGGCAGCAGGGAGGTTATCAAGGAAAGCCGGAATCTTGAACTGGTCACCGAAGAAATCACCGGCGGCATGAATGAGATGGCGGTCGGGGCGGAACAGATCAACGAAGCCGTTAACCGGGTCAACGAGATCAGCGGAAAGAACAAGGAACACATCGATCTTTTGGTAAAGGAGGTTGCGCGCTTCAAAATTGAATAAAGGTGAAAATCCGCAGCCGTACAGTTGTTTATTATTTAAAAAAGTGGCATTCTGACTAATACCCATGCACAGTTTTGGCTGTGTGTGGGTATTTTTTTATTGTATGGGACTTTCGGAAATTATTTTTATCGCCGCCGGATTGTCAATGGACGCTTTTGCTGTTTCAATAACGCTTGGTCTTTCTGTAAAAAAACCAAAAATAATACAGTACCTTATTCCCGGAATCTATTTCGGTTTTTTTCAGGCGCTCATGCCGTTAATCGGCTATTTTACCGGAACACTTTTTGCGAATAAGATCCAAACACTTGAACACTGGATCGCTTGTGCGCTTCTTGGCTTTATTGGCGGTAAAATGATAAGGGACAGTTTCTCAAACAAGCCCGATGAAGAAAAACAGGAAGGAAATCCGTTCCATTTAATGAAAATGCTGCTATTGGCAATCGCAACAAGCATTGACGCCCTGGCAGTCGGAGTAACTTTCGCCTTTTTTGAAATAAATATCATCATGGCGGTAATGATCATCGGTTTAACGACATTTGGCATCTCTATAGTAGGTGTAAAAATCGGAAATATATTCGGAACAAAATTCAAGTCCAAAGCGGAATTTGCAGGCGGCGCTGTTCTTGTATTGCTGGGAATAAAGATACTGCTTGAGCATTTAATATAGATTTTACAACGGCTCTGAGATTAGCCTGCCGCCAGCCTTGTCCAGGCGTATGCGAACCCTGTGCAGCGGCTCTTCAACAGAAAGAACAACCTGGCAGATTTCAATCAGTGTGCCGGGAGCAATATCCCCCACTGCTTCAACAACGGCGGCTTCGTTCGCGTTGATATTGGCCGTTAACTCCGAAACGCGGCTGGCGGCAGCCTGCTGTTCGCCTTCAAGCCGCCGGAGCAGTTCTTCCATTTTCGCCATTTTTTCGCCGTCAATGTCCGGCCCGGCCATCAAAGAGCGCAGCTTTGCCAGTTTGGCGGTCAGAATGCGAAGCTGATTACTGTATTTTTCCTTTTCCTGCTGAACGGCAAAATCAATGCCGCAGTGAATGCGGGTAACATTGCCGCTTTTTATCCCAATGCCGCCGGCGCGCAGGCCGTGAACCGCATAAATTTCTCCGCCCAGGATTCTGCCCTTGTCGCTCATTTGGACGGTATCCAGGGTAAAGATGCTGGAATTAATTATACCGGAATCAACAAAAACAGCGCCTCTCGCCGCTACATGACACTTTTCGATAAATTTGGTTTTTATCTCGCCGCCGCATTTTATGAGGGCGGTGCCTTTGCCAATAATGCCTCCGGCAACATGAATATCTCCCTTCGTGACAACCTCGGTAAGATCCAGCGTTTGTTTTATGGACAGCGAACCGCCTGAGTATATCTTGAAACCGTCCGAAACCGGCCCGTCAATATTTACATCACCGGGAAAATCGATGTTCCCCGTTCCGTAGCCGACTGCACCCTTGATAACAAGGTTTTCCTGCACAGACAAAACATTTTTGTTATCAATGAACTGGCCGCTAATCGCTGCGGTAATTTTATCCGGCTCGGTAATGGTATTCTCACCGCCGCTGACTCCTGCAGGATGGACAATCCCAAAGGGCAGCGGATCTCCATGAACGTTTTTCCCTTCTATTCCCGGCTTGCGGGGTTTCAGATGTGCAAGAACCTGCCCTTTTTTTACGATGGTAAATGGCGAACGCTCACGGTAATTTATCCGTTCCCTGCTGTCAACTTCCGGATTCGTCTTTGCGAGCAGGGGATTGAGTTCATAGTATTCGGCTATTTCAACTTCAGAAACCTCACCCCGGGCTATTAGCACATTCTTAATCTGCTGGTGTTTTTTGCTGCATGCATCAAGAGCCTGCCAGATATCATCCCAGCGTACGCCAATAACCACATTCATCCGCTGTAATATTGCCTTTACCCCTTCGGCATCCAGCTTCCTGCCGTTAAGAACAGGAGGGATAAAATCTGCATATATTTCAAGATCGTTGTCGGAAAAGGAGATCGCCATAGTTCCATCGTTCACGCTGCCGTACAGAACAGCCTGCCGTTCAGAGATGTTTTTTCCTGCACTTTCATTCTTTTTGTCAAGCATTGTTATAATCTACAGATATCTCCATTATTATCGGCGTTATACCGATGAATAAGTATGATTATCGGACTTACCGGGAAGTACTGCGCAGGAAAAAACCATGCCGCCTCGGTTCTGGAAAAACGGGGATTCGCGGTTCTGGACGTGGACAAGCTGGGACATAGTGCCATTGAAAACAAAAAAACGGAAATTTTTTCCCGTTTTGGCGAAGATTTACGGGACAACGACGGGTCGGTTAACCGCCGGCTCCTGGGGGAAATGGTTTTTGGGAGGGAAAAAGAGCTTGCCGCCCTGGAAGCGATTGTCCATCCCGAGGCAAACCGCCTTACTGTGGAGTGGCTTGAGGGACAAAACGGAAAAAACTGTGTTATCAACGCCGCTCTGCTCCATAAATCGGTGGTTTTCCCCCGGCTTGACTGCATAATTCTGGTTATCGCCCCCCCCCTTGACCGGTTAATACGGGCAAAAAGGAGAGATAAGCTCCCCTGGGCTGTTATTCTCAGGCGATTACGCAGTCAGAAACAATTTTTCACTCAATATTCAGCCGCAAACGCCGATATATACAAGGTAGAGAACTCAGGGTCAGGAAAACCCCGATCTTTTGCCAGCCTGGAAAACCGGATCGATGAGATACTGTCGAAACTGGGGCTGGAAAATTAATGCTTGTGGCAAAATGTACGTTTATTTCACAAGCCTAAACAGCCTTACTTAGGGAGGGTTTTAATATCATGGAAAAGAAAAAATTATTGCTGGTTGCGGTTTCGGTAGGCGTGGTTCTGTTGATTTTGATAGGTATCCCGCTCATGATACTCAGCCCCAGGCAAAGCACCGCACCCTCGTGGCAGACAGCAATGCCTGCCGTCATTGTACCCCAACCCGCAGTTGAAGCGCCGGTTCTGACACAGGCCAGCGATACCGATCAGCAGCTGAATGCAGGCAATGATCAGCAGGACGGAATGCCGCAGATACCGGCGGAAATTCCCCAGGTAACAACCATCACCGTACCGGCGCCCCACACCGTTGCGGTTCCCGATACTCCGGTCAGGGTAACGCCAAGACCCGAAACCGCACGGCCCGCGCCGGCAAGGCCTGCGGCAGTTCCCTCTGCTCCCAAAGAAACACCCAGGCCGCAGGTAACGGCACGGCCGCAGACAGATTCCTCCAGGGCGTATAACAACTACTGGGTACAAACCGGCGCGTTCAGCACAAAAATCCGCGCAGAAGGGGCAAAGGAATCACTGGAAGCCAAAGGCATTACTTCGATTATCGAGAACAGCGATGTTAACGGGAAAACCTGGTATCGCGTGCGTGTCGGACCATATATGTCGGAAAACGAGGCAAGCTACTGGCTCGCCCTGGTTAAAGCCATCGACGGTTTCGGTGAGAGCCAGATACGCCAGACACGGGCAGTACAGTAGTCATCAATAAGTAACAATAATCGCGTGGAAAACCAAAGGAACGTTTCCGGTATTGCTGAGGCTGTGCGATTCGCCGCTTACGGTTATTATTGAATCGCCGGCCTTTACCTGCACCTCAGTGCCGTTATCATTTACCGTACCGCTGCCTGAAAGGATAATGAAATATTCAGTTTCAGAATCATGCCGGTGAGTGCCGATTGAGCAGCCCGGCTGCAGGGTCATTTCCGCCAGCATCCTGATATTTTTTTCATTTTCGCAGTTAACCAGGTGAAGTATTTTGGTGTCACCTTCGCCGCCCCGCAATTTTTCCTTGATCTCGGCCTTCATGTTGTTGCGTTCAATTACCATAAGAACCTCCGGTTTGTAGATTATCTACTTTTTCTTTCCGGTGGTCAATGCGGCGGCTTTTGCGTCAACGGTGTTCAGGATTGCAGTCAGGCGGTCTTTTTCTATCAGGTCGATGAGGCGTGCCTCGGTGAAGCGCTTTGCCTCTTCGGAAAAGATGCCAACGGTCATGCACACGCCCTTGCCTGCCTTTACATCCTTCAGGTGGGCATGGAATTCACGGACAATCATTTCCCCAATGGAACCCTGGGTGCGTATAAACCGGAACATAATAAGGTCAGACCACTTGGGCGTGTTGATTTCCGCCAGAATATCGGCCCATTCGTTTTTATTCACTGAAATATCAAGTATCTTCACCTTGGCGCGGGCAAAATAGGTCATGACAATCTTGCGGCAAAGGGCGACAAAATCGGCGGACGAGGACATCAGAAAAATCTGAAGATTTTTATTGGTGTTGAGTTCCTGATACTTGCTTAAAAGGACATTGACATCTTTATAAGAAGGATTATCTGCCTGCAGGAGCTTGAGGTAAGAGAGGGCCTTGTCTATTTCGTTCTTTTTGAGGTAGGTGGTGGAGAGATAATAGCGAAGTTCCGCCAGGATGTCGGGTTTTATATTATCGTGCCGCAGACCCATTTCAAAATCCTGAATGGCAAGATCGTTTTGGCGTATCTCTGTATGGATTGTCCCCGAAATAAGGCAGGCGCTGGGGCCCATTGCCGGATCAGCGCGAAGGTGGCCAAAAATACGCAGAGCCTGATCGGTTTGGTTTGCTTCGTAGTAACATTCCGCAAGAGTATAGAGGGATTCCTTGTCATCAGGGGCAAGGTCGATTGCCTTGCGGATAAGACCCATCGCCTCCTTGGGTTTTTTCATCCTGAAATACGCATGCCCCATGTACCGGAGCGCCGGAGCACTGTCCGGGTTTTGTACCAGTGCCTGCTGAAGCAGTTGGATGGTCTTTTCATAGTTTTTTCGCTCGAATTCAAGCACCCCAAGGTTAAAGTTAACCTCATAATTGTCCTGCTTCAGAGTCCGTGCCAGCGTAAATCCCCTAAAGGCCTGCTCCGTCATGCCAAGTTTCTGGGTGGAAAGCGCATAGCGGAGATACACCTGAAAGTTGTCCACGCCCTGAACAGGGGTTCTGGCAACAATGTCACAAAGAGGCTCGTAGGCCTTCATTGCCTTGTCCCACGCCTCTTCTTCAAAATAGACCTCGCCCAGAGTGAACAGGGCCTGAGGATCGAGGGGGTTATGGGCAAGACGTCTGTTGGCATCCTGTAACCTGGCATCCCGGTTTTTTATGCGTTTCCCGCCGGTGCCGCCGCCGCCGCCGCCCGTCCGCCCCATAACAAAAATGAATACAACCACAGCAAGAGCAAGGACAAAAGCTCCAATCAGTATCGGGATCATCTTATCTTCAATTATCGGTTGTTTTTGGCTTTAACAAAACACTGAATTTACCGATGTATTAAGTGAACAGGAATTATACGGCATTGACAAAAGGGGTATCCCCCCGTAAATTTAGAAAAGGAGCTATTTGATGGCAGGAACAATTGGCATCAAAATCGCTAACGGTGATTTTTATCCCATAATTGAGGAAAATGCCCTCCTAAAGAAACGGCTCGTCCTCACCACCGTCCATGACAGGCAGGAAAGCGTCCAGATAGACCTTTTCAGAAGCCTTTCAAAATCCATGCTGGACGCCCAGTATATCGGCAGCCTGATAGTGGAAAACATGAAACCCAGGCCGAAGGGAGAGCCGTCAATTGAAATGGTTATTTCCTGTGATATGGACGGAACCATCACCGCCGATGCCTATGATCTTGACTCTTTTGGCGAGCACCATACGTTAAACGTATCGCTCAAAAATATTGACAATGCCAGCCAGAAAAACAACTATCCCGATTTTGATCTGGGAAGCAGCACTGTTCATACAACGAGCCGGTATGGCCGTACTGAGGAAGAAAAGGAAGAAGAACGGAAATTTCCCTGGCTTATCATGGGTCTTGCCGCAATGTTTGTCATAATAGTAATTGCAATACTGTGGTTCCTGTTCAGGCCCAATGAGCGTATCACCCTGCCGTCATTCGCCCGCAAGCCGTCCTCTCAGTCTGAGCAGACAGAGCCCCCTCCCCCGCCGTCAGTCCAGCAGCCGCCGCAGCCTGTTTCCCAGCCGCCTGCCGCACCTGAGCCGCAGGTTCAGCCAAGCCTTCCTGCAGTACCGCCGCCGGTAATTCAGGCTCCGTCTGCTCCTCCCCCGGCGCGTGTGCAGCCAGCCCAAAGAACACGTCCGCCGGCTCCTGTCCTGTCGTACAGGGTTCCGGCTGTTATTCCAAAAAATGGCGTAGTATATCAGATTCAGTGGGGCGATACCCTTTGGGATATTTCCGCGGCTTTTTATCGAAATCCCTGGCTGTACCCCAGAATTGCGCGTTACAACAATATCAGGAATCCTGATTTGATTATTTCAGGCTTTAATGTAAGGATACCCCCGCTTAATTAATGAGGGGTAAGTCCGGAATAATTTTCCTCGTATTTTTCCTGAGTCTCTATTCATGCACGGCACAGCAGCCGGGCTCTGATTTTTATGAGGGACTAAAAAAGAAACGCGAAAACAGACAGGCAGAAGCGGCCGCACGTTTTTCAAAAGCCCTTAACAGCAGAAATACATTCGCCGCTTCCGCCGCCGCTGCAGAACTGATGAATCTGCGCCATGGCGGAACAGTAATTCCGGCGGCGGCAATGGCAAAGATTCGCCGCAATGCGTCCGGTTCCTGGGCGCAGGCGTTTGAGGCTGTGAAGGATATTCCCGCCGATCGTGAAAAAGCCCTTGTGCTGTTTTTTTCAGGCGGCAGAGACCGTTTTCGGGATGATGCCGCTTTGTACACGCTGGAAGAATGGCGCAGGGCAGCGGACAATGACGCTGCCGACTCTCCCTTTTCTGAAGCGGAAAACGCGGCTATTGACGGACGCAGGGCTGCAGCCCTTTCCCGTTACGGCGAAGCCCTGATTTTTTTCCGCATCGCCCTGCGCGATTCGCCCGAATTGTTTCTCCAATACCCGGATTTGCTTGCCGATCTGGGAAGGACGTTCCAGTATGCCACAGGCGGCAGCGAAGGGGCAGATCTGTTTCTGGAGTGGGAAAAGACTCTTCCGCCGGACGAAAACCATATCCGCTTCTTGCTGTTTTTTTATGCAGGGAGAATAACCCACTATCGCGGCGGGAAAAGCGCGGAACTCTTTGCACGGGCGCTGCCGCTTGCCCCTGAAAACGAAAATGAACAGGCCGATGCCTGCATCTGGTATATTTTGGATTCCGCCCTTGCCGCCGGTCCCGCCGCCGCTATTTCGCAGCTGGAGGCCTATGCTTCCCGGTGGCACAATGATTCCTATTTTGCCGATATTATGGACAAGCTGGCGCGGGAACTCGTCCTGAGGCGGCAGTGGGGCGATCTGCTGCGGGTCTTTTCGCTGATCAGGGATTGGCCGGGTACGGCAGCGCACTATGCGTGGATCATCGGCAGGGCGATAGAAGCAGAACTTTTTTCGCCGGCGGAGATCCGCCGCGCTGAAGAAATAATACCCGTCGCCGCTGTTATTGATGAAACGCTCTCGCAGGCTTATATCCGCACCGCTTACAATGCCGGCATGCTGTCTTTGTATTACAGGGCCACAAGCGCTGCGGCGCTCGGCGAACCACTTTTCTCTTTTCCCACAACACGCCCGCCCGCCGGCGGCAGGGAATCCGAAGCGATGCAGTTTCTTCTTGGTTTTTTCAGGCATAATGCAGCGGAATTCGCAGCGCGTTATGTAAGAGAAGCGGAAAGCAGCCTTTCTCCTGACGAGCTTCGCCGCCTTGCCGAAGCGTATGGTGCGGCGGGTCAATACCAGCAATCCATGCGTCTGGTTTCCCTGTATACAAAACAGGAGGGATACCGCCTGGTACGAAAAGATTTGGAATTGAGTCATCCTCGTCCATACCGGGATATGGTTGAGCGATACGCCGCAGAAACCGGCCTGGAGCCGGCACTGCTGTTCGGCCTAATCCGCACAGAAAGCGCGTTTGACCAAAATGCCGTTTCCCGCGCCGGAGCGGCCGGCCTTACCCAGCTTATGCCCGCAACCGCCGAAGAGGCCGCAGCCCGCCTGCGCCGGCAGGGAGGCCCCGATTACACCGGGAGTTCCTCCATAAACCTGCGCGATCCGGCGGCAAACATCCACATAGGCGCGTCCTACCTTGCTTTCCTGAATGAACGAATGGGAGACCCCCTGTTGGCACTGCTTGCGTATAACGGCGGCATGAACCGCGTCCGCCGCTGGCTTGCCGCTTCCGCCGGCACACTGCCGCCCGATCTATTTCTGGAAACCGTGGACTATGCCGAGACCAGGGATTACGGCAGAAGAGTCATAGCAGCGGCAGCAGTGTACCGGGAGCTGTATTATAAGTGAGGGAGTCCCCTGTCGGGGCAGGCGTGTACTATCGCTCTGGCCGTTAACATCGCACTGCCCGTTAACTTGACAAAACGGGGAATCGTCCCATACAATAAAACTGATTTTCGTATGGAAATTACATTTATTTTGTTGGACGAAAGGGAGGAAGAACATGAAAAAGAGTATAGTACTGGTATGCGCCGTTCTTGCACTGGCGGTTGTACTGACAGGCTGCACCAGGTCTGGAAGCAGCAGCCAGGGTTCAAGAACATTCCGTCTTGGGCACCAGGCTCCGGCCGGCACTGCCTATGACATTCTTGCCCAGAAATTCAAGGAGAATGTGGAAACACGCAGCGGCGGACGCTACAAAGTCGAAGTATATGCCGGAACCCTCGGCAATGACCGGGTGTTAACCGAATCGGTTATCGGGGGAACCCTTGATTTTTCCATTGTCACCGCTTCGGACATGAGCAATTTTGCCAGGGAACTGGAGGTGCAGGACCTGCCCTTCCTCTTTTCAAGCTGGGACGAGGTATTCAACTTCCTCAAATCAGATTTTGCAAATGATTTTTACGCAATTACGGACAGCGCGGGTATTTCCACACTGGCTTTTATGCCCCGAGGCTTCCGCCATGCTACCAATAACAAGGGGCCGATTAACTCGCCCGCTGACTTCCAGGGCATGAAACTGCGGGTAGTTGACAGCGCGATCTATATCGATACCTTTGCCGCTCTGGGTGCCAATCCCCAGGCTATGGCATGGGGCGAAGTGTACACCGCCCTCCAGCAGGGAACGGTGGACGGACATGAGAATACCATTGTCACCATCAATGACTACCGGATAAACGAAGTGCAGAAATACCTGTCCAAAACCGGACATATCTTCGCCTTTGCCGCCGTCTGCGCAAGCCCCATGATGCTGGACGGCCTTTCCGCCGAGGATCAGAATCTGTTCCGCACAGCCGCCGTTGATGCGGCACTGGAAATTGGCGCCGTACAGCTGGCCACGGAAACCGAGGCGGCCGGAAAGCTGCAGGAAGCGGGTATGCAGATCAACGAAGTTCCGAACAAGCAGCCGTTTGTTGAAAGGATGGCTCCTGTTTACAACAAATTCTTTACTACCCATGATCGCAGGTACTACGACGGGATCAGCGCTGCGGCAAGGTAGTCCCGGCATTTTATTTGGCATATGGTTTTTCTGAATAAAGTAAGCGGCGTAATTGAGAAGATAGTCGATGTCATCATGATCGCCGCTTTTATGATCATGACAGTGGTTTATTTTTCTTCCATTGTTGTTCGTTACGTTTTTAATTCCGGCATAAGCTGGGCCGAAGAGCTGACCCGCTATCTGAATGTGGGCATGGTCATGCTTGGGGCAGGAACCCTTGCACGATACGGAGCGAACACCAATATTACGGTTTTGGAAATTTCGGTAAAAGGCAGGGCCAGAAAAATGGTAAAGCTGCTGCAGCAGGCCCTTACCATTGTTTTTTTTGGCTTTGCCGCGCGAATAGGTTTTGGCTTCGCGGCTACGGCAAAACACATTTCGTCAAATATGCACATACCTATGGGCGTTATGTATTACATCATGGCTTTTGCCTTTGTACTCCTTGTTTTCCAAACCCTTGTTTATGCTGTCAATGTCCTCTGTGAAAAGGAGGGCGCCTAGCATGTTTTTGTTTGGACTTTTGTTTCTGTTTCTTGCTCTGGGCGCCCCCATTGCTGCGGCTATGGGTCTGTCTTCCCTCATATACCTGCTTGCCAACCGCATCAACCCCATAGCCGTAATTCAACTGATGTTTTCCGGCATTGATCAGGCGGCCTACCTTGCAGTCCCCTTCTTTATTCTGGCAGGGGAATTGATGAACTCAGGCGGCATTGCCCGCAGAATCGTCAACATGGCCCGCAAGCTGGTGGGAAACATCCACGGCGGCATGGGGATTGTTGCAATCATTGCCTGTATGTTTTTTGCCGCGATTTCCGGCAGCGGTATCGCAACGGCGGCGGCTATCGGCGGCGTCATGTATGCCGGCCTTCTGCGATCGGGTTACTCAAGAAGTTTCGCCGGCATTATCGTTGCGTCCGCAAGCCCCATTGGGATCATCATTCCCCCCAGCATTGCCTTCATCATCTATGCCGTACTGGCACGAGTCTCGGTGGCCGACCTGTACAAGGTAGGATTCCCGGCGGGTATCATTGTCGGGGCAGCCCTTATCGTTCCCACCTACTTCATCGCGCGTAAACGCAGATACATGGACCGGGCAGCACAGATCGCATCCGGAGAAATAACGCTGGAAGACGTACCCCCCATAGACGACGGCAAAAAAGTTTCCCTTGTTCGGACTATTGTGGAATCGCTGATTGCCCTGGGAACTCCCGTAGTCATTGTCGGAGGTGTTTTTGCCGGAGTTTTTACCCCCACCGAATCGGCGGTTGTGGCGGTTGTGTATTCAATTATCATCGGGCTGTTTGTATACCGGGAAATGAAGCCGAAAGATCTTGTCAGAATATTCAAAAATGCCGCGAAAGGTAGCGCCGGTCTGATGATAATCATGGCTGCCGCTTCCCTTTTTGCCTACGTAATGGTTTTGGCGCGCATTCCCCAGGCTGTATTCGCTACGGTAGAGAATTTCAAGGGCGGGCTTTTCGGGATTATGCTGATCATAAACTTTATTATTCTGGTAGCAGGAATGTTTATGGAATCGGGATCGATTCAGTACATCGCCGTTCCCGTTCTTTTACCCATCGTTACCGCCCTGGGCATGAATCCCGTTCACTTCGGCATTGTGCTGGTAGTTAACCTTGCAATCGGCATGACAACGCCGCCCTTTGGCATTACTCTTTTTACCGCAGTAAAGGTTTTTAAAACCAGCGTGCAGGAACTGGTAAAAGAGTCGGTTCCCTTCCTTATCGGACTGATTATCGCCCTGTTTCTGATAACCTATATTCCGCAGCTTGTTATGTGGATACTGTAAACAATTTTTTCGCTGCCTATGCAAGCGTTATGCTTCGCTTTCTTCACTTTCCAGCTTTCGGTGCAGCGTTTTCCGCCCAATACCCAGGACTTCGGCGGCCTTGCTTTTGTTGCCTTTGTGATAATTAATGGCGGCGCGAATAATACGTTTCTCCGCTTCCTCAAAGCTGATGTCCAGGGGGATACGCACCCAGCCATCCTCGCCGGCTGATTGCAGGGCAGGGGGCAGATCTTCCGTCATGATGACATTCTTGCGGCACATGACCACGGCGCTTTCGATACAGTTACGCAGTTCGCGGATGTTACCCGGCCAGTCGTAGGCGCACAGGCGGGAATACGCCTTTTCGTGAATCCCCTCGATGGTTTTGCTGTTTTCTGCGGCGAATTCCTTCAGGAAACTTGCCGCCATTATGGGAATGTCGTCCTTCCTGTCGCGCAGGGGAGGAACGGCGATGCTGACCACGTTAAGGCGGAAGTACAGATCCTCGCGGAAATTGCCTTTTTCAATTTCTTCTTTCAGGTCTTTGTTGGTGGCGGCAATAATGCGGACATCGGTTTCGATGGTTTCCTCGCCGCCGACCCGTTCAAATTCGCGTTCCTGCAATACCCGCAGTAGTTTTATCTGAATGTTTTGATCTATCTCGCCGACCTCGTCAAGAAAAAGGCTGCCGCCGTTGGCAAGCTCGAAGCGTCCCCGCCGCCTTGAGACCGCTCCGGTAAACGCCCCTTTTTCGTGGCCGAACAATTCACTTTCCAGAAGATTTTCGGAAAGGGCGGCGCAGTGCACCTTTACCAGGGGCTTGTCCCTGCGGGGCGACAACTCGTGTATGGCATCGGCGACCAGTTCCTTGCCAACGCCCGATTCCCCGGTGATTAAAATCGACGCCTTGGTGGGACCAACACGGCTGATCGTGTCAAAAACCTTCCGCATGGCGCTGGACTTGCCGATCATGTTCGCCGACAGGCGGCTGCGTTCAAGATCGGCTTCCATTTCGCGGTGCCGCAGCGCCAACTCCCTGTTTTCCAGGGCGC
>Ga0082212_10002893_pt1 | contig 24618 bp, 25 predicted proteins | sample TergutNt197P3_FD_71548 | JGI IMG/M metagenome (GOLD analysis project Ga0082212, IMG submission 71548) | Neocapritermes taracua P3 segment gut microbial communities from Petit-Saut dam, French Guiana - Nt197 P3 | ecosystem: Host-associated > Arthropoda: Insects > Digestive system > Gut ... | reverse complement strand
TAAAACTTTTAAATATTTTTGAAAACCAGCTTTGATCCTCAAAACCGCAGGCTCCGGAAATATCACCGATGGAAACATCCGTTTCCAATAACATTTTTCCCGCTTTTTCGACACGCAGCCGGTTAATGTAACTGGAAAAATTCTCACCCATCTCTTCTTTAAAAATCGTGCTGAAATACGGCATCGAAAGGCCGGCTATACGGGAAATTTCGCGGAGGCTTATTTTACGGGTAAAATTATCCCGGATAAACTGTTCCGCTTTCAGTATGGCTGAAGCGTGGGGAATACCCTGAAACAGAATTACCTGTCCGGTTATGTTTTCCACTATGCTGTGTAATGTACCGGTTAGATCCTCAACAGCTTCCGCGTTTTGAATTAGTTTTAGAAAATGGGTGTTGTTTTCTACGGCCGCACTGCTGCCGGGATTGACACCTGCGCGGATAAGCAGTACGGCCAATTCCAAAGCGCGGTACTGAATATAACAGAATTGATCCGAATAGGCAAACAACAGTACGGCAAGCAATTCGTTAAGGTTTTTTTCCGCCTCTTTTTTATCCCCTTTTTTGATCGAATGGATCAGCTGGCGTTCCTTGTCCGTCGGATATCCGGGAAGAACGGAACTTTTTGAGTATTTCGTTTTTAATTTTTCGGTCAGGTCTGAAAGCACGGCTACCTGTTCACTGCGGCGTCTCAGTTTTTCATGGTATTTCTCGCTGCCCCTTGAAAGGGATTCGGCGCAGAGGAGGAGCATTTCGGCAAGAGAAACGGTTTTTTCATCGTCGCATACGGGAAATGCCGAAACACGGCGCGTAAATTCTTCCGGCGTTATTATTCCGTTGCATTTTATCGCAAATGCGGATGCATCGGCTTTGTCGCTTAAATATCCCGAACCGCGCAGGGCGCCGCAGCATTTGTTCTCGAAAAAAACAGGGCAGGTCCAAAACAACAACCCCAATTCGCACCGGTAAATAAAAGGTTTTCCCTGGTTTCCCGACATGCGGATCGCGTTTAGATGCATTTCCCGGCAGTTTGCGGAACCGGTTGTGCAGTGCGGGCAGATGGTCTGTTCGATACTGCCCCTTATGCAGCAGGTTTCAAGAAGCCGTAAGCTGCAATCAAACATCTCGACATTGCTTCCCGTTGCTGTCATAAAAAATGAAAAGATTTTACGGCGTCCGGAATAGTCGGTATTATCGTGGTAGTTACAGAATTTACAGTTTTGGATAATTTTTTTCATTTGGAAACGGCTCCCCCAAACTCCCGGTATTTGCCGGGGCTGATACCGGTAAAACTTTTAAATATTTTTGAAAACCACGCCTGATCTTCAAATCCGCATGCCGCAGAAATTATTCCGAAAGAAGTGTCGGTTTCCTTTAGCATAGCGGAGGCTTTTTCCACCCTTAGCCGGTTAAGGTAACGGGAAAAATTCTCCCCCATTTCTTCCTTAAAAATGGTGCTAAAGTACGGAGAGGAAAGCCCGGACGCACCGGCAACCTCTTTCAGGCTGAGTTTTCTGGTATAATTATCCCAAATAAAACGTTCCGCTTTTCTCAGTGCCGAAGCATGACGGATCCCCTGGAAAGAGAAAATTTTTCCTGCCGCGGTCTCTGTTACAAAACAAAGGTTTTTAATTATTTCCTCTGTTGTTTTTGAATCATCGATCCGTTTCAGATAACGGTTGTTTGTTTCGACAAGTTCTCCGGTATTATCCGAATCTACCCCCGCCCTGGAAAGCAGCGTCACAAGTTCTATCGCCTTTAATTTTACGTAGTCAAAGTTTCCTCCGCTTGCGTTACTTATACCGTTCGATATATCCTCCACGATACGACAGGCTTCGGTATTGTCTCCCCGGCGCAGGCAGGCAAGAAGCCGCCGCTCCTGATCGGTATAATCCGCCGGACTGTTTTGTCCGTTTTGTATACCGTATCCGTCGACAAAATCGTCATCGCAGGATTCGCGTATGGATATTTTCTTTGCGCATAACTGCATTACCCGGGAAATGGACTCCATTTCGGCTCTGTTTTTTTCGGGGATACCGTCAAGGTGTTGGGCGATTTCGGCACGGGTAACTTCGCCTTTGCAGATGTTAAAGATCCTGTCCAGTGCCAATTGTGCGTCAACAGCGAGGATTCCGCCGGACATCAACGCGCCGGCGAAACGTTCCCCGGAAAAAAACGGACTGGTCCAGAAAAAGAAACCGACAGGGCAGGTATAAACGGTCAGACCGCCGAACTTTCCGGCTTTCCTCGCCGCATTGCGGTGCATATCGGAGCAGGGATATTCGTATGGTTCCATTTTTTGGTTGCACTGGCTGAAACGCTTGCAAAGTGAACAAAACACAAGGTTTTTAGGATTGGCGGAGTGTTCTACAGATATATAGTCCGCCCCCATAACCGCAGAGATGCTATTTGTGGCTTTTTCATAATGTCGTATAATTTTGCCGGCTTTATTCCACAGTGGTTCCAATTCCCTGCGCTGAATGATGCTTGTTTTTAACATATTTTCTCCAGATACGGGCGTGTTGCAAAATTTGTTGTCTTAAAACAGCCCTGTTCTATAACAATATACGAAGAGTACAGTCGCATAATACGCCCGGATGGTGAAAAAGTGAAAGATCAATTGTGGTTTTAAAAGGAAATTACAGAGAAAGAAACTTTTTCCATTTGTTTTATTAGCACCGCCATATCTTTCGGAAGGGGAGCGCTAAGTGCGAAACTTGGACAGGATACGGCTTGTGCGGGCAATACAATTTCCAGGGAGTGGAGTCCGAGTCGCTCCAGGAGGGGTTTTTCCTCCAAACGGTCTCCTTTGTAGTTTTTCTTGAAATCGGAGAGAAAGACAGGGGTGTCTTTACCGTACAGACCGTCACACGCAACCGGGTATCCGAGTGCGGCTGCATGAACCCGTATCTGATGGGTTCTGCCTGTTTTGGGTGCGGCTTCCAGAATACTGTAGTTGCCTGCATTTCCCAAAAGTATAAAACGGGTTAGAGATTTTTTTCCCCGGTATTTGTCGATTATGGTCTCGTGCCTTTTATTGCCGTCCGGAACAAGGGGGAGATCGCAGTCTGTTTCCCGCCAGGGGGGCCTTCCCCGTACAACGGCAATGTATTTTTTGCCTATTTCCCGCCCCTCAAAGGCGAGTGAAAGGCGGCGGTGGGTTTCTTCGTTTTTTGCAAAAACCACCACCCCCGAAGTTTCACGGTCGATACGGTGGACGGTAAAAAGCTTTTCTACGGACAGTGTTTCGGCAATCAGTTTGTCCAGTCGTTCGCGGGATGTATCCCGTCCGGTTTTATCCCAGCGGTCACCGCATACCGAGATGCCCGGGGCTTTGTTAATCGCAATGATGTCTTCGTCTTCGTGAATGATCGTAAACGGCTGTATGTTTTTCATTTGTGTACATTTATATTAATTTTTAAATTATTCTGGAACCGGGTTTTACCGCCGGGATACCTTTTTTGCAAAGCTCGCAGGAATCGGCTTCCCAGTTCTTGGCGTCTACCGTGCAGGCCGGGTAAAACGGCCAGGGAATTTCAACATTAGCTGTTCGCCTGTCCACAATACAGGCAAGGGCGGTAATTTTCGCCCCCAGGCTTTCCAGCGCGGCGGCGCATTCGCCGAAGGATTTGCCTGTGGTAACTACATCTTCGGTAATAAGAATTTTTTGCCCCGGATGCACCTCAAAACCGCGACGCAAAGACATTGCCCCGTCATCTCCGCGTTCGGTAAAAAAAGCGGGAAGCCCCAACTGTCTGCCCAGTTCGTAAGCGACAATAATGCCGCCCATGGCAGGTCCGGCAACGGCATCAACCTCCAGCCGGCCGGCCTGTATTTCCCGTTTGATTTTTTCCACCACAGCCGCAAGCGCCGCCGCAGCCCTGTCCGGGTACTGCAATAGTTTTGCACATTGGAAGTACTTGTCCGAATGCCGCCCTGAACTTAGCAGAAAATGCCCTTCAAGCATTGCACCCGCATCGCGGAGCAGGGCTGGCACATCTTCCATATTATCCTCTTATGTCAACCAGAGCGGCGGTGTTGAGGTTTTGATATACGGATCGCCGCATCCCGGCAGCGACAGAACTGTTTTTCAGAGTGTTGATTTCTTCGTTTATTTCTGCCATACGGGCGGAAAGAAGATCCCTGTTATAAGAGGATCGGGCAATCATCTGATATTTCAGTTCCTCCAAGGCTGTTTTTAATGCCGGAATGTCATCAGGAGAATCTTGCTCTGTTATGTGAACGTAGGCGTTATACATCTCTTCCAGAGGATCGATAACTTTCTGTATCGAAAAAATATTGGCAACTATTTGTTCTTCCAGTTCGACATGAACGGTTAGTTTTTCTATGTTAGCCGATTCGATAGAATCTTGTTGTTTGTCAAGGATGTTAAGATAGTTTCGGATCCGGTCATGCTGTTGAATGAGCAGTTCCCTGAGCCGTTTGAATACCGCTGCCCGTTGCGACGGTACATTTTCATCCGTTATTATCATTGAGTAACCTCACATCGCAATATTAAGGCCGACAACCTCGCGGTTAGAGGTTTCGGCGGCAGCTGTCGCCGCTATTTCCTGCCAGGCGTTTCGTAAACCGTCAAGTGAATTCCTCACCGACGCGATACGCCGGGATTCCTGCCTGATACCGGCTTCCAGAAGCTCGCGGTTAAACCACGTATACAGCGAAAAAAGGTTTTTTGCGATATCGCCGCCTTCCTCAAAATCCAGAGAGACCATCAGTTCGGTGATGATTTCCTGGGTTTTAACCAGGGCTTTGGTTGTTTTTTCGATTCTGGCCGGGTCTTTTTTTCCGGTATCGTTCAGATTCATGAATTCCAGAGCCCGATCAAGCTGCCTTACCGCTTCATCGTACAGCATGATGATAAGCTGCCCCTGACCAGCCGTTTTAACCCTGGTCTCTTTGTAAGTTGACAATGCATTTTTATATGCCAAAGTACCCTCCCACTCGATAATTGCACGGACAGAATCCGGCTATTCCCTTCATTTTCGGCCGGAAAAAAAAATACTTTAGGATAATTTTATAATGAAATGCATTAAATTATAAATATTTAATAGGGAAGTGCCTATTTACCAATATATAATACAGATGAATAATGTGAAACAGTCTGATCTGATGTGAGCAGAAGCAAACCTTCGGCCTTTGCCTGGGCCACCAGGATACGATCAAAAGGGTCTTTGTGAATCGGGGGCAGATCGGCAACCAACAAGGCATGACGATTTGTAATGACAAGTTCTGTGTATCCGTTGTCCAGAAGACCCTGATACAGCGCATGAGGGTCTATCTGAAAACCGGGGCGGTTTAAGTCTCTTTTTATAATTATTTCCCAAATGCTGGCGGGACTAAAAAACAGTTCGTACTCATCATCGGTGAAATAGGGTACAGCTTTCTGAGGCAATAAATCCGCTGCCGCCCATAAAAGAAGACAGGTATCGATAAGTAGCTTCATTTTATGCCTCAAAGGTATTTGCTATTTCATCTCGCCCCATTTCGTCAAAGTCCGCAGGAATAGTTATTTGCCCTTTAAGAAAACCGATCCGTTTTTGGATGTTACTTTGCGACAAATAAGGTATGACTTTTACCAAGGGTTTGCCGGCCTTTGCAATAATAAACGAATCCCCTCTGGCGGCTTTTTCCACCAATGCGGAAAGATGTGTTTTTGCGGCATGAATATTGTACTGTTGCATAAATATAAACTAAGTCCATAAACTAAGTTTTGTCAAGTCTAATTTTAACAGCCTAATCTTGATACCTTTTCCGTTACACGGCTTTAGCGCCGGCCTCTATCGCCTGAACATTCATCGGGACAAAACCGTGTTTGTCCGGCGGGAAAAATTTTAGCAGAATTTTTTCAATTTTATCCAGGGGAAACGCTCCGGTAAGTTTCGCCATCGCTCCCAGGGCCACCATATTGGCAAAAAGGGCGTTTCCAATTCGTTCAGCAATGCCGGTCGCCTCGATTTTGACGACTTTCAGATCATTTCGCTGCACATTGTCCCTGGTCAGGCTGGAATTTATCAGTAAAAGCCCGTTTTCTTTAAGAATTCCCCCGCAGAGGGGCAGGGAATCGTTGTTCATAACCAATGCCGAATCGGGTTTGACCACCAGGGGGCTGGCTATTTCCTCGTCAGATACGATAACGCTTGCCCTGGCGATGCCGCCGCGTTTTTCCGCGCCGTAAAAGGGGAAGAAAGTGACGTTTTTGCCCTCCTGCATGGCGCAATATACCCAAATTTGCCCCATGGAAATTATGCCCTGCCCGCCGAAGCCGGCAAAAAAAGATTTTTCGGTCATTGGGTACCCCCTTCCAGCGTATCTTTAATTTCACCCAGAGGGAAGACGGGGATCATGTTCTTTTCAAGCCATTCAACCGCCGGAATCGGCTCCATTCCCCAGTTGGTGGGGCAGGGGGAAAGTACCTCTACCATGGTAAAACCTTTGCCGGCGAGTTGCGCTTCAAAGGCCTTTTTAATGTACTTTCTGGTTTTACGGATATTTCCCGGACTGTTCACCGCCCCCCGGGCGATGTAACGGGTGCCGTCCAGTACGGCAAGCAGTTCCGATACACGAACGGGGTAACCCATTCCCGCTTCATCGGGGTCACGACCGTTGGGGGCTGTTGTCGCCTTCTGCCCGACAAGCGTTGTCGGGGCCATCTGACCGCCGGTCATGCCGTAGATGGCGTTGTTGACAAAAATCGTGGTAAATTTTTCACCCCTGTTCGCCGCGTGAATCATCTCTGCAGTGCCGATGGCCGCCATATCACCGTCACCCTGGTAACAGATAACCAGATGATCGGGCAGCACCCGTTTAACGCCGGTGGCGGCTGCGGGGGTCCTGCCGTGGGGGGGCTGCACCGAATCGAAATCAAAGTACAGGTCGGCCCAAATGGCACAACCCACCGGGTTGGTGATAACCGACTTTTCCCTCAGCCCCAACTCGTCAATAACGCTTGTGATGATCCGGTGGACTACCCCGTGACCGCAGCCGGCGCAGTATTTGGTTGGGGTTTTATACAAACTGTCAGGGTAACCGTAAATTTGCTTCATATTACTTTCCTAAGATCTTTTTAGCTTCGGTGAAAACTTCTTCTTCCGTAGGGATAATTCCGCCGGAATGTCCCAAGAGGTGAACCTCTGCAACACCGGCCGCCGTATTGCCTGACGAAACAGCTTCGAAAACCGAAAGTTTAACGTCCTCCACCAACTGGCCCAGACTCATTTCCACGGTGAGGATAGGTTTTCCCTTTGCGGCTATTTTTGCCAGTTCCCGATGGGGGAAGGGCCACAGGGTGATCGGTCTGAAAATACCGAGTTTGATACCTTCTTTTTCGGCAAGTTTCTTAGCTCCCAGGCAGACACGGGCGGAAGTACCGTAGGCGGCCAGTATCAAATCCGCGTCGGTGCAATCCAGCTCTTCATAACGGATTTCAACAGCTTTTATCGTTTCGTAACGGGTAAAGCGTTCCTTGGTGATGGATTCCAGCACTTCCGGCACGAGAAAAATCGAAGTAATGTGCCGTGCTTCAGGACGCGAGGACACACACGATCTGCCGTTCATCTTTCCGGCAGTCCAGTCACGGGGCGGCAGATCTGAAAGTGATTTTTCCGGCGGCAGTACGACACCTTCGACCATTTGCCCAATCATGCCGTCGGCCTGGACGATCACCGGCATCCGGTACTTATCCGCCAGATCAAAGGCCAGATAGGTAAGATCGGCGCATTCCTGTACGCTTTTGGGTGCGAGTACAATACTGCGGTAGTCTCCGTGACCGCCGCCCCTTGTCGATTGAAAATAATCACTTTGGGCGGGGGCGATATTACCCAGTCCCGGGCCGCCCCGTACCACATTCACAATCACCATCGGAACATCCGCACCCGCGCCGTAGGAAATGCCCTCCTGTTTCAGACTTACACCGGGGCTTGAAGAACTGGTCATCGCCCGAGCCCCCGCGCAGGAAGCGCCGTAAACCATGATTATCGCCGCAATTTCGCTTTCAGCCTGGATAAACACCCTGCCTTTTTCCAGCATATGTTTTGCCATATAGGCAATTAATTCATTTTGGGGGGTAATGGGATAGCCGAAATATGCGCCGCAGCCCGCCCGTATTGCGGCTTCGGCAATGGCGTCGTTTCCCTTCATCAAAACTTTTTCGTTCATATTAACCTCTAACCTGCGTCCAATTGAAAAACCGTAATGCAAACATCGGGGCAAACCTCATAACAGTTCCCGCAGGCGATACACAGTTGTTCCTTATCGGGGTCTACCGGTTTTGACGGGTACGAACCGGATCGATTCGGCTCCGTATCTTCTTCCAGTGCATTTACAGGGCATGCGCGAATGCATAACAGACAACCTTTGCATAATTCCCTGTCAATTGTTATTTTCCCTTTTTTTGCCATTAAGAGTCCTCTTTATGATCCTGCTGCATATACATTACACCAACAGCAATAACTTTTTACTAACTGCTGTTTTTTCTTGTCCGTGAAAATAGACATTAGTATTATTGTAATGTAATGTACATTTTCTGTGCAGGTTTGTCAATTATGATCAGTATATCGATTGCCGGCGGGGAGGAGCGTGACCGTAAGGTCATAGCCGATCTGCTGGCCGGACATGACGATTTCCGCATCGCAAGTATCGGAAAAGACGGTTATGACGCACTCAGGTCGGCACAAATGTACCGGCCTGACATAATCATAACGGACTCCGTCATGAGCGATATTGACAGCGCCGATCTTGCTCCGATAATTAAACGGCACTCCCCTACAACTAAACTCATCACGTTATACTCCCGGGCTGAAGACGGTGCGCTAGGTAAGGCCCTTAGGGCGGGTATATCGGGTTATCTGCTAAAACAGGAGGATTTTGACAACCTGACCTCATCGGTGCGGAGCGTTTTCTACGGAGGTCTGTATGTCAGTGACAGGGTCAAATGCAGTGTACCAATATTTCTCAAAGAATCGTTACGGATGAGTCATAAAAACAGCCATTGTTTTTCTCCGACGGAATTGCAGATTTTTTACGGTATCGTCCTTGGAAATAAAGATGAAGAAATAGCCAAACAATTAAATATCAGTATCGGTACGCTGCGTAACAGTGTCTATCGTGCCAAACAAAAGACGGGATTGGAGAACCGTACCCAGATAATCGTATACGCTTTGCTTAACGAAATGTTAAATTCAAATAAAATTTGGGAACAGTTTAAGAACAAGGGGCCGGAAAGATAGACACACAGCCGTTTTTATCATAAAATCAACCTGTATATGAAAACTGTATGCGGAATCGATTTGGGAACCCAGAGTTGTAAATTGTTGGTGTACGATTTTGAAAACAAAAGTGTTGTGGCCCAATCGTCCGCACCTTTGGAAATGATTGCGGAAAATGACGGTACCAGGGAACAAAAAGCCGAATGGTACGACGAGGTACTGAAATCCTGTTTTGATAAAATTGATATTGATGTAAAAAAATCTATTTCCGCTGTCGGCGTGTCGGGTCAGCAGCACGGTTTTGTGCCGCTGGACGAAAAGGGCAGGGCGGTATACAACGTAAAGCTCTGGTGCGACACTTCCACAGTGCCGGAATGTGAGGAGTTAACAAAACTCGCCGGCGGAGAAAAGAAAATTATTGCCAAAACCGGACTTCCCATGCGTCCCGGTTATACCGCACCAAAAATTTTATGGTTAAAAAAACATAAGCCCAAATTGTTCGCAAAAGTGCGGCACATCCTCCTTCCGCATAACTACATTAACTACCTTTTGACGGGTGTGTGCTGCGCCGAATACGGCGACGCTTCGGGTACTGCTCTTTTTGACGTATACGGCCGGAAGTGGTCGTCAAAAATATGCAGACTGATATCGGACAATCTTGAATCCCTGTTGCCGCCGTTTATAGAGCCGGCCGCTTCGGCGGGCACGGTTTCCCGGGCAGCAGCCGATCTTTACGGCATCCCCAAGGGGATACCGGTTTCTTCCGGCGGCGGCGATAACATGATGAGTGCCATCGGAACCGGTACGGTGAGGGACGGTTTTCTCACCATGAGTCTGGGAACTTCCGGCACCCTTTTCGGTTTTTCCAAAAAACCGGTTATCGATCCCACCGGGGACCTTGCCGCCTTCTGTTCTTCAACCGGCGGCTGGCTGCCCCTTCTCTGTACGATGAACTGTACCGTGGCAAGCGAGGAATTCCGTGCCCTGTTCGGCCTTGACGTAAAGGCTTTTGACGAAGAGGCTTCCAAAGCCCCCATCGGTGCCGACGGCATTACGGTGCTGCCCTTTTTCAACGGCGAACGAACACCCAACCTCCCCAACGGCAGGGCAAGTATCAACGGCATCACTGCAACGAATTTTAAAAAAGAGAACCTCGCCCGCGCCGCCCTTGAATCGGCGATCTTCGGAATGAGATCCGGTCTGGAACGGTTTTACGAACTTGGTTTTAAGGCGAAAGAGATTAGGCTTACAGGCGGCGGCGCAAAAAGCCCCCTCTGGCAGAAAATTGCAGCTAACGTGATGAACCTGCCGGTGCGCCTTCCCTCCGGGACCGAGGCTGCCGCAACGGGCGGTGCAATTCAGGCCCTGTGGTGTCTGCAGAACCAAAAGATTGCGGAAAGCCGGTCCGCAGAAAACGGCGGGGGCAAAAAAGTTTCGATTAAGGATCTGGCCGATGAACACGTCGCACTGGAAGGCGGCGCAACGGTACAGCCGGACAAAAAAGCCGTTGCCGCCTACAACAAGGCATACGCCGTTTATTCCCGGTATCTTGGTGCTTTAAGCACATTGTATAAATAGAAATAAAGGAGATTAATAATGGAAGATTATTATGTAGGGAAAAAAGAGTATTTTCCGAAAGTCGGAAAAATCAAATACGAAGGGCCGGAGAGTGCCAACCCGTTGGCTTTCAAGTACTACAATGCTGAAGAGAAGGTGGGCAAAAAAAAGATGAAGGACCACCTTCGTTTTGCGGTCGCCTACTGGCACAGTTTCTGCGGTGACGGCACGGATCCTTTCGGTGCGGGTACCCATATCCACCCCTGGACCGCCGAAGCAAAAAACCCCATGGATGCGGCGGTTCGCAAACTGGATGCGGCGTTTGAATTTTTCACCAAGCTGGGTGTCGGTTTTTACTGTTTCCACGACAGGGATATGGCACCGGAAGGCGCCACACCGGCCGACAGCGAAAAAAACCTTTTTAAACTGGTATCGAAGGCCAGAAGACTCCAGAGGGCCACCAAGGTAAAACTCTTATGGGGAACGGCAAACCTGTTCAGCAACCCCAGGTACATGAACGGTGCGGCCACCAACCCCGAATTCGGCGTGGTGGCCCTTGCCGCCGCCCAGGTAAAAACCGCCATCGATGCCACGATAGAGTTGGGCGGTCTGGGTTATACTTTCTGGGGCGGCCGTGAAGGTTACATGAGCCTTCTCAACACCGATTTGAAAAAAGAGAAGGATCACCTCGCCCGCTTTTTGGCGATGGCACGGGACTACGGACGCAAAAACGGCTTTAAGGGGACGTTCTACATTGAACCGAAACCGATGGAACCGTCCAAGCATCAGTACGATTTTGACACCGAAACGGTTATCGGCTTTTTGCGGCACTACGGCCTGGACAAGGATTTCCGCCTGAACATCGAATCCAACCACGCCGAACTTGCCGGCCACGACTTTGTCCACGAGCTGGAAACCGCCGTCGCCGCCGGTCTCTTCGGTTCGGTTGACGCAAACAGAGGCGATCCCATGAACGGCTGGGACACCGACCAATTCCCGAACAGCTATTACGAAACCGCAATGGCGATGTGTACGATCCTCAAAGCGGGCGGCTTTACCACCGGCGGCCTTAACTTTGACGCGAAGATCCGCCGTAACTCTGTCGATCCGGCCGACCTTTTTATCGCCCACATCGGCGGTATGGACACCTTTGCCGCCGGCCTTAAAATCGCCGACAGGATCATCAGCGAAAAGAAATTATCAACCTTTGTAAAGAAGCGTTATTCGTCATTTGGTTCTCTTGAAGGCAGGAAATTCGAAGATGGAAAACTCACCTTCCAGCAGCTTGCCGACATCGGCACAAAAGCCGGCTACAAAAAAACCGGCCTGACCAGCGGCAAACAGGAGTACCTGGAAAATTTAGTGAATCAATATTTGTTGCCCAGTGCTTGATAACGGATAATATTTTTCACAAAATTCTCACAGAGAGAATTTTCGGAAATATTGCTCACAGAGGCACGGAGATCACAGAGGGCGCAAAGGGAAGAAGTAAAATTCCGGTTATTTATCCGCAGATTACACGGATTGTAAGAGGATGTTCGCAGATAACAATTAAGATTATCCGTGTAATCTGTTTTCAATCAGCGTCATCAGCGGTTCAAAAAGGTGCCTGGCACATCTGTCAAAACGCCGCCTGGATTGCCTGGAATGAGAGCGGTGAAGTAATAAAAATTGAAGGGTTACGGTGATGTATGATACGTCCCAAAGCTATAGATGTAGAACCTCGTCCTGATTACTGCCTCTTGGTTACGTTCAGCAACAATGAGAAACGGTTGTTTGATGTAAAGCCTTATCTCGATTTTAAGCCGTTTATCGAGTTAAAAAATACAACATTGTTCAATACCGTTAAACCTGCCGGATTAAGCATAGAATGGCTGCACGGACAGGATATTTGCCCCGACGAACTTTATTATAACAGCCTGCCTGCCGGTGATATTTAAAAAAATGCAGCCTAACAGTGTCCTAATGCTTAAAGTGCCGGGTGCCGGTAAAGACCATCGCAATACCGTATTTGTCGCAGGCTTCTATTGACAGTTTGTCGTTAACAGATCCGCCCGGCTGAACAATTGCCTTGATTCCCGCCGCCGCCGCCGCATCCACCACGTCGGAGAAGGGGAAGAATGCGTCGGAGGCAAGTACCCGGGCCGGCTCTGAAGGCCCGTCTTTCCAGGGGTTGTTCCCCGAATCCGCCGCGGCCTTCATGGCTGCCGCGCTCCTCTCCAAAGACTGCTTCGTGGGCCATATCCGGTTTACCTGGCCGCCGCCGATGCCCGTCGCCGATTCGTTCTTTACGATCATTATGGCGTTTGACTTGACGAATGTTACCGCCCTCATGCCGAAGACCATGTCCCGCAGGTATTCTTCGGCAGGTGCCGTTTTTGTCACGACTTCCCATTTATCCAGAAACAAACGGTCGCTTTGCTGAACCAAAAGGCCGCCGTCAACGGCGATGTACTCGTGGGTTTCTACAGGGGCCTTTGAAAGTTTAATGATGCGGAGGTTCTTCTTCTGCTTGAGGATCTCCAGCGCGTCGGGGTCAAAATCCGGGGCGGCGACAATTTCCAAAAACAGCTCGCCGAGTTTTGCCGCTGTCGCCTTATCGACCGGTGCGGTAGAGGTGACGATGCCGCCGAAAATGGAAACCGGATCGCAGGCGTATGTTTTTTCGTAGGCTTCAAGCAGGGTGTTTCCCAGGGCGATGCCGCAGGGGGTGTTGTGTTTTACCGCCACGCAGCAAACTTTTTTGTCGCTGGTTGTGCTTGCCGCCGGGACGAGGCGGCGGACATCGTCTTCACCGATAGGGCCGGTTCCGTCTGCGGGCAGGCCGAAAGCGCAGGCCGCCTTCCACGCCAGATCCAGATCCCTGATGTTGTTGTAACCCATCTCCTTGCCGTGAAGCTGTTCCATGCCGCCCAATACGCCGGGTTTGTCTGTGTGCAGGTAAAGTGCGGCGGACTGGTGGCCGTTTTCGCCGTAGCGGAGGTTCTGCCCTTTTTCCAGGGAGAGCGGCCAGTAGCGGGGGTATTCATCGTTCAGCAGGTAACGGGAAACAGCAGCATCGTAGGCCGAAGTGAGGTTGAAAACCTTGCCCGCCAGGCGTTTCTTGAATTCAAGGGGGACGTTTCCCGTGCGCAGGCCGTTTACGGCTTCGGTATAATCAGCCGGGTCGGTAAGGACAATTACATCACGGTAATTTTTTGCAGCAGAACGGAGCATGGTCGGCCCGCCGATATCGATAAATTCCACGGTTTGTTCAAGGGTGAGACCCGCCTGCGCCTTTTCAAAAAACGGGTAGAGGTTGACGCAGACCAGATCGATGGGTGAAAGATTCAAAGATTGAAGGGTTTCCATGTGGCTTTTTTCGTCACGGCGGGCGAGCAGGCCGGCGTGAACCGCCGGGTGTAATGTCTTTACCCTGCCGTCAAGGCATTCCGGAAAGCCCGTCACCGAACTCACATCTGTAACGGGAATTTTATTTTCCTGTAGATGCTTCGACGTGCCGCCGGTTGAAAGGATCTCCCAATCCGAGCTGCTTAAATAAGAAGCCAGTTCCAAAATACCGTCTTTGTAAAATACGCTGATCAACGCCCGCTTTTTCATTTTGTTTCTCCTTCATTATTATTGTTTAATTATTACTGTTTGCTCAACCGTTCCGCCGTCATTTTTGCCGCTTCGACAATGGCGATGTGTTCTTCGGTGTGGATCCTGTTTGCAAGTGTTTCCGGCGTGTCACCGGGCAGCACGGGAACGGTACGTTGCAGCAGAATGGGGCCGGTATCGGTGCCGGCATCCACCAGATGCACCGTACAGCCTGATTCTTTTTCCCCCGCATCCAAAACGGCCCGGTGCACCCTTTCGCCGTACATTCCGTCCCCACCGAACTTGGGCAAAAGGGCCGGGTGCAGGTTGATAATTTTACCCGAATATTCCTGTATTATTTTTCCCGCTAAAATCGAAAGGAAGCCCGCCAGTATAATAAAATCGATGTGATGCTTTTCCGCGAGGCCCAAAATACGGCCGGAAAGTTCATTCCGTCGTTCGGCTTTGGGAATGGTTCTGTCGGGTTCGATAACAACCACCGGAACGCCTGAGTTTTTTGCCCGTTCAAGAGCGTAAACTCCGGGGCGGTCGGAAACAACCAGGGCGATTTTTCCGGTGCCAAGCCCGCCATTTTTTTCAGCGTCCAGCAGGGCCTGGAGGTTGGTGCCGCCGCCGGATACAAGAACCATAATGTTAATTTTATTCAAAACGCAGTTCTCCTTTTGCGGTGTCGGTTGTGCTGGTGGCTATGCTGGTGGCTATGCCATTGGCCTTTTCGACATAGCCTATTTCCCATGCGGGAAAACCCATGCCGTCCAAATGCTCTATCGCCCGCCCGGCATCGGCCGGTGCGAGGGCGAGTACAAAACCGATACCCATGTTAAAAGTATTAAACATCTGTTTTTTTAATGTCGCATCCGTTTTAAGCAGTACCGCACCGGCTTTTTGCGCCTTCGCTCCGGAACAGTTGGGATCTGTGCGGGAACAGCAATCGTCCGTGCAAGCACATCCGTAGGCAATTCTGGCGAATATGGGCGGGATGGCCCAGGAATCTTCACGGATAACAGCAGACATAGAATTGGAGTTGTTCGTCGTAGACGAACAACAAAACATTCTCGGGATGTTTTCGTAAAAGCCGCCGCCGGTGATGTGGGCCATGCCGCGGATTTCTATTTTTTCCATTAATGTTAAAACGGGTTTTACGTAGAGGCGTGTCGGTTCCAGAAGCGCCATGCCGACCGGCATTCCGCCGAAGTCTTCGTGTTGGTCGGGTAGGACGCGGCGGATCAGGCTGAAGCCGTTTGAGTGGGGGCCGGACGAGGCGATACCCACAAGCACGTCGCCTTTGCCGATTTTTGAACCGTCTACAATTTTTTGGCGGTCTACGATGCCGACGCAAAAACCGGCGATGTCGTATTTTCCCTCGTCGTAAAAGCCGGGCATTTCGGCGGTTTCCCCGCCCAACAGCACGCAGCCCGTTTCCCGGCAGCCGGTTGCAACACCTTTAACAATTTCTGCCGCGACATCGGCCGCCAGTTTTCCGCAGGCAAGGTAATCGAGAAAAAACAGCGGCCTCGCCCCGTGGCAAAGTACGTCGTTAACGCACATGGCAACACAGTCTATTCCCACGGTGTCGTATTTTTTCATTTTGAAGGCGATGTCGAGTTTTGTTCCCACACCGTCCGTTCCGGACACGAGTACCGGCTCTTCCATTGTTGTGAAAAATTCTTTCAGGGAGTACATCCCGGCGAAACTGCCTATTCCGTTCAGTACCGCGCTTCCGCCGGCTGCGCCAATCATGGTTTTTACGGAGAGTTCCCTGTACTGTGTAACGGCCCGGTAGCCTTCTTCAATGTCGACGCCGGCCTGTTTGTAATCCATGGAGAAATTATACCGAAAAACGGGGTGTGCTGACAGGGGGTGGGGAAACTGCAATCGTCCCGCCGCCGACAACCGTATCCCCGTCGTAAAACACCGCCGCCTGGCCGGGGGTAATTGCCCGCTGGGGTTCTTCAAAATCGACCCGGATTGTGTCCGGGCCTGTTTGTTCCACCTGTGCCGGCCGTTCTTTTTGAAGATAACGGATCCTCACCGTTAGGCGATGAGGTTGATAGAGGTTTTCACATGCGATAAGGTTTATCCTGCTGGCGGTGAAACTTGAGGAATACAGGGACTTGTCTTCGCCTACAACCAATTGATTTGCTTCGGTGTTTTTTGCAGTTGCATAGACCGGGAAATTACAGGCCACTCCCAGGCCCCGGCGCTGTCCCAAAGTATATCGGATCAAACCTCGGTGACGGCCTAAAACCTTTCCTGTTGTATTGATGATGTCCCCTTCGGGGTAGTGCTTTCCCGTGTAACTTTCGATAAAATCGGCGTAATCCCCGTTGTCAACAAAACAGATATCCTGGCTCTCCTCTTTTTCCGCATTGGAAAGTCCTTTTGATGCGGCAATTTCCCTTACCTCCGCCTTGGTTAAATTTCCCAAAGGAAAGACCGTGCGTGAAAGTGCCTCCTGATCCATCATGTACAGAACATAACTTTGATCCTTGTGCGGGTCGATACCTTTTTTCAAAAGCCAACGATCCCCAGATTTTTCTATTTGGGCATAGTGGCCGGTAACGAGTTTTTCCGCTTCCAGTTCCAATGCACGGCGGAGAAGCAGGGAAAATTTCAGATAACGGTTGCATTCAATGCAGGGGTTGGGTGTTTCGCCGTTTTCGTAACTTTCGATAAAAGGTTTGATGACATTGTTGGTAAATTCACCGGTGCAGTTAAGCACATAGTGGGGGATATTGAGTTTTGCGGCGACTAGGCGGGCTTCGTTGATATCCTGCAAAGAGCAGCATTTGCTGCCGCCGTTGGCAATAAGTTTCATGGTGGCACCGATACATTCATAACCGGCTTCCCCCATAAGGATCGCCGCCACAGCGCTGTCCACTCCGCCGGACATGGCAACTAACGCACGCCCGGCAATGCCGTTATTCAATACAGTCGCCCCTGGAAACGGCGATTTCATATCCGATGTTTTGTATCAGTTTGCGCATATTGGCCGTATTTTCGGCTGCTTCATCGCCTGTGCAGATTTTATTGTCATAGAGCAGATATTTTTTTCTCACGTCAACAGGTGAAAGATTCGGCATAACGACATTGGCCCCGGCAAGGATACCCAATTCGCGTCCACGGGGATCAAGCGTTCCCAGTGCCGTTGTCGAGGGGAGAAGCAGGTTCGGCTGCATTAGGCGCAGTATCGCCAGAATATTCAGCGTTAAGCGTAAATCACCGGCCTTTTCGCTCTTAAACGGCGTATCGGAATGGGGGATAAACGGCCCGACACCGACCATGTGCGGTTTTAATTCCTTTATAAACATTAAATCTTCAACAATATGTTCCGGTGTTTGATGCGGCGATCCGACCATAAAGCCGCATCCCGTCTGATAGCCTAATTTTTTCAAACCGTATAAACATTTTTTCCGGTTGGCAAGTGTCATTGTGTCGGGGTGCAGGGTTTTATAATGCTCATCGTTTGCCGTTTCATGGCGCAGCAAATACCTGTCCGCACCCGCTTTGCGCAGTTGCCCGTAACTTTCAAAGCTCCGTTCCCCGATTGAAAGGGTTAGGGCGCAATCGGGATACGTTGTTTTAATTTCGTTGACAATTTCAACGAGGATTCCATCCGTGTAATGGGGATCTTCGCCTCCCTGCAGCACAAAAGTACGAAACCCCAAAGGGTAACCGGCTTTGCAGCAATCCAGTATTTGGCCTTTTGAAAGCCGGTATCTATCAGCTTTGTTGTTTCCGGCCCGTAATCCGCAGTAAAAACAGTTGTTCTTGCAATAATTGGTAAACTCTATGAGGCCGCGCATAAAGATGTTTTTGCCGTATATTTTTTGTGCGGTGAACCTTGCCCGTTCAAAAAGATAATCGTCATCGCATAACAGTACTTCCTTAAATTCTTCCCCCGAAAGGGTTTGAAGTGTTTCCAGTTTGTCGATTGACGCTCTCATATTTTTTCTAACTTTTTTGCACAACCCCGCTGTCTTTAGCCGCTTTTGCATCGTCCGCAACTGCGGCGACGGCTGCTGCGACAACGTCTGCAACCGATCTGTCTAACGGACTTGGCATTATATTGTCATGGGATATTTCGTTATCGGTAATATGATCGGCAATAGCCTTTGCGGCGGCCAGTTTCATTTTTTCGTTAATGTCACAGGCATTGGCATCCAACGCCCCTCTGAAAATGCCGGGAAAGGCAAGGGCGTTGTTTATCTGATTCGGGAAATCGCTGCGCCCCGTTCCGACAATAACCGCGCCGCCGGCCTTTGCCAAATCGGGCATAATTTCCGGGGTAGGGTTGGACATGGGGAATACAATCGGATCCCTGTTCATGCTTTCAACCATAGCCCGGGTAACGCACCCCGGCGTGGATACGCCGATAAAAATATCCGTTCCCGCCATAACATCGGCAAGGGTTCCCTTACGGCATTCGGGGTTGGTAATTTCGGCTATGCTATGTTTTTCCGTGTTTAAGTTGTTTCGGCCTTTATAAATCGCACCCTGCCGGTCGCATAAAATAATATTTATTATACCGAAATTCGTTAAAAGACGGGCTATCGCTATACCCGCAGCCCCCGCACCGTTTATGACAACCGAAATATTATCCGGCTTTTTTCCTGTTAAACGTAACGAATTCAGCACCGCTGCCAGTGCAACAACCGCCGTACCGTGCTGGTCGTCATGAAAGACCGGAATGTCGCAACAATCTTTTAAACGCCGTTCTATTTCAAAACACCGTGGCGAGGATATATCCTCCAGGTTGATGCCGCCGAAACTGCCGGCCAGCAGACGCACCGTGTTAACAATTTCATCGATATTTTGGGAACGGATACAGAGCGGAACGGCATCCACAGCGCCCAATTCCTTAAAAAGAACGGCTTTTCCCTCCATAACCGGCATTGCCGCTTCCGGCCCTATATCCCCCAGGCCCAGCACTGCCGTGCCGTCAGTAATAATGGCGACGGTATTTGAACGGCGGGTCAGTGTAAAACTTTTACTTATATCTTTTTGAATCGCAAGACACGGCTCGGCAACGCCCGGAGTGTATGCCAGGGACAGATCCTCCCGGGTGTTAACGGGAACCCGGCTGACCATCTCTATTTTTCCGCGCCATTCGTAGTGTTTTTTTAAAGATTCCGATGCGTAATCCATGGATCAAAGCCTCTCATAAATGTTGCCGCCTTTACAATCAATTGCAACAACAAGCGGCATATCCCGGACGGTGAGTCTGTATATCGCCTCCGTGCCCAGATCCTCAAAGGCGATCAATTCGGAATGTTCGACACAAAGCGACAGCAATGCGCCCGCTCCACCGACAGCCGCCAAATACAGCCCGGTGTATTGTTTTATCGCTTCGATAACCGTTTTGCTTCTTTCCCCCTTGCCGATCATAACACATAAACCTTCCCGAATCAGCCTTGGGGCGTAGGCATCCATGCGGAGGCTTGTTGTAGGCCCGCAGGAACCGATAATCCGTCCCGGCGGGGCGGGGCAGGGGCCGGTGTAGTATATGGCCTGCCCGTTTACATCAAAGGGAAGCGGAGCATTGTGTGCAAGCAGTTCCGTCATGCGCTTATGGGCGGCATCCCTGCCCGTGTAAATTACACCTGACAGCAATACCTGTTTGCCGGCGTGCAGGTTTATTATCGTTTCCGTTGAAAAAGGGGTTGTAATTTTCACAGGAGGCATTTTACAGAACCTCCGTTTTATGCCGTGTCGCATGACACCCGATATTGACGGCGACCGGTAATCCAGCGATGTGAGTCGGATAGGCAAGAATATGCACGCCCAGCGCTGTTGTTCTGCCACTGAAACCGGCGGGGCCTATCTGTAGAGAGTTAACACGGGCAAGCAGCCGGGCCTCAACATCCGCCCAAAAAGCATCGGGGTGAACGCCGCCCACATCGCGGAGTAAGGCCTGTTTCGAAAGCAAGGCCGCTTTTTCCATTGTTCCGCCGATGCCGACACCTACAATTACAGGCGGGCAGGGATTTGCCCCTGCCAGCCTGACGGTTTCCACGACAAAATTTTCCACACCTGAAAGCCCGTCGGACGGGTTGAGCATACGGATGGCGCCCATGTTTTCACTGCCGAACCCCTTGGGTGCAACGGTTATACGCAATGTGTCACCCGGCATAAAGTCGTAGTGAATAACGGCGGGTGTATTGTCACCGGTGTTTACCCGGTTAACGGGATCGCGTACAATGCTGTTCCTGCAATAACCGTCCAAGTACCCCCGCCTGACACCTTCGTTTATCGCCGCTTCAATGTCGCCGTTGATGTGGACATCGGAACCGATTGTGACAAACACCACCGCCATGCCGGTGTCCTGACAAAGGGGCAGCTTTTCACGCATGGCGACATCGGCGTTTTCCAAAAGGGTATCCAGTACCGACTTTGCAAGTGGCGTTGTTTCCCGTTCACGCGCTTCGGCCAACGCCGTGCGGATATCCGCGCCGATGCAGACATTGGACTCTGCGCACAACTGCGCAACGGTTTGCGTTATCTGTTCCGTATCGATTATGCGTAATTTACCCGACATGGTTACTTTTTCTTGTTGTTTAAAAAAATTTTCGCTTTTTCAATTGCCTTCAGGACGGCGCTTGTTGCAGGGCCTCCGGTTAAATTCCTCGTGTTAACGCACGCTTCAACAGAAATCGCCTCGTATAATGTATCGTCGAAAATATCCGATATGTTTTTTAATTCTTCAAGCGACAGTTCTTCAAGCCGCACATTTTTATTAACGGCGTAAAGAACAAGCCTGCCGGTTATCTCGTGTGCTTCCCTGAACGGAATACCTTTTTTTACCAGCCAGTCCGCCACATCGGTTGCGTTTGTAAAACCGCCGAGTGCGCTTCTGTACATGGTATCTGTGTTAAAAGTTATGCTTTTTAGCATGCCGCAAAAAACCGTTAAACAAGATTTAACCGTATCCGTAGCGTCAAAAACGGCTTCCTTGTCTTCTTGCATATCCTTGTTATACGCAAGCGGTAGGCCCTTCATCACGGTAAGAAGCCCCATCAGGCTGCCGTATACACGGCCTGTTTTGCCCCGGATTAGCTCGGCCATGTCGGGGTTTTTTTTCTGCGGCATGATCGAAGAGCCGGTAGAGTAGGCGTCGGAAATAGTGACAAAACCGAATCCGTCGGTTGACCACAGGATCACCTCTTCGCAAAAACGGCTCAGGTGCATCATGATAATGGAAAGGCACGACAGAAATTCAACGCAAAAATCCCTGTCGGCAACCGCGTCCAGGCTGTTTTCGGTTATTTCGGAAAAATTAAGTTTTTCTTTGACAAAATCCCTGTCAAGCGGATAGCCGGTAGCGGCAAGTGCGCCCGAACCGAGGGGCATAGTATCGGTTCTTTCGCGGCAGCCGGAGAGCCTTTCCGTGTCACGCTTAAACATTTGGAAATAAGCCAAAAGATGATGGGCCAGGGTTACGGGTTGTGCCTTTTGCAGATGGGTAAACCCCGGCATTATCGTGCCGGTGTGTTGTTTTGCCGTTACCGTTAATGCCTCAAGCAGGTTTAAAAGAATAGCGTTTATTTCGTCGATTTCGTCTTTTACAAACATCCGTATGTCAAGTGCAACCTGGTCGTTCCTGCTTCTGCCGGTGTGGAGCCTTCTGCCCGCATCCCCGATACGGGCGATAAGTTCCGCCTCAACAAAAGAGTGAATATCCTCCGCCGTTGCGTCAATCGTTAACATGCCGTTTTCGATGTCTGTTAAAATTTCTTTTAATGTTTTTACTATCGCTTCGGCATCCGGCCTTGGTATGATCCCCTGCCTGCCGAGCATTTCCGCATGGGCGGCGCTTCCGTTTATGTCCTGTCTGTAGAGCCTTTGGTCAAACGCAACGGAAGAGTGAAACTGATCCGCCTGTTCGTCCGTGTGACCGGTAAAACGCCCGCCCCATAATTTCACAACCCGGTTTCCTTTCTCATAAGCGCCCGGACGGTCAGGGGAAGCCCCATCAGATTGATAAAACCTTCAGCGTCCTTGTGGTCGTACAGATCGCCGGTTGTAAAACTTGCGATATTTTCGTTGTATAGCGAATAACGGGATTTGGCCCCAGCAGGTATGATGTTACCCTTGTACAATTTAAGTTTCACCGACCCTGTTACAGTTTCCTGGGTTTTATCCACAAATGCCGACAGGGCTTCCCGTAACGGAGTAAACCATTCACCCCTGTAGATCAAGTCCGCAAGTCTTAGCCCGACGATCTCTTTAAAATCTGTCGTTTGACGGTCAAGGCAGAGGTATTCCAGTTCTCTGTGCGCCGCGTACAGAATTGTCCCGCCCGGTGTTTCGTATACACCCCGCGATTTCATTCCGACAACCCTGTTCTCTACAATATCGGCAATGCCGACACCGTTTCTGCCACCGGCTTCGTTCAGGGCATCCATCAACGCAATTGGTGTTATGGTCTTTCCGTTTAGTTTTACGGGAATGCCTTTTTCAAAATCAATTTCAACATACTCAGGTTTATCCGGCGCGTCTTCCGGCGCAACGGACAGCTGCAGGAGGTGCCTGTAATTTGGCTCCGCTGCGGGGTCTTCCAGTTCCAAGCCTTCGTGGCTTAAATGCCACAGATTCTGATCGCGGCTGTAGCTCTGTTCTTTTTTCATGGGAACTTCGAGTCCCCGTTTTTGCAGGTACTCTATTTCTTCCTCGCGGGATTTAATGTCCCAAATACGCCACGGCGCGATGATCTTCAACTGCGGGGCGAACGCCTTTATCGTCAGCTCAAAACGGATCTGGTCGTTGCCCTTTCCCGTCGCCCCGTGACAGATCGAATCCGCACCTTCGGCAAGGGCGATGTCGACAAACTTTTTTGCGATCAAAGGGCGGGCAACGGATGTGCCTAAAAGGTATTTCCCTTCATAAACGGCATCGGCTTTAATCATCGGGTAGAGGTAATCGGTGATAAATTCTTCCCTTGCATCGATGATAAAAACTTTATTCGCGCCGATTTTTATCGCCCTTTCTTTCATTTCATTCTGATCGTGGCAAAAACCGACTTCAACACAGCAGGCGATAATTTCGCAAGACGGATAATTTTCCCTTAACCACGGGATAATAACCGTCGTGTCCAAACCGCCGGAATAGGCCAAAACTATTTTATTGTTCATTGTTACCTCCCCTGAGTTAAACCGCGCCCTGAAGCATCATCGCTTCGGCGACTTTCTTAAAACCGGCGATATTCGCACCGGCAACGAAGTTATCCTCCTGACCCGTCTCTTTTGCGGCGGCGGAAATATTGTTATAGATATTCACCATTATGCCGTGGAGTTTTTTATCCACCTCGTCAAATGTCCACGAGGTTCTCATTGAGTTCTGACTCATCTCCAGCGCCGATGTCGCAACACCGCCGGCATTGGCCGCCTTGCCCGGTGCGAACAGCACCTTGTTCTGTAAAAACACCTTTGTCGCTTCCAGGGTGGTCGGCATATTGGCCCCTTCACCCACCGCGATACATCCGTTTTTTACAAGCGTCTTTGCATCGTCTTCGTGCAGTTCGTTCTGTGTCGCGCATGGAAGGGCGATATCGCATTTGATGTTCCAAATGCCCTTGCCTTCGGTATACACCGCGTTCGGACGGTAGTTTTTATACTCCGAAATCCTGCCGCGTTTTACCTCTTTTATCTCTTTTACCGCTGCAAGATCGATACCCTCGGCATCGTGGATGTAACCGTTTGAATCGGAGAGGGCGATTACCTTACCGCCCAACTGCTGTGCTTTTTTGGTTGCGTATATTGCGACATTACCCGCCCCGGATACCACAACGGTTTTACCTTCAAGCGAGTTCCCGTGCTGACGGAGCATTTCATCGACCAGATAAACAAGACCGAATCCGGTGGCTTCCGTCCGGGCAAGCGAACCGCCGTATGTCAAACCCTTGCCGGTAAAAACCCCTTCAAAACTGTTTGTTATACGTTTGTACTGGCCGTACATAAACCCGATCTCCCGTCCGCCGACACCGATATCACCCGCCGGCACATCGGTGTTCGCACCGATATGGCGGAAAAGTTCCGTCATAAAACTCTGACAGAACGCCATCACTTCACGATCCGATTTGCCCTTAGGGTCAAAGTCCGATCCGCCTTTTCCGCCGCCGATTGGCAGTCCTGTCAGTGAATTTTTGAATATCTGTTCAAACCCCAAAAATTTGATGATGCTCAAACACACGCTCGGATGGAAACGTATGCCGCCCTTGTACGGCCCGATGGCGCTGTTGT
>Ga0082212_10002892_pt1 | contig 24619 bp, 23 predicted proteins | sample TergutNt197P3_FD_71548 | JGI IMG/M metagenome (GOLD analysis project Ga0082212, IMG submission 71548) | Neocapritermes taracua P3 segment gut microbial communities from Petit-Saut dam, French Guiana - Nt197 P3 | ecosystem: Host-associated > Arthropoda: Insects > Digestive system > Gut ... | reverse complement strand
AACGTCTCCCGAAACGCCGGCCATGCAACCCTCATTCCAATAGGAGAAACATTATGCCGAAGTATTTCAAGAACGTTGCCATCACCCTCGTTACCTTTGTCGTTCTGCTCGCCAACGGTGCCGCTTGGGGACAAAACCCGATACCAGCAACAGTACCGATATACTATACCTGCGACAATCAGTGGCGGTATTCTTTTCCCCTCTCATGCCAAGTCTACGACGGAAATGTTGAAGCGGCAAGTGCTAATCCCGGTAGCACATGGACAGCAGACCCTAATTTTGTTACCAGTAAACACGCCCCGAACGCAACCCCGCCAGTGTACAGATTCCTCTCTCACATCAAGCCGGGTACTCTCGTTCATCCGCCAAGCTCATATTTGTATAGTGTCGGAACTCCTCCGAATGACACACTTTACTATATTGATAATGTCATTTCGGCAGTTGCGCAGTACTGGAATGACGATCCTTATTCCTCTTATAGTTGGGTGAGCGGTCCCGATCCCTCCATGAATTGCCACGGCTATTCGACCGGAAAGAATGTCTGGCTCAACGACTTTCAAAAATTAGTGGATGACGATTACAGTCACACTAAAAACCCGCTACTTTTATGGTCAGGAGTGATTGTTGGTGCGCAAGATTCCGACAACGATCATTCCATAAGACTAGAGGTCGATACGTCGAATAGTCCTTTGTCGTTCAAAGTCGTGAGCGTCAACGAAAAATGCAGAGATTCGGGCGTTTACAAGTTAATAATCAATAAAACGTTTTGGTACGGTGATAATGTGGTACTTAATCATTCTGACGTACCAACGTTAAATGGGGCTCTAACCGGTTTTTACCTAGAGAATTGATTTGTCGGCTTGTTCCCTAGACCCCTGCCCTTCGCATGAGTGGTTGCAGTTGTTTCCTTTATCTCTATAGTTGCTAACCATTCCCTTTCCTCCTCTAACCACCATCCAACCCATGAAAACGAAACATTTCCTCCTTGCCTTATCGTGTTTTTTCTTCCTTTCGATTATGGGATATACCCAATCTACTCCCGAAGAGAAACGACAGATCAGAATAGATGAAATAAAATCCAGCACGCGGAAAATTTGGGACGGTCAACCTTCATACGCTCGAGTTATCGAATACACTTATTTACCGGATTTTCGTGTCGTTTTGGAAGTTTCTGATGAACAGTATGAACGGATCCGACAGGCTCCGGCTCGCGGTAGAAACGAATGGAAGGCTAGCCCAGAGTACGAAAAAATGACGGCTGAAATATTAGCGATTTATGAGCGAGCAGGTTTTCGACCACCTACGACCGGTGGTTTTGTAGCAGGCATGGCTAACTTAAATGCTGAAAGCAGGAAACAACTGAATAACATCGCTAGTGAAATGGATGAACTACAAAGCATTGCAATCGACAAAGCCTACGAAGGCATTCTCACTCCCGAACAGGAGCGAAAATTACATGAGATGGAGTTGGCTAACATGAATATGTTTCCAATTCTCTCACTGAGTATGTTCGAGGGACTCAGTTTGACAGATGCTCAAAGAGAACAAATGAAAACTCTCGCAAAGGATTTTGAACCTGAATTCGAAAAATACTGCGAAAGTTATGCCAATCTCAGGGTAACACATGACGAGATTCTATTTGGTGTACTAAACCAGCAAGAGGGAAATCTAGCAGAACAGATGCGGGCAACCGAGAAGATATTGGCGGAAGACCCGGAGTACAAAAGAATTGTCGAAGCAATCCCTGCCCAGCAAAAAGCGTTTCTCACACGGTTCTTGGCGAAAGTGAATGAGCGCAATATCTTAACAAGAGAACAATGGGGGCACCTTCAAAAACTGTTTGACGATCCGCCGGAACATGCCAAGATACTAACGAGAAAAATACAAGCGTTCAGCGGCAAAAGCGAAGATAGCGAAGATAGCAGGGGTAGCGAGGAAAACAAGGGTGCCGTTTGGCAGCCGGGACCGGGTTCGTGGAAGCCGGGCGATGCGATTCCCGAACAGTATCGGCAAGACCGCAACGACAGAAGCCGCTTTCCAAGAGGAGCGGAGTGAAATGGTACAATATTTTCGAGTGAAAGCCTAACTCAAACGTTCTCCGGCACCTCATAAGGATTGCGATAGTCCCGCTTCCAGTATTTCGCCGCACCGGGATTATCCAAAATCGAACCGTCCACCGGGTTGATCGTCAACTTTTCCCCCCCCAATCGGTACGAAATCGTCGAATAATGCACCAACAACGTACTGCGGTGCCCCTTTTCGATGTCCGCATTTGGAAGTTCACGCGACTTAATGCAATCCAAAAAGTTCCGCTTATGTTCCACGTCAGGAAAGCGACCGTACTGAAATGCCGAAACAACCGGTTGACGATCTCTCGGTCGCACAAACACTTGCCAACCGCCGCCGTGTCGGGCAACCATCATCAGTCCTTTGGTGCCGTAAAGTTCGATGCGGGTCGCACACTGCATCCAATAGGGGAACATATCCGTCTGCCGGACGGTCGGGTCAATTTTGAGAATGTAATCGGAGTAAAGCGTCTCTTCGGCGGTCATAATCATGTCGTCGAACTCGTAAGTTGCGATTAACGTGTCGGGAGTTTCGGCATCGCTGTCGGGATCGGTATAACGACCGCCAGCGGCATACGCCGCTTTGGGGAATTCTTTGCCGATGAGCCAACGTGCCAAGTCGAGTTGATGAACACCATCGTTAAGCAAGTCTCCGGCGGAGAAATCCCAAAGTTCGTGCCAGTTGTAGTTGTGAATGGTCGAAGAATAGGGTCGATCCGCCGCCGGTCCGAGCCAAGCACTCCAATCGAAACCCGACGGAACCTGTTCGCCGGTCTTGATCTTGAAGGAATTCATTTCCCGCTTCTGATTGAAGACCCGGCACAAATGAATCGTGCCGAGTTTTCCTTCTTCGATAAATTTTTTCGCTTCGATGTTATACGGAGCGCTTCGATTTTGCGTTCCGAGTTGCACGATGCGGTTATACTTTCGGGCGGCTTCGACCATTTTTTGTCCTTCCCAAGCGGAATGCGAGGCGGGTTTTTCCGTATAGACATCCTTTCCGGCTTGGCAAGCGAGAATGGATGCCAGTGCGTGCCAATGGTCGGGCAGGGCGCAGATGACGGCATCGACATTTTTATCGTCAAGGACAGCACGCATATCGGCAACGTATTTTGCATTGGCTCGTTCGGCGGCGGGTTCACCGCGTCCTTTTTGCACGTCGCAGCAGTAGAGAACGTTCACGTCATCGAATTCTTGAAAGCCGGTCATTCGGGAGTTGTTTGGATAATCGAATCCGTGCAGTAATTGGGTTCCGCGTCCTCCGCAACCGATGAGTGCCATACCGATTTTTTCGTTTGCCGCTGCTCCGCGAATGGAAGTCGGATCGGCTAAAATGGTCAATCCGGCACCGAAGCCGAGCGTCGAGGAGATTCCTGTCTTCATAAAGTCACGTCGCTGCATGGGAAGAAGTTTTGGTTGAAAGAGTAAGTTACGTTTGCATTATACCCTAAAATGGCAATCATTGCCGCTCCACTTTTTTGGAGTTGTCAGTGATGAGTTAGAGCGATGCTCTTACGATGGCTTGCAAACGCTCTCAAATTAACTAGAATGAGCGGTATGACGACTGTTTTAGACGAAACCAACGTTCCCGGTACGCGGACTTTATACCGCCTCGCCGTGATTCTCGCCGCCATCAGCGGGGCTTTTTGCCTCCTTTTCTGCATCCTTCTCGCTGTTCATTATCACGGACTCCTCTCTCCCGGCGGGAGAACAACCCCTGCCGGAATGGAACCGCCTCCTTCAAGCGAACCCTCTTACCGTTTGCCCGCCGGCGACGCATACAACCAATTGCCGACCGATTATCATTCCTTCCTCGCCCTTCGGAATGCACTTGCACAAGATCGGCAGAATGATGAACTCCGAACGCAAATTCGGGAACTCGATCACGAGTTGCGCACCGGTTACTTTCAACGCCGAATCACTGTTCACCGATTGGCACACATGTTGATTATTTCGTCCATCCTCTTTTTCGTTGCGATGCGGACAATCACCACGCTCAAACGGCAATTTCCCGACCCCGGCAATTTCAAAACGAACAAAGCCAACCCAAAAAACGGGCAAAAAGAATTATGGCATGTTGCGGTTCCCATCTCTTGGTTGATGCTTTTCACGGGACTCTATGCGGGACTTTTGCTTGCCCCGTCGCCTCAGTTGGAACAGATTTTTGCCGAAAAACTCGCATCGGAGTCGGCAGCAGATAATGAGCGGGGCGGCGTTAGCCCCCCGGTTACAGAAGCAATCCAATTGACCGAAGAGATTCTCGCCAAACATTGGATTTCCTTTCGCAATTTTGACGGCAACGGGGTCGGTTTTTCTGACAATCCGCCGATTCAATGGGACGGCACAACAGGAAAAAATATCGTTTGGAAAAAAGAAGTGCCGCTACCCGGTAATTCGTCGCCGGTCATCTGGACAGATGACACTGGTAGCGGCAAATTGTTCCTGGCCGGTGCCGACGAAGAGTTGCAGAAGATTTTCTGCTACGATATCAAAGACGGCACGCTCCTCTGGACGGCGGACGTAACCCGACCGGAAGCCAAGATGCCCGAAGTCGATCATTATACCAGTTATGCCGCTCCAACGCCCGTCGTGGACGGTCAGCACGTCTATGCGATGTTTGCGAACGGTGAATTGGTTGCCGTCGATTTCAACGGAAAATTCGTTTGGCGGCATAGTTTCGGTACTCCTGATAACCATTACGGTTTTGCAAGTTCTCCTGCTCTCTATTTCGACCGGCTGATCGTGCAGTTCGATGACGGCGATGGTACCGAAGGGAATTCGAAAATCATTGCCTTCGATTTGAACACGGGAGACATCCTTTGGGAGACCATTCGGGAAGAGGTAACGAGTTCTTGGGCATCGCCGACGATCAAGAAGATCGGCGATTCGTATCAAATTATTACGTGTGCCAATCCGTTTGTGATTGCGTACAATCCCGAAGACGGCAAGGAACTCTGGCGGTGCAAATGTTTGGCAGCAGACGTGGGACCTTCAGCGGCGGCACTGGGAAACGTTGTCTTGATTACGAATGACAGTCCCCGAACAACTGCGATTGATGCGACGGGATCGGGAGACGTAACGGCAACGCATATTCTCTGGACCGGGGCGGGGTCAACGCCGGAGGCAGCGAGTCCGTTGATTACCGATGATTACTTCTTGACGATCAGTACCGGCGGCTGGCTATCGGGATACGATCCGAAGGTGATTGATCCGAATCGAAAGCGGGCAAGGTATTGGGAATTGGAAATCGGTGATGGGGCAAGTTTTTATTCCTCGCCGCTTCGGGTCGGTACATACGTTTACTTTTTTGACATGACGGAGGTTAACGAAGCGCGGGGCAAACAGCCGAAGGCGTTTGTAGTGGACTTATCGAAGGTTGCTGTCAATGATGACGGAACGTTGACGGAGGAATCGGCTGCCGCAATGGTCATTGCAGAGAATTCGATGTCGGAACCGTGTGTGACGTGTCCGGTAATTTTGAACAATCGGCTTTATATTCGGGGAGAAAAGACACTCTATTGCATCGGTGAGAATTGATCCACGTAAGATGTGCAATCTTACGCTTGCTGTGCTACAACGATAACCATGCCTACAGTGAACACGCCCATTGCTACGAAGTCCGATGTCGATGAATTAATTCACTCTTACGAACACTTTTTAGCGGCGAACGACCCCGAACTGCGGAAAGCGCGCGGCGTCTTTTACACACCGTTTCCAGTGGTACGGTACATCGTCAAGGCAGTCGATGACATTCTTCGGACAGAATTCCAATTCCAAAAAGGCATTGCCGATGATGTTCACATTCTTGATCCGGCAACGGGAGTAGGAACATTTTTTTTCGAGATCATTCGGCAAATTCATGAGCAAGTCGAACCCGATGCGTGGCAAAACTACGTTTCCCAAAATCTTCTGCCGCGATTACATGGTTTTGAAGTTTTGGAGACACCCTATCAGTTAGCACACTCGAAGTTGACCGAATTTTTGCGGGAAACGGGTTGTCGGTTTGATAAAAACCAACGTTTCGACATTCATCTGGCAAATGCTTTGGAACCGACTGGTGAGACGGCAGATGGCAGACGGCAGACGGCAGCAGAGGAGACGCAAGCAATGTCGCGATATTCAGATTGTTACGGCGAACCGTTTGTCATTCTCGGCAATCCGCCGTACAATGTTTCGACCGCAAACCAAAGCGAATTCGCCAAAAAACTGATCGCAAAATACAAGGAAGGACTGGAAAACGAGACAAACATTCAACCCCTTTCGGACGATTACATCAAATTCATCGCACTGGGACAGCACCTTCTTGCCAACAATGAGTTGGGAGGAATTCTTGCCTACATCACCAATAATAGTTTTCTCGATGGCGTGATCCACAGAAAAATGCGTCAATCGCTCTTGGAAACGTTCAACAAAATTTACATTTTGAACTTGCATGGGAATACTCGCAAGAAAGAGACTTGTCCTGACGGGAGCAAAGACGAAAACGTTTTCGATATTCAGCAGGGAACGTCGATTAACATTTTTGTACGTAATCCGAAAAACCACCCCTTACCCCTCCACGGGAGGGGAATTGTTTTTTACGCCGATCTGTACGGTACACGAGCGGAAAAATATGAGTTTCTGAGAACGTATCCAACCTCCGTCATTCCTGCGAAGGCAGGAATCCAGACGGAAGATTTTAATCCTATTTCTCTAGACCCCTGCCTACGCAGGGGTGACGAGGAAAACGACTTTGTAATTCTACAGCCTCAAGCACCGGATTACTATTTCGTGCCGAAAGACTTTTCGCTCAAAGAGGAATATGACAAAGGTTTTGGCGTGAATCAACTTTTCGTTAAACAAGGCACGGGCATCAAGTTCCGAAAAGATAATCTGCTTGTCAAAAATTATTTCACCCGGCAAGATGTCGAAATGATGCTCGACGACATTGCCAAACTCGACGACAACCAAGTGCTTGCCAAGTACAACACGAAAGAGACAAGAGATTGGAAACTGTCGGAAAAGCGGCAATACTTTTTGGACTATCGTGTCGAAGACATCAAGCCGGTGCTGTACCGCGTGTTTGATATGCGGTGGACGTATTATCCGATGGAGAAGGTTTCCCAGTTCATCGTTCGCAGTGATGCTCGGAAGGGTTTAATGCGGCATCTCTTGCAGGACAATCTCGTGTTATTGACACTACGCAATCAACCGACCGTCCAAGAGTTCGACCGAGTTTTTATTGCAAAGGGAATGATCGAACATTGCGTCATCGGACGCGGGACGTATGCGTTTCCGCTGTATTGTTATGGGGCAAACGGCGAACGGTGCTTGAATTTGAATGAGGAAATTGTCAAGAATTTTTTTTCGCACAAAGGCACAAAGGCACAAAGGGATCAGAAAGTCTCTGCACAGGATATTTTCGATTACATTTACGGCGTGTTGCATGATCCGCAGTACCGGACAACATATCAGGAGTTTTTGAAAATCGACTTTCCCCGCGTACCTTATCCGAAGGATGCGGCAGAGTTTGATCGGTACGTTCGACTGGGTTCCCGATTACGAAAGTTGCATTTATTGGAAGAAATACCTGCAATGCAAACGGCGTTTCCGATTTCGGGAAACAATAAGGTGGAGAACGTCCGATATTCCCCTCCCGTGGAGGGGGTAAGGGGTGGTCAGGTTTTCATCAACGAAACGCAGTATTTTGAAGGGATTCCGATTTCGGTATGGAATTATTTCATCGGCGGCTCCTGTCCTGTGCAGAAGTATTTGAAAGACCGCAAGGGACGCGTGCTCTCGCCGGAAGAGATTCAGTATTACCAAAAAATCGTAACGGCGTTGGACGGCACCATTAGTATCCTTCGGTGAATTCGGTATCGAGAACCATACTGACTCCCTCTTCGTGACGGACTCGCACGATGTTTTCCGTATTGAGATAGATTTTGTCCTGCAAAATCTCCTGAATGACGGTATGCAAGCGATCTCGGGTCGCCGAGGAATGGCTACGTCCGTGGTCGATTGCCGACGGAGTCCCTTCGTTGAGAGCAACGAGTCTTTTCTGAATCAGTGCGGAAAGCCTAAATCGACCGCTGATTTTGCGGATCAATTCTTCATCTTTGAGTTCTTCAATCATCTGAAAAGAAATACGTCAAGCTACCCCCCCATTATATTCCAAAAATTGGCTCGGTAAAGGGGGCATGCCGGAAGGGTGCCATCTTTTCAAAAGTTTTATACGCAAGTGCATGATTGACATTTTTGCAGTCGATTTTTATAATTAAATTGACGTTCCGTCTCGGGGCGGTTTGTGCATCGATTCTCTATTTTATGCTAACCATTCGCCCTTTCCGCAATGAAGACCCGCCCCGGATTCTGGATCTCTGGCGGAAAACACAGTTGCGCCCCGACGGTTTTGTTTCGCAACTGCCCCTTTCCCTTAATCAGTTGCAAGTGCAAATGCTAGGACTGCCGATGACGGATAACCGATCAATGATGCTCGCTTTTTACGAGGATACACCCATCGGATATGTTCATACAACACTCGCCCCTACTGACGACGGACACGCGCTTGATCCCAAAACGGGACAAATTTGTTTTCTCTGCGTTGATCCAGAATACCACGACGCTGTTGGTGCAGCGGTTGCATTGATTCATGCGGGCGAATCTTATCTTTCGGCACAGGGCGCACAAACAATTTACGGCGGTTCCCCTTCGCCGAGCGCACCGTTTTATACCGGATTTTACAGCGGCGGTGAAGCCGTCGGAATTCTCCATTCAGACAAAATAACCTGTGATGCGTTCCGCAAAGCAAATTATCAAGTCCACCAAAAAACCACTTGCTTCTGCTTCGATCTCCGAAACTACTCGCCGTCGGTCTCGTTGGAAACCATCGCCTATTATGCCGAACTCGTGATTGAAATCAGCGAATCCCCCGAAGCGAAAACATGGTGGGAAGGATGTATTCAGGCAAACGGAATATGGTTTGACGCAGTCGCCCATTTGGTGCAGACAAACCGACCCGTTGCACGACTGCGGACGCGGGTGTCCTATCCCGACACGGAAAATATCTTGGCAATGTATGGCGGAACTTGGTGTGCCAGTCTGATGGAACTTCGTACCCATCCCGATTTTGCTGCGGATGGCATCAAACGGTATCTATTAGAAGAAGTAGTACGCTATTTGGAAACTCAGAATCATGTCGTACAGATCGAAGCCCAGACCGCAGAAGATTCTCCACTCTTTACGCTACTCCGAAGCCAATCATGGCAAAAGCGGGACAGCGGCACCGTGTTCATAAAAAATATAAACGGAACGTGACGGCTTGCCTTTATTGAACGTCTTGGGTAGAATGCTTGCATCACATTTAGGAAGGAGTGCCATGACGACGAGTGTAGTTTTAGCGGGTGTCGGCGGACAGGGAATCCTGTTGGCAAGCGAAATCGTGGCACAGGCAGCAGTGGCGGCGGGATTCGACGTGAAGACCAACGAAGTGCACGGAATGGCACAGCGCGGCGGATCGGTTATCGCCCAAATTCGATACGGCAAAGAGGTATTCAGTCCGCTTGTTCCAAAAGGCACGGCAAAAATTCTCGGTTCACTCGAACGAATCGAATGTCTGCGATATGTCGACTATCTTGCTGACGACGGAGTGGCAATCGTTTCGGATCAAAAAATTGTACCGGTAACAGCATCGTCGGGCGGAACGCCTTATCCTGATGTTGATGAACAGATGCTTTCGTCGTTTTTTCCGAAACTCGTTTATCTGCAAGCCCTCGAAATGGCAACTGTTTTGGGTAACGTAAAAACGGCAAACATTATTTTGCTGGGAGCGATTTCGACCTATTTGGACTTGCCGGAAAGTGCTTGGGAAACCGCCATCAAACAAAGTGTCAAGGAAAAATTCGTCGCCATCAACATCAAAGCCTTTCAGAAAGGACGGGTAACATATCAACCTTAGAAATCAATAAACATCATGTCTGACATAACGTCTTCTCCTGTCAACCGACTCATTCTCGGCGACAATCTGGAAATCATGAAGCGGCTGGAAAACGAATCGGTTGATTTGATTTATCTTGATCCGCCGTTTTTCAGCAACCGAAATTACGAAGTCATTTGGGGCGATGCAGGAGAAATCCGCAGTTTCAAGGATCGCTGGGCAGGAGGAATCGAACATTATATCGCTTGGCTCAAGGAACGTGTCGAACTCATGTACAAACTGCTCAAAAAGACTGGCAGTATTTTCCTGCACTGCGATTGGCACGCCGATGCCTATATCCGGGTACATATTCTCGACAGGCTTTTCGGAGAACAAAATCTCCGCAATCATATCGTCTGGAGAAGGACAAACGCAAAAAGTAATATGACCCAGCGGTTTGCAATCAATACCGATTCCATTTATTTTTATTCTAAATCTGATGAATTTAAATTCAATTCACTACGAGGTGAGTATTCTCCCGAACAAATGTCTCGATATAAACAAGAAGATGAAAAAGGTTTATACCGTTGTGATGATCTGACTTCGCCCGGCAAAGCACGACAATTTATTTGGCGGGAAGTTCATCCCGGCGCGAATCGAAGTTGGCGTTTCACCGAAGAAAAGTTGGAAGAATTATATGAACAAGGGCTCATCGAATTGCAAAAAAACGGCAAACCGAGAAAAGACGGCATGAAAATGTATCTTGTTGATGCAGAAGGAGCAATGTTCGGCAATCTTTGGATCGATATTGACCGAGTTGGGAACACATCCAAAGAGCGCATTGGCTATCCCACTCAAAAACCAGAAGCCTTGATGAATAGAATTATCAAGTGTGCAAGCAACGAAGGAGACCTTATTCTCGATCCGTTTATGGGCGGCGGAACAACGATTGCCGTGGCGGAAAAACTCATGAGGCGATGGATCGGTATCGACCAATCGGTGCAAGCAGTGAAAGTAACGGAGCAGAGGTTACAAAAACTGGGCGCACAGTTTTCAACAGTTGTAACAAAATCCGCAAAAATTGGAGTTGTCAACCTCACACGTAATGCAAAATGTGATAAAATATCAACCATTGAAACGATTTAATACCTTATGTCAAGTACAATATCTTCTCCCGTCAACCGACTCATTTTAGGCGATAATTTGGAGGTCATGAAAAGACTTGAAGCCGAGTCGGTCGATCTGATTTATCTCGATCCGCCGTTCTTTAGCAATCGCAACTACGAAGTGATCTGGGGCGACGCAGGAGAAATCCGTAGTTTCAAAGACCGTTGGGCAGGAGGAATTGAACATTATATCGCTTGGCTCCAAGAACGAGTTGAACAAATGTACCGAGTCCTGAAAAATACCGGCAGCATCTTTTTGCATTGCGATTGGCACGCTGATGCTTATATCCGGGTGCATATTCTCGATAAGATTTTCGGGAAGAAAAATTTCCGAAATGCTATTGTTTGGCATTATACCGGTTGGAATAAAAAACTTTCGGATTCATTTGAAAAACGGCATGACGTTATTTTTTATTATGCCAAAAAAAATAACACAACTAAATTCAATGGCTACTCGGAACAGTGGGCAAGTGAAGAAGAATATGTAAAAAAACGCAAACAGAAGGTACACAAAGACAGACATGGTGCGTATGTTCTTTCGGATGGCGGCAATGGACAACGTGTAAAACGTTATCTTAAAGAGGCAATGGAATATGGAATTCCCGCCGACGACGTGTGGGAATTTGATAAAATCAATAATAGTTCCAAAGAACGCATCGGTTATCCCACCCAAAAACCCGAAGCCCTCATGGAACGCATTATCAAATGCGCCAGCAATGAAGGGGATTTGGTTCTCGATCCATTTATGGGCGGCGGTACAACGATGGCGGTTGCGGAAAAACTCAACCGACGATGGATCGGCATCGACCAATCAGTGCAAGCAGTGAAAGTATCCGAATTGCGCATCGGCAAACAGAGAAACTTGTTCAAGAAGAATATTTTGAGTACGTTTTCTACCGAGTTACACAAATACGATTACGACACGCTCCGCTACAAAGATGCGTTTGAGTTTGAAAGTTGGATTATTCAGCAACATGGCGGAGAACCGAACGACCGGCAACGTAGCGATTTAGGCATTGACGGCAAAAAAGATAATACGCCCATACAAGTCAAACGCAGCGACAACATCGGACGCAACGTAATCGACAATTTCAGATCGGCAGTAGAGCGGTTCGACCAACGTCTTTTTGAAACAAACGTAGCCGATGGCAAGCCGGTCGGCACCATCATTGCGTTTTCGTTCGGCAGAGGAGCAATCGAAGAAGTTTCCCGATTGCACAATCACCAAAACGTAATTATCAAGTTGCTTCGTGTGGACGAAATTGTTCCGATAGCCACGAAGCCGACGGTAACGATAACGATGCGGGAACTGTCGAGAGATGCAAAAGGCAACTGCGAAATCGAATTTTTGGCGGAAGGACACAGCGAGGCGGGAATCGAGTTTTACGCTTGGGATTTTGAGTACGACGAGGAGAAAGGGTTCATGCCTTTTACGCTCATCGACAAGTCGGGCAAGCAAACGCATACGTTCAGTGCCGGTGTGCATGTGATTGCGGTAAAAGTCGTGGACAATGAAGGACTCGAAAGCATTGAAACGATCAAGTTGAAAGTCAACGGTGTGGTGAAGAAAGTGTAACGTCCATCATTTAGCCGGTACTCCGCACATTGCGCACAGGTTTTGCCCACACGCTCTTTTTCGGACGATAAAAGTAACTTGCATAACGTAACATGCCCATGACTGGATTTTTTGTTGCAAAGCGAGTATATTTGGAAGTATTATTTGTTCAATCTGTCCCTTTGTAAGGATCAAAAACAATGACTGTACGGTTTCAAAAGATTCCCCTCGTGTGCCTTCTCGTCCTGTTCTGCTTGAGCGGTAGCCTTTTGGCGGCTTCGCCCGTCGAAAAACATGGAGCCCTAACCGTTAAAGACGGCAAACTCACCGATAAAAACGGCGAAGTCGTTGTCCTGCGCGGAATGAGCCTCTTTTGGAGCCAATGGATGCCCCAATTCTACAACGAGAAAACCGTTAAATGGCTCGTCGACGACTGGAACGTCTCCATCATCCGCGCCGCAATGGCAGTGGAAGCGGGCGGCTATCTGCGAAATCCTGAACAGGAAAAAGCCAAAGTCTTTGCCGTCATTGACGCTTGCATTGCCGCTAACATCTACGTGATGGTCGATTGGCACGATCACAAAGCCGTCGATCACGAAAAAGAGGCGATTGCGTTTTTCAAAGAAGTGGCAACGAAATACGGCAAACATCCGCACATCATTTACGAAACGTACAACGAGCCGCTCAACACCCATTCGTGGGAACAGATCAAAAAATATCACGAAGCCGTCGTGACAGAAATCCGAAAAATTGATCCGAATAACCTGATTTTGCTCGGCAGTTCTTCGTGGGATCAAGCGGTGGACGAAGCCTCGAAGTCGCCGCTGGAAGGGTTTTCCAATCTTGCGTACACGTTCCATTTTTACGCTTCTGACCGCAATCATCAAGAACGGTTAAGAGCGCGGGCAGACACCGCTATCAAAAACGGTTTGTGTTTGTTCGTGAGCGAATGGGGAGTCGGGGAATCATCGGGCGACGGCGTGTTCGACGTGGAAAAAACCGACCGATGGGTGCAATGGATGGAAGAAAACAAGTTGAGTTGGTGTGTGTGGTCGATTGCCGACAAAGTGGAGACGACGGCGGCACTGCGTCCCGGCGCATCTCCCGACGGTAACTGGAAAGAAAGCGATTTAACGCCGGGGGGAAAGTACATTCGCGAAAAACTTCGGACATTGAATAAGACCGAGCCGGGACGGTAATAATTACCAACGAAAAGCACTCTGCACGCTTCGGATGCGATTGTCCCCTCTTGCAACAACGGGGGGAAACGGTTACAATACCGGTGTTTCCGATGTTTTGTTTTGCGTGAGTGTACCGGAGCAGATGTTTGCAATCGCTATTCCCTCTTGGATTGAAGGGTTAAAATATATTGATCTCGGAGCCGCAATGCTGTTTCTCCTCTTCGGAGTTGCCGTTTTGCTGTTCCGCAACTTTTTGCCGAAAATCGGTGCCGTCGCCTGGGTTACGGCAAAAGAAGTGTTGTATCAGCCCCTTTTTGTCATCCTCGCACTCGTCGGAATTTTCACCCTGTTCATATTCCTTCTCATTCCCTACAACACGTTAGGGGATGACATTAAACTCGTGATTACGCAGGGGTTGACCGTCGTCAAACTGTTTTCTGCCTTTCTTGCCGTTTGGGCAGCAAGTTCCACGATTGCCGACGAACTCGACGGCAAAACCGCTCTGATGGCACTGGCAAAACCCATCAGCCGGACAAAATTCATCATCGGAAAATATGCCGGTGTGATGATCGTGGTTACATTGCTGTTTCTCATACTCGGCACCTTTTTTCTTAACACCGTTTCGTACAAAGTCGTTTATGATGCAAGGGAATCGTCGAAAGATGTTCCGACGGCGATTGAATGTGCGGAAGCCGTCTGGCAAATTATGCCCGGTATGGCTCTTTCCTATTTGGAAGCCGCTATTTTGGCGGCGATTGCCATTGCCATTTCGACCCGACTGCCGCTGTTGCCAAACCTGACGTTGGTGTTGATGATTTACCTTTTGGGAAACATTGCGCCGGTGATCGTGCAAGCGTCGCAGGATCAGAATCCGATTGTGGTCTTTGCGGCAAACATTGTCAGTGTGGTCTTGCCATGTCTCGATCATTACAACACGGAGACTTCCGTCTCGATGGGTACGGCTGTTCCCTGGATGTACGTTCTCTACGCTTTGGGCTATGCGGCACTTTACTGCGGAGCCATGCTCGTCGTTTCGCTGTTCTTGTTTGAAGAAAGAGATTTGGCATGAGTATTGGGCGGATTAACATATGCCGTCAACGTTGCCAAAAGACCATGCGTGAGCGGAATGATAAAACAAAGAAGTTTTTCAGAAGATAATTTTACGGTTCAACGGCGGTAGGGTCAATTTTGACCGCTTTTGCTTTTTCCCAGAGTTCTTCGATGGCGTAAAAGTTACGCGTCTCTGGTTCAAAAAGATGAATAATGATGTCGCCGAAGTCAAGTGCAATCCATTTGCCTTCGGTACGTCCCGATTCCGTCAAGCAGGTATCCCCCATTTCTTTGACGAGTTTCTTTCTGATTTCATCTCCAATGGTGATCAACTGTCGTCGGCTTGAACCGGAAACGAACAGAAAAAAATCGAACATCTGCGTGACTTCACGAAGGTCGAGAATGACAATGTCGTCTCCTCTGTTTTCTTCGGCAACCTTTGCCGCTGCAAGCACCCGATCAAATACCGGCGGAATTTGCGAAAGGTTTTTCTTTTCAGATTTAGGCATTTCGATATTTTACGAAAACCGGTGCCGTTTGGCAATATCTGCCCTCACTACATGGTCTTGACAACCGCCTCTCCTTTCGGGACAATGGTGTCCGTTCAATTTTTTACAATCCGTCTCTCCATGTCTGACAACGCCATTGTTTCCAAATTACAAACCGCTCGGAATAAAATTTTAGAACAACTTTCGCAAGTCATCGTTGGGCAAACCGAAGTCATCGACGAACTGCTGATTTCCGTTTTTTCCCAGGGGCATTGCCTGCTCGAAGGCGTTCCCGGATTGGCAAAAACCTTGATGGTCAGCACGCTTGCCCGGTCGCTTGATCTGCGGTTCAGCCGGATTCAATTCACGCCGGACTTGATGCCCGCCGACATTACCGGTATCGACATCATCGAGGAAAACCGCGACACCGGTAGTCGGGCATACCGATTCCTCGAAGGTCCGCTCTTTGCCAATGTGATTCTCGCCGACGAGATTAACCGAACGCCGCCGAAAACGCAGTCCGCTCTGCTCGAAGCGATGCAGGAACACCGCGTAACCGTCGGTCGCAACCGCCACGCCTTGCCGGAGCCGTTCTTCGTACTGGCAACGCAGAATCCCATCGAACAGGAAGGAACGTATCCGTTGCCGGAAGCGCAACAAGACCGATTTATGTTCAAGGTGTTCGTCAAATATCCGTCGTTCGATGAAGAATTTGAGATCGTCCGCAAGACCACGTCGTTGGAAACCAGTGATATTCAACCCGTGCTTACGGCAGCGGAAATCCTCGAACTGCAAAAGATCGTTCGGCAAGTTCCGACGAGCGATCACGTTACAAGATATGCGTTGGCGTTGGTTCGGCAAACGCGTGTCGATCAGAAGGCGGGGATTCCCGACATCGTTCGGCAATATGTTGCGTGGGGAGCGGGACCGAGAGCGGTACAGTATTTGGTGCTGGGAGGCAAAGCCCGTGCGTTGCTTCACGGTCGGTCGCATGTCATTTGCGAAGACATTCAAGCGTTGGCAAAACCGGTATTGCGGCATCGGCTCGTGATGAGTTTTCTTGCCGAAAGCGAGGGATTTACGGCGGATACGCTCATCGAAAAACTGTTGGAAGAGACACCGACGAAGGAGGATGAACTCTTCCGTGATCCGCGCTTCCAAAGTTTGTTTGCGGCGTAAGTTTTTCATAGAGTCCGCAATCATATACCGTCAACGGAGACAAATTGGTTTTTTATCCCCCCTGTTGACGGTATAAATGTCCCTGAGGTTTTAACGCTTCTCCAGTTGCACGACCACATTCTCAATACGATAGCCGGTTTCCCGTTTTTCGTATTGCAGGTGCATATCCGGTGTCACGGGTTTCAATTTGAGTTCTTCCAACGAGTCGGGATATTGCCCCTTTTCTTTGTGGAACCGTTCCAACGTCAATGCCAACCGCAATGCCTGACACCGTGATTCTTCCATGAGTTGCAATCGGTACATCTCCCCTACCATTCGGGTTGCCCAAAAACCGGCAATCGCACCGACCAATTTTGACCGTCCTACCACGAAGAGGGGAAATTCTCCCGTTCGATTGACATGTTCCACCGTAAACTCTTTCCACTCTTCTTCGTTTGGCATGCGGAACGGCACCCCCGACAAACGTAAATCTAATTGTTTGAACTGTTCGTCGGGACTGCTCCCGGAAACCTTCTCCAAAAGTTCTCCGTAAACCCTCATTTCCTGATTTAACTCTTTGGCGACCAGATTCCAATCGAAACCAATCGATTGAATCAATTGGAGTACATCTTGTGCTCCCGTTGGTAACTCTTTACCGAGTCGGCTCCCTAAGCCGGGCAGATCGTTCGTTGCCGACAGCATGTCCAACACCGTAAATTGAATTGTCCTGATCATCGTCTTGCGATCCGTCCAGTCCGGCAACGATTCCAAGTCCTTGACGGCTTGTTCCAGTTGTTCCGGTGTCCATTGCGATAACGTCGGAAGGATGCTTGTCACAGGTGTTAAAAGCGACTCGTTGTCTTTCGCCCCTAAGGTCAGTGTCCATGCGTGATTAATCGTTGCTCGACGGAAAAGCCGAATCGACGCAAGCGTGTCTTGCCACGCACCGGCAATGTCGCCTGACGCACTCTTAATGTCGGCACGAATATGTAAGGCTTCGGACAACTGTCCATGAAACGCATAGATCGCAAGGGGTTGCGACATGATGACTAAATCACTTTCACGATCCCGTGCCAGTGGAATGAAATAATGAGGTTTGGCAACGGCATTCTGGACGGCATCCAATCCTTCTTTCACTTCGGCAAGCCACTGTGCGTTTGTCGTCGGTGGTGTCCTTTTCGGCAACGACCACAGCGACCGTCCCAGTGGGTCAATCCCGAACTGGTCGCACATGACAAGGTACTGCCGCCGGAGGTCTTCCTGATCATAGGAAGCAAATATCTCATGACTGTAACCACGCCAGATGATCATAAAAGCGTTTTCGTTCAGTTGGATATTCTGTCCGGTCATTTCGCGGATTGCCTCGTGGAAATCAACGGATTCACCGTTGGATTTCAACGGCTCGACAATAACGGTCGTCTCTTCCGAAACAATCAACGGAACGCCGCCGCTGAAAAGACTATAGCCGAGAACGACAATGCCAAGTATGAAAAGGAGAATCAGCAGGAGGCACCCGGAACAGCATCCGCAAAAACACCAGCCGCCGCGTCTTCTTTGAGCGTTGGTATGGGCGACTTCGGCATCAAAGCCGGTGCCTTGGTAGGGAAAATCAAAGTTACGATTATCAGGATTGCTGAAACTCATTGCCGATAATGGAAAAAACCGATTGGGATCGTCTGAACGAAACGTCCAGTATATCCGATTGCCGGGAGTTTGTCATGTACTCGTCCGAAATTCTCGCAGTTTGTCTCAATCACCTTGAAACTTTGTCGAAAAAGGCTACAATGCACAAAAAACAAAGGTTATCCGTTCCTGTTCATGTCCGTTCAACGGGAAAATGAAAAATTGCCGATATTGCCGACGCTCAAATCGCCCCGCGCATTAGAGCAACTTTCCCTCAATGAACTGAATCTGCTCGCCGTCGAAATTCGAGAAGAACTCTGCCGACTCTACGATCACCGCTCCGTTCACTTCGCCTCCAATCTCGGTGTCGTCGAACTTTCTATTGCTCTGCACAGCGTCTTCGATTTTTCGCACGACCGACTCATTTGGGATACCGGTCATCAAGTTTATCCGCACAAATTGCTCACCGGACGCTTTGACAAGTTTTCCACGATCCGTACCAAAGGCGGTTTGATGGGCTTTCCCAATCCTGCCGAAAGCGAATACGATCTTATGATGACCGGTCATGCGGGAAGCAGCGTCGGAACAGCACTCGGACTCTGTTGCGGCGATGATCTGCTTTCCAAAGAAGACGACCGACACAGCGTTGCGGTCATCGGCGATGGTGCTTTTTCCAGCGGCGGGGTGTACGAAGCCATGAACCATGCTGGCGGACTCAAAAAAAACATTACCGTCATCTTGAACGACAACAAGATGTCGATTTGTCCTCGTGTCGGCGGACTTTCCGATCATCTGGACAGTTTGCGACTTAACCCTCGATACAGCCGGTTCAAACAAAAGTTAAGCGACGTCGTTGATCGATTGCCGCTGATCGGCGCATCCGTTGATTCATTCCTTCGGCGATTCAAAGAAACGATGAAAGCCGGTCTGATCGACGGAAAATTGTTCGACTCGCTCGGCTTTCGGTACATTGGTCCGATTGATGGACATAACATCGCTCGACTACGGCGTTTTTTGCGAAAAGTACGTAAACTCAACGAGCCGGTTCTGCTCCATATTATCACCGAAAAAGGGCACGGATTCAAACCTGCTGAAGATAACCCGACGGAGTATCACGCTCCCAAACCTCGTTGGAAAGCAGCAACGCCGCTCCCTGCTGTTGAACCGAAAACCTTTACCGAACATGCCCGAAATGCGATAGATACTTTGATGCAAAACAATCCGAAGGTCTGCGTCATCACGGCAGCGATGTGCCAGGGCAATATGTTGGAAACGATCCGCGAAAAGTTTCCCGACCGATTTTTCGATGTCGGAATCTGCGAATCACACGCCGTCGTCTTTGCGGCAGGATTGGCAAAAACCGGAATGATCCCCATCGTGGATATTTACAGCACATTCCTGCAAAGGGCTTACGATCAAATTTTTCAAGAAGCATCGCTTCAAAACTTGCCGATCATTTTCTCGCTTGATCGGGCAGGACTCGTGGGTGCCGATGGTCCCACGCATCACGGCGTGTTCGATCTGGCGTATCTGCGTCCCTTTCCCAACTTGACGGTGATGGCACCGGCTGACGCTTGGGAAATGGAACACATGTTCACGTTTGCGGCACAGTTAAAGGGACCGTCGGCAATCCGGTATCCGAGAACGAACGCTCCCGAATCCGAGCGGCAACATGAACCGATTCAATTCGGCAAAGCGGAAGTTGTACGGCAGGGTGAACATGGCACGATAGCGGTATGCGGTACATTTATCGAGTCGGCATTGAAAGCGGCGGACATTTTGAGCAAGGAACAGATTGATGCCGGTGTGGTGAATGTCCGATTCGTCAAACCGCTCGATACGGAAACGTTGCTGATGCCGATTCGTGCAGGAAAATTTTTGGTAACAATCGAAGAGGGAATGTTGTCGGGCGGCTTCGGCAGTGCGGTCTTGGAAGCGGCAAACGAAGAGCGGCTGGACACCCGAAACATTTATCGGCTGGGAATTCCCGACCGATACGTTGAGCATGGCGAACGTGCGGAACTATTGGACGATCTCGGTTTGAATGCGGAGAACCTCGTGCAAATTTGCCGTGGTGCAATGAACAGCGAAGGCAAGGGCTTTGTTTCGTATAGAGCCACAAATGGTACAAGGACCTCGACCCAATAATGACGAGTGCGGCATCGCCATAACACCTCCCTATCCTTGCCCATTTGTGTTAATGGGCTATACTAAAACGTCTATGGAACTCACTCCCCGGCAAATTGTAGCGGAACTGGATAAACACATCGTCGGTCAAGACGAAGCAAAGCGGAGCGTAGCGGTGGCGGTACGCAATCGCTGGCGGCGGCAACAGGTTGACGAGACGATGAAAAAAGAAATCTCGCCGAAAAATATCATGATGATCGGTCCCACCGGCGTGGGAAAGACCGAAATCGCCCGAAGACTTGCCACGCTGACGGGGGCCCCCTTCATCAAAATCGAAGCGACGAAATACACCGAAGTCGGTTATTACGGTCGTGATGTCGAAAGTATGGTGCGCGAACTCGTCGAAAATGCTCTCGGCATCGTTCGCAGTACCGAGCGGGAAAAAGTCGAAGAAGAAGCACAAAAACGTGCCAATGACCGACTCGTCGATATGCTTCTTCCGCCGCATTCAAAAATACGATCCTCCGATGAGTATGACGACGAGGATGAATACGAAAATGACGAAAATTTGAGCGATGCGGAACTCGTTCATAAAGTCAAACATGGACGTAATCGGGAAAAAATCCGAAAAATGCTCGAAGCCAGACAAATGGAAGAACGCACCGTCAGTATCGTTTCCGAAACGAAGGCGTTGCCGATGATCCTGGGTAACATGCCCGGCATGGAGTCGATGGAACTGGACTTGCAGGAGATGTTTGAAAAAATCGCTCCAAAGACCAAAACAACGCGGGAACTGACTGTCAAAGAAGCCCGCGAGTTTCTGGTCGAACAGGAATGCGACAGCCTGTTGAACAAAGATAAAATTCAGTCGGCAGCCATCGAACTGGCGGAAAATCTGGGAATCATCTTCATCGACGAAATCGACAAGATTGTTGCCAGCGAAAAACAGCATGGAGCAGATGTTTCCCGACAGGGAGTGCAACGTGATCTGTTGCCGATTGTGGAAGGAACGACGATTCAAACGAAATATGGTTACGTTAAAACGGATCACGTTCTTTTCATTGCGGCGGGAGCGTTTCACCGGGCGAATCCGAGCGATTTGATGCCGGAATTGCAAGGAAGATTTCCGATACGAGTTGAACTCAAAGATTTGACGAAAGATGATTTCGTCCGTATTTTGACCGAGCCGGATGGTGCGCTCACGAAACAGTATTATGCTTTGATGCAGACGGAGCAGGTTACATTGCAATTCGAACCGGACGGCATTGATGCACTGGCGGGTTATGCGTTTTCAATCAATCAAAAGATGCAAAACATCGGGGCGCGGCGGTTGTACACGATCATGGAACGCATGTTGGAAGAGTTGAGCTTTGATGCACCGGATCGACCGGGCGAGACGGTCGTGGTCAATGCCGAGTACGTTCGTCAGCGGATTGATGAACTCTGCAAAGACGAAGATTTGAGCAAGTTTATTCTCTAGCGGGCTTATCGGTTTTCAAGAAAAGTCAGCGCACTGAACGTTGCAATGACGGCGGCACCGAAGATCATCCCTAGATTTCCCCAAGTTCCGCCAGCACCACCGAACGGAAAACTGGCGATCAGGTTGAGCAAAAACAGCAATAAAACCAACGCTGAAATGATCAGCGAAACAATACACAACACTTTCGACATAATAAATGGGCAGTATTAGTTCTCGTTTTGAATCTCGTGAGGAGTAACTTGCAAGTCCGGTGCATTACCCAACTGCGTTAGGATTTGTAATAACGAATTGAGTTGCAGGAATCGTGATCCGAATCGGTCGATGAATTCATTCAAACCGAATTCACTGTCGAACAACACATCGGCATTGGATTCGATCTCTTCCGTAATGGTCGAGAGCACGTCGGTTTGAATTCGTTCCAATTTTTTCGCTGCCCTTTTGCAGTATTCGGCAAGTTCTGGATTCGACAGTTTCCAGAGTCCGAGTTCGACCATTCTGCGGCGTTGCGTGTGAGCGATGTTTGATACCAACTCTTCCAACAGTGCCGTCTGCCGATCTTGTGCCGAAACGAGTTCGCTCAACAGACCGACCAGTTGCGGCGAATGCTCGGTCGCAACGAATTTTTCTAAAACGGGTTGCGGCGAAAAAGTTGGGAAAACATCGATCTGTGTATATAGTAAGTCAAGGCTGGTGGTTGCCATAACAGTTATGGATATATTAACGAAGAACGTCTCCGTGAAGGGACACTCTTCGGAATGGATTATTTGAACGACGTAATGATAACATGTCCCATGCCGTTTGCAACACACCCCTCACAAAATTTTTTAATATTTTTTGGGTGTTAACTTGGGTAATTTGGCACAATGCAAACGGGAGAGTGGTGAATACGTTAGTCCCCGGCTCCCGCAAAATGATACACGTGTGGCAAAATAATACGCGATTTCCTTTTCGCAATAGGGATAATATAAAAAAACAAAACTGCGGCTCAATCCAATGGTTTTTCGTAAATCGTTGTAAAACAAGATGTTACGTCGTTTTACAAATTTTGTTTTTCGGTTTTTTGCTTCTTGGCACAGCAATTGCTCTATATGCTTTTAGAAACGCATTCAAGTTCAAGTGAGTTGCTTGAAACACGATTGAGTGTAAAAAAACCGTGATACAAATAACGGTACATCCTAAAATAGTAACCGTTCACGGGTTTTGAAAAACACCGAATTTTTCATTGCCCAAAACACGTAAACTGCCTATTTGTTTGCCAGTTTTTCAAATTCGACCGTTTTTTGTTTGCTCATACCACTACATATAGTAGGCGAGTCGTCAAACTACTACTATTTTGAAAATACCGTGAACGGTTACCTAAAATATAAGGAGTAATAAATGAAGGCACGTAAAAATTATTGTGTAGGTCTTATGCTGGCATGTGTATTTCTCGTTTCAACAAATGTTAGAGCCGATTTTATCAAGTATGATAACGCAGGCGCAGCAGAATATGCTGGGATGGTTGAACTTTTAGAAGTAAACTTTTCTGGATTATCAAGCCATCTCACAAAATCTGATGGCGTTGACTCATTGAAGCATACCAAAGAGTGGAATACGACATTTTTGGTTCCTTTTGTAGCCATTGCGGGGCACTTTGACCATCATTACAATTTTGGTTTGGAAAGCGGTTGGTTGGATGATTCCTGGGAACTCGGAGGTTATACAGTTTCGGCTAAGGTAAACGGTTTAATCAATGGTATCGTCTATGATATAGATTACGTTTTGGATATGGATGGTGTTGTTGTTACCGAAGACGGCGGATCATTTACTACTTGGACAGGATTGTTTGCAAAAAACTGTATCATTCCAATACCCTTTGATCCTTGGATTGATATCAAGATCACCTATTGGGGAAAGCAAGTGCCGGACGATGACCATTCAGTGCCGGAACCCGCAACGCTCGCCGTACTCGGGTTAGGGCTTGCCGGACTCGGACTGGCACGACGGAAACGACGGCAAAAATAGATAAAACATCAAGGAGCCTCACCACGGAGGATAGGTTGCAAAGGAGGGCTGGCTCTTGATTCTGAAGGCGGTGGGTGTAAACCTGCCGCCTTTTTTTGCGCTTTCCGGCTGCCGCAAGATGCGCAAGTTCGTTTTTTCCGTCATTCTTGCCTGTGCGGGAATGACGGGATTTTGACAATTTTGCATATCTCGTGGTCGTTCCCGGCTCCCTCAAAATGATACACATGTAGCAAAATGATACACAACACCCTTTTCGCAATTGAGATAGTATAAAAAAACAAAACTGCGGCTCAATCCAACGATTGTCCGTAAGTTGTTATAAAACAAGACGTTACGTTGTTTCGCAAATTTTGTTTTTCGGTTTTTTGCTTTTTGGCACAGCAATTGCTCTCTATGTCTTATAGAAACACATTCAGTTGCAAGTGAGTTACTTGAAACACAGACGAATGTAAAAAACCGGGATGCCTGATAGTTACAGTAACATCCCATAAAAGAAAGGGTATTAAAATGAAAACGTTTAAAAATTATTGTGTAGGTTTTTCACTTTCGGTTATCTTTTTGATATCACCAACTGTTAAAGCCGATTTATTTAAATATGATAACGCCAATGCAGCAACACAGGCGGGTTTGACAGAATTGTTAGAAATAAGTCTTTCTGGAAATTCCAGCAAACTGACGGCAAATCACGATGTGATTGGTTCATTTACAAATGACAGAGAGGTGGACTTAAGACTTTGGATTCCTATTTTCTTCAAGGCAGAAGACTATTACCATCATTACAACATCGGTTTGGACCACAGTTGGTTGGATGATTCCTGGGACATTGG
>Ga0082212_10002891_pt1 | contig 24622 bp, 22 predicted proteins | sample TergutNt197P3_FD_71548 | JGI IMG/M metagenome (GOLD analysis project Ga0082212, IMG submission 71548) | Neocapritermes taracua P3 segment gut microbial communities from Petit-Saut dam, French Guiana - Nt197 P3 | ecosystem: Host-associated > Arthropoda: Insects > Digestive system > Gut ... | reverse complement strand
AGGAGGTCATGAATATGAGTACTGCGGCAGAATACTTCTGTGAGGTAGCGGAGAAGAAGGGCTGGCTTGAGGAGAAGTGGAAAGAGGGCAGAAAAGAGGGTTTGGAAATAGGTATGGAAGAGGGCATGGAAAAGGGCAGAGAAGAAGGAACTCTCAGGCGATTGGTTGATCAAATCAATAGAAAAAAACTAAAAAACAAAACCCGTGAACAAATTATCGATGAGCTTGAGATGAAGGATTCCGACATCAAGGTGTTGGACCAGTTTGAGAACTACACATATTTGCTTGACGGAAAATAAGTACAGGTTGATGGGACCTTGTCCAATGCTACGCTATCATAAGGGGAACTATTCTAGAATGAGATCATAATCCGGATCCAGATATTTCTTATCCAACTCGATGATTTGTTCTGGTGTGAGATCTTCTAAATTTTTGTATGGACAATGAGGATCTTCAACTCGATAATCCGCTAATATATCACGCAATTCCCCTTTGTAAAAAGCCAGTACCCCTGCATTTTTTCCGGCAAGGCACCATTGAACAAAGTCTTTAATAGTTCCTGTTTCATCGTCTTCCCAAGTGCGTGGGGTCCCGTCATGATTTACTGGAGTTGCAAGAAAAGCCTCAACATCACTTAAGGTGATGACTTTCATGGTTTCTCTTGTATACAAGCGAATATTGATTTGTAAGGCCCATTCATATTTTTTGTTATAAGGTGTATACTCAATAAATCCAATACCGAAGAATGCTTTGTTTTGGACTTCATAAGCCATTTCAACTATTAATTTGTTGGCTATTCGATGCTTCTCTTCTTGCTCAATTCTCTTTAAAGCTGTATTATCGCCAATTCTATAACCGACATAAAACAAAACTCCTACCAATAGAAAAATAAGTATGCTAAGCGCAATTCCTTTCTTTGTCATTACATTCCCTCCAGATTCAGGTTGTACATTGGATTTGTATGGGCTTTATCCATTTCATTAATAGCTTCTGGTGTCATATCCTCCAGTTTTTTATACAAACAATCAGGATGTGTTATTCTATAATCAGACAGCAAGTCTCGTAAACCGACTGTATACTTATCAACTTTCCCTCTATTCCCCATATACCAATCCACATACATTCCCAGATGAGCACACTTCCCCACATCCCCCGTGCCGCACAGAACATAAAGCTCCTCCACCAGCATCTTCATGCTCAACTCCGCTGTCATCGGATCCGCGTTATAGGCATTTACCGCGATCTGAAGCTCCCGCTCATTCACGCAAATGTTGCGGATTGTAACCACATTGTCCCGAACCGTGACACCGCCTCCTGCTTGCATGGCGCCAAAAAGTCTCACCAGATCAATGTTACTGTTGACTGTGTCCAAATTCGCGTTGTGGATATCGATTTCCTGACCGTTCTCCAGCGCACTTATTGCAAACAACGGAAGACTGACAATGAACCCGGCATCGCCAAGGGGCAGACCAACGATTTCCGCGATAACTTCCAAAGAGACATCCTGCCAGAATTCTACCTTCTTGTTCCGTTTCATAGAGCGGGTAATATTTTTGGCATTATCAAACAGCAGATCGGCATTGTTGAAGTCAAAGTCATGGACGCGGATACACCTGTCGCCGCTCCCTATTTGATAATATGTCCGATAATCTCGCGATTTGTAATCCGCTGTCACGCGGAGGATCCCTCCGGGACTGACCAGAGTCATAACATCTTGGATATTGATTTCCTGTCGGTATGTTTGAGGATTGAATCTCGAAAAGTAACTCAACAGAGGCGATTTCGGTTGAAGGGTCTCAACGTTGCTATGCTGAGAAATCATTTCCATCAGCAAAGCCGATTTGGTCATCTCCGCAAGCAAAACTTGCCGGTCTTGGACCGATTCGGTTTTGGTATAAAGCAGGGAAGGATCTTGAAAGACTCGGTGCTCTGTACGAAGTTCATAGAAGGCGCAGAGAGATTGGAATGTCTGGGTAGGGCGATAGGTGTATTTCACACATCCGTCTGTAAGAGGATCCGTGGAAACGTTGATGGATACCTGGCAGGTATACCCGCAGTTGATCAATTGCTCAAGAGCCTCTATATCGGGGACGACGATGCCATATTCATCTGTCGTGTTCATAGAGTCGATCAACTTCACGAGGCCGGCGTAGTGGGTCGGCGATGTGCTTATCGGTTCTGTCTGAGCCAAGGCTTGCCGGATCTCATCCCAATTGTAGGTCTTGACGCCATTGGGATCAATCGAAAAGTATTGGAACACCGCACTGCCGTCGAAGCTGATGTCAAGGCAGTCGTAGCGATCATAAAGGGCCATCGTCGCGAGGGTAGCCTGGGTCAAAGGGGCAGTCATATTGAGAATATCACCATGGGTCGACCCGATGGGAGGTCGATCAAAACAGAAGGAAAGAAACTCCTGTCTGGCCGCTTCAACTTTCCGTTCGGCCTCTTCGAAGGCGTCGGCGGTGTGAAGCAGGGTGGTTTTAACCTGCCGGAGGGTATCAAGGTGGATCTTGGTGATATGTTGGAGGCGGTTTTTTTCACTGGGTTGAAGGATTGACGTGACGGATTGACCGGGGCGGGGCACAATCGTGGCGGCGATGCGGTTAAGACCGGAAGCGTCCTCGATATGGGGTAGCGTCTCCCAATAGACACTGTCAATCCAGGAAGCGATACCTCTAAGTTTCTGTGTCTGGATAAGAATCGGATCCTCTTGGGGGCCGGAGGTGGTTTCCTGAGCCGCGCTATAGCAGGCAACAGATTTCTGCATGATAAGGATGAAAGCATCCAGACAATCGGCGATGGACCGGGTATTGGATTTCGGTCCGGCAATCAGGTTCCATTGGATCCGGGCCATCGAGGCATCTTCGCCACGCCAATCCATAGCATCGGTCTTGGCAGTCAGGCGGGCGTAGGTATCGACGTGGTTATCCCTGGCGGAGATCAGTTTGAAGACAGCGGCGCTGACACTGGCTGCGTTGAACCGGAGGGGCGGTTTGTCGCTAGGCAGGGGAGGAATGGCCTCTCCATAGAAAATACCGGCGGAACACCGGAACTCGACCATATAATGACGAATGATGTCAGCGCACTCCCGGGTGCCGACACCTTTGAAATCGTCGGCAAGCATATTGGCGATGGTTTCAAGCTCGTTGGAGAGTCTGACCATTTTGGTGTTGATCGTCTCAAAGACAGTCCTCTTCTTGTTGAGGATGGCCGGAGGTATATCTGTACCTGTTGCCATGGCCGTTTTGATACCTTGGTCAATGGCTGCGAGGAGAAATCCCATTGTGCCCATGACGCGCCTCCTGTTAGGGGATGGGGTGGATGGAGGTTAATGCGGGCTACGCCCGCAAGTATTCAGTATTCAGGATTCAGGATTCAGAATGCGGATTTTCTTGTTTCTTTTTGACGCTTCGCGTCTTTAACTTACTAACGAATTCAACATATTGTGCGGTTTTCCTCTTTATGACTTTTAAATTGACATTCAAGAACAACTTTAATTAATCCCTCTTGACATCATCGATTTAATGAGTTAAAGTGTAATGGCGTTCTGAAGGAACCCAGTTTTGTTTTCTTATGGGGGTTGGTTCTTTATGACATATGATCACCGTTTGAAGGACGACGCCACCGACGCTTTGTTTGAGGCGTTTCTTTTGTTACGGGATGTGGATGAGTGTTATCGTTTTTTCCAGGATATTGCAACCGTGTCGGAGCTGAAAGCTTTGGCCCAGAGGCTGGAAGTGGCTAAACTCCTGGAAAAGGATGTGACTTATGTGAAAATTGAAGAGATGACCGGTGCCAGTTCGGCCACGATTAGCCGTGTCAGGCGTTCGCTGGATTATGGCGCAAATGGGTATTCTCTGATTCTGGACAGATTGAATCAATTGACAGGAGAGTGAAACATGAGAATTGCCGAGGGATTGCGTGATTTGTTGCCGGGGGAGCTTTCTTTTCTTGAGGAGAAGGAACGGGGGGCTTTGGATCTTTTTGAGGCTTGGTCCTATCGCAAGGTGTTAACGACGGGGTTGGAGTATGGGGAGTGTGTGGAACCCGAGATGCCCCGGAAGGGGCGCCTGTATAAATTCTTTGATCAGGAGGGGCGGGTACTGGCTTTGCGGCCGGAGTTCACGACGCCGATCGCCCGGTTGGTTTCTTCCCGAATGCGCCATGATGCGTTGCCTTTGCGGTTATGCTATAGCGGTGATGTGTATCGATATGGTTCCGGGCGGTACCGGGAGTTTCGTCAGATTGGCGTGGAACTGATTGGATCAACGGCTGAGATGGCGGATGCTGAGGTCATCGCGTTGGCGATTGAGATGTTGCGGTGTCTGGGATTGCGTGATTTTCGGATTAGTCTGGGACATATCGGGGTGTTTTCGGATTTGGCTGTTGAGCTGGCTTTGGAGGACGGATTGCGTACGGATCTGGAGGATGGGTTGGCTCAAAAAGATGTTGTAAGGATGCGTGAGGTGTTGGCAACGTGCCCGTTGCCGGAAATGGCCAAGGAGCTGTTGCGGTTGTTGCCGTCGTTGACGGGTGGGGCAGAGGTGTTGGACCGGTTGCGGGAGTTCGAGTGTTTTGATTCAGTGCGGCGGGCAGCGGCTTCTTTGCGGACGGTGTTCGGGTTTCTGGGGGATTTCGGTGTGCAGGAGCACGTGTCAGTTGATTTGGGGATTCTGCGAGGGTTCGCTTATTATACCGGAACGATTTTTGAGGGGTATATTCCTGAGGTGGGGTTCCCCGTGTTGGAGGGTGGGCGGTATGACCGTTTGTATGAGGAGTTCGGTATGAGCACCCAGGCTACGGGGTTTGCCTGTAATCTCGAGACGTTGTTATCGTTGGGCGGACAACGGCCTTCGCCGGAAGCGGATATCCTTGTTTGCGGGAATGCGCCGGACAGAATTATCCGGCGGTGCCGGGAGTTGCGTGAGGCCGGGAAAAAGGTGGAGATGGCGTTGGGACCGTCGGCTTATGATCGTCTGGCTCACGATCGTCTGGTTCACGATCTTCCGCTTCATGATCACCGCCGCGTTGAGTTTGTTGAGTAGAGTGAGTTTAGGGGCTGCCCCTTATAGGCGAGGAGGATTACCATGTTTGTTTCAAAGAAGAGGCTTTCTCTTGCTCTCCCTAAGGGAAAGCTGTTGGAGGATTCTGTTGAGCTGCTGGAGCGGGCGGGGGTTGAGTGTCGGCAGGTTTTGGGGGATGACCGGCAGTTGACTTTTGAGTTGCCGAATCATCATATGCAGATTATTATTTGTCGGCCGACGGATATTCCTACTTTCGTCGAGTACGGCGCAGCCGATCTGGGGTTCGTTGGGAAGGATACGGTGGTGGAGCAGAATAAGGATGTGGCTGAGCTGGTGGATCTTAGATTCGGGTATTGTCGGTTTGTTGTGGCGATGCCCGAGGACGCGTTGCCTCCCAGGTTGTCTGATGGGAGTTATGAGTTGCGTGCTTTGGATCGTAAGCGTGTGGCGACGAAATTCCCGCGTGTGGCGGAACAGTTTTTTAGTGCCCGAGGTATGCAGGTGACGCCGATTAAGCTTCATGGTAATATTGAGTTGGCTCCTAAGGTGGGGTTGGCGGATATGATTGTGGATATTGTTTCGACCGGAAAGACGTTGAAAATGAATCAGCTGGCTGAGGTGGCTCAGATTTTTGAGGCGACTTCCCGGTTGATTGCCAATCGGGTTTCGTATCGGTTGAAGCATGAGGATATTCAGGTGTTCGCCGATCAGTTGATACATTTGACTGGGGATTGACTGTTTGGATCAGTGAAATCGTTTGGGAACGTGAAATCGTTTGGGGACGTGAAAGATTGATTGGGGAAGTGAAAGATGGCTAAAGAGATTGTTGCTTTCCGGGATGTTGACAGGGCCCGGCTTTTGCATAAGTCATACGGGGACGAGGAGGCTTTGGCTGCTGTCGTCAGCGATATTGTGCGGGATGTCCGGATTCGTGGGGACGAGGCCGTGGCTGCGTATACGGAACGTTTCGATGGGGTTCGGTTTGAGGGAGGGTGTCGGGTCAGCGATCGGGAGATTGAGGAGGCTCGGCAGCTTGTGGATCCGGAGGTTTTGGCGGCTCTGTTGGAGGCGAAAAGAAATATCAGAGATTTCCATATCAAGCAGAAGAGGGTTTCTTGGATGGAGCCTCGCGAGGATGGGTGTGTGCTTGGGCAGTTGGTGATTCCCCTTCGACGGGTGGGGATCTATGTACCGGGGGGGACCGCGCCTTTGGTTTCTTCTGTGCTGATGAACGCTGTGCCCGCTTCGGTTGCGGGGGTGGCGGAGATTGTGATGGCGACGCCTCCCGGGTCTAACGGTCGTGTGTCTCCGGAGATTCTGACAGCAGCTTCTTTGTGCGGGGTATCGGAGATTTATATGATGGGCGGGGCTCAGGCTATTGCCGCTTTGGCTTTTGGGACGGCGACAATTGAGGCTGTTGATAAAATCACCGGGCCGGGTAATATTTTTGTGACGTTGGCCAAGAAGCAGGTATTTGGATCTGTGGATATTGATATGTTGGCGGGGCCCAGTGAGATTATGATTCTGGCGGATTCCGGCGGTGTCCCGCAGGAGTTGGCGGCGGATCTGCTTTCTCAGGCCGAGCATGATGTTTTGTCTTCGGCGATTCTGGTTTCTCCTGATGCCCGTTTGTTGAAGGAAACTTTGGTTGAGGTGGAGAAACAGTTGCCCTTATTGGCTCGCCGCGAGATTGCCGAGAAGGCTTGGGCACAGTACGGTGCGTTGATCCTTGTTGAGGACCTGACTCAAGGGATGGCGTTGGTGAATGATGTCGCGCCTGAGCATTTTGAGCTTGTTGTGGAAGATCCTTATGTTTGGTTGGGTCAGGTGCGCAACGCGGGGGCTGTGTTCGTGGGACGGTTTTCGCCGGAACCGGTGGGGGATTATTTTGCCGGACCGAATCATATCCTGCCTACAGGGGGAGCGGCGCGGTTTTCTTCTGTGTTGAGTGTTGATACATTCGTTAAAAAAACCAGTGTGATCCATTATTCGGCGGAGGCGTTGCGCCGGGATGCCTCGGCGATTGTGACTTTAGCTCGCAAGGAAGGGTTGGAGGGACATGCGAAGGCGATTGAGGTTCGTTTGTGAGTGGGAACCGGTTGAAACGCGGGGACCGGTTGAAACATGGGCCGGCAAGTGCGTTGGAATAGAGGAGGGATGAGTCGTGCGTGTTGCGAATGTTACGCGGGAAACGCGGGAAACTTGTATTTCGGGTCAGCTATGTCTTGATGGGGTTGGGTTGGTGCAGGTGGATTCCGGGATCGGGTTCTTCGATCATATGTTGGATTCCTGGGCGCGGTTCGGGTGTTTTGATCTGGAACTGCTGGCCAAGGGGGATCTGCGGGTGGATGCCCACCATACCGTTGAGGATTGCGGAATCGTTCTGGGTCAGCTTCTCAAAGAGGCTTTGGGGGATAAAGCGGGTATTGAAAGAGTGGGGGATGCTTTGTTTCCTATGGATGAGGTACTGGCTCAGGTGGCTGTTGATATTTCAGGACGTGGGTTTTTGGGTTGGCGGGTGGATGGGATTGGGTCTCCTGTGGCGGATTTTCCTTTCGAGTTGGCGGAGGAGTTTTTTCGGGCTTTGGCGATGAATGCCGGGATTACGTTGCATGTGCGGTTGTTGTCCGGGGGGAATTCTCATCATGTTTTGGAGGCTATCTATAAAGGTGTCGGGCGGGCTTTGCGATTGGCTGTAGGTGTTAGCGGTGTTTATGAGGGCGTGCCTTCGACAAAAGGATGTCTGTCATGATAGGATCTCTGCGATGATAGGATGTCCGCGATGATAGGGTGACTGCGATGAAAGGGTGTCTATTATGATTGTTTTTCCTGCGATCGATATGAAGGATGGCCATGTTGTACGTCTTCGCCAAGGTGTTATGGATGATTCTACGGTTTATTCGGAGGATCCTGTGGCGGTGGCGCGGTATTTTCAGTCTCAGGGCGCGTCTCATTTGCATGTTGTTGATTTGGATGGTGCGGCGGCCGGCGCTATGGTGAATGGGTCTGTTTTGGAGAGTTTGGTCAAGGAGACTGGTCTCAAGGTTCAAGTTGGGGGCGGCATCCGGACTATGGAGCGTATTGAGGCGCTTCTTGGGTTGGGGGTGAATCGCGTGATTCTGGGAACGGCTGCTGTTCAGGATCCGTTGATGGTGGAACGGGCTGTAGCACGTTTTGGTTGTGATCGGGTCGTGGTTGGTATTGACGCCAAAAACGGCCGGGTGGCTGTGGATGGCTGGGTTACGACTTCTGATTTGTCGATTGAGGATCTGGGGTTCGATATGCGCGATTTAGGGGTGACCCGTATTATTTATACAGATATCCATCGGGATGGGATGTTGACGGGCGCCGATATTGAAGGGGCCGCGAAGTTGGCGGATCGGACGGAGTTGAAGGTAATCGTTTCCGGGGGAATCGCGTCTTTGGATGAGTTGAAGTTGATTCGGCGCCGCGCTGTTCAGGGTGTGGGGTTTGAGGGCGTTATTGTGGGCAAGGCTCTTTATTCGAAGGCGTTTACGTTGCGGGAGGCGTTGGATGCCGCGGCGATTGTTGTATAGTCCTGTCTAACGCGGGCTACGCCCGCAAGTATTCAGTATTCAGTATTCAGTATTCAGAATGTGGATTTTCTTGTTTTTTATTGACGCTTTGCGTCTGTTAGGTACTATTACTTATTTATTTGAGGAGGATTTCTTGTGGGTGAGGCATTTACGGTGAAGAGTTCTGTGGATATGCGTTCTGTGGTGAAAGTAATTCCTTGTTTGGATGTGAATCAGGGTCGCGTGGTGAAGGGGGTTCAGTTCGAAAACCTGCGGGATGCCGGGGATCCTGCTGAGTTGGCGGCGCTTTATGATCGGGAAGGTGCAGATGAGATTGCTTTGTTGGATATTTCCGCGACGGTGGAGGGGCGCGATACCATGCTTGATGTTGTGCGACGTACGGCTGAGAGGGTAAGGAAACCTTTTATTATTGGCGGCGGGATGAAGTCGATTGAGGATATTGAACGGGTGCTGGCGGCGGGGGCCAATAAGGTTTCGCTGAATACGGCGGCTGTGCGGAACCCTCAGCTTGTTACCGAGGCGGCCCGGCGGTTTGGCAGCCCGTGTGTGATTGTGGCCATTGATGCTGTGACGCCTGCGGGTCAGCAGCATCCTAAGGTTGTGGTGAGCGGCGGGTTCGAGGTTACGGATTGGGATGTGGCTGCTTGGGCAAAGCGGGCCGAGGATTTGGGAGCGGGCGCTATTCTGCTGACTTCCAAGGATCGGGACGGTACGGAGGATGGGTACGATAATGTGCTGAATCGGTCTGTGGCGGATGCTGTGAAGATTCCTGTTATAGCCAGTGGCGGAGCCGGGAAGTTAGAGGATTTTCTGGATGCTGTCCGTTTTGGGGGCGCACGGGCTGTGCTGGCCGCTTCGGTGTTTCATTTCGGGATGTTTCGTATTCGACAGGTTAAGGCGTTTTTGGAGGCAAATGGTGTGGATACGACAGGAGGGAACCTTCATGTATGATCGTGATGTCACGGAGGATTTGGATCGGATTGTTGCTCAGGTTAAGTGGGATGCTGATGGATTGTTGCCTGTTGTGGTTCAGGATGTGGAGAGCCGGGCCGTTTTGATGATGGCTTACATGAATCGGGAGTCGTTGAAGCGGACTTTGGCTCAGGGGCAGACGTGTTTCTATAGCCGCAGCCGTCAGGAGCTTTGGCTGAAAGGGGAGACGTCCGGACATTTTCAGGATGTTGTTGATTTGCGGTTGGATTGTGATGGGGATTGTCTGTTGGTTGGTGTACGTCAGACCGGTGTGGCTTGTCATACCGGGCAGTTTAGTTGTTTTCACCGGGTTTTGGGCGAAGAGGCTGATGCCCCTGCCCTTGACCCTGTTCTTGCCCCTGTTCCTCAATTGTCCGTTGTTCTGTCTCAGTTGGCGGAAGTCATCGCCCGGCGTAAAAGGGAAATGCCTGAGGGGGCCTATACGACTTACCTCTTCGAGAAGGGTTTGGACAAGATTCTGAAAAAGGTGGGAGAGGAAGCCGCGGAGGTTATTATCGCCGCCAAAAATTGTTCTCACGCGGAGATCGTTTATGAGGTGGCGGATTTGTTCTATCATGTTCTTGTGTTGTTGGAGGAGAGCGGGGTGTCTTTGGAGAGAGTGGGTGAGGAGCTGCTGTCTCGTAGGAAGTAGTGTATGTTTTTTTTCATATGAATTTCCGGAAAGGTTGGCGGCATTGATGTTTAACTTAAGCGATTTGAATCCTGCTCAGCGGGAGGCTGTGGAACTCACTGAGGGGCCTCTTCTTCTTTTGGCGGGGGCAGGGTCAGGGAAGACCCGGGTTTTGACCCATCGCGTGGCTCATATGATCGGGCAGGGGGTGGATCCTTGGTCGATCCTGGCGATTACCTTCACCAATAAGGCGGCGGCGGAAATGCGCGACCGGATTAATGGGTTGGTGGGCGCTGAGGGGAAGGGGCTTTGGGTTGGAACTTTTCATGCTGTGTGCATGCGGGTGTTGCGCGGAGAGATCGGGAATTTGTCCGGGTATCAGCGGGGGTTCGTTATTTGTGATACGGCGGATCAGTTGGCTTTGTTGCGGGCTGTGCTGGCGGAGTTGAATATTGATGATAAGAAGTTTGCGCCCAGGACTTTTTTGGAAGTGATTGGCAACGCGAAGAACCGGTTGCTTTCTCCGGATACGTTCGAGGGGGAGGCGCGGGATTTTTTTGCGCAGTTGGCGGCTCGGGTGTACCGGGCGTATCAGGAGAAGTTGGTTGCGAATAACGCGATGGATTTCGATGATATTATTATGCTGACCGTACGCTTGTTTCGTGAGTGTCCTCAGGTGTTGGGGTTCTATCAGAACCGGTTCCGCTATATTTTGGTTGATGAGTATCAGGATACCAATCACGCTCAGTATGTTTTGATTAATTTGTTGGCGAGCCGGTTCCGGAACTTGTGTGTGGTGGGTGATGATGATCAGTCGGTATATGGTTGGCGGGGCGCTGATGTTACGAATATTTTGGAGTTCGAGCGGGATTATCCGGAGGCTGCGGTGCTGAAGTTGGAACAGAATTACCGGTCAAGCGGCAACATTTTAGCGGTTGCGAATGCGATTGTGGCCTTCAATCAGGGGCGCAAGGAGAAGTCTTTGTGGACCGAGAAGGATAATGGGGATCCTGTGGTGGTTCATCAGGCGTTATCGGATACGGAAGAGGCCCGGTTTGTGGTGGATCAGGTCTTGCGCCTACGGGATGGGCTTGGTCTGAATTATGGGGATTTTGCTGTGTTGTACCGGACAAATGCCCAGTCCCGGATGTTGGAGGAGCGGTTTATCCGGGCAGGGGTCCCTTATCGGATATTTTCGGGTGTGAAGTTCTATGAGCGTATGGAGATTAAGGATATATTGGCTTATTTGCGGTTTGTTTTCAATCCCAACGATAGTGTGAGTTTCGGCCGTATTGTGAATACGCCCCGGCGGGGAATTGGTGACGCGTCTATACAGAAGGTACTTGCGTATGGGATACGTGAAAAGGTTCCTTTGCTGGAGATTCTGGGCTCTTTAGAGTCGTTAGGTCAGGAGATGGATTTGAAGGCGCGGGCGGTTAACGCTTTAATTGGGTTCGCGTCGCTGATTGAGTCTTTTCGGGCTGCGGCGATGTCGGGGATATCTTTGTATGCGTTGACACAGCTTGTTTTGGAGGAGAGCGGGTATTGGGATAGTTTGAGAGCGAATCGGGCTACGGATGGAGAGTCCCGGTTGGAGAATATTGACGAGTTTCTGAATCTGACAACGGAGTTCGATGAGAACGCGGCGGCGTTTCTGGAGGATTATGATTTGGAGTTTGATACGGGTTCGGCCGGTGCCGGGGATGGGGATTCGGCCGGGGCAGACGGGCAGGGTATGGTGTTGTTGGGAGGGTTTTTGGAACGGGTGGCTTTGGTTGCGGATATTGATTCTTATGAGGAAGGGGAGGATGTGGTTAAGTTCATGACCATCCACAGTGCTAAGGGGTTGGAGTTCCCTGTGGTTTTTGTGGTGGGGATGGAGGAAGGCATCTTTCCCGGTAGCCGAAGTCTTTTGGAGCCTCATCTTTTGGAGGAGGAGCGTCGGTTGTGTTATGTGGCGATTACCCGGGCTCAGGAGAGGTTGCTCCTGTTACACGCGCAGCAGCGTTTGCGGTTCGGCAGAACGGAGTCAGCCGTGCCTTCACGGTTCCTTGGCGAGATTCCGGATGCGTTGAAGCATGAGTCCGGATTCAAGAGTGGATATCGGGACAGATTCGCGGGTTCGAGATTCGCGGGTTCTGGATTCGAGGAAAACAGGGGATTGGGGAACCGGGAAAGGGAGCGGTGGAGCGGAGATGGCGAGAGTCGGAGCTGGGAACGGGATAGCCGGAGCTGGGAACGGGATAGCCGGAGCGGGGGAAAGAGGAGTCGGGACGAGAATCGGTTGGGAGGTTCCGGTGGCGAAGATGTCTTACAGAATGCCTCGCCGGTAGAGGCGGAGAGTTTTTTTGTTGGAGATAAGGTTATTCATCCGAGTTTCGGGCAGGGTATTGTTATGAGCTGCCGGGGAGACGGCGGTGAGGCTGAGGTTACGGTGGTTTTTGCCGGGGAGATTAAGAAGCTGATTGTGGCTTACGCGCGATTAACAAAGATTTAGATCCATCCATTTGCGAGGAGGTTGCCTGATGAAGTCTTATGAGTCCTTACAGCACTTGAAGGAGAGGATCGTTCAAGCGGAATACCAATACTACATTCTCGATGATCCTCAGATATCGGACGCGGAGTATGACGCGTTGCTGGTTGAACTGCTTGCCATTGAGAAGGAGCATCCCGAATGGGTGGACGCCGATTCTCCGTCGAAACGTGTGGGTGGGTTTGTGGCGGAACAGTTTGCGAAAGTGGCGCATTATGGTTCGATGCTGAGCTTGGATAATGCTTTCAATGCCGAAGATTTGTGGGCTTTTGATAAACGTGTCCGTGAGATGGTGGCGGATCCGGAGTATGTTGTGGAACTGAAAATCGATGGATTGACCTTGGCCTTGACCTACGAGGGTCCGGCTCTGCGGCGGGGAGCGACCCGGGGAGATGGGGTGTATGGAGAAGATATTACGGAGAATGTGCGCACGATTCGGGATGTGCCTTTGAAGCTTCGGGATCTCGATCCTTCGATTCCGGCTCGCGTGGATGTTCGCGGGGAAGGGTATATGCCGAAGGAGTCTTTTCGGCGTTTGAATGTTGAACGTGAGGAAGGGGGTCAGGCGGTTTTCGCGAATCCGCGCAATGCGGCGGCGGGATCCCTTAGACAACAGGATTCCCGGATTACCGCTCAGCGTGGGTTGCGTTATTTTGCGTATCAGATTTTACAAGCTCAAGATCTCGGGTTGGCGACCCAAACGGAGACTCTGGAACAGCTGAAGCGATGGGGGTTTTCGGTGAATCCTTGTGTTAAGGTTTTCGCGGGCATCGAGGATGTTATTGGGTATTGCGCCGATATGACTGATCAACGCCACACCCTGCCTTACGATATTGACGGGTTGGTGCTGAAAGTGAACAGTTATGCCCAGCAGCAGGAGCTTGGGTTCACTTCGAAATGTCCGCGATGGGCCATTGCCTATAAGTTTCCGGCCGAACAGGTGGAGACCTCTTTGTTGGATATTGAGATCACGGTGGGACGCACGGGAGTGCTGACACCGACGGCTGTTTTGAAAGATGTGGCGGTGGCGGGAACCATGGTGGCGCGAGCGGCGTTGCACAATCTCGATTATATCCAATCTAAGGATATTCGTATCGGTGATCACGTGATCATTCATAAGGCCGGAGATATTATCCCGGAAGTCGTCAAAACCCTGCCGGAGAGGCGTGACGGTTCGGAGAAGGAATTCGTCATGCCGGCGGTTTGCCCCTGTTGCGGCGACGGAGTTGTGCGGTTGAGCGGTGAAGCGGCTCACAGATGTGTTAACCCGCAATGCCCGGGGCAGCAACGTGAGATGATTATTCATTTCGTTTCCCGAAACGCTATGAATGTTGACGGTGCCGGCGCGGCCACGATTTCTCTGTTGTTGCAGGAAGGCCTCATTCGTGACGCGGGCGATCTGTATGGGTTGACTGAGGACAAGCTGGCGGGGTTGGAGCGGATGGGCAAGCGTTCGGCACAGAATCTGCTTGGGGCTTTGGAGGATAGCAAGAGGCGCGGGCTGGCCTGTTTGCTTTTTGGTCTGGGTATTCGCAATGTGGGCAACAAAGCGGCCAAGGCTTTGGCGACGCGATTTCGTTCCATGGATTCTTTGCGGCAGGCCGATCTCGAAGAGTTGCAGGCGATTCCTGATGTGGGTCTGGTTATGGCTCAGAATGTTGTCAAGTTTTTTCAGGATTCCGCTAACCGGGACTTGTTGGAAAAGTTGAGGTCCGCGGGGGTGCTGATGTCGGTAAACGCGGAAGACGAATCTGAGAGCAACGATGTGTTTGTGGGAATGTCTATCGTTGTGACCGGAACATTGAGCAAATGGGCGCGGGCGGAGATTGAACAGATTATTGAACGCGGCGGCGGCAAGGCTTCTTCGTCGGTCAGCCGCAAAACCACTTGTGTACTGGCCGGAGAAAATGCCGGTTCTAAGCTGCTGAAGGCTCAGACGTTGGGTATTCCCGTTTATTCCGAAGAAGAGTTTGTCGAGAAGTTCTTCTCTTGAGGGATTATCATTTCCCAATTGTCAATTGTTTCGCTGTGTGATATAGTTCTTTTGAGAGCATCTTCGAAAAGATGTATCTTTAGTTTTGAAGATTTTTGAAATCTATGTAACTTAGAGGAAGAACGATTATGGATGAGCCAAACACACGGTTTTTACAAGATCTTCAGCAAACCGACTTTGCCGGCGAACAGGGAGAAACCTTTAGTTGCCCCCATTGTGGCGGCTTGTTGGTTTTTGATATTTCTTCTCAGGCGGTTAAGTGCGAGCAATGTGATGGACTGGCTGAGATGATGCCAACGTCTCCTATTCAAGAACGTGTCTTGGTGCACGGGAACCGAAACTATGGGTCCTCAACCTCAGATTCGCCTGCCTCAGAGGAGTTAGATCGCGTCTGGCAAGAGCAAATGAGTCTCATTCATTGCGAATCCTGTGGTAACGACATTGTTGTGCCTCAGTCGGATTTGGTCGCCTTGTGCGAATATTGCGGATCCAGTAAGGTTTTGGCTCAAAAAGCGGCTGCCGGGATCCCGCCTGACGGTGTCATCCCGTTTACTGTTGATAAACACAGTGCCGGTGAATCTTTTCGCAAATGGATCACCCGGCGTTTCTGGGCCCCTCGTTCTTTGAAGCGTGGGTTTCATGAGAACAAGCTTGAATCTGTCTATTTACCGTATTGGACTTTTGATGCGCAAGCTGATGCCGTTTATACGGCCCGTGGCGGCAAAGTTTATTATGTTATGGAAGGAATAGGGGAGAATCGGAGACGGGTTAGGAAGGTTCGCTGGTATCCGGTGAGGGGGACGATCAGCAGGTTTTTTGACGATATTTTGGTCAACGCCACGAAGACGCCTACCAGACAAGGACGGGACAAGTTGATGGCCCGGGTCGAGAATTTTGGCACACAGGCTCTTTTGCCGTTTAATACCGCTTATCTGTCCGGATTCAAAGCCGAAAAATACACCACAACTCCGGAACAGGGATTCGAGGAAGCCAAGACGAAAATGATGGCTTCTCTTAAAGAGCAAGCACGTCGCGAGGTTTTGCGATACTATGACGAAATCAGTTCGTTGAATGTCAAAGCAACTTATTCGCGGACAACATTCAAGCATATCCTTGTGCCTTTTTGGCTTTCTTCATATTGGTACATGGATAAGCCTTACCGGTTTGTGGTTAACGCGCAAACAGGCAAGGTTTCCGGCGAGGCTCCTGTCAGCAAAGTCAAAGTGGCTTTGGCTGTTGCGGCCGGAGCGATTGTCCTGGTTCTTGCTCTCATGCTTTATCTAAACTATTCAAATGTGTGAGGAGGGTTTTCGCTTATGGCAGGGTTAAAAGACCAGTTACTGAGTGTTGTTGAATGGCATGAATATCGGGATGACCTGTTATTCTGGAAATGGAGTCAGGGAGAACTGAAAAAAGGGTCCCGCCTTGTTGTGCGGCCGGGTCAGAACGCAATTTTTCTGTACAACGGCAAAATCGAAGGTATTTTCGCTGAAGAAGGCAACTTTGATATTGAATCCAGGATCATCCCGTTTCTGTCAACATTGAAAGGGTTCAAATTCGGATTCAATTCCGGACTGCGCGCCGAGGTTCTGTTTGTTAATCAGAAAGAGTTTACATTGAAATGGGGCACAAAGGGCGCGATTAACATCCCGTCCCCCGGGTTGCCCGGCGGGATGCCTGTACGGGCTTTCGGGAATTTTTCCATCAGAATTAATGATTATTTCTGTCTCATGGATAAAATCGCCGGTGTACGCACGCAATATGCTGTGGATGATGTCCGCGACCGCGTCACGGCAGAGGTCAATCAACTTCTCATGAGCGCCATTTTGCAAGAAAGCAAAGATATGTTTAACCTGCAAGCCAGCGCGCCTCAAATCGCCAAGAAGATGGGTGAAGATCTTGATGTCATTCTGCTCACTCTTGGTCTCAAAGTCACCAATTTTAATATCTCGAATTTCAACTACCCTGAAGAGATTCAAAGTATGATCAACAAAGCTGCCTCCCAATCTATGGTAGGGGATCTGGATCGCTACCAGAAAATCCGCATGACCGACGCCTTGGCGTCAGAGCAAAGCGGGGTGGGCGGTACCGCTTCTGCGGCGATGGGTACCGGTGTCGGCTTGGCCGCCGGGATTAATATGGCGAATCAAATGGCCAATCAGGTGTTTACGCAACCCCAGAACCAACCTCAGAATCAGGATGCGGTGGCGGCGCCTGCTGATACGATGTTTTGCAGCGAATGTGGTTCGAAAATCCCTCGTTCGGCAAAATTCTGTTCGGAATGTGGCTACAAATTCCCTTAATAAAAATAAAATCATTTTTCATTGTAGCAAAATATTTTTTTGGTATGAGTCAAAAGACCTATTCTTGAGATGAATGGTTATCGGTTCACAACTGAATCATGCTTAACGCCGGCAGCATTCTTATGGTACGCCTCATGAGGCTCTAAAACCAAGTTGGTAATTATTGCCATGCGCTGTCGAGGCTTTGAATTTTGTGTCGGAATTGTAATTATAATTACGAAAATTGCTATTTCTTGTTGAAATTCAAGGTGATTTCCCCTCGAACTTCGCAAGTATTCTCAAAATCAAGTATTGAATTTTGTTTTTTTATTGGATAAAATAATAGACATCCTACTAAATGTGTCAGTTTGAAAGGCTCAATGAGACAATCAAAGAGAATCATTTGCTTTTACTGACAAAGGAAATTCGGGAACAAAACAGTTTTTGGCAAAGTATGAGAGGAGGTAATGTTTTTGGAATCTCAAACACAGCAACCACAGCAACCGCAGCAGGAACAGACACCGGCTCCGGTTCAACAAGTCCAGGTTTTTATCGTTGAGGACGATCCCATGGTATCGACAATCTGCAAAAACTACATTGAAAAGGTGAATCCCTACGCCGTTATTGGCATCTCCGGTGACGAATCTGACGCTTTGGCAAAAATCCGCGCGTTGAAACCTCAATTAGTTTTGCTCGATCTCCATCTGAATAAGGGCAACGGTATGAACCTCTTGAAGAGCATGCGCAAGGAAAGCCACAATGTAGACGTTTTCCTTATGACAGCTTCGAAAGACAGCGCCACAGTTTGTGAAGCATTTCGCTATGGTGCGGTAGATTACCTGATCAAACCTTTCGATTTTGACAGACTCAGGCAAGGTTTGAGAAATTATCTGAAATTCGTTAATCTGACTGTAGAAAATAAAGACATTGAGCAAGAAGAAATTGACCAGTACAAGTATACCACTGAGACGACTACTTCCGGATCCCTCTCTTCGCTGCCGAAGGGCGTTCATTACATGACCCTGAATCAGCTCAATGAATATTTGGAAGCCCAAGAAAACGCTCTATCTTGTCAACAAATCTCTCAGGCCCTTTCTCTGTCTAAGATTACCACATGGCGTTATCTGGAATACCTTGTGGAACGCGGCAAAGTTGAGGTGTCCCTTGAGTACGGCATGATCGGCCGTCCGACCAAACTTTATCGAGCCGTTCGCTAAAAAAAGTGAAATATTACACTTTCGGCAAACCGGTTTGGATAACTGGTTTCTGCGATGTTATCTCCCCAGCGACTACCCGCTGCAGAGATTTGGTAGGATTTTTCTGCTGAAATTGATAGTCGGACACTGAACTATGGCCTTGGGGTCATGGTTCTTTTTTTATCCGGCGAAAAACTCGACGACATAGCCACAGGAAGAATTTAAGAGGTAGAGGAATAAAATCCGACATAACTGTCAATAATTCCTTCTGAGCAATGTTGCAGAAATGTTCAACCTTGCCTATTATTATATCTGAGCGTTAGCACTCATTAGAGGTGAGTGCTAATAACGCAAAGACTGTTCTCTGTACCGGGCCTCCGGCCCCAAAAAACCGAAGGAGGAAATCAACTCATGAATCTTAAGCCTCTGGCAGACAGGGTGATCGTCAAAGCCCTGCCCAACGAAGAAAGAACCAAAAGCGGCATTATCATCCCGGATACCGCGAAAGAAAAACCTCAAGAAGGGCTCATTGTGGCCGTCGGACCGGGCAAATACGACGGCGACGACCTCATCCCTATGAGTGTAAAAAAGAATGACCGCGTAATCTATTCCAAATACGCGGGCACCGAAATCAAATATGATGGCGACGAATATCTGATTCTGCGCGAATCCGATATTTTGGCTATCATCGGCTAATCAACAAATCCAATTCCTAGGAGGAATGCTCTCGTGGCCAAACAGATTATTTACAATGAAGAGGCCCGCCATGCTCTTGAGAAGGGCGTTAACCAGCTGGCTGAAACCGTACGTGTGACCCTCGGACCCAAAGGACGCAATGTTGTTCTTGACAAGAAATTCGGGTCCCCCTTGATTACCAATGACGGTGTTACCATCGCCCGGGATATCGAACTGGAAGATCCCTTTGAAAACATGGGGGCTCAGCTGGTTAAAGAAGTTGCCACCAAAACCAACGACGTTGCCGGAGACGGCACCACCACTGCCACTGTGTTGGCTCAGGCCATCATCAGAGAAGGTCTGAAAAACGTCGCCGCCGGTGCCAATCCCATGGAGATTAAGCGCGGCATCGAAAAAGCCGTTGACATCGTTGTCGACGATATCAAAACCTACGCGCAGACTATCGAAACCAAAGAATCCATCACACAGGTCGCCTCCATTTCCGCCAGCGATGAAACCATTGGCGTTCTGATCGCCGACGCCATGGAAAAAGTCGGCAAAGACGGCGTCATCACCGTTGAAGAAGCCAAAGGAATGACCACTGAACTGGAAGTTGTCGAAGGTATGCAGTTTGACCGGGGCTATCTGTCGTCGTACATGGTTACAGACACAGACAAAATGGAAGCCGTTCTGAAAAACCCCTACATTCTTATCACCGACAAAAAAATCGGCGGCATCCAGGAAGTCCTGCCGATCCTGGAAAAAGTCGTCCAGTCCTCCAAACCTTTGCTCATCATTGCCGAAGACATTGAAGGCGAAGCCTTGGCCACTTTGATCTACAACAAGATCCGCGGCGCTTTCTCAGCCGTTGGCGTGAAAGCGCCGGGATTCGGCGATCGCCGCAAAGCGATGCTGGAAGACATCGCCATTCTCACCGGCGGCCAGGTCATTACCGAAGATCTCGGTCTTAAGTTGGAAAACACGACATTGGAAATGCTGGGAACTTGTCAACAAATTCGCGTCAGCAAAGAAAACACCACCATTGTGGATGGGGCCGGCGACGAAAGCGCTATCAAGAGCCAGATCAACGTGATTAAAAATCAGATCGAGGAAACAACCTCTGATTTTGACAAAGAAAAACTTCAGGAACGCTTGGCAAAACTGTCCGGCGGTGTGGCCGTCATACATGTTGGCGCCGCCACCGAAACCGAGCTTAAGGAAAAGAAGCTACGCATCGAAGACGCTCTTTCCGCGACACGGGCAGCCGTTGAAGAAGGCATCGTGCCCGGCGGCGGCGCCGCATACCTCGACGCTATCCCGGCTCTTGACAATCTGGGCCTTACCGGCGACCAAAAAACCGGCGTCCAAATTATCCGTCGGGCTTTGGAAGAACCGATCCGGCAGATCGCCAACAACGCCGGCATGGAAGGTTCCGTTGTGGTAGAAAAGGTCCGCAATGCCGGTCGGGGCACCGGTTTCAACGCCGCCACCGAAGTCTACGAAGACATGGTCAAAGCCGGCATCGTTGATCCCGCCAAAGTGACCCGTTCCGCGCTGCAACATGCCGCTTCCATCTCCGCCATGATCCTGACTACCGAAAGCCTGATCACCGATATTCCGGAGAAAGAAGCTCCGAATCCCATGGCCGGAGGCATGGGGGGGATGGGCGGAATGATGTAAAAAAATTCCACTTTACAACCCCTTCGCATTATGGTATAGTTTCATTGCATGGTTTCGCAAATGTCCCCGGTTTTGCTTTTGCCGGGGACTTTTTGTTTGCAGATTTAATATCTCTCAGAATTACTCCTCATTTTCAAGAATCAACTGCTTATACCACAACATAGCGTCAAGGAACGCCTCCTGGATCCCTTCCTCGCGCAACCCGTTCCGAATGATCACCTGGGACACGTGATCCCAATCAGCGTGTTCGTAAGCAAAAATGAGCTCAATAACCTTGAAGAACGGCCCTTCCTCTTTGGCCAAAGCATCAAAGATAACTTGTTTGGTCGAAACCTCGTGCAACGCTTCCGCGATGGGGACTTCCATCACCACGTCCAGCAGAGAGAGTACGCCCATCAGAAAGAGATCGCCGCTCTGGTTTTCCATATGAAAAACCTTTGCCAGGTTTTCCGCGAATTTGCCACGAACAAGAATCAATCGGGTCAATTCGTTTGGTTCGTCATAAGCCAGATACGTCGAAACAGCTGCCATGACCCATTTGCGAGTCTGTTTAAGCCCCAACATCGTAATAGCGTGACTAATCGAATTAACCTTCTGTTTGAGTCCAATCGCCGGTGAATTAATAAAACGTAACAACGCTATGGACAGAGCCGCATCCTGTTGAATGTATTTGGCGATATCCAACACATCAAAGTCCGGCTCCTCCTCAGCCCCCACAGCTTTAAGCAACTGCAGGGCGTTGCTTTTCATCGGAGATATTTTTTTGACACCTTTGCTCAGCGGCCTCGAATAGAATCTCCCTTCAAAAAGGGCGTTGGGAATGCCTTTAATTTTGTTGAAGAAATCCTTGCTTTCGATGTTGGTGCAGATCGCGATCGCCGCAGGTTTTTTCGTACGAACCTCCAGCAAACTATCTCCAAAAATCTTCGAATCCGTATTCAAAATAACATAGTCGGCTAATTCGAACAGCACTGCCGTTTTCAGGGAGTACTGAATATTATCCAACGCAAAAAAATACCCGTGCTGTTTCATCTTCATACATTTGAGCAAAAAACGTGGTTCCAGAGGAAAATCTTTGTTGATGACACACACCATGAGTTCCGGCGCAATCGAACACATGTCGGCAAAATTCGCCAACAGCAAGTACTGATCTATTGGCACAAATATTTTTTTGTTATTCGTAAAAGCTTCCATGCCCACAGAATTGAGAAAATCCAACCCAGGAGAAAAAGTCGCGCCGTCCAATTCAGCCATAAGCCGAGCTGATCCAAGCGGTATATCACACCGTTGATACTTCAAATAAAACGCTTCCACAACCATATTTGCATTAAAAATTGGTGTCGCGACAATAAAGAGCTTCATCGAGCGTCCTTTCAGATCAATAGGCTAAGCCGATTTATCCCATGGCAAAAGATATCAGCGAGTATTCTCACAGAATCAATAAGGGATAATGGCTTCTCTGATGTTTTTTAATCATAATTGTATTATGGGAAAAATACTCTAAAATATACAACCGTCACCCTTCGACAACTCATCGTTAGCGCCCGATAGCCATCGGATAAGATCCGTTGAAGCAGGCCATGCAGAAAGGCCCGTTGCTGTTCACGCTGGAATCGCTGATATCGAACGAAGCATCGCCCAACACCGCCTTGTACAGAGCTTCTTCATGCAAATAAGCGAGGGAATCGGCGTTAATGCATTCCCTGATACCCTCAATACTATGCCTGGCACCGATCAAATGATCTGTTGATGGTGTATTAATCCCAAAATGACAGGGAAATCTCACAGGAGGCGAAGCAATACGCATATGCACTTCTTTCGCCCCGGCTTGACGCAAAACGTTAACAATCAACATACTGTTGGTTCCGCGGACAATCGAATCATCCACAAGGATAATGCGTTTGTTTTGCACCTGGGAACGAATGGGGCTCAGCTTGAGCAACACAGTCCTTTCCCGCTGTTTTTGGCCGGGCTCAATAAAAGTCCTTCCCGTATAGGGACTCTTAATCAAGGCTTGGGCAAACGGAATACCACTGGTATAGGCGTACCCCATAGCCGCGGGTACCGCCGAATCCGGTACGCCGGCTACGATATCCGCCTCAACCGGCTCAATTGCCGCCAACGCTTGACCTGAACGATACCGGGCCGAATAGACGCTGATACCGTCAATTTCCGTATCAGGACGCGCAAAATATACATATTCAAAAACACACATCTTTTTTGCCCCAGGCGGGGCAGGGGACTGATACGAGTGGAGCCCTTCCCGGTCGATCACAACAATCTCTCCCGGTTCAACCTCTCTCACCAACCTGGCATGAACCGCGTCTAAAGCACAGGATTCCGACGCCAAAAACCAGCTATCGTCCAAACGTCCAATCGCCAAAGGCCGCATCCCCAAAGGATCGCGGATTCCAATAATCTTATCAGGCGTCATCATCGTCATGGCAAAAGAACCCCTCGCCTGATTGACCGCCCCCCGGATACCCGAGACGATATCCGTTGCCTTCGCTGTTTCTCTGGAAATCAAATGCAGAAAGATTTCCGCGTCCGATTTTGTTTGGAATAAGTGGCCTTCTTTTTGCATCTGATCACACAACTCGCCACCATTAACCAGCTGGCCGTTGTATCCAAGAGCCATGAATCCGTCCCGGCCGTACATCACCATAGGTTGTGTATCCATAACATTGTGGGTATTTTTCGTCTCATAGAGAACATGACCCAACATAAGCCTGCCTCTGTCAAACATTGTCAAATTAGATCTGTCAAAAACATCATTAACCAAGCCAAGATTCTTCTGCAGAAAGACGCTTTCGCCGTTATAAGCAGCAAGTCCGCAGCCATCTTGCCCTCTGTGCTGTAACGCATGCAGCATATTATAAGAAGTTCGCGATGTCTCTAATTCGCCGGCGTTATAGATTCCGATAATTCCGCACACATCAGTCTCCTTCTGGATTTTGCCTTGATAAGGAAGATTAAAAGCAACCTCGGGGATTATTAGTAAGTACGAAAAGAATATCAGAATATACGTTTTCGTGCAAGTTGGCACGTGGGCATAAAAGAGTGCCCACACAATAAATGTGGGCACTTATTACCAGAACCTTCCGCCATAACCTCAAACACACTCAAATAAATTAATGAGACGAATTATCAGACGAATGATCAAAAGGATTCAAGTCCACATGGGAAACAAACCCTTGCACACGGCTACGGATCTCCGGTGCGTATTTGTATGCTGTAACACCTATGGCAATGCCTCCGACGAGTGCCGCCCCCGCCACAATGAAACTGCTACCTATATGGCTCTTGCGTCTGGGAAACATATCTGTATCCTCCTTTTCGAGCTGAATGTATCATCTTTTGTCTTTAGTATGAAAACAAGTACCGAAAAATAAACGAGGATATTGTTACCAATTCAACTTTCGTCAAGGACACTTCTGATGAAAGATCTCATCGCCTCTGATTCTGATAGGCTCTTGCTATTTGCCCAAGCAGCGAAACGCGCCTTTTCTGTTGGTGTTACACGTACACTGATATATTCAGTAAAAATCTCCTTATTCTTCTCAAGCCCGTAGAAGCTATAGAGATATTCGTGCAATGGTAACCCTTTTGTTTTGCGGGGGTGTGATCCATCGAACTTTTCCAAATCACCCTCGGAGATGTTACGATACGGAATAATCTGAAATGCTCCCAATTTGCCATTGGTACGCTCAATAACCAACATGCCAGGTAGTTGAATGACATGCCATACACCGTTTACTACCATAAAAATTATCCTTTCTTCTGAAGTGAGTGTAGCTGGATTATTGTTTTATTTATTCGACATATTATCAAAAATCCCTTCTCATTCCCATTGTCCGATAAAAATTCCACGCTTTCCATCGTTTATCGCATTTTACATCGTAATTCGTCGACATACGAGTTTGACACCCATGGGGACTTGCAACAGAACCACGTGGGCTCGTAACAGTCCCCAGGTAGGGTTGCGCTTCGGGAGAACCCAAAAGCCCGCACATTTATTACCCCATTTCATGGGCTGCGTCAGGCGGGAGATTGGGTTCTCCCTCTCTCCAACCCTACCT
>Ga0082212_10001119_pt2 | contig 24623 bp, 21 predicted proteins | sample TergutNt197P3_FD_71548 | JGI IMG/M metagenome (GOLD analysis project Ga0082212, IMG submission 71548) | Neocapritermes taracua P3 segment gut microbial communities from Petit-Saut dam, French Guiana - Nt197 P3 | ecosystem: Host-associated > Arthropoda: Insects > Digestive system > Gut ... | reverse complement strand
AGTCGAGGAAACCAAAATTGAAAGGAGCCCCCAAAATGTTTACGAAAAGAATGAAAAAAGCAGTCGCTATCACCCTCACCGCCCTCATGTTCATGATGTTACTCCCCACGCTCGCGTTGTTCGCGTTAAGCGACAGCAACTACGCCATCGCGAAACGGCAGGTTATCGGTGAAGGCTATCAGCCAAAGCCGGGAACGCTGAGCGAAGGCCAGATTTGGACGGGCAAACAAGTCGCCTATAATGAAAACGACTTTACCTTCACCGTCACCCTCTCCGCCTGGGGCGCAAAATTCGACGGCAACGATCCTCTGATCGAGAACGGCAATGTTATCGTCACAGACACGATCGGCGCCGACTTCGCGTTTGTATCCAGCCCGGACGGCCTATCAGCCGCCGGCGGCAAAGTGACCTGGACAGTATCCCAAAGCGCTATACTTGGGAGCGAACCGGTCAGCGCGAGCTACACGGTTAAGTTGAATGACAGCAGCAGGAACACCGGCGTCTGGTACGCTACCGGCGAAGCCGAAGCCAGATTCGCCCCGATCAAGGGCAATCCCTACTACTGGACGATGGAAGAAGAAGAGCAAGTCAATTATACGGTGTCAGGCCCGAGTTGGAACGATGTCGGAATAAATGATTTTACGATCATTGATAACGATGTCAAGGATTCATCCGGAAATATACTGAGATTTGGTCACCCCGGAAGTGGAAATTATAAGGACGGCAGTTCGTTTGAATTTAAGTTTGACGGAAAAACGTTCACTTGCTTATGCAATATCGTATCTGTAAACGTAAAGATCAACGGTGTAAATTTCATTAAAAAATATGTATTCACCGTGACCGAAAAAGGCTCAACGTCCAGCACAGTTTACGAGATATATACAGATAATCCCGGAGGAAATAAAAACCTGCACTACACGAAAACTACTATTCATCAGAACTTCGAGCATAGAAGCGGCTTCACCTGGGATGGCGACGACGTCCTCACGCAGCTGCCAGTCAAAGGCGAGATCAAACTGGAAATCATCGCAGTACCCGCGAAGATCTGGTTCAGAAAGATCGTCGACGGCGACAGCACAGGCAACTTCACCATCGAACTCTATGACGGCGGAACAAAGATCACCTCAAAAGAGCTATCCGGCGGCACAACCTTCATCAAGTTCGAGAATATCCTGAATCTCCTCGACGGCGCTGAATACAAAATCTTCACCCTGAAAGAAGCGGACGGCGGCGGGATCGGCCACGGCCAGTGGAACAACGACAAAACCGAGTTCCAAATCAAAATAGACGACAAAGGCGCCGTGACCTACCTCGGCCTCGGCTACGGTCAAATCCCCACCTTTACCAACGCTTTCTTCCCTTACTACAACATTACCGTCAACTACTATGTTAACGGCACCCTACAGGACGCAACCGTCGTGATCAATAATAAAATCAGCGGCTACAACTATAAAAACGACGTCGAAGGTCTCATCGTCCCGGTCTTTGGCGCAAAGCAAGCGGTATTCAGCTTCGGGACCAGTAGCGAAGTCAGCGGCATTGCGGCCGGCCTGCAGAACGCGAAAGATAGCTTAGCCAACCGTTCCATTAGCGACAAGAATGTCGTCATCGACCTGTACTACACCGACTGGAGCGACCTGGATATCCAATTACTCAAGAGCGTCGAAGGGTTATTCGGCGACGAGGATAAACTGCCTGAGCAGTTCAGCTTCACCTTCACCCTGAGTAACGGCGTTAAAGACGTCGCGTCCCTGACCCTTACTGAAGCGGACTTCGCGGGTAATGACGCCGCGGGTACCTTCATATGGAACAACGACGTTGATTTCTACAACGACCTTATGGGCAAAACCCTCTTCATCAGCGAAGCGATCAACAGCAATTATGCCGGAAACTGGGCGAGCAGCCTGGAGAACGGCTCCGCCTACGTCGGGATCGGTCAATACGGCGACGTGGAATACCTGATGGGCGAGGAATATCTCATCGTGAACACCTTTGATCAGGACAAGCAAAGCACAGCTATCGAACTGCACAAATACTTCGCCGGCGACCTCGGCAGCTTCATCTACCAGGATTCCGACAACTCCGGCGCGAACCTCATCTGCGGTATTGATGAGCATGAACATGACGAGGATTGCCTCGAGTATGTCTACGAGTTCAGCTTCCAGCTTTATGGCCGCGGCCGGAACCCCATAGGCGACGCCCAGAGCATCCAACTCACCAAATCCGACATCGAGAGTTTAGTCGACAACAATACCTATAAATCATTCTCCTTCCCCGTCGGCATAGCCGATCTGGACAAAGGCCCCTTCTCCATCAGGGAAACCGCTTCCGCCGACTACATCGGCTGGACGCTGGGCAGCACAGTCCACGGTATCATGGTAAACCGTCTGGGAACCAGAGTTACCTATCCCGGTCAGAAAGCCCAGGCTGAGATGACCAATACCTTCGGCGGCAACGCCAGGCCCGAGTTCAGCTTCGGTAAAGAAGTCATCGACGCCCGCACCGGCGGGATCGCGAACTATGACGGGACCTTTACCTTCGAGCTCTGGGACGGAAACAGCTTCCTGGGGACCTACGCCATCGACGTCAACGCCGGTCAAGGTTCCAGCGAGCTTATCGCTCTGGACGATTATATCAACGCCGACGCGGTCCTGACCCTCGTCGAAGTCTTCGGCGAGAACGACCCCGTCTACGGTATGGAGTATGACGAGAACTCAATCACCATCGTGATCGAAAACGGCGTAGTCGTTTCGGAAGGGGACTTCCTCTTCACCAACACCTACCTCGAGCCCATCACCCCCGCTTTCCGGGTAGCCAAGGTTACCAACAGCGGCAGATATAACGGAACCTTTACATTCAGCTTCAGCTACACGCACGGGAACGAGCCCTTCAGCGGCGCCGTCGACGTGACGACCCACAGGGGCCATGGTATATCGGAATACATCGACCTGCCCGAGAACTTCAGCGGCGTCGTGACGATCACGGAGATCGCCGGTCCTGAAGGAGTGGATGGATGGGTACTGGACAAGTCCGAAAAAACCCTCAGCTTTGAGCTCGGCGTAGGCGCCGGTCTCTCGGTAGCACCCTTCACCAACAACTTCTATGCTCCCTCAATCAGCTTGGATAAGAACCATAATCAGGGTGAAAACGAGATCATCGTTAACTGGACAGAAGTTTCCTACACCCTGACCGTGACCAACAGCGGCACAGAAGATCTGGTTGGCGTAGAAGTCAACGACAGCATGTTTGATGCCCTGGGCAGCGACCCCGCTTTCGGGATCACGCTGATCACCGCTGAAGGCAGCAGGGAAATCGAAGCCGGCGAGTATGCCTATGACGCCGAGACCGCGACCCTATCTTTCAACGAATTGAAAGTCGGCGAGCAGATCGTCATCAGCTACAGCATCATCCCCGAGACGGCGGGCGAGCTTCGTAACGAAGCCGACGTTACCGCGAATGGTAAGAATACGAACATCGGCGTGAGCGCCGAGGACGAGACCACAATCACCGTACTGGATCAGGAACCGGTCAGGCCCGCAGTCGAGAAATATGTCCTCGAAGGGGAATTCGACGCGGAGAACGACGAAGACCTGGTATGGCAAAAGATCGCCAATGTGAACGACCGCGCCGTAGTGACCTTCAAGATCATCCTCAGCGCCAACGGATACGACTACTCCCCCGAAAGCATCACCTTTAACTTCAGCGATATGTTCGACGGCAGAGCCCTCGATCTGCTGGACGGCGAGACCACAGTCACCCTGAACAAGAACGAGGATAACAGCTATGGCCCGATGGTACTCTACCACACGGAGCAGATCCGTAACTTCAGCGACAGAGCCGTTTCCATGACGAACACCGCGACTTTGGCGGACAAGAAAGACCTCGCTGTCGTTGAGATCGACCCGTACGTACCCGGACTGGACGTCGTCAAAGGCGCGGCCGCGTACACCGCGAGCGGGCTTCCCCAGGAAGGCGCCAATCTGGACGGATACGCCTTTAGCGGCACAGTGTCCTTCAACACTTCCGGAAACCGCGCTATCTTTGAAATCACCATCACCAACAACACGGACGGCGAATTGATCGTCACTGAGATCGAAGACATATTCGGAACCACCGACCTGGCGGGCGCCACATTCTATCTGGTTGACGGCTCAGCGATCACTTTAGCCGATATCCTCGGAGAAGGCGGGATGGCCCTCGCGGCGGGAGAAAGCTTCAGCTTCTACTTCGTGACAGACGCCCAGATCGTCAAGGGTACCTTCGTGAACACCGTCACCGTAAAGGCTACGGACGGCGGACAGGCGCTGGATCCGGTCACAGCCTCGGCAAGCGTAGCCGTATCCTGGACCACGCCCAACGATCCTGATCCCGACCCCGACCCCGACGACCCGATCATCCCTGATCCCGATCCCGATCCCATCGTTGTGGATATCCCGGACATAGCCGGCCCCTTAGGCTCATATGAGATCGCCGTTCCGGAAGAAGAAGAATTCGTGATCATGGACGAGGATATTCCTCTCGGAAACCTGCCTCAGACCGGCAGCGCCGCAAGCGTCGGCATGGGACTGCTCGGCCTCCTCTCAGCCCTCTCCGGTATGGCTGCCGCGGGCGCCACTCTCCTGAAGAAAGAAGAGGAATAGACAACTAACCTTTGGCTCCTTTCCTAGCTTTGGCTTTTGCGAGAAGATGGACCGTCACTCGGACGGTCCATCTTCGCATATATCTCAGTTATGTTAACTATATCGGATTTAGTTCAGGTAGTTCGCCGGGTTTACCGTACTGCCGTTGATACGGACCTCGAAGTGGAGATGGGGCCCGGTCGTCCTGCCGGTCGTACCCGCCAGCCCGATCAGTTCCTGGTCTCCCACGACCTGCCCGACGCTGACATTAATTTTGCTTAGATGGGCGTATAATGTAGTCAGCCCATCGCCGTGGTCTATGGTGACCAGGTTGCCGTACCCGCCGCTGTATGAAGCGGATATAACCGTACCGTCCAGGGCTGAGTATACCGGATCGCCTGTCCTGGCCTGGATATCGATGCCGCTGTGGAAGCCTCTGCTGCGATTGCCGTAGGCGGAGTTGATCTTGCCCCTCACCGGCCACGCCAGGGCGCCGCTTTTCGCGTTGTCGCCGGAGCCTCTGCTGGCGACGATGACTTTCGTCCCCGCTTCCACTATCTGATCAACCGGTTTGGCGATGACTTTCTCCGACAAAACCCTTTTCTCAACCGCTATGCCGTTGATCTGATCGACTTCATACTCGACTTCCATCGTGCCTTTGATCCCGGCGGAAAGAACCTTGGTCTGGCCTTTGTACGCGTCGTCGTTGTTCTTATATACCGTGCCGAAGGGGATGCTTTCTTCGCCGGTGGCGACAAAGGTCATTTTCACGGATACCAGGGGGATGACGCGGTTTAGCTTGAGTATATCGCCGATCTGAAGTTTATTGCTGTCGGCGTTATTGATCTCGATCAGTTCGTCTACGGTCATATCGTTCTTCCTGGCGATGTCCCAGTAGTTGTCCCCCTTAACGACGACATACTCCAGCAGGGTTTCTTTGCCTTCGGTAAGAGTAGTCAACGCCTGATCCGGTGTGCTTAAATCTTCAACCGGGACGACGACGGGCGTCACCCCTACGGATTCGACAAACTCCGCGTTGAGCATCGTGACTTCGCCGCCGTCGGGCAGATAGCTTAATCTAACGTTTTCCAACACGGCGTCGGCTTCATCCTTGGACGCCAGATAAACCGTATGCTCGTCGTCGACGGAGATGGCCCAACCCTCGGTCAGCTCGACGGGATCGGGCTCCGGGAGAGCCGGAACGCTTTGTACCTCCGGCGGTACGATTTCTTCATCGGCGGCGGGGGCGGCGTCCTCAAAAAGAATAAGGTCGGATACGATTTGCGGCGGCCCGGATATAGAAAAAACCATGCAATAAATCAACAAACCCAGCACAAGTACGGGCCCGGCGTCCGCCCAGCGCGACTTGCCGCGGGCGATGAACCGGATCATTGATTTAAGCATGGAAAACGAAGCCTGCCGAAAGTCGCTAAAGATTTTCTTTTGCTTTGATATGTCTATCATGGGAGCAATTATATCATAGAAATAAATAATTTACAATTCATTAACAAATATAACGATAATTATTTTGTTTTATTTTGTTTTTTAACAAATATGGTTATCATTAACAAAAGGATTATTTCGCCAGATCCCCCGGCCCGAAGGCTTCCGGCAAGAGATCCTTAAGCATAAACAGCTTATAGTCGGCGGGGCTTTTCGCGACGGCAATCACAAAATCCTCTCCGCAAAACTCCGCCATGACCTGGCGGCAGACGCCGCAGGGGAAGGTATACGGGAACCCCCCCTCCGCCGTACCTTTCATGCCTCCGACTACGGCGATGGCGGCGAACCCGCGTTCACCTTCGGAAACCGCTTTGAAAAACGCGGTCCTTTCGGCGCAGTTCGTCGGGGTGTAAGCGGCGTTTTCAATATTACATCCGGTATAAACTTTGCCTTCCCGCGTAAGCAGGGCAGCCCCTACCATGAAACCCGAGTAAGGTACATACGCCTTTTCCCTGGCGTCAAAAGCCTGCCGGATCAGGCTGTCGTAGTTGATTTCCATAATGCTGCTCATGCTCCTCTCGATACAACCCGCCGGTTCCTGAACTGTAGGCCTCGATCAGCCGTAGAGCGCGGTTACGGCTGAACTGGCGCCGACGCGGTGACAGCCGGCTTCGATAAACGCCACCAGATCCTCTTTTGTACGGATACCGCCGGCGGCTTTAATTTTGATACCGGCCCCGATGTGGGCTTTAAATAATTCTATATCCGCCAGCGTAGCCCCGGCTGAGCCGAAGCCGGTGGACGTCTTAATATAATCGGCGCCCCCTTCGGTTACGCAGCCGCATAAAGCGATCTTCTCGTCCTCGGTCAGATAGCAGGTCTCGATGATGACTTTAAGTACTTTACCGCCGCAGATTTTCTTAAGCGCAGCGATTTCCGCCGTTACCGCGGCGAAGTTTTTGTTCTTGACCTCGCCCAGATTGACGACCATATCGATTTCCGATGCGCCTTCAGCCAAAGCCTGCCTGGTTTCAGCGGCTTTCACTTCAGTTGTGTTGTAGCCTAAAGGGAAGCCGATAACAGTACATATCTCCGGTTTGTCGCCAAAGGTTTTTTTCACTTTAGCCACAAAGGCGGGCGGGATGCAGACCGACGCGGCGCCGTATTGGATCGCTTCCTTGCAAAGTGTCTCCACCGACGGCCAGTCGGCGACCGCTTTCAGTAGCGTATGATCCACATGGCTCATGATCTCCTGATTATCCATAGAAAAATCCCCCTTTTTGCGTCGTCGAAAATTTTGTTTCATCATACCATAAAAATATAATAAATGCCGCCTTTTTGATGAATTTTCTACAAGTATGCTATCCGGGAGCGATTTAGCGCTTGTTTCTTTCTGCGGATTATACTACAATTTTATCAGGATCGTATCGGAGGTGAAATGAATTGGCGCCTGAACGGCTTAACGAACAGAAATACTTATGCTATATGGATACTCCTATCGGCGTAATCGGGATAGCTGAGGACGGCAAAGGGATATCCGATCTTTTTTTCGCGGCGGGAGAGAAAACCCCCGACGCGAAAGAGCATGATACGCCGCTGCTGAAAAAAGCCGTTGCCCAGCTGAACGAATACTTCGGCGGTAAACGGCTGATCTTCAAGCTGCCTTTGTCGCTGAAAGGGACGGACTTTCAGCTGTCGGTCTGGAACGCCCTGCAAACTATCCCTTACGGCAAGACCCGCAGCTATAAAGATATCGCCGAACAGATCGATAGCCCTAAAGCGTTCCGGGCGGTGGGCATGGCGAATAACCGCAACCCCGTCAGTATAATCGTCCCCTGCCACAGGGTGATCGGGCATGACGGATCGCTGGTGGGTTATGGCGGGGGAATACAAGTGAAAGATTTCCTCCTGCGGCTGGAGCGCAGATATATCGTTTATCGCGAGATGCACATTATCGAGGAAAAACCTCAGGACATGGAAGACATAGAAGACGTCGACAAAGATACCTGGTGAGGGAGTAATGATATGACGAATATTTTTATCAATGAACCGCGCGTTCCGCTGATCTTCTCGCCCACGCCGCTTCACGCCGCGGGGAACCTGTCCGCGGATCTGGGTATCCGGTTATGGTTGAAACGGGATGACCTGACGGGGCCGGGCGCCTTTGGCGGCAACAAAATGCGAAAGCTGGAGTTCCTTTTGGGCGAAGCGGTCGAGATGGGCGCGGATTATGTGTTTACTTATGGCGCCAGCCAGTCTAACCACGCCATGCAGACGGCAGCCGCCTGCGCCCGCTGCGGGTTAAAATGCGTACTTTATCTGGTGGCGCTTGTACCGCCGGACCCGAAAGCGCCCAGAGGCAATATGCTGCTGGACGTCCTTTTCGGCGCGGAGATACATATGATCGATCTGGCCCCCGGCGAAACGGAGGGGGACGGCCTCGAAAAAGGTTACGCCCTGGCTGCCGAACACATTCGGAAGCTGGAAGCGGAAGGCCATCGCTGCCTGAACGTACCCATGGGTGGCGCCAGCATGACGGGCAGCCTGGGGTTCGCCTCCGGTTATCTGGAAATGCGCGAACAGCTTGCGGATATGGGGGAAGCGCCCTTTGACTCCATTTATTTCGCTACGGGAAGCGCCGGTACGCTGGCCGGGATACTTGCCGGCCGGGCCCTCGCGGGCGGGAGCGAAGAGATAAGGGCTATCTGCTCCGGGATAAAGGGCGTCGATTATGAAAGCAGCGCGATAAAGCTGGCGAACGAAGTCATTGCCCATCTGGGCCGGGGGGAGCGGGTAAGCGACGGGGACTTTACGGTCAGCCAGGATTATGTGGGACCCGGTTATGAGATCCCTTACCCTGAATCCACCGCCGCGCTTAAGCTGATGGCAAGGAAAGAAGGCGTGACCTTGGATTCCGTCTACTCAGGGAAAGCGTTCACCGGGCTGCTGGATCATGTGAAGACCGGTCTGATCAAACCCGGCGGGAAGGTGCTTTTCTGGTGTACCGGCGGCGCGGCTTCACTCTTTGCCGAACCGGAAATCGTAGGGGATTTTGCCGATTGACAAACGTACTCTGCGCTTCCGATATGATGATCGCGGCGAAAACCAGGCAGAAACCAAGGGTAAGCCGGAGCGTTAAGACTTCGTTGTATAGCAAAACGGAAAAGGCGACGCCGAATACGGCTTCCAGGCTCATGATGAGGGAAGCCGCGGAAGGGCTCACATATTTCTGCCCGTAGTTTTGAAAGAGCATAGCCAGCGCGGTACAGAGAAAAGCCAGATAAAGCAGATTGAGTATGTCCGCGGGCGCCGGCGATACGGGCATGGTTTCAAGGAGGAAACCCGTCAGGCCGAAATAGACCGTGCAATAACCGAATTGCAGCAGCGTAATCAAAACGGGATCTTTACCTTGGGTAAATATGCCGAGGAACACGATATGGCCGGCAAAGAATAAAGCCCCCGCCAGGGTACAGGCGTCTCCGATATTCACGGAAAAGCCGCCTGACAACATCTCCGGCCCCGGCGCAAGGGAGATCAGGCTGATCCCGGCCAGGCATACGACGGCGGCCGCGATATTTTTTAACGTCGGTTTTCGCTTACCCGCAAGCCAGTGGACAAAAGGGACCAGAACCACATACGCGGCGGTAAGGAAGGCGTTTTTTCCGGGGGTGGTAGATTTAAGGCCTATCGTTTGAAAGATATAGGCGATATAGAGCAGGAAACCGATCAACGCGGTTTTCTTCAGATAGTCGGGGTTAATCGCTTTCAAACGGCGAAAGAAAACGGCGGACAGGGCCAGAAAAGAAACGCCGAACCGGCATGCCAGCAAAATATTGACGGGAAATACGCCTACGGCGTTTTTCATCGCCACAAAGGAGCTGCCCCAAATCAGGGCTGCGGAAAACAAGGCTATTCTGGGCAATAACGCGCCCGGTTCCTTCCCTGTTGATTTCATTGGTCGTTCCTTAAAATGTATTGGGGCTGAGCCCGAATCACAGTATACCACAGGAATGCGGATTATTCTAACCCTCGCTACAATCAGGTGCGTTTATGACGAAAAAGAAATCGGCAAAAAATACGGTCCGCGGCTTATACGCGGTAATCATAACTGTCTTGTTGGCGGCGTTATGCGCGCCGGCCGCCTGCGCGAATCCTTCCGCGATCCCGCCCGTCGCCGATACAGACAAACGGGAAGGAACGTTTTCCGCGACGCCTGCCAATCCCGACGAGCCGGGAGCGCCCGCGGACTCCGGCGCGCCCGAAGATGTTTCGTCCGCGTCCGGTATCCCCCATCCGGGGACGACGGACGCGTCCGGCGGCGATACGGGCGCGGGCGCCCCGCCGTATACGGCGAAACCTGTCGTGAGCATCGCCGTCCCCGACGAACCCGTTTCCCTGGATCCGCACTATGCCGGCGACGACGACGCCCGCGCTATCATCTGCAATATATATGAACCGCTCTTTCTGTTGGATGACGACAGCTTGGAGCCGGTCCCCTGCCTGGCGGCGGAATACCGGCTTCTGGACGATTTACGCTGGGAAATCACCCTTCGCGACGGCGTATACTTTCAGGACGGCAGCGCCTTTACCGTTAACGACGCTGTATTTTCCGTGAACCGCGCCATCGATCCCATTTTAAATATCCAACCGTTTTACGATTTGGCAAGTATCTTGCGGGCGGAAAAAACAGGCGATAAAACGATGGTGGTCACCACCCGGTATCCCGATCCCGTCCTGCCGAGGCGCCTGACCAGGCTGGATATGGTCTCTAAAACATATACGGAAAGTAAAACCCCCGGCCAGTTAACGAAGGTCGCGAACGGCACCGGCCCGTATATGCTGGATCATTGGAGCGCGGGTAATGAAATCGTCCTGGTAAGGTTTCGCGGCTATTGGGGAGATCCGCCGGCCCAGGACGTAGCCGTCTATCATTTCATTGGTGAATCGGCAGACCGTATGGCTGCTTTGCTGGCCGGAGAAGCAGATATCGCCGCCACGATAAATCCAAGGGACGCGTATAGCGCGCCTCAGGTCTTATCCGCCGCGGGCGCGGGTGTTTTCTGGGTACGATTTAATCAGAAGTCCGGAATCATGGCGGATCAGGCGATCCGGCTGGCGGCTAACCACGCCGTCGACGGCGAGAGGCTCGCGTTAGATCTGTTTAATGATTATGCCATGCCTGCCGGGGGCCAGATCGGCACGCCGGGTTCTTTCGGTTATTCGGCTCTGGTGACACAGTTCCCCTACGATACTGTGAAGGCGGGGGAATTATTGGAGGAAGCGGGCTACGGCGGCGAGCCGATACAGTTCGTCGCCCTGGCGGGCGGGCTGCGGGGAGAAGACGGACTGGCGGAGGCGATAACAGGGCAGCTCGATGAAGCCGGATTTAGTATCGAGCTGATATTTGCCGGTCGGGAAGAATGGCTGGACGCCTTGTTTGACCCTAAAAAAGCGCCGGATATGTTGTTGTCATATACCGCGAATGATTTGTTTGATATGGACGGCGTCTATTCAACGCTGGCGCATAAGGACGGTTTTCAGTCCGCTGTGGATAACAGTGAATTAAACGGCTTAATCGAAGCCGCGCGATCAGAGATGGACGACGGTAAGCGGGCCGGGCTGTATGACGAGATCGCGTTAAGGCTGTATGACGACCCCTTCGCCGTCTATCTGCCGGCTTTGAAGGATATCTACGGCGCCGCCGCAGATTTGGAGTGGGCGCCCCGCCGGGACGGACGTATCCTTGTCGCTGAAATGAAGTTTAGCGCGGCGTCCGTGGAATGACCGGACGCGCCGAGTTAATACCCCACAATCCGGATCTCGAAGGTTCTGGGCCAGGGGAACTCAAAACTCATCGGGGACGCTTCTCTGTTTTTCGGCTGATTGGCCCGATCCGCCGGAGCCAATCCCGGCCAAAGCAGTAATTCATCCGTCATCATTTTCGTTACCTGATCGTTCGCGTCATCCCAGTTCCATCGCGAGCCGAAATCAAGATACGGGAAATTCCGCTCCACGGTCCAATCGATGAGCTTTTGGCGGACTTTTGATTGATAGAAATAATCGTCTACGATCCGGAGCTTCTGCAAGTTTTCGTGCCTGTCGGCCGCTTCTTTTCTTTCCCGGACGGGAAATCCCTGCGCCGCCTCCCAAAACATTAGATGAGCCATCACCGTGCCAAGGCTGTTTCCGGCGGTATTCCATCCGGCGTAGGCGTCTGTATGGCGATACACCTGATCCGGTCCGACGCATTCGATCAAAGGCGCCCAAGCGCCGTTGACCTTAGCGACGTCGGCCAGTCCGACGAAAGCGCGCTTCGGCCTTTCTTTATCCGAGCGAAGGGCCGCCCAAGCCGCCCGCATCTGTTCGTCTGACGATTCCTGATCGGTAAATAGATATATGTACTTTGGAGCGGAAAGATAATTACGTTGATTACCGGATGGCAAGCTTTTATCGCGGATTTGATCGCCTGTTTTTTCCTCGTCCTGCTTTCCATCGAAGAGATAAGCCGCTTTTTCCCTGAAGTTTTCCTTCAGGGGCATAGCTTCGTAGGGCGGTATCACATCTTCCTGCCCTTCTGACAGATAACGCAGTTGAAAATCCTCGGCCCCCCCCGAATAATCCAAAGTATGGCGGGCTATGATCAGCGCTGAGAGTTCATCGGCGCCGTGAAGGAAAAAGGCGTCCTTCTGATCCCTTTGCCGGGCAAGGGCTTTTAAATCGTTGAACGCTTTCACATTTAAACCGTATTCGGCGCTGTCGTCCAGCCCGATAACGACTTCGTCCACAAGCCCCTGACCTAACCAATCAAGCATACTTAAACCTGCGTTATAGGCTTCAGCAAATACGGACTGGTAACGCGAACGTATTTCCCGGGGAATAATTGTTTCCAGCGCCTTGATCCGCCCAGCCAGCCCTTCATCGCCGGGATCGAGGGCGAGCCGGTGCTTCAGTTGAGAAAACTCAGGCAGCTCGACCTCGTATTCCCACATGGCTTCGTCGTACTGGCTTGGAAGTAACCGAGGCATGATATAGACGAGGATAAGCCTGTTGGATGAAGTACGGCTTCTCATCAGCAAATAATCAAACATAACCTGAAGTTTCCGATTGGTTTGCTCATACTGGGCGGATTCCCTGGAGTTCAGTAAGCCGCCGAAAAGCAGTTCGTTGATATGAATTATCGTGACGTCATATTTACTCTCGCTCTGATCCTTTAACCACTCAAAAAGCTGTACCGGGTCGCTTGGCGTTAGAAACTGATCCAACAATTCCAGTTCCGGTAAAGCGACGGATATACCGGCGATCCCCGCTATCCGCCGCGGCAGATCGGTGTTAACGGGCCTGCTGTCTAACGGGATCATAATGACCGCGGGTTTGACCGCCTGACCGGCGACGGGATAATCACCGTACAACCATAGTAAGCCCGCTCCTGCGAACAGAAGGGCAAGGGAAAGCAGATACGTAAGCGATCGCCGCCGCCGCAGGGCTTGGCGGCGCCCGCGCGCTTCCGGCCCCGCCGAAGCTGCGTCTCTCTTGTCGGTGTGTCGTACTCCCGAATCGAGGGTCATAACGTTTACCTTAATCTATAGTGTGTGATATAATAACCAAGTTGAATTCATTATACATTTATCCGGCATGCGCTTCAATGGTTATCGGGCGCAAGCGCGGAGACCGGAAAGGAAAACCTATGGCGTCGTATATTCCCCGGGTAGCGGCTATACACGATTTATCCGGCTACGGCAGAAACTCCCTGTCTGTAGTTATCCCCATACTGTCGACGATGGGTTGCCAAGCGGTAGCGCTGCCGACGGCTGTATTGTCGACCCATACCGGAGGCTTCGACGGTTATGCCTTTGAAGACCTGACCGGGTTTATGAAAAAAGCCATCGACCACTGGATGAAACTGGATATCAATTTTCATTGCGTTTATAGCGGCTTTCTGGGATCGCCGGCCCAGGTAGAGCTGGTATCGGGGTTTATCGAAATGCAGCATAAGAACCAGCCCTTGGTGATCGTCGACCCGGTATTAGCCGACGACGGCAGGCTGTACGCCACCATGGATATGGAAATGGTGGGCGGAATGAAAGCCCTGATCCGCCGGGCGGATGTAATCACCCCAAACCTGACGGAAGCCGCTTTGCTTCTTGGCAAAGAATACAGAGAGGATATCGGCGAAGAAACCTTGAAAGAATGGCTGGTCAGCCTGGCGGATATGGGGCCGGAGACCGTAGTGATTACCAGCGCGCCGATTTCCGGCAAAGGCAAAGATATTAGCGTTGTGGCGTACAGCCGCTCGAGCGGGCATTTCTGGCGGGCGCCCTGCGTATATATTCCTGCCAATTACCCGGGCGCCGGCGACGTCTTTACCAGCGTATTGACCGGTAGCCTGCTGCAGGGGGACAGTTTACCGGTAGCCTTGGACCGGGGCGTTCAATTCGTGACCCAAGCGATCAGGGCAAGTTACGGTTTCGATTATCCCCGGAGGGACGGGGTCCTTCTGGAAAAGGTTTTAAGCAGCCTTAACGGGCCCGTATTACTGAGCAGCTATGAGTGGCTGGACGAAAGGGATGAATGAGATATGGTTTTAGGCGATACGGTTATCCACGAGGACGTATTCCGGGAAATCGCCAGGCTTGTACTGGAGGAAACGGAGGGCATATACAGCTATGAGCCGAAAAACGTTCTGGCGCCGCTGTTAGGGGAAAAAAGCACTAAGCCGGCGATCACGATCAAGTGGCCGGCGGCTGATGAGGAGAATCAGGAACAGATATCCTTTGAGATCAAACTGGCGGTCCTCTACGGCGCCGCCATACCGGAAATGGTAACGTCGATCCGTCGTAAGCTCGCGGAAAGGGTCAAGAGCTTTACAGGTTATGACGTTCCCGCGGTGGATGTATATATCACGAAACTGATCCGTTTCGATCATGAGAGGAGTATGGATGACGATGACGCAAAATCCGAAGATCACGATAAAAATGAAGGGCGGACAGAATCCGGAGATGGCGAATAAACCGGAAATCGTGCTGGAGCTCGACCCCTCGGCGGCGCCGAATACGGTTAAAAACTTTATCAGCCTGACCCGGCGGGGGTATTATAACGGGCTTGGTTTCCACCGGATCATCCCCGGCTTTATGGTTCAGGGCGGCTGCCCCGACGGTACCGGAATGGGCGGCCCCGGATACTGTATAAAAGGAGAGTTTTCAAGCAACGGCGTCGAGAACCCCATGAGGCACAGCCGGGGCGTGATCTCCATGGCAAGGACTAACAGGCCCGACACGGCCGGCAGCCAGTTTTTCATCATGGTGGATGACGCGGCCCATCTGGACGGCCAGTACGCCGCTTTCGGCAAGGTACTATCCGGCATGGAGACAGTGGACGCTATCGTTCGGACGCCCAGAGGGGATATGGATCGCCCGTCAGCCGAATTAGTCATGGAGTCGGTGACCGCGGAGACCTTCGGCGAGGAGTACGGCGAGCCGGAGATTTGCTAAATTATCCGATCCAGAAACGCTTTGGTCCTTGGATTTTCCGGCATGCTGAACATGATATTGGGCGGCCCCATTTCAACGATGGCCCCTTCATCGATAAAAACCACCTCGTCCGCCACTTCTCCGGCGAACTGCATTTCATGGGTCACCACCACCATAGTGGCGCCCTCTTTCGCCATGCCTTTCATCACGTCAAGCACCTCGCCGACGAGTTCCGGGTCCAGCGCGGAAGTGGGCTCGTCAAAGAGGAATAGCTTTGGTTTCATCGCCAGCGCCCGCGCGATGGCTACGCGCTGCTGCTGTCCCCCGGAAAGCTGCCTGGGATAAGCGAGGGCTTTTTCCTCAAGGCCCACCCGGCGTAAAACCTCATACGCCTGTTTCTCCGCGTCCTGCTTCGAAATCTTCCGGACTTTCATCGGCGCCAAGGTAATATTGTTTAATACCGTCATGTGGGGGAAGAGGTTAAACCGCTGAAACACCATGCCGGCTTCCGTCCTGAGCAGATCCACGTCGTGGCCGGCGGCGGTGATGTCTTTCCCGTCGATGAAGACCTGGCCTTTATCCGGGTATTCAAGCAGGTTCATGCAGCGCAGCAGCGTGGATTTCCCCGAGCCGGAAGGCCCGATGATACAGTAAACGGCGCCCTGGGGGACTTCGAGGTCGATGCCTCTCAAGACATGGTTTGCGCCGAAATGCTTATGGAGGCCGACGACCTTAATCACTTACCGCCAGCCTCCTTTCGATATAACCGGAGATCCTGGTCAGCACGAAGGTGAGACAGAAGTATACGATCGCGGCGCCAACCATAAAAACAAAATACTCATAATACTTAGCGCCCATAGCCCTTGCCTGATACATTAATTCCTTTGCGCCGATAGCGGAGACAAGGGAAGTATCTTTTAAAAGAACGATGAATTCGTTGCAGAGCGGCGGAATGACCCGGCGGAAAGCCTGGGGCATGATTACTAACCGCATCGTCCGGAAATGGCTGAGGCCGAGGGCCCGTGCCGCTTCCGTCTGGCCGACGTCGACGCCTTGTATGCCGGAGCGGATGATTTCCGCGATATACGCCCCGCTGTTTAACCCAAGGGCAACGATCCCGGCAAGAGCCGCGTCGGGTAAAAAAGGGTTGCTCCAGATGGTCGGACCAAAAATCTGAGGTAAGGCGAAGTAAAGAAAACAAATCTGCAGGAGCATAGGCGTGCCCCTGAAGATCTGCAGATATACGCCGGCAATCACCCGGACGCCCCTTAACCGGGACAAACGCATTAGACCGAGAACGGTACCCAGGATCAAGCCCAGGGACACGGCGCCGATGGTCATGACGACCGTAAGCTCCGCGCCGATTAGCAGAAGATCATAATGCTGAAGTAAAAGAGAATAATTCATCGTTCTTTCCTGACGCTACAGATGATTATTCTTCTAAAAGCCATTCGTCGATCAGCAGGCCGACCTTGCCGTTGTCGATCAGCGCCTGTATCGCGCCATCCAAGGCTTTAACCAAATCCTCGTTGCCTTTTTTAATCAGAATTGCGTTGTCCTCATAACTGAGTATTTCATCCAAAACGATAAAACCGTCTTTCGCGGCATAGTTTCTGACGACGGGCAGATCGGCTACCGCCGCGTCGCAGCCTTTATTCTTTAATTGCATGAAAGCCAGAGCGTAGTTATCCATACCGATGATCTCGGCGCCGGGAATATTCTCCTCCGCCGCTTCCATGCCGCTGGTCCCCATCCCCACTGTGATCTTTTTGCCGTGCAGGTCTTCAATTTTAGTATAGCCGGAATCCGGGTTCACGGCTATGGCCTGCCCGCCGCTGAGATAAGGGATGGAAAAATCAAAGGTTTGCTGCCGCTCGGGGGTGATGGAGAAACACGACATACCGATGTTTACCTGACCGGTCTGGACGGCGGTTTCGATGTTTTCAAAGGTGATATTAACCAGCTCGTATGAGATCCCCAGTTCTTTGCAGATCAAATCAAGCAAAGCGACGTCGAAGCCGATTACGTTTCCCTCTCCGTCCTCGTACTCGAAAGGCTCGTAGTCCGGACTGTTGCCGACAGTGATCTTGCCGGTTTCTTTAATCGTCTCCCATACGGTCTTATCAGCGCCGCCGGTAGCGGCAGGCTGGCTCCCCTGCCCGCAGCCGGTCAGGGCTATAATGAAAGACAGGATCAGCGTCACGGTGAAAACGGTCAGAATAATCTTCTTCATTAGTAGTCCTCCTCGTATATCGATAAAGCCATTATAATACAACGCGAACGCAACAACAATACACATTATACCGGGCGCGCGTTACTGCTGATTCAAGGCCTAATGAGGGAGACCGGCGCCGCCTCACCTGGTGATGATGGAAAAGCCGCGAAAGTTATGCCGGATCAATCCGTCGCCGATGGAGACGCCCGCGCTTCGGCCCGCAAGGATTTGTTGAAATCCCTCGGCTGTGTCCGGCAGCAGGGAGGGCGGATTGACCGGGACATTATGAGAGCAGCAGAGGTTTGAGATAACGCGCGACAATTCCCGGATGGCAAACAACGTTTCAGCGTAATCGGTCAACGAGGATTTACCGTATTCGGCGTCGTCAAAATGGGCATAAAGCGCGGCGGGATAAATTGTGTCGCCGGTGAACAGGACGCCGGCAGCCCGGTCCAGCAGCATGATGCTGTCAGGGGAATGACCTGGGGTAAATAGCACTTCCAACCAGCGGCCGCCCAGATCGAAGGTGAAGCCGGGACACAAAGCCGACGCCTTCCATGGACGGACAACATAAGCGTCGGCAACGAAACCTGCTGGTAAAGGCTTCGCCAGGGAGTCGTCCCCCATCATGGGCGCCAAAAAATCATGACCGTAGCCCACGGCAGCCCGCGTTTCACCGCCCTGTGTCAAACGGCTGAATACGGTCGAAAACTCATGATTCCCCCCCACATGGTCAAAGTGATTATGACTGTTTACCGCGACGATCGGCAGTTTTGTCAGGCTTTCCGCTACGGGGCGTATCGGCGCGATCCCCATGCCTGTATCCCAGAGAAGGGCCTGCTTGCCGCCTGAGATCAGAAAGGATATGACCTCCTGAAAATGCCCGGGCTCACAGATCGCGTAAATACCGGGTAAAACCAGGTAGACTTCGTACCAGCCTGAATCGGCGGATACAGAAACCCTCCGGTAAGAACGATACTCCCGCCGGGGCAGGGCCGATTGCCATTTCAAAGGCTGTATTCCCTTTTCGCCATCGGGCCCGGATGTGTTTGTCATTTCGGCCTCTCCCTCTTTTACAGGTTTCGCCTGCCGCTGAAATCCAAAAAAATACACATGGAGCGTCGGTTTGACCCTTGCTTTTTTAGCCGGGTCGAATTATTTTATTTAGTGAGGAGTTGGTATTAATGAAAGTATTGGTCTGCGATCCTATTTCCGAAATGGGTATCGACATATTGAAAAAAGAAGGAACGTTGGAGGTCGACGTCCGCTTAAACCTCAGTGAAGATGAAATCGCCGCCATCGCGGGCGATTATCACGCTATGGTGGTCCGCAGCGAGACCAGAGTTACCAAAAGGATAATCGAGGCTGCCGACCAACTGAAGGTCATCGGACGCGCGGGCGTAGGCGTCGACAATATCGATGTGGAAGCCGCTACTAAAAAAGGCGTTATCGTCATTAACGCGCCGGACGGCAACACGATATCCGCGTGCGAGCATACTATGGCGATGATTTTATCTTTAGCCCGCCATGTGCCCCAGGCGGATCATTCGCTGCGGGAGCATCAGTGGGACAGGAAGAAATATACCGGTATAGAGCTCAGAGGGAAGACTATCGGTATCCTGGGTTTCGGAAAGATCGGCACGGAGATAGCGATTCGCTGCAAAGCCTTCGGCATGAATGTCATGGCTTATGACCCCTATGTCACCCAGGACAGGGCCCAGCATTTCAACGTAGTACTATCGGATCGGGAATCGATATACCGCGAGGCGGATTTTATTACCGTACATATGCCGCTCACCGATGAAACAAAAAATATGATTGCCAAAAAGCAATTGGAGATGATGAAGCCGACGGCCCGCGTCATCAATGTCGCCCGGGGCGGGATCATCAATGAGGACGATTTATACCAAGCGGTCAGGGACGGCGTCATCGCGGGCGGCGCCATCGACGTATGGACCAAAGAGCCGATGACCGAGCACCCTCTGTTCGGGCTTCCCCAAATGGTAATCACCCCCCATCTGGGCGCGTCCACGGAAGAAGCCCAGATTAACGTCGCTTTGGAAGTGGCCGAGGAGATACGCAGGGTGCTGCTCGGTTTACCGGTACATAACGCGGTCAACATCCCCTTCATCCAGCCGGAAATCATGGAGAAAGCCAGACCCTTCATGACCCTTGCCGAGAAGCTCGGCAAACTGGCCGCTTATATGGCCGACGGTCCGGTCAAGGCGACGGATATCAGGTTTGTAGGGGATTTTAAGGGCCTGGATCTGCGGCCTTTGGTGAATTCGTATCTGAAAGGGTTACTCCGGCCCGTCATGGACGACGCGGTTAACTATGTGAACGCGCCGGTGATCGCCAAAGAACGCGGCCTCAGCGTAGCTTACGCCCAAAGCGACGAAGCCGGCGACTATACGAACAAAATGGTGGTTATCATAAAGGGCGGGAACTGGAGCCATCAGTTTTCCGGAACAGTATTTCAGAACAATGACGTCCATATCGTGGAGATCGACGGTTATCCTCTGGATATCCGCCCCGAAGGCCATCTGGTGCTGGCGCCCCATAAGGACCAGCCGAAGGTCGTCGGGCAGGTCGGTATGGTTTTGGGCGATCATGACGTAAACATCGCCGGTATGCAGCTCGGCCGCAGGGAGCAGGGCGGCGTATCCCTGATGATCCTCACCGTGGACAATGTAGTGGATAAGCATGTGTTGGAACTTCTGCAGGAGATCCCCGCCATCCATAAAGCGGCTTATCTGAATTTCGACTGACTGCCCCCGCTATGTCCCATGATCAGCGCGGCGTATACATCGAAGCCAGATTCAGATAGATGGGCAGCCCGTGCTCCAGCAGGATTTCGTTTGAGCCGGTGATGAGGGGCACCAGGTACTGCAGCCCCTTGTATGAAGCGTGGTTTCGGGCGGCGTTGAAGAATTCCGCCGGTACGGTTTTCACCGCGTTGGCGACCTCGGATACGTCGGCATATACATACTCCGTCTGATACGGATTGTCCGAAAGACGTCGGATGGCAGCCATCTTACCCGAAAGTCCGTTTAAGGCGCCTTTCGCGGCGAACCTGCCCAGTTCCTCGCTTTCCCGAAGGTCGGTAGCCGAGGTGTAATGGGCGGCGCATCTTTGCAATAGGCTCAGCTCGATGGAGCGGACTTTGATGCCCAGCTCTGTCCGCACAAGGTCAGCCAGCACTGAACCGGCGCCGCCTAACAACTGATGCCCGAAGGAATCGGTGATGCCCGTGTCGGAGAGATATTTCCCCTGATCGTCCCGGATGCCTTCCGATACGATGACGAGGGCCTGCCTTTTCTGCGCGCGTACTGACGCCAGGTCGCGCATAAACCTTTCCGTGCTGAAGGGGGTCTCCGGCGAGTAAATCAGGTCGCATTGCGCCTGGTTTTCTTTGTCTCGCGCCAATGAAGCCGCCAGGGATATCCAGCCGGCGTCCCGGCCCATCACCTCGATGATCACGGCGCAGTCCATGTCGTAGACCATGTTGTCCTGGGCGACTTCCTGGACCGTGGTCGCCACATATTTCGCGCAGCTCCCGAAACCCGGCGTATGGTCCGTGCCCACAAGGTCGTTGTCTATGGTTTTTGGCACGCCCATGAAGACCATCTCCCGGTTTTGGACCTTCGCGTATTCGCCGAGCCTGTACACCGTATCCATTGAATCGTTGCCGCCGATGTAAATGAAATAACGGATATCGTATTTCTCGAATATCTCGAAAATTTTCGCGTATTCCTCGGGGCGGTCCTCTGGGGACTTTAGCTTGAAACGGCATGAACCCAGAGAAGCCGCGGGGGTCTGCCTCAATAGTTTGATCTGATTGTCCGAATTGAGTATGGGCCGGAGATCCAGAAGCTTTTCTTCGAGGATGCCTTGTATGCCGTTTATCCCTCCATAGATTTTTCCGATATCCGCGCTGACCGACATTTCCAGAAAAGCCCCGCAAAGGGACGCGTTGATCGCCGATGTAGGTCCGCCGGATTGGGCGATGATGCAGTTACCTTTCATATGATTTGCCTCCTTGTTGGTGTATGCTTACCCCGCGCTTGGTGAGAAATGGGATACTAAGACTTCTTGCGTTTAATCACTTCTTTTGCTTTGTGGTAAATCACTTCAGGCGTAAGCCCGAATTTCTCCATCAGGTAATCCTGGGTGCCCACCTCGCCGAAGCTATCCTGTATACCCACCCGGATCAGGGGCGTCGGCTTTTCTTCAGCCAGCACTTCCGCTACCGCGGAACCTAAGCCGCCGATGATATTGTGATTTTCCGCCGTGACGATGGCGCCCGTTTGTTCGGCGCAAGCCACGATACACGCCCTGTCGATAGGCTTGATGGTAAACATATCCACTACCCTGGCGCCGATCCCGTCGGCGGCCAGCATATCTGCTGCGGCCAGGGCGTTGACTACCGTCATGCCCGCCGCGATCAGGGCCACATCGTCCCCCTCGCGGAGTAAAGCCGCCTTTCCAAGGGAAAAAGCCGTACCGGAGGGATAGATATCAGGTATCTGCTTTCTGGGAGAACGCATATAGACGACGCCATATATATCTTTAATGAGGGGGACGAGGGCGCCCATCATGACCGTATCCGACGGTTCCACGATGGTGATCTCCGGGATGGAGCGTAGCACCCCCACGTCTTCAAAGGACATATGGGTCCCGCCGTTGTATGTAGCGCTGACCCCGGCGTCGCAGCCCATGATTTTCACATTCAAGCCGGCGTAAGCGCAGGACTGGAAGACCTGGTCGCATATCCTGCGGGAGGAAAACACGGCGAAGGAGTGATAGAAGGGGATGAAGCCTACGGCGGACAAACCCGCCGCCACGCCGCAGCCGTTCGCTTCGGCGATGCCTACGTTGAAGGAGCGGTTGGGAAACTCGTTGGCGAAGGGTACGGTCCCTGTGGAGCTGCTCAGGTCGCAGTTGACGGATACGACCTTGTCGTCCGCCCGGGCGGCTTGGATCAAAGCGTTGACATAGGCGGTACGCATTTCGTCCTTGCTCATGGGATGGCAGTCGAGGATTTTTGTTATACCGCTCATACCAGTTCACCTCCCGGATAAGTACCGGCGGCGAAGCGCCGCTCTATCTCTTCGATTCCTTCTTTCGCCATACTTTCGTCTATCGTCATATAATGGTTGAAAGATTCCCGCTCGGCGAAACTCACGCCGAGCCCCTTAAGCGTATCCAGGATGATCACCGAAGGTTTGCCCGTCTCCTCTTTCGCCTTACATATCGCCGCATAAATCGCTTCCGCGTCATAACCCTTTACTGTTTGGGATTGGAAGCCGAAAGACTCGAATTTTCCGGCGATATCCAGCGGCGGGCTGACGAAGTCAAGCTCCCCGTCCAGTTGCTTTTTATTCCAGTCCACAAAAAGGATGAAGCGGTCCAGCCCAAAGGTGTTGGCGGATTGGGCAGCTTCCCATATCTGGCCTTCGTTGAGCTCTCCGTCGCCGACGATGCAGTAAGTATAATTATCCAGGCCTTTCGTCTTGTTCCCCAGGGCTATGCCAACCGCCGCCGATATCCCCTGGCCCAGGGAGCCGGTGGACATATCCACGCCGGGGGTTTTCCTCCTGTCGGCGTGGCTGGGCAAGCGCGTGCCTCCCTTATTCACCGTTTTGAGCCAGTCCATGGGAAAGAAGCCTTTGAGCGCCAGCGCCGCGTAAAGCGCCGGGCCGCAATGCCCTTTGGACAAGACCAGCCAGTCCCGTTCTTCCCACCCGGGATTCGCCGGGTCGACCTTCATGACGCCGCCATATAGGACGCCCAGCACGTCCGCGATGGACGCCGATCCGCCTATGTGGCCGAAGCCCGCCTCAGCCAGGGCGCGGATGGTCTCGATCCGGATGTCGGCGCTCAGCCTCCGCATGGCTTTGACGTCGGCTCCATTTTTTGTTTCAACCCCTTGCATGGTTGTATCCCTCCTTAAAATCCAAGATAACCGCCGTCCACCGGAATGATGGCGCCGCTGATATAATCGGAAGCCCCGCTTGCCAGAAAGACGACGACGCCCATTAAATCCTTGCTTTCCCCCCATCTGCCCGCGGGGATACGGCCGGTGTGCGTCCTGCCCAAATCGGTGTCGATGAGGTTTTCCGTGAGTTTTGTTTTCATGTATCCGGGGGCGATGGCGTTAACATTGATCCCCTGAGCGCACCACTCGTTGGATAAGGCCTTGGTAAGCTGCATTACGCCGCCCTTGCTTGCAGCGTAGGCGGGGATGTTTTTGCTTCCAAAGAAGGAGCAAAGGGAGGCGACGTTGATGATTTTGCCTTTGCCCTGAGGAATCATAATCTTTGCCGCCGCCTGGCTGGCAAAAAACATGGCGTTTAGATTCACGTCGATAATCTGCCGCCATTTATCAGCAGGATAGGTCAAGGCTTCGTTACGGTACTGCAGCCCCGCTCCGTTCAGCAATATATCCAAACGCCCGCCGAAGAGATCAAGGGTCTTCGAAAAGGCGTCAGACAGGGAACCTTCGTCGCACAGGTCGCATTGTATGGCGTAATATCCAGCCGAGGCGCCGCCCAGGGTTTCGGCTAATGTGTGCACATTCGGCGAAATGTCGGCGATGGCTACCTTCGCTCCCGCTTCCCGTAACGCGATTGCCATACCGTAGCATAAACCCGCGTCGTTTGAAGCGCCGGTGACCAGAGCTGTTTTTCCCGCCAGGGAGAAGCTGTCTAAGATGCTCATTGCAATATTCCTTTCAAATATCGATGGGGTTCCACCCCATACCCCTCGCTCCGCGAGGCAAAGCCCCGCTACGCTCCATGGTCTACGCCTGCATGTAACCTAAGGGTGGAAGAGCAGCAGGCTTGCCCATGCGATGGGGCTCCGCTCCATACCCCTCGC
>Ga0082212_10002890_pt1 | contig 24629 bp, 31 predicted proteins | sample TergutNt197P3_FD_71548 | JGI IMG/M metagenome (GOLD analysis project Ga0082212, IMG submission 71548) | Neocapritermes taracua P3 segment gut microbial communities from Petit-Saut dam, French Guiana - Nt197 P3 | ecosystem: Host-associated > Arthropoda: Insects > Digestive system > Gut ... | reverse complement strand
GAATTCTTTTAGACCCTCGGCGATAAGGGCGCGTTCCTCCGGATCACGCAAATCCGCGACATTCCCCAGCGCCGTAGCCATTTGCGCCACCAGGGAGCGGCGCTCCCGTGCCGCCTCCGCAGCCTTATTGGCCAGGTGCCGCTCCAGAAAACGTTCCGTCGCCAACTGGTTCTCGTACTCCTGATCCGCACGCATCTTCAACCCGACCCACGCCGCTTTCGCCGCCACCGCAGTCGGATACGCCGCCCTATCGAAACCCTCCACGGGTTCGGCAGTGGTGAGCCATTCGGCGGCGTCGGCCTCCTCTTGCGCCATGCGTTGTTTTTCTTCCTCGACGGCGCGAGCATCATCACGACGCTTCGTGGCGGCATCCAAAGCCGCGGCGAGCGCGAGGCCCCCGGCGGCAACCTCGGGCAGGAAATCCGGGGCGTGATCCAGAATCAGGCCGGCCTGCTCCATCGCCTTTCTCCACGAATGGCGAGAATCTTCGCCGTTCACCCGAGCGGCGCCGTAGGCCCACTTGCCATCCTTACGTCGGCCAGCATCCCCGAGCACCATTGCCGTTGCGGCCGCCCGCGCGCCGGTGGTCATGTGACGACGATGAACGTTCGCCGAGATTACATATGCCGCAACCTCCGCCTCGTACTTCGCCACATCGGAAACCTGGTCATGGCTGGTAATCCCCCGCATGCGAATCGTCGTCGGCTCAACCCCAGCAATAAGGCAAGCCTGATAACGATTCCGGCCATCAAGAATCCGCCCATCAACATCGAGCACGATGTGGTGCCGTAACCCGTTTTCCTTGATATCCGCGGCGAGAACCTGGAGTTCCTCCTCGGAGAGCATCGGGAACCGATCAGCGAACGGATGCGCCGTCAACGTGGTCATGGGGCCACCTTCTTTCCGCGCACTGGTTTCGGCGCTTTCTTCTTGTTCGGGAGGGCGCCAGGCGCCCGGGCGAGGAACAGATCATCCGTGCCGACGCCGAGCGTCATGGCGATCCGGATGGCTGGCTCGAGGTCGAGGGTGCGGACCTCGCCACGCAGGAGCCGACCGAGGTAGGAGTGGGATTTCCACCCGGCGGCTTTCGCGAGTTCACGCTGGGAAATGTCTTGAATCACCATGAGCTTGGCGAGACGCTTGGGGTCTATCAGTTGCATGTAGATGGCTCCGAGGATGGGGACCGACTGCTTGCCGGAGAGCCTAGCATCTTGTTTCAGTTTGTGTCCAGTCACGTTACATACTATCGCATACGTTGGTGCCCATCGTCAAATCCCGCGATTCGACAAAAACGCTAACGACGCGCAAACCCGCCGCTACTAGTTGGTGCCCACACCCGCGCCACTCCGGTAATGTTCGGCGTGTCCGAGAAAGTTGAGCCACGAAAGAAGTGCTGCCAACCTGGGCATATGGGAGAAAAGGGGTGGACAGTGAGCCAGCTTGGCGCCATCGTGCAAACCCATATTGATTCGCAGCCCTATCCACCAACGCCACGGCAGGTCGCAAGGGCGATCGGGATTACCCAGACCGCATTGACGAACTGGACCGCACACGGGGTAACGCGGCTCCCAACCATCGAGAATCTGCAGGCATTGGCACGCGTGACCGGGACGCCCTACCCCGAAATCCTCACCGCCGCCCTCCAAGACGCCGGATACCTAACCGAGGGCGCCATCGTCGTCGTCGAACAAACCCAACCCACACCAGCCACCCAAAAAAACCACGCCGCCTAAAAACTGGCACCTAATCCAAGCGGCCAACCACGCCAAACCCGCGACAAGCATAACGCGCTTAAACAAGGCGCTATCGGCGCTACCAGCATAAAACGCGGTTTAGAAACTGGTATGCTAGTACCATGCAGAAAGGAGGAACCATGCTAGACGAAATCCGCGATTGGCTATCACCAGTCGGTCAATTCTTAGCCGGCCTGGCAGCCGTCATACTGGCCATCAAACACAAGCCCAAGAAATAACCTCGGAGCCGGAGCTAAACGAACTAGCTCCGGCCCTCCGGGGCCACCACAATACCACTAAAGGAGCAACATGAAAGAGTTAGATTGGGAAGTCAAGGTCACCGGAGCCATAACGCTCTGGCTCGCACTCTTTTCACGGCCTGGCCGTTTCCCCTGGATTTACACGCTCAGCCTGGTTGCCGCCACGACCGCATTCGCAGTGACTGCGTACCGTTCACACAAAGCAGCCAAACAGTAGGCTATAATGAGCGGAGGCCCAGATCAATCCGGGCCTCCTAGTGAGATAGGTCGCCTACCTGATACGGCGTACCCGGTAAAGGTACGTCGTGCCAGGATGGCGTTTCGCATAAGCGACACTGACAAATCGGCCAGTAATCCGGCATCTAGCAATTAACCCACTCACCATTCACCTCCCTTGCGAACGACCCTTATCCGCCGCGCACGCAGGAGAACCGCCACAATACCGCAGCGAGGAGCCAAGCAGATGTCAGCTGACCCGCTCGTTACGGCGCAGGAAGCCGTGCGCGATGCCGAGCGGCGCCTCCACGAGGCCCGCGAGAAGCGTGACCGGCTCATCAAGAAAGCAATCGCCGATGGCGCCAGTAACTACGCGGTCGCCAAACGGGTCGGCATCACGGCGCAAGCCATCCACGCCATCACCAAACGACGCAAGGCGCCCAACGAGCTCACCAACAAGCCCCTCCGCCGCAGCGAACACTAAAACCGCAAGCCGACTTGGCAAGTTGTGACAGGTTTGTGACAGATTAGTGACAGATTAAAAACCAATCTGTCACGGGTCTGACCAGCCAAAACACCCCAAAATGACAGATATGACAGATTTTTGATAGAAATGATCCCTACACGCGCGCACATACACGCGCACAGGAGGGGGGTAGCGAAAAAAAATCTGTCATCTGTCACAAAAAACGAGAAACCCCAAAACAACCGGTGCGAATCGAACAACACAATCTGTCACAGTCGAACAAAACCTGTCACAACCCAATTAAGCAAAACCACCAAACCACGCCTCCGGGCAGACAGGCAACGGCGGAACCCCACCCCCAGCGGAACGAGGACCACAGCGGAACCCCGACACGCCCAACCACACCCCTAAGTTGCGCACCACCCAAAACCGTGTAACGTCAGACCTAGCGCGGCGTGCCCAAAACACGCAGCCACCCTTTCAGCCCCCGTCCTGGCCCCTAGGCCAATAGCGGGGGCACTAGCATACCCAGACCTTGGCAGGATGCTCGAAGTGAGCAGGCCGGATCGCAACCACCCATGCCGGAGTAACGCCCGACCCTGCCAAACACTTGGCCCTCGGCCTCCCACACCCGCGCAATACTCCCCCCGCTACCTTGGGGTGCCAAAGGGGTGCAGGTCGCAGACCGAGGGCCAACCACCCGCCCACCGCAACCAGAGGTTCCAACACCATGCCCAGCAGCAGAACCAGAACCAAACCATTGAACTTCGTCAACTTGCCGGGACAAAGGGGGAACCAGGATGTCCACAAGTAGATCCGGAACCCGCAAATACCGAGCGAACAGAAATCAAGTACTCCAAGAGGCAATTGGTCAAGGCATTTCGAATTGCCCAAAATGTGGAACCGAATTGGATTACGAGAATCCTTTGCTCCCGAATTCTGCCGAAACTGATCACATCGTTGAACACCACAAAGGTGGAAGCGACGAAATCGACAATCTGAGAGTTCTTTGTCGAACGTGCAATCAGCAACGGAACCGAAAAAACAGCGAATTCGCAAACCATGGCGACGGCCAATACCCGGCCACCCGCGCCTGGTAGCCGTCCCGCCACCCGCACCCGCCACCTGGGCGCCCGGCGACGTCCGTGAGCCGACCCAGGGGCCCACCCCCTGCCTCGGCGGCCCGGAGATCACCCCCCGCCGCAAGCGATATCCCCGGCAAACGGAAACGCCGTTTACGAACGGTGGCCTTGTTCGTAAATCTCTGGAGGTTTCCGGTGATTCGGAGTAACCCGAAATGTGCCAGTTGTGGCCAGAAAATGGCGGTTCAGCCCACCGGACGGCCCCGCAGGTTCTGCTCCAACGCTTGCAGGATGCGGGAGACCCGGAAACTCAAGGTGGTCGAGGGCGAGCGGGAGACTGTTACGCCGTTGGAGCGGTCGAAAGCGAAGCATCCATCAGTGGCGCCGTCAGCGCCACCAGACCGCGTGGCGGTGCTTCGGGAGACGCTCACGCAGTTACGGGCGGCGGCGGCCCAAACACAGTCGGCGTATGGCCTCGCCTCGGTGGCCAAGGAAATCCGGGAGACGCTCAAGGAGATCGATGAGCTTGCCCCGGCCCAGAATGCGAAGGTAACGGTTTTTGATGAGCTCGCCAACCGCCGGTCCAGCAAAGCCCCGGATCAGGGTGGTCCCGACTGCGCCTAGCCCAGACGGCGACGATGCCCTGTTTCTCGCGGAGGCATTGGGGACGACGGCGGACCCCTGGCAGGCCGATGTGATCCGTGCCTGGCTCGCCACCACCAAGGCCGGTTTGGCGGCCCCGCAGTGCGGCCTGTCCGTGCCACGCCAGAACGGCAAAACGGTCTGCCTGGAGATTGTGGAGTTTTACAAACTCACGGTGCAGGGCCGTAAGATTCTCCACACCTCCCACGAGGTGGAGTCCGCGCAGAGTTCATTCCGCAGGTTGCGGGATCTGTTCGAGCATCCCGATGTCGCCATGTTGGTGGATTGGCGCCGGGGCGGGATCCGCCGCTCCAACGGCCAGGAATCAATCACGTTGAAGAACGGCGGCCTGATCAAGTTCCGCACCCGGACCCGTGGTGGCGCTCGGGGCGCCACATTCGATGACCTGGTGCTCGATGAGGCCCAGGAAATGACCGATGAGCAATTCGACGCACTGTCCTCGACTGTGGCGGCGGCGCCATCGGGTGATTCACAGATCATCATGACCGGCACTCCGCCCGGGCCGCGTGCCGATGGGGCGCCGTTCCGGAAACTGCGCGATGCCGCCAGGAATGGTGGCGCTGGAATCGCTTGGCATGAATGGTCCCCGGCGAACGTGCCCGAACCCGGAGATAACCAGGGCCTGTTGGATATCGCCCGCGCCTGTAACCCGACGTTCGGGCAGCGGATCCCGATCAAATCGTTCACGGACGCCCTGGTCACCATGGCGTATCAAGGGTTCCTCCGGGAGCGCTGCGGCCATTGGGATGTGGCGCTCGGGATTACGCCGTGGCGGATCATTCCCGAGTCCGATTGGGAAGCCGCAGCCGTCACCGCTGGCCCTGCCGATGGGCTTGTCGCGTTTGGCGTGAAGTTCTCAGTTGATGGCCACCGTGTTGGCCTGGCCGGGGCGGTCAAGCATGCTGGCGGTGTCCATGTGGAGGCGCTTGGCGTTTCGCCGATGCCGCAAGGGGCGCGGCTCCTGGTGCCATGGCTGGTGAACCGCCCCGACACTCCGGTGTGGATTGATGGGCGGTCGGGCGCGGATGACTTCGCGGCCCAACTCGCGGCACACGGCATACCCGCGCGGTTCCGCAAGGTGCTCGACACCAAGCAGGCCATCGCCGCCCACCAAGGCCTACTGCGCGCGCTCGACGCGGGCGAACTCACCCACGCCGACCAGCCGGGATTGAACGCGGCGGTCAAGGCGATGGTGCGTCGCAAGATTGGCCCCTCCGGGGGATTCGGTTGGGAATCCGCTGACGAGCGGATTGACATTACGCCGCTCGATGCGGTGACACTCGCCCACTATGGGGCCGAGCAAATACGAGAACCTAAAGAATGGAAAGGGGCGTTCGTCTAATGGAAATGTCACAGTACGATAAGGCCCTTTTCAACGAGTGCGTGAGCCTTTTGGAAAGGAAAAGCCCGCATAACCAAAAGGCGCTTGAATATTATGAGGGCGACCATTGGGCGCGGGATTTAGGCATTTCCACCCCGGAGAAAATGAAATCCATTCAGGCAGTTATCGGCTGGCCCGGTACCGGCGTGGATTCAATCGAGGAACGGTTATGCTTCGACGGCTGGCTCAGCAGGTCAGAGTTCCTGAACAGCGTCTACTCCGAGAACTGTTTGGCTACCGAATCATCGCTCGTCCACCTGGACGCCCTCATTTTCGGTGTGGGCTTCGCCGTTGTTTCGCCAGGCGCAACCAATGAACCGCATCCGCTGATTACCGCGTTGCCGACACGGAACACCACGGGAGTTTGGAACCCGCGCACTCGGAAGCTTGCGGCAGCTTTGACGGTGACGGCAAAGGGTGACCTCACGGAGCCGAACGAGTGGACGTTCTGGACCCCAACACATACTTTCCGCCGCCAACGGGTTAGCGGGAACATCGTGGAGAGCGAGACGCCGCACACGTTGGGCCAGGTTCCCGTCGTTGCATTCCCGAACCGACCCACGCCGAGCCGCACCAGTATTGGCCGTAGCGAGATAACCAAGGCAGTTAGGTACTACACCGATGCCGCTGCACGCACTCTCCTCGGCATGGAAGTAAATAGGGAGTTTTACAATGCTCCCCAGCGCGTTGGCTTGAACATGCCGGATAACGCATTTGAGGGAGCGAACGGCACGCAACCGTGGACTTCGGTAATGGGCCGCGTGTGGGTTTTACCGCCAAACCCGAATGAGGGTGCTACCAAGCCTGAGATGATTCAGTTTGCACCAAACTCTCCGGCTCCATATGTGGACCAAATCAAGGAATATCAGTCACTTGTTGCAGCCGAGTTCGGGCTACCGGAATCCTATTTGGGGTTGCACACCGATAACCCCGCGTCGGCTGACGCCATCCGTGCGTTGGAGTCCAGGCTGGTAAAGCGGGTTCAACGCCGCCAAACAGTATTCGGTCGCAGCTGGATAGAGGTTGCGGCAATCGCGGAGGTAATTGCCGGCCGCACCCCGGACCCGCTCGTGTCCGTGGAGTGGGGAGACCCGGCCACGCCGACCAAGGCCGCTACCGCTGACGCCGTAAGCAAGCTCGTTGGCTCGGGCATTCTGGAACCGACTTCGGACGTGACTCTTTCCATGCTCGGCCTTAATGCCGCCCAACGCCAGCAGGTACGCGCTGACCATGCGCGGGCCGACGATGCCAACCTGGCTTCCGCACTGGCCGGGATGCCCGCGCTACCGGCGTGGCCCCCAGGTTCCGATGATGATTAGCCCGGAACAGTTTGGGTTTGCGGAGCGGCAGGTCTCGATTGCGGCGCAGTTGACGTTTGCATGGTGGCTGCATCTACACCCCGGCGCCACGAAAGCGGACGTTATCAAGATGGCTGGCGCCGTCGTCTCCCGGTTCGGGCCGGTAGCCGCACGGTTTGCTTGCGCCTACTACATGGCCGAACGTGACGATGACGGCTGGCGGATTCTCCCCGCTGGCGGTTGGCTACCGGCAACCTTGGCGAACGTGTTGGAGCGAGAGTACGACGACGCCGCACCAAACCGGGGTTTGCGGGGCGTCATTGACCGGGCCGTGAAAACGTATGGACGGCGCACGATGGCGCGGGGTAGGGGTAGCTATGAGAGTGGTGCCTGACCCGCAACGGCCAAGGTGGGTTCGTAAACCGATGGCTGACCCGTGCGCTTGGTGCCTGGTGAAAGCCGCCGATGCAGTGTTCGGGTCCGAAGCCGCCGCTTCGGTATCGCACGCGGATTGCCAATGCCAAATCATCCTGCTCCATGCTGGGGAATCGGACCCGCCGTGGCTTCTACTGTTGCTTGGTATCGTGGCCCGTTCTCGCGCGTTGGCCGGGGAGGACGCCACCGATAGCGAAATCTGCTACTGGCTCCGCCGTATCGAACCCGACCTAATGAAAGACGGTGTGCAACTCAAGCCACGCAACCCGCCGGGGAGTGGGTCGGTAACCGTACCAGAAGAATTAAAACCTAAACCATACCAGCATGAAATAGATGCCGCTCATCGATTAGCGGAAAAAGGCTTCACTGTGACTTTCATTGAGGCATCCAATAAGAAAAAAGTGAGAAGTCCAGATATCTTACTTGATGGCGTAAAATGGGAAATTAAATCACCAACCGGCACCGGTGAGCGAACAATCGACAATAAGATGCACGACGCCGAGGGCCAGAGTTCTCGGTTAATTCTAGACCTAACGAATTACCCGCGTTCCGATGAATACGCCTTAGCGGAAGTAAAAAGACGATTATATTCAAGGGTGAAATTGAGCAAGGTGCTTATAATCCTATCAAATGGAAATCTCGCACTCATAACTCGATAAGATAAATCGGCGCAACCCCCCGGCCCTAACGTGCCGGGTTGCCGCACCGATGAACAGAGTGTACCACGATTCCCACCCTGCTTCCAGTTACGGATGCGGGGTTTTGTTTTACCCATTCCTGGTGGCGTGATGCTGCTGGGCCTACCTCCGAGAGGGAGAACAATGTCAGATACCCAAGTTCAGGATACCGCGACGGCTCCTGACGAGGCCACCACCCCCGCACCAGTATCGGACGCCAAGGAGCCGGATAGCCCGCTTGTGCGTACCGTTGCGGCGTTGCGGGCCGAGAAAAAGGATTTGGCGGCTAAAGCCAGCCAGGCCGAGGTTGAGCGCGATGCCGCCACGGCCCACGCCAAATCACTCATTGACGCGAACACAGCCCTTACCGCTGAGTTGGCACGAACCAAGCTCGCTCTGAAATACGGGCTTACCGAGGGTGACGCCGCCCTTTTGGCACCAGATGCGCCAGCGGATGCGTTGGCCAACCGGCTCGCGGCGGCAAGCGCCGCCAACTGCGGGCTGCCGGTAATGCCTGAACTCGGGCGAGTGGTCACCGTTGACGCGGACCCCGCAAACGAGTTCCGCCGCATTGTCGAGCAACAGTTACGACGAAACTAACCAAAAGAAACAGGTGATTCATAATGTCCACTAACATTACCTGCGCTCCGACCGATATTCATTCAGGGTCTGGTGCGCTGGAACTCCCTTTGGAGTTGACTAATAACATTTGGCGTGATGCTATTCAGCGTTCCGCCATCATGCGTGCCGCGCGCCGAATCGAGTTGGCACATGGAAATGGTGTTACTTGGCCCGTGGTGACCGGGAAGCCGGAAGCTGCCTGGGTTGGGGAGACCTGCGCTAAGCCAGTGTCGAACGTGGGGCTTGGTATGCGTACCATGCGGCTCTACGAGGTCGCGGTTATCTTGCCTTTCTCTGAGAAGTTTGTCCGAGATTGGCATGGACTGTACCGGGAGGTAAGTCGCTTACTACCCGAGGCATTGGCCGCTAAGTTCGATGCCACCGTAATGGGCGGTAATCCAGTTCCTGGTTCCGACTTCGACACTCTCGGCGCCTCGCCCATTGTCAATCTCACCGGCAAAACCGGCGTTGAGGGGATTCTCGAGGTCGAGGCCCAAATCGCCCAAGCGGGAGGCCATATCTCCGCTTGGCTTGCCGAACCGGCTCTCCGCTCGATTCTGCTTGGCGCTGCTGTCACCAACGGCTGGGCCAATCCGTTCGACGGCGTGAACGGCGTCGGCCACGTTTTGGGCGCGCCCGTGTATCCGTTGGCCCCTGATTCGATGCCGGAGCCATTTATCGGCGCGGCTGGTGACTTCGCCAATGGCGCGGTGTATGGCACGGTAGGCGGGATTCACATCTCGGTCAGCGACCAGGCTTCACTTACCACCTTGGACGGCACGCCAATCAACTTGTGGCAGCAGGACATGATTGCCATCAAGGCTTGGGCTGAGTTCGGGTTCCTGGTCCGCGACCCCAACTTGTTCGTTCGGATTGAGGGCAGCCCGACCGGGTTTGTTCCGCAGACCGGGCCGATTGAGATTGCTTCCGCCCATATCGGCAAGGCCACCATCGATGATGAGACGGTGCATGCCGCCGACATCGACGATGAGACGGTGCAACGGGAAACCGTTGGCAACGCCGTCATCGGTAACGCCAACATTGGCAACCTGACCCAAGAGCCGGAAGCCGCCAAGGCCGAGAGTGGGCCGTTCGCCGCCAAGGCGCGCGGTTCCCGCAAGTAGAAAGTGAGGTGGTGGGGATGGCCATCGCGTTGCTGACCCCAGCCGATTTGGCCCCATTCGCGCCCGACCTTGATCAAAATCAAGCGGAGGCAATGATCGGTGACGCCACGGCGATGGCCTACCTACTCGCCCCCTGCCTACCAAACCTCGACCCAGGAGATCATCGTATCGCCGCGGCGAAAGCGATAGTGCGGGCCGCGATCCTGCGGTGGCATGATGCCGGGAACGGCGTGCAAACCACCGACCAGCAGACCGGCGGCCCGTTCACCAACACCGTCACCACCCAGGCGCGCACGTCAATGTTCTGGAAATCGGACGAGACGAAACTGCGGGCCCTGTGTGGTGGCGGTAAGGCGTTCGCGCTCGACACCATCCCCGACGACGGCGGGCGCGAACCCGACTGGTGGGGCATGTCCGCCCGGGAAACCCTGCCGGTGACGGTGTTGGAAGAACCGTGTGTGGGGTGTGGGTTGTGAGCCGAGCGGACTATTGGACTGCCGCGCGGCGCCGCACCGCCGCCGAACGGGGCCACGCCCTACCAGACGGTTCCTGGCCAATCGCCACCGTCGCCGATCTGCGCAACGCCATCCAAGCGTTCGGACGCGCCCAAAGCCCAGCCCGCGTGGCGCGGCACATCGTCGCCCGTGCGCGGGCGCTCGGCCATGTCGGCCTGGTGCCCGACCACATTAGGAGGCTGACGTGAGATTCCCGCATGGGGTGACGATCATCCGCGTCCAACCCGGCGAGAAACCCGACCACCACGGCCACACCCGCCCAGACTGGACGCATCCGATCCGCACCGAGATTCCCGGTTGCGCGATCTACCCGTCCGCCGGTGGAGGCCAACCCGAATCGGGTGAGGTGGGCCGCACCATCGTCACCCAACAGTTCACGGTCCTCATGCCGCCCGGCACGGTCCTGAACGCCGAAGACCGCGTCGAATGGGCGGGCGAGACGTTCAACGTCATTGGCCACTCATTCAACTGGGTGTCGCCGTTCACCGGCTGGAATCCTGGCGCGCAAGCCACCATTCAACGCAGGGAGGGATGATGGGCGAAACGATTGGTCGGATCAAACTTGACTCCGCCGGGATGCAAGCCATCCTGGACGGCCAGGTGGGTGGCGTTGACGCCGCACTCCAAGCCGATGCCTCCGCGATCGCGTCCGCCGCGAGGCGTCTCGCGCCGGTCGATTCTGGCGCCTATCAGGCCAGTATTCGGGTGGAGCGGGGACGCATCCACTTGTCGGGCCGTGACCGTCTCGCCTACCAGGTGATCGCGGACGAGCCGCACGCGATTCATGTGGAACGGCAGGCCAGCACCCTTGCGAAAGCGTTGGGGAGCACGTCTGGCCGTCTGGGCCGGGGCTCGGCTAGGAGGCAGTGATGAGGGCATGGCAGCCAGTTACGGTCACCTACCCGACAGCCGAAATCGCGATTGTCGCCGCCACGAAATCCCTCGGCCTGCCGGTGGATTTCGTGGGCGATGAGAAACCCCGCAACGCGGGCACGGCGATTATTTGGAACCGGATCGGGGGCCGCGACCCGACGGCCCTGATGCAGTGCCGAGTGTTCGCACCCCACGGCCACGAAGCCATCGAAATTGCGCGGCAACTGGCCGCCCAACTACCCCGGACCGTCCGGGGCCGATTCGGGATCCACCGGATTGAGCAGATATCGGGCATCACCGACCTCGGCAACCATCCGGAGCCGATGCGGCAACTCATTTACGAAATAGGTTTAACCCCCGAAAGGAACCCCTCATGACCGCACTGAACCCCAATGCCGTATTCACCGGCGTCTATGATGGCGCCGCATATGTTGGCGACATCAACCTCGCCCCACCCGTTTCCGGCCTTTCCGACGACCTCGGAGCGTTCGGCTACACCAACCTCGGCTACCTGTCGAATGAGAACCCGCCAGAACTGACCCTGCCCGGTGAGGCGGAATCGACGGCGGTGCGTGCTTGGCAGGGCGCCCGCGTGATCCGCGTGATCCGCACCCCGAATGAGGAACAACCCACTTGGGACATCACGCTAATCCAGCAGGACGCCGCCGTGTTGCGCCTCGCGTTCGGCACCGACGTGACCGAGCTTGGCCCCGGCGAGGTTCGGTACGTGATCAACGGCAATGTGGAGCGCGAACATTTCCGGTTCGTCATGGACGTGATCGCCGGGACTGGCGTGGCCCGCTACTATGCCCCCAACGCGGTAGTGGTCACCGTCGGCGCCCTCGTTTTCGACAACAGTGGCGAACCGCTCGGCTACCCGGTCACCATCAGTTGCGACTATTCGCCTGAGATTGGCGGGCAGATCGCGGTGTGGCAACGCACCCTAACCGCCGCAGACCTCACCGCCATCAACCCCATCGGCCCCGGTGATCTCGCTGACCTGCCGAGCAGCCCCCTGACTCAGGCCGACCTGCCCGGCATCAACCTGGCGCAGGACGCGGTCCCGGACGCCGACGGCGTGTTCACCCCCGATGCAGCGGTCCGCGATTACGCCACCGCCGAAGCGATTGACGATGCCGCCATTGAGGAGGCAGCGCAAGAACTGGTTGACGCCGCCAAACGCGGCAACCGCCGCCGCTAAAGGCTCGGCCCCACGCGGCTAGCACCTGTCCACCGCCCGCGTGGGGCCGCCCAAACCCATTTGATCAAGCAACCATCAAGAAAGAAAACCCTGATAATGCCAATCCTAACCACCGACGCGGGCCGCGAGTACAAAGTCACCGGCAAGAAACTCATCTGGTACCCCGAACGGATCGACGACACCACCCCCACCGAAGTCTCCCTGCCATTACGGATCAAGTTGAAGCTGTTGCTCGCCATCGGCGAAGACGACGTCACCGCCAGCAACGAGCGAATGCTCGACTTCATCCGCGCCCTCGCGGCAGATCAGATCGATGCCATCCAAGAAATGGACGTCAACGACTTCGGCCAAATGTTCACCACCTGGCTTGAAACCTATAACACCCTTAACGGCGTGAGCCTGGGGGAAGCGTCAGCCTAGCCCGCTACCTCAAAAAGCACCGGGCGGCGTTCGAGCATGACTGGCGCGCCCGGTACGGCCAACCCCTCGACCAGTGCGGCCAAGACCCACTGTGGGGGGAAGTAGCCAGGCTAGTACAGGCCCTACTGAGCGACACCACCACTAGGGCGTGCGCGGCCACCCAAGGTTGGGAGCATCCCACCAGCCCCGAGGCGTTAATCCTGATGGACGTTTTCGACCGGCAAGGCGCCATAGCGGCGGGCAAAAAAGCATCCCAGCTCAAACCCCACCCGCTGCGCCCGTGGGCGACGAAAACCAAAAAACGGGTGTCCGACACCAAAGCCTATTCGCCCGCCCAAACCATCAACATCCTCGACCGCATGCGCCAAGGACTAATCCACTAGCAGACAAGAGAGGGGGTGGTCGCCATGGCCGCTGTCGGCTCAACCTGGGTGACCGTCACCCCCTCGGCGAAAAACTTTGGCCGCGACTTGAACAAGCAAGTCCAAGGGCAAGCCGCTGGCATTGGCAAGAAACTGACCAGCAGCATCGGTGGCGCGGCGAAAGTTGCGGTCACCGCCGCCGCTGGCGCCATCGTCGCCGGTGTTGGCGCGGTGATTGGTTCGGGTTCGAAGTTCAACAATGCGATGGCCACGTATCAGGCGAAGTTCGCGATCCTCACCGATGGCGCCGATGGCGTTGGTGGGGCGATGGCGCGGGCCGCCGTCGAGGCCACGAAAATGCAGTCCACCATGGACAAAATCGCCCTCGCGGGCGCCGCGACCCAACTGCTCAGCGCCGGAGTGGCAGCGTACGAGTTGGAGCACACGCTGTTGATGTTGGCGAAAGCCGCGATGGACCAACCCGACGCGATGCGGGCGCTGACCAAGTATTACGCGATGGCGCGTCAAGGCATCGAACTCACAGCCGTGCAGATGGATGCGCTCACCGCGCGCGGGTTCAACCCGGCAGCCGTCGCGGCGGAGGCCATGGGTAAAACCCTCCAAGAGTTTGAGGCGTACGCGCGCCGTGCTGGCATGTCCACCAGCGACATCCTGATCAAAGCGCTGGAACTGTCCACCGCTGAGGGCGGCAGGTTCGCCGACGCGTTGAACATCATGGCCGAGACTGCCGAGGGCGCGATTTCCCGCACCCAAAACGCGTTCCTCAACTTCGCGGCCGCTTTCACTGGCGGCGTCCACCAAGTCGGCGGCGATGTCGAATCCCTGCAGGGCGTGATGATCCGCGTCCTGAACCAGGGCCTGTTCCCCATGTTTGAGGGCCTTTATGATCTCGCGAAAGGATCCGAGGGGCTCAAACGAATGTGGGCCACTCTAGGCGACGTTGTAATCCCACTATCGGAGGCAATGGGTGACCGAGTGCTCGATCTGGGGGAACGGTTTTTCGGCTGGCTGGACCGCGTCGACTTCACCACCCTCAAGGACGGCCTGGACGGCGTCGGCAACCTGATCGCCCCACTCTTGGCCATAATCACCCAATGGGGCGGCAAGATACTAGCGTTAATCCCCGGCATCGGCTCCCACTTCGGAATGCTGAAAGGCCCGATTGGTTTCACCATCGGCTTGTTCATCCAAATGTGGCGCGAATCAGAAACGCTCCGCGAGGCCGTGGGCACCCTGTTCACCGTTTTCATTGACCTGATGGAACGCCTATCGCCCCTGATAACGATTGTGGGCGAGTTGCTGGCCACCCTCGCCGGAATCGCCGGAGACCTGCTGGGCAGAGCCATCGAAACCATACTAATCCCAGCCCTGGAACTCATGGTCACGGTAATCGAGTTCCTAATGCCATACATCGAACAGTTCACCAACTGGTTGGGGGACGCGGCCAGAGATGGCGGACCACTGGCTGACATCATATTCAAAATCGCGGTCGGATTCATGGCCCTGAAGAAAGCCATCGCACTAACCAAAACCGTCACCGCACTATTCAAAACCGTCAAGGCCACCCTGATCGGATTCTTAAAGACGAGTAAAGCAATTCTCGTAACCAAGAAAGTGGCGAAAGGCGCTTGGAAAGCAATAACCATAGGGGCCACCATCGCCAAGAAGGCTTTCAACTTGGTGTTGAAGGCAAATCCGATAATGAAAATCATCAGCCTAATAATGCTTCTGGTTGGCGCGCTAATCCATTTCTTCACGCAAACCGAGACGGGCCAACGCGTTTGGCAGGCGTTCTCAGATTTCATAACCCGCGTCTGGGAGGGAATCAAGAACTTCATCTCCACCGCGATGGAGGCCATCCGGGGCGTTATTGAAACCGTGACCGGCGCGATAAGGTCCGCGTGGGAGACCGCGTGGGGAGCGATCCGAAACGCGGCGGAAACGGTCTGGAATGCGATTACCAGCCTAATCAACTTCTATATCAACCTAGTCCGCCAAATAATAGATATCGTAATGAACCTGTTGCGCGGCAATTGGGGAGACGCGTGGAACGGCATCCGCGATTTGGTACTCGGCGTTTGGGAATCCATAACCAACATAGTCCGCTCCGCAATCGAATTCGTCCAAAACATCATCGGCAACGTAATGGGATTCATCGGCGGCATTTGGTCTAGCGCGTGGGAGGGAATCTCCAACACCGTATCGCGTATTTGGGATCGGATCACGCGCCGCAACCGCGATGGGGCCAACGAAGTGGCCGCAGACGTCGAGACCGGCATGAGCTCCGCCGCCGACAGTACGGAACGGTCCTACCAGCGGATGGAGTCCGCCACCGATCAAACGTGGCAGTACATCAACCAGGCCACCACAGTCGGCACCAACACCATGACCGGCGCCATCGGCGCCGGTTTCGGGTCCGCCACGTCGACCATGGAGTCAGAGTGGACCCGGATGCAACGCGAAACCGACTCGGGCTGGACCACCATCGGCTCGGCAACCCTGACTGGTACCGAGCAGATGAACCGCACCATGACTGGCGGCATGAATACCGCGTTCCACACCATCGACACCGACATGACCCGTATCGGCGCCACGATCGACGATGGCTGGAAAGACATCACCAACGTCACAGACCTCGCAATGACCGATATCGGCGCCCACATTGACGACGGCTGGATGGATTCCCTCCAGTCGACCACTAAGGGGTGGGGTGAGATGACCACCGCTACCTATGCGGGCGCCGGAGACGTGGTCCACCGCGTCGGCCAGTTGCCGCAACAATTAGGGTCCGCGATGGACCCCGCGAAACCGATCATGTTCAGCCAAGGCCAGCAACTCATCCAAGCGTTGATCAATGGCATCAACTCAAAGGCCGGGGCGCTGCAAGCAGCCGTCAACCACAAACGGTCGATTGCGCAGCAGGCCGCCAGTTTCGGCGCCGAACTCCCCGACGGCGGCTACTTCACCGCCTATCAGGAAGCCGCCGCCGAAGCATACGGAACGTTCGAACCATACGCGACACCCGAGATCAACAACCTATTCGGTGGCCTAACCGCCCCTGGCGCCGATTTCGGTTTCGACTGGGCCACTACAGGCCCGTATGCGGACATGGCGGGCCTCGCCACCCGAGCCGACCTGGAAGTACTAGCGGAACGGCTGGAGGCGGCCGCCGAGCGGATCGCGGTCGGCGCGATCAGCTTGCGGTCCAGGGAAATGCTCACCCGCCACCAACCACTACACGCCTAGGAGGCCCCGATGAGGAAATTATTGACCCCTCCACCTCCACTGGACGATTTTTGGTATAGGTGGAGTGCGGCACAACTAGCTCCCCGGACGGGTATCCCGACGGGAACTCGCCTGGGTGATTTTGTTGAGCGGACGCATGGGATGCCCGACAGCGGATTGGACTTCGTCACCCACGGAGGCACTTTCCGTATCGCGAACAACCTCGCGGCTGGGTTAAGCACTTTCGACCCCAACGGCAATGGTCGAACCCTGGTGACGGATCGGGCCGTTGACGGCCCGATCCGGGTCGAAATCCAGGCTCGTAGCACTGTCGGCGCCCCGACCGGCGCCCCGACAGAGATCAACTTGAATTACGGCGCCCAACATGAGGTACTCCCGGTACGGGCGACTAGCGATCAAGAGCTTGTGACCGTTTCGCATGTGTTCCGCAGCGGCCACGGGCACATCAGCATCGACCCTTGGCCGTGGCCAGCCTCGGCCACTACCTTCCCGGCTCGGCTCACGATTCACAGCATCGAAATCACGCCACTGACCGGTAACCAAATATCGGTCGAGTTCGCCACAGTCCACTCCGGTACCGGCCCAACCCGCGTCGACTTCAGGATCACGGATCAACCCTCCGGGGCGAACATCACCATCGAGCGCAGCTTGGACCGCCACAAATGGGTGCCGGTACGCGGGGCAACCAACCTGATGATGCCGGACGGAGAGTTGCGCGCCGAGGATTGGACGGTACCGTTGGGGCGCCGCGTTTACTACCGATTGCTCGTCAACGGCACCTCCATGGGCGAGGCGTGGGTTGAGACGCAATCTGACGGAGTGTCGTGGCTGCAAGACGCCTACGCCCCACACTTGGGCGTACCCATCTCCGTCAGCCGCCTCGACACCACCCACGACATGTACGGTACGGCGGCATTCCGGCAAGCCACCTGGCCCCAAGCCATCAGCGAAGCGCAAGTACTCGGCGCATCCCTACCTGTCGAATCAGTCGCCATCCGAAGCAGAGTGGGGCGCGTACCGATCGAGATCCACGCCCTCATTCCCGGCAACGATGAACGGCTCCGCGAACTGCTCCTGACCGCCGGGCCGCTGCTGCTGCGCGGGGCGCCGTGCGACATCGCAGACGGACTCGCGTCGGCTGGCCTGTTCGCCGAATCGCAATACATCGTGATCCCCGAGATCACCGAAACCCACCCCGGCAACCCCCACGAGATAGCGACATTCACCGGGATCGCAAGATACACGCAGGAACCACCCACCGTTGCCGCAGCCGCGCATTGGAGCTGGGGCGACGTGATCGCACGGGTCCGCGACACCCTCGGCCCAAACGTGACGTGGGGACAAGTTCAAGCGGCAACACTGCCGACGACGTGGGGGCAGGTCGGCCAGAACCCGACCCTGTGGGGGGCGACCGGATGAGAACCGCGAACGTACCCGCAGACGTCATCAACACCGATGTCGCGGCCACCAGTTTCAACGACCAAATCATTCTCACCGCCTGGTACGACGGCCAGCAAACCGCGGGCCCACTACCAGTATCTGCCTATTCGTTTAGTTGGGACGCGGACCGCCGCGTCCAAGGCCAAGCCACATTCATCATCGCCGACCCAGACGGGAACCTGTGGCCCCGCCGCATCACCGACGCCCTCGGAGTGGCGGGCTCCCGCCTCCATGCCACCTACCGGTACGGCGCAACCGGCCATCAAATACCGCTCGGTTGGTGGCGGATACGCCGCACCATCCCGAACGTGAAATGGCAGTGGCGCAACGTCGCGGGCCGCAACGTCTGGCTCCCCTCCGGGGGGACCATCACCGTCGAAGCGGACGAGGAAACCGCCACCCTGGAACTCGCCACCCTCGACATCGGCCACCGCCAACCCCTCGATACGCATGTCCTGCAGGAAGTGGCACGCATCGCCCAACCACTACCGATTACCACCGACCCGACCGTCACCAACGCGCCCATGCCCGACATCGAAGAGCACGACGCCAACCGCCTGACCGCCATCGAGGCGCTGCTCGCCCGTGTCGGCGCGACATACCGGATGGGACAGCAAGGCGCTTTGGAAATCGTCCCGATCACCGGCACCCCCGCCGATTGGCGCATCGAACCCGGCGAAAACGGAACCCTAGTGGCACTGGTCAACTCAATGTCCGATGAACGGCTAGTCAACGCCGCAACCATCTACCGCGACAACAATGGCGGTACAGGCGGAGGCGGGGGTGGCGGCACGTCTACCCCACCACAACCCGGCCCTCAGGGCCCAGCCGGGACGATTGTGTCGGCCACCGCCACCCAACTACCACCGGGTGCGCAACCGACCATCACGCTCGGCGGGACACCGCAAGCCCGCACCATGGAGTTCGGTATCCCGCAAGGCCAACCCGGCCCCGCAGCAGATCAAAACGTCTTTTGGAGTAGTTGGAGCGCCCCGTCGCGCGCCTACCCGGCCAATGCCACGTCCGAAATACCGGTTAACGCGTGGCGAGCACACTCTTTCCAAAGTCCAATACCACCATGGATGCGAGACGTGGCCCCCGCGGGCACCGCGCTCGCGCCACATACTGCACTTTTCGCGTTGGAAAACGGCCTCTACGGCATCACCGTCACCGTTAGGATGCCGTCGCTAACGGCCCGCGCCGTCCGTCTCGGTGTAAGCCTCAGCGCCCGAGCCAACCCTGGAGAAACGTCTTTCGCATCGGCGAGCGGTGGATTCCCCGCCGCCGCATCGCAAGCCGGAATGGACTACACGACAACAATGTTTCTCATAGTCGCCACAGCCGAATTCGGTCAATTCATTCGGCTCATGTTTTGGTCAAACCTCGCAACCACGGCCGCTTTGGGTGGTTGGCTCAGAATCGAAAAGCTCGCCTAGTCAGGAATCCCCGATATGACCGATTTGATTGGCCGTGCCCGGATCGAGACCGGCCCCCTACGCTACGACGGCCCGTTCGGACGCGTGCGAATCATCCGCACCGGCGAACCCGCCAACCAATTCGAGGCAGACCTTGACGCCGCAGAACTACTCGCCGCGGTGACCGAACGCGGCGACGTCCTAATCGAACTGGAAACCCTCTGCCACCCCGCCATCCAACTCCACGACCGCATCCAACTCAACGCCCCCAACTACCCGACCGAACGGCGCATCGAGGGACGCGTCCACGCCATCTCGTGGGGCGGCGCCAACGGCGTCGCGGGCAAAACGATGACCATCACCCTCGCGGTGCCCCACGACGCAATCAACCAACTAACCGAAACCGAGGAGGTTTCCGATGGCCTCACAGACCACCCCTAACGGAATCCGGCATCCAGCCCACCCCGACAATTTCGACCCGCTAGAAGCGTTCCAGCTCCTGGCACAGTCAACCGACACGGCGCTCAACGAGTTCCGCGATTGGGTATTAACGCAGATTAGGGATATTGGGACGATAGCGGCGGGAGGGTTCCGCCCCCTCGACTCATTCCCCATCGACTCGATCTACCTATCCCATAACAACGTCAACCCCGGCACCTGGATGGGCGGCACGTGGGTAGCGCACGGGGCGGGCCGCGTCCTGGTGTGCGCCCAACCAAACAATCAAGCGTTCGCCGTGGCGGGCGTGACCGGCGGCACGGAGACCGTCACGTTGTCGGCAGCGCAATCCGGCCTCCCAGCCCACCACCATTCCGGCGCGGCCCACACGCACGGCATCCCCGCGCACAATCATTCGATGGCGCACACCCACGGGATTAACCACGGCCATACCGGCTCAACCGCTTCCGCTGGGGCGCACGCCCACGCCATGAACGCCGTCCATCATGGCACCGCGCCCGGAACCCACCAAGTCGCCAGCCCCCACACCACCGGCGGCCATCGGCTTGAAACCGCGTCCGCTGGGGCGCACACACACTCCGTCACCGTCGCGCAACACACCGGCAACTCAGGGGCGAGCAGCGCCGCGAACACGGGCAACAGTGGCGCGTTGACCAGCGGTGAGGGTGGCGGCGGGAACACCGGCACCAACGCGGCACAAAACGCCACCGAATCGCACACGAACCTGCAGCCGTACATCGTCTGCCACATTTGGCGCCGCACCGCCTAGAAAGGAAAAACCATGGTCAATATCGCCACCAGAGCCTCCTGGGGAGCCCGCCACCGCGACGGGGACATCAACCTCACCGGCCAAGCAGGCGAAGTGATAATCCACCACACCGTCACCGCCACCCTCCCCACGAACGCGACAGTCGCGCAAGAGCAAGCCCAAATGCGCCATATCGAGCAGATCGGGCAAGACCGCTTCCGGCAAGGAATCTCCTACAACCTGATCATTTTCCCGTCCGGACGCGCCTACCAAGGCGTCTCCTGGAACAGGCGCGGCACCCACACCGGGGGCCGCAACAGCACCAGCCGGGGGATCGCGTTCGCCGGGAACTTCGACACCCAGCAACCAACCGCCCAGATGATTGCCACCGCAGCCGCCGTCGTCGCACACGGCAGGGGCCGGTGGTGGACCACCAACGCCGCCATCCGAGCCCACCGCGACGTGACCGCGACACTCTGCCCCGGCAGGCGAATCACCACAGAAATCATGGGCCAAATCCGCACCGGAAACACCCCAACCCCACCCCCAGCACCTTCCGTGCCGAACCCAATAACAGGAGTGGCCAACGTGAACGTCAACCTCCCCATCCTCGACCTCCGCAACGCCGACCGAACCGCCGTCACCATCCCGGGCACCTCCACAATGCAAGCCCTGCTCATGGCGCACCGCCTCGGCCCTGACGGCCTAGTCGGCCCCAACGGCCGCCCCAACGGTTCAGCCGGACCGAACACTCGCCGCCTCCTGCTGGAATTCCAGCGCGCCGCACGCATCGCCGACGACGCGATCTGCGGCCCCATCACGTGGCGCGCCCTGCTCACCCCCGGCATCACCCTCTAAAGGAGAAACCGAAATGAACAACATCGACCACGACCACAAATACGGCCCCGACGGCTCCTACCCGCGCCGCGATCCGATCCGCTGGGCCTGCATCGCACTCATCATCTCCGGAGCCCTCACCCTGCTAGTCGAAACCGTCGGGGCCGTCTGGATTCCCGAGCAATGGTTCCACCCCGTCATTGAAACCGTCGCCGGAATCGGCGCCGTCGTCGCCCTCATTGTGGGATCCCGGAACCTGTTCATCGCCTACCAAGACGGAACCCTGCAATGAGGGACCGCTACGAGACCGTCCTAGTCGGCACCTGCGATTACTGCGGACGGAAAAACAAGAACGCCGGCCCCACCACCTGCCCCGGCAGGCATCAAAAGTGAAAGGCCCGAAATATCGCCCGCTGCCACGCCGCCGCGATGCCCGCAAGTTCCGGGCCTGGCTGCGACGCGGCAGGGACATCTGGAAATAACCACCACCAACATTTAAGGAACCCGCCATGAGACCCAAAAGCAAACTCCTAACCGCCATCACCGCCACGCTCGTACTGCTGGTCGGCGGAGCCGCCGCCGCCACCACTGGCACCCCAGGCCAATTTTGGAACGCGAAATTCAACCCCGCCCCGGTAGCGGTCGGGCAAACCACCACGCTAACGTTGAACGTCACCCCACTCGGCGCGCAAGTGCGCTGCTGGTGGACCGCCGGTGGCGAGATACTCACCGGCCAGCAAGTCGCGACGATACCCGCCACCGGCGTGGTCGAGTTCACCAGCCCGCCCGCACCCGAACTCGCCGACCTGGGCCTGACCGCCACCTGCATGATCCACGCGGACGGAACGTGGGGAGATCCGCAATCATTCTCAACCCCGATAGTCGACCCGCGCCCGTCATGGTGCCAAACAACACCAGACCGAATGTGGCCCGGAGACATACTGAACGCCGGAGAGTGGCTCACCTCCAACAACTGCGGGTACGGACTGACGGTACAAGCCGGGGATGGTAACGTGGTGATCTACCGGCTCGACCCGTACGCCCCGACAATCGCCACCGCCATTGGTGAACCGGTGGCCGCTACCGGCCAGACCTGGGTGTTCCCGTCCGCGCTCGCCTATCAAGCCACCGACGGAGACCTGGTCCAATACCTCGGCCCCGACCTCGCCAACCCCGCCGCATGGACTGGCCCGACACCCCACCCCGGAACCGTGATACTCCACGACGACGGCAACCTAACCATCACCGCCGATAACGGCGACACCCTATGGGCGCGCACCGGAGCCGACGACGCGAACCGTGGCTGGCAGGCCGCGCCGACCCGCACGCCTCGCCAGTTCTTCACCATCAACCAATAAAAAAGGGGCCGCGAACTTGGACTGCGGTAAGAAACGCTACCCCGACCGGATAGCCGCCCTCCTCGCCCTCGCCTCATGCGGGGCCAAGAAACACTCCCGACGCCCAACCACGGAGCGCCGGGCCTACCCGTGCCCCCACTGCCGTGGATGGCACCTAACCAGTAAAGGAAAAACAACATGAACGACAAAGTAGGCAAGAAAGGCGCCCACAACGCAGGCAAAGCCCTCGAAGACCATCGCGAACACCCCCGCGAGGTCGGCAAGAAAGCCGCACACGACGCGGCTGAAGCGCTTGACCACCGCGACGACGAGGAAAAGTAGCCCAACGAGAATTGACCCCCAGGATGGCCCCATAACGGGCCGCCCTGGGGGTCTTTTTTCATGCCATCTCCATTTTCCGCGCCAACTCCGCATCCCTCCCGGTGGCGTGTTGGTAGATCATCGCGGCCTGGACGGTGGAGTGCCCGGCGCGTGCCATCAACTCCGCCAACGTCGCCCCAGCTTTCGCGTACTTCGTCATCCCATAATGACGCAAACCATGCCACGGCAAATCCTCACGACCAGCTTTCGCCCGGGCCGGATACCACCAATCCTTGTGTGAACTCGCGTTCAAATGTCCCCCGGTCGCCGAGGGGAACAGGAGGGCGTCATCATCTTCGGCGACGTACTTGGCGAGGTGTGTCCGCAACCTTTTCGACGCCTTGGGCGGTAGTACGACGTCGCGGAGGGCGCGTTCGGTTTTTGGCGGGCCGATGACGAACCCTTTGCCGGCGATCCTGGTGACGCCGCGTCTCACCCGAATCTCGATTTGCTTGCCGTCATCGATGATGTCGCCGCGCCGCAGCTCGGTCTGCTCCCCGTATCGCAGCGCCGACCACGCGGCCAATGTCACCAACGCCCGATACTTTTTGGGCGTGTTCGCGATGATGGTGGCGAGTTCGGCGTTAGTGGGCGGCACGGTGATTTTCCCGGTCCGCGCCGATGACGCTCCTTTGACTTGACATGGATTCTCACTGATTAGTCCGTCTGCGACGGCGGTGGCGAGGATGGCGCGTAGCACTGAGTGGCCGTGACTAGCACTCGTGAGTTTCCCTTGTTTTATGTAGCCGCGATACCACTTTTCCACCATTGCCGCCGTGATCTCATTGATGGGGGTGTCGAGTAGTTGCGGGCCCAAGTTGTTGAGCGTGGATCTGTACCCAGACTTCGTCGAATCCCGCAGCGGGCGGCCTTTGTGGAGGCGCTCCTCAATCCACCGCGCGCCATAGTCGCGTAGGGGCTCGCCGCTGGCGGTGGCGCGTTCCGCGCGTTCCAATTGCTCTTGGTGTTTCGCGGTCGGGGTTTGGGCGGTCCAGATTCCCTCGACGATACGGGCGCGTTGCGTGGCGAGCCACCCCTCGGCGTCGGTTTTGGCGGTGAAAGTCATCGGGGCCCTGATGCGGACCCCATTAGGCGCGACGTAAGACGCTTGGTACCGTTTTGATGGTAGTTTTCTGATGTGGCCCCAGGGGGAACGGCTCGGCATTTGACAACCTCTCGCGTGCGACAACGTGCAACAATGATAGCCTAAACCACGGGAGCCACAGACACCTAGGTTTAGCCAGAACCGCATGATTCCGGCAAAATGGCTGGTCAGGCCGACCTTTGGAATGTAATTCAAATCCCGTTGGGGGTACTTTCGTTTGCCCAGGTCAGGGCAGATTTCCTGATTTCCGTGATTGGCGTGTGCGATACACGTGCAACAGTGGAATTGCACGCGGCCATGAAAGTTGCCCCGA
>Ga0082212_10001860_pt2 | contig 24636 bp, 21 predicted proteins | sample TergutNt197P3_FD_71548 | JGI IMG/M metagenome (GOLD analysis project Ga0082212, IMG submission 71548) | Neocapritermes taracua P3 segment gut microbial communities from Petit-Saut dam, French Guiana - Nt197 P3 | ecosystem: Host-associated > Arthropoda: Insects > Digestive system > Gut ... | reverse complement strand
GCTATCTTGTGACCGATTCGCCTTAATCGCACAGACAGATATACTATTTTTAGCCGTCTGTACGAGGGTTCGCTTTGTTGTGGGTTACGCTAAGGCGGGGGGAACTTAATTTGTTTCAAACTTTGTTGAACCTCCTATATTTGGCTTTAATAGACAGTTTTTCCTACTATCCTTATAAGTATACACCGAAAGAAAGGGAGAAAGCCTACACCGGAGGAATTCATCGAGTACATGGCTTATGTTGTTAAAACAAAAGTACGCAATTGTTAAACTTGATAGTTTACAAATCAGTTACAGATGAAAAAACTTACAATAATTCTTGCTTTTGGTAATTTTAACTAAAATCAATCGTACTAATTCGGATAAATATAACGTAAATTAAGAAATTTGAGAAATTATGTCAGATTTTCGATACTTCATGCTAATATATAAATATAAGATATGTTCATTTGAATAGAGGTGATGTCTTGCATAACGAGAAAGAATTATACTCATTGTTGATTCAAAAGCCCGAAGAAGGGTTAAAAGCAATTATAGATTGCTTTACTCCGTTTGTTTGGTCGATTGTTTATGGGAATTTATCGGGCGTTTGCGGCAAACACGACATGGAGGAATGTGTCAGCGATGTTTTTTACGAGATTTACAGAAATCGAGATTCAATTGACCTTGATAAAGGCTCATTAAAATCTTACATTACCATTTTAGCAAAGAGAAAAGCAATTGGGGTATTCCGTAAAGAAAAAAAGCGTTTAGGTGATATTTCTGTTAATGAGGTTAAGCATGACCAACTTGTTTCCGATGATGATTTTGAGCAAAAAATAATTGACGGTGAAATTAGTGATATTCTCATAAGAGAAATAGAGTTACTCGGTGAGCCGGACAGCCAAATTATATTGTACAAATACTACTTAGGGCAAAGCACAAAGAGCATATCTAAAGCGTTGGGTATTAAGGCAAACACCGTAGATAAAAGAGCTTCCCGAGCCTTAGCGAAGCTTAGACAGGCATTAGGGGGTGCATTATGAAAAAAGAAAGGATTATTGAGATTTTAAACCAATTGGAATTGAATTCGGAACAAATTAAAAAGCTGTTTTGTGATGATATTAAAAATATTGATATTAAACCGAGTAAGAGAAGACATAAACGTATTGAAGAATCGGTCTTTAACAGAATTAACGATAAAAAACAACGCCGTATTCATCGACAATTACCGTCCTTTACTCCAATGATAGCGGGTGCGTTTATTTTGCTCGTCAGTATAGTATTCATGTTCGGAATATTCAGTCCCGATAACAACATCAATCCCCCCGATTCTTCCGAAACAGAGCAATATACAACAAACATTCAATTTAACCCAAACACCTTAACATTTGATTCAATCACCGACGAAGCGGCTTATATAATCACTTGCTTACTTGATGATTATGAAAATACGATTGCATACAACGAAATTCGCTTTGAGAGTGACTGGGCGGAGTCGCTTTTTAACGGCGATAATACTTTAGTTTCAATAGGAGAAGCGACCGTAAACGAAATTGACGGCGAACCGATTGAGGTTTCTTTCGACCCCGTTATACTTTCCGGTATTAACGGCGAGTTAATGCCTGTAATCAATGTTCAAGTCATAACCAACGAAAGCGGCGGAGCTGTTTACCATATTGCTGCATGGAAATAATTGGAAATAAATTATACAAACATTGACTTTTTGTCGAAGTATGTTATAATATCATCAAAATAAATGGAGGAATCACAATGAAAAAATTTATCACAATTCTACTTGCCACAGCATTACTGCTGACTCTAACCGCTTGTGGCGGTGTTTCCAAGAAAGAGCATGACAGACTTCAAGAAGAATTAGACGAGTTGAGGGAACAGCTTGACCCGAACAAACAAAACGAACAAGAAGAAAACAATTCATCTGTTTATCCAATCGGAGAATTGATAACCGAATTCCCTGAGCCGGACGAAAACGGAGTGGTCACGGTCAGCATTAAATCGTTGTATAATGATTCTGAGGCATATAAAGTCGAATGGAAGAAAGGCGAGTATCCGCCACCGTTGAAAGTCAACGGCATCGATACGGGTGTGGGCTTTAATGTGGACTTTTGTTCATTTAATTTGATGGGCGATGTACTCGTTATGGCGACCCACGGAACAGACATATATGGCTCTGAATGGTATTTCTTTAATAAATCGGGTGAAAAACTTTTAGAGATAGGCGAAATAGGTAACAGCGGCTTGCTCCTCAGATATGACCCCGAATACGCTGTTGACGGCAATATAATCACAATTACCGTAGTAGGCGGCGGTATTGCTCACGGGGAATTATTCAAGCCGTTTAAAGATGAAGACGCGGTGCTTGCCGAGTTTGAAATCAAGTATAATATGTCCGACGGAACGTTCGGGGATTTTAAACAAACTAAAGTATTGCAAACATACAAGCAGTATAAAGAAGAAAACGAAAACAATACCATTCCTTCGGATATTTGGTCTTCGGAGCTTTGGCGTGATGAATATATGTCCTTCTTAAAAAATTGCTCAAATGAATACGCAGTAAAAAGACATTATGTAGATAGCGGCGAATTGGTAGACTTTTTTGCGGTTGGTTTTGCTATAGCAGATTTGGATAACAACGGCATATCAGAACTGATTATCGCTTACGGTGACGGCGTTCAAGGCGGCTACATTTTCGCGGATATATATTCTCATATGGGCTATGAGGATACTCTCGGTAGAGAAAAAGAACGAGTGGATATGTATTATAAGAGTTTGTTCAAGTCAAATAATCCACTGTACCCCGGCGTATTTGTCGAAGGTGGGCGCAGTAGCGATTTTAAGTGCTATTACTGGACAATCCGTAGCATTTGTGAATTTGAAACGGAGCTGTTATGGGTTGAAAATATTGATACTCAAATGCAGCGTGAATATCGCTCAACTAATGAACAGCTTATAACCGAAGCAGAAGCGGCGATTTTAGTTACGCCAATTGAATTCCTTGAAATCAACGATATTAATATTAACAGTATAGGAGATTTGTAATGAAAAAATTTATCACAATTCTACTTACCACGGCATTATTGCTGGCTCTAACCGCTTGCGGCAGAGTTTCGCAAGAGGAGCATGACAGACTTCAACAGGAAATTGACGAGTTGAGGGGACAAATCGGCGTAAACGACTCTTCCGCTCAAACTACAACAACCCCTGTCGCAACCGATAAACCGATTGTCACAGAAAAAACGATACAGGTAGGCGAATGGACATACTTTATTGAAACTGTTGAAGGTGCCGAAGAAGAAGAACAAGACTATCCGTTCCCTTATCCGTATCCCGCATTATTTCGTTCATCTAAGGACAATGAAAAGGTTAAAATCAGCGTCGGTGGATGTTGGGGATTCGACGTAGCAAACGACAGTTTGTATTATTTAGACGGACTAAAGGGAGACCAAGACCACTGTTCCCTTTATATAATTCCCCCCGACAGTAAAGAAAAAATAAAGTTAGAGTCTGAACTTCACAGCTTTCAAATCGTGGACAACCAATACATCTATTTCAGCTACAGACACACCACAGTCGGAGTCGGAAACGACGGATTTGCGTTGCACAGAATGAATCTTGACGGCACTGAAAGAATCATCGCCGCGTATTCGGCATATAGCCCGGTTTCTGTGGATTACGACCGCGTATACGTAGGCTTTAAAGGATTTGAAATACGTGATAATTATGTTGTTTACAGAAGTTCTTACTCTATTGAGGAAAGCGGGGAAAATTTTGAATACCGAATGGAACTCGGTTCACCCGCGACCGGATTAGAACGGGTTGAATCCATTGGTTATGGTAATGGTAACGAATGGATTGTGTATAATTCTAATCATTATATAATACGCGCACGCAAGGACGGCAGTGAGCAGATTATTTTAGACGATATGAGTGATTTAGAAAGTTATTATTGGACAATATCAAAAATTGAAGATGGATGGATTTATTACGATAATCAAAACCGTGGAAATTATAAAATACTCGCTGACGGCACAGGGCAGAGAGTTACAGAAGAATATAAAACAACATCATCTATCCGTTTGACCGCGACAGCTTCTTCAAATTGGTTATATACAGGCGATGCCGTCTTCTCCAATGACTCAGTGAGAATGATGAGCAGAAGTGCCGAAAGCACATTTACATTTAGCATGAACAGTACGCAATTTACCGATAATGCAAAATTGAGAGTTTATTATAATTCTGATGTTGGTCGTTATGCAACTATTTATGTGAACGGACAAGGATATTTCGACCTCAGTTTTCCTAATACTGATTGGGTGTGGGGAAGTTACATTGAAATAGAAATTTCTGTAAAAAAGGGAAATAATGAGATTAAGGTATGTTGGTCTGACCTTTCTGCTTGGTCTCCCGATTTCAATAAATTCGAGCTTTTATATTAGTATAAAAAACGAAAAATTGGAGGTTACAATGAGAAAGTTAAAACAAGTGATTACAGGCAAGTTCAGCTTGTACGTGAGCCGTACGAAATCAATCACAATTCTACTTACCACAGCATTACTGCTGACTTTGACAGCTTGCGGCGGTGTTTCCAAGGAAGAGCATGACAGATTAAAACAGGAGATTGATGAATTAAAGAGTGTTTTGGACGAGAAGTTGGAGGAAGAGCGGTTAATTGAACAGAACAAAGCAAAAGAAGAAGAAGCGAAAGAGTATCTGCGTAATAACTTCGAGAGCTTCAAAATTGACGGTTCGTCATCAATGATTCCATTGCACAAATCGCTTAACGACTTACTCTGCAACAATGAAACCTATGTTCACCATAATCGGACGGTGAATGCCTTTGATAAATTCATAAACGGGAGAAATGATATTCTGCTCAGCGTTGATTTTAGTCAAGAACTCCTTGATTTAGCGGCAAACAGCGGTGTCAAATTAGCAAAACGGGAAATTACACGCGAGGCATTTGTGTTCTTGATTAACAAGAACAATCCTGTTCGAAGTCTGACAATTGATGAAATTAAAGGGATTTACAGCGGAAAAATCACCAATTGGAAAGAAGTCGGCGGCGATGACGCCCCTATAAAAGCATTTCAACGTAATAACGAGTCGGGTTCACAAATTCGTATGAATATGTTAATGGGGGATACACCGCTTGCTGAAGTTGATGTTAAGTATTTCGACTCAATGGGGGGAGTGATTGAAGAAATGGCAAAATTTGATACAGGGAAATATTCAATTGCGTACAATATGTATACTTTCACTGAAAAACAATTTAATCATGAGGATGTTCAACTCCTCGCGGTAAATGGTATCAATCCGACTGATGAAACCATTTTTGATGACAGCTACCCGATTGTTATTTACAACTATCTTTGGTATGATGAAAACAATCACGAAGCTGCCGAATTTGCGGAATTTTTATATGTGTTTTTGATGAGTGAAGCGGGACAAAAGTTAATAAGCGAATCGGGGTATATAAACCTCAATACTAAACTTGACCGAAACAATGATACACATGATTTTTGGGATTCTGATGATTATTCCGAATTATTCTACAATAGGTTTACAGGAGAATTCTACGCTTTGGATTTTGAAAACGGAAGTTGGGAAGAAGGATTCGAGTTGCTGTCCTTCGCCAATTACCCCGATTATGTACTTCGCGATGCTCCGGAGCATAATGATAACGCTAAGGTTAATGAATTTATCATGGCGGTGTACAATTCAATCCTTGATTTACGTGAGAACACGCTCTCTGTCAGTGAAGATAGTATTCATTTTAGACATCATTTCAATGCGGTATTCGAACATGAAGATTTTTTCAATTTCAGATATAAAGGTCAGTATTTCAAAAGTTTCGAGTATAATATCGCGGAGGATAAGTTCATACTCACGGCGTGTAGCCAAGATAATTTTGATAGTTATTTTACCAACGCAAGTGGAACCAACCGAGAGTGGGCAGAGGCTTTTTCTGAATATGCAGAGGGTTATGTACCGGATTTGGAAATTGAAATCACGTTCGAGGATTTAAAGGATTTGTATATACGCGATAGCGATAGTTACGGGGGGCTACCCTTAGTGTATATTGATATATTTAGGTAGGAAAAGAAAATACGGGTTAATTGCCGGTTAAACGGCGTGAATATAAACCAAATTTAAATTTAAGGAGACTATCAAAATGAAAAAGTATCAAAAAAGGAGACAAGTTATGAAAAAGCGTATTTTATCCATGGTTCTCGCGGTCGCGATGATTATGTCGGTTGTACCGACAGCGACAGTATCGGCAGAAGTGTTTACCGGTGACGGGTGGAGCTTCGATTCCTCGACCGGAACGCTTACGCTTGACGAACCCTCATCTTGGCGGGAAGGAAGAAGTTCCGCTACATTCCAATTTTCAGATGTAAGAACAGCCATAATTAGATGTGATATAGGTTATAGGGAATTCTATGATTGCACGAACCTTACATCAGTCACATTCTCCAACAGTACGACAAGAATAGGCAGATATGCGTTTCAAGATTGCTCAAGCTTAACCACAATTATAAATCCAAACAATATTGCAACAATAAGTGAAGGTGCGTTTTATGGTTGTTCGGCTTTACAATCAATTACCATTCCCAACAGAGCTACAAGTATAGATTTTGACACGTTTAACGGTTGCACTAATCTTACATCAATCACAATCCCCGACAGCGTTACAATTATAGAAGACGATGCTTTTCGCAATTGTATACGCCTAACTTCAATCACACTTCCCAACAGTATTACAAGTATAGGCGATATGGCTTTTTACTGGTGTACCACACTTGAATCGGTGACGTTCAAATCATCAACACCGCCGACATTCGGTGAGAACGTGTTTTGGGGTACTCCCGAATTATCTACTATATACGTTCCCGTGGGTTCAAAGACGGCATATAAAGAAGTTGAGCAGTTAGAAAAATATAATATTAAAGAAGAGGGCGGGGGTAGCTATGAAGGCGACGGATGGAGTTTTGCACCTGCCACCGGAACGCTTACAGTCACCACCAATACAGGAACAATTGATTGGAGAGATGAGAAGGGAACTTTTTTCGATATTGATGATGTTAAAGAAATTGTCTTCGGTGTCAATGTTACAGTAATAGAATATGGCGCGTTTTGGCTTTGTAAGGGGCTTGAAGATGTTGTAATTTCCGATGGTATAACTGAAATCGGAATAGGTGCTTTTAATGCTTGCACAAATTTAAAAAGCATAACCTTACCGAATTCGCTAACGTCAATTCGTTGGGGTGCATTTAATGACACTGCGATTACGTCTATCCACATCCCTAAATCGTTAACAACCGTGAGTGGTATGTGGCAGGGGGAGTATACCGGTATATTTAACGGAACTCCTCTGTCTACCGTTACATTTGAAGAGGGAATAACAAAAATTCCCGCTAATTTGTTCAGAGATGCAACACAGTTGAAAAACATAACAATACCCGACACTGTAACAAGTATAGAATATGCCGCGTTTTATAATTGTACAAGTCTTACATCGGTAACACTTCCCAACAGCCTTACCACTATAGGAGAGGGAGCGTTTGACGGCTGTACAAGTCTTCCGTCAATCACAATTCCCGACAGCGTTACAACAATTGACAGAGTCGCTTTTTGGAATTGCACAAGCTTAACCTCGGTCACAATCCCCGACAGCGTTGAAAGTATAGGCTACAGAGCGTTTGCTGCTTGCACGAATCTTAAATTTATGACATTCAAATCTTCAACACCGTCGGAAACATTTGGTGAAGAAGTGTTTTTAAATTCTTCTAAATTAACAACAATATACGTTCCTGTCGGTTCAAAGACGGCATATGAAGAAGTTGGGCAATTAGAAAATTATAATATTGTAGAAAGTTGTTTCGGGGCTGATTGCGGCGAATGTGAGCATTGTGCGTATATTTATTCCGGCGACGGATGGAGTTTTTCATCCGCCACCGGAACTCTTACAGTAACCAGTGATGAGGGGACAACAGCTTGGCGGAAAGAAAGAGGTTCTGATACATTTCAATTTTCAGACGTAAAAACACTTATAATTGAAGACGGGGTTATAAGTTTAGGTTCTTATGCGTTTATGATTTGTAAAAACCTGACATCAGTCACAATCCCCGATAGTGTCAAATATATAGGTCATGACGCTTTTGGCGAATGTGTGAACCTTCCTTCAATCACAATTCCCGACAGTGTTGCCGGCATAGACTTTGGCGCGTTTTACGATTGTTCAAGCCTTACCACAATCACAATTCCCGGCAATGTAACCGAAATGGGCGACCATGTGTTTAACGGTTGCACAAGTCTTGAATCAATAACATTTTTATCTTCAGCACCACCTATATTCGGCATTTATTTGTTTTCGGACACACCTAAATTAACAACAATATATGTCCCTGTGGGTTCAAAGACGGCATATAAAGCAGTTGAGCAATTAGAAAATTATAATATTGTAGAAGAGGGCGGCGGGTGGAGTTTTAATAGCACAAACGGAACACTCACGATTACCGATAATGCAGGTACAACAGCTTGGCGTGACGGAAGAGGTTCTGCTACATTTCGACTTACAGATGTAAAAACAGTGATTATTACCGACACCGTTACAAGTATAGAATTAGAAGCGTTCTACAATTGCACAAACCTCACATCGGTTACAATTCCCAACAGCGTTACAGATATAGGTGATAGTGCGTTTTGGAATTGTGCGAGTTTAACCACAATTATAATTCCAAGCAATGTTACAAGTATACGTTCGGCATTCCGTGGTTGTAAAAATCTTAAATCGGTTACTTTCAAGTCGTTAAAACCGCCGTCACTCAATGATAATGTTTTTCGTGATACCTTAAAATTAACAACTATATATGTTCCCACCGGTTTAAAGAAGGCATATGAAGCAGTTGAGCAATTAAAAAATTATAAAATTATCGAACTTAAAATGCCCGTAGAATCCTGCGGGATATGTAAAAATAAAACTTGTAACGGAATGTGTTATTTAGATGAGATTGTTATTGACCCTTGTGCTGATTGTGACCTATGTAAAATGATTGCCGAAGAAGGAGCAGACTCAATAAAAGGAAAAATCCTCGGTACTGATGAACCGCGAATTTTTGACTTTGTTGAGATTTTACAATTCCTTGTGAAAATATCCGATTGCAAAATCAATAAATGCGGTAACGCGTTCTTTGCTGCGTTGCTCAGTCCGCAAGGTAAGGAATCGGGAGAGCCGACTATATTCTGCGGAATTGAAATTTTGCAATATTTAGTTGGATTGACCGACGGTAAGGAATGGTAAAAAGCAGTGGAATTAATGCAAATATAAGAAACTAATAGTTTCCCGCGCTCTAAATGAGTGCGGGAAATTTATCTCAAAAACCCTTGACAACGGTCAACAATAGGTTCATGGGTATTCTCAAAAATGACCCATTCGCTTTCGGGAACATAGTGATTTTTCTTGTCCTTGTAGGAGTTTTTGGCTGACTTAAAATTCACGGTATGACCGAGGTATTCCTTCTTTTTCAGCATACCGCACACCGTCCCACTGCTCCAATTATACGGATCGGGGAACACATGACCTTGATGTAATCCCGCCCCCTTTTGCGCGAGATAGTAGCCGGGGATTTCCACCCTGTCATTTTTGAGAATACAACATATTTGATATGGGCCTTTCCCGTCCATCGTTAATTGGAAAACACGTTTGACCACAGCGGCGGCGACCGGGTCTACAAGCCACTGGTTTTTGTCCTCCGGGGATTTCAAATAACCGTAAGGGCAATAGCTCGATGTATGTTTCCCCGCCATGCCACGGGAACGGAACGCCGCTTTGATTTTTTTGCTGTATTCCCCTTTCGCTTTTAAGGGAGGCTGATAAAACCCGCTAAAATAGCCAATTTTTCGGCACAATAATTCTCCCGTTCCTCTCTTTCGGGGTTTGGTAGGGCATTTCGTTTCAGTCTGTCTTGTTTGTTCTTTTATCGACAGAATAAAATCTTTTTCTACACGTCCCATTTCACTTTTAAGGGAGGCTGATAAAATCCGCTAAAAATCCCGCTTTTTCAGCATAATAATTCCACACCGCCGCTCTTTCGGAATTCGGTGGGGCATTTCGTTTCAGTTTGGCTTGTTTGCTTGTTTCTCAACAGGATAATGAATGTTTTAGCAGTTTCCGCTCTCTTTGCTGAAACGGCGATAAAAAACGCTAAAATCAGTAATGAAATTATTTCATAACGGTTAGTAGTTACTACCGTCTGCGTGAATCGCTATGCAACAGTAAAATTTATTGCAAAATCTATTGTAATTTCTCGAAAAATATGCTATAATTAAGGAGATAACCTCGAATCAGCAAGGAGAATCGCTCATGCCCACACTAAACTGGCTCGGCAAAGATAAAGTCATAAATCACCACCAAGACGTGCCGTTCTGCGTTCTTGACCGCAAGTATGACCACGGTGAACCGTCTGAAAATATGCTTATTAAAGGCGATAATCTACTCGCCTTAAAGTCATTGTTGCCGTTATATGAGGGCAGAGTCAAGTGCATTTACATAGACCCGCCCTACAACACAGGGAATGAGAGTTGGGTGTATAACGACAATGTTAATGACCCTAAAATCAAGAAGTGGCTTGGTGATGTAGTCGGTAAAGAGGGCGAGGATTTATCCCGCCATGACAAATGGCTGTGTATGATGTACCCGCGATTGCGATTATTACAACGGTTGCTTGCTGAAGACGGCGCTATTTTTATAAGTATAGACAATAACGAACAAGCAAATTTGAGATTGTTATGTGATGAGATTTTTGGAAGTAGAAACTTCATACAGACCATCGTGTGGAATAAAAGGGTGTCTCCTGCACGTGATGCAAAATATTTCAGTTCTGACCATGAATATATTGTTGTTTACGCTAAATGCGAAGAGTCGCTAAAAACAAATTTTTTGCCACGAAGTGAAAAAAACAATTCTTATTATAAAAATCCAGATAATGACCCAAGAGGGGCATGGAATTCAGCGGCATACACTTGCAATAAATCCAAAGACGAACGTCCAAATCTTTATTATCCGATTATAAATCCGAATAATGGTGAAACTGTTTTACCAAAAGCAAGTGCAGTTTGGGCTTATTCAGAAGAAACGCATAAAAAACATATTGAAGAGAACATTCTGTACTGGGGGAGCGATGGCAAATCGAAACAGCCAAGAAAAAAGGCATATATATCTGAAGTTGGAAATGTAGTCCCACGGTCTGTTTGGAATCATTCTGACGTAGGTAGCACTCAAGCAGCCACATTAGAGAACAATATAATTTTTGGAGAAAGGGCGTTTTCTTACCCAAAAATTTCATCATTAATTGAACAGATACTCCAAATAGCCACTGATAAAGATGATATAATCCTTGATTCTTTTGCGGGTTCAGGCACAACTGCTCATGCGGTTTTGAATATGAATAAAGGCGGCGGCAAACGCAAGTTCATTCTTGTTGAAATGGAAAATTACGCAGAAACAATCACGGCGGAGCGAGTACGGCGAGTCATTGACGGTTACGGCGATAAAGAGGGTACTGGTGGTGGATTCAGTTTTTACGAACTCGGCGAGCCGTTGCTCTTGCCCAACGGTGACTTAAACGAGAAACTGCCCACAGAAAAATTCTGCGAGTATGTTTGGTACACCGAGACACGCACGGCATATGTTCCGCAAGATGAGGATTACCTCTTGGGAGTGCGTTCAGATACAGCGTATTATTTCTATTACGAAAAAGAGCGTGTGACAACGCTTAACCATGAATTTCTCAAAACCATTAAGACAAATGCGGACGGTTACTTGATTTATGCTGATATAAACACGCTTAGCGAAAGCGAACTTGAAGCGATAAATATACGTTTCAAGAAAATTCCACGCGACATCACTCAAATATAGGAGGTCACGCAATGCAACCGAATAAATATCAACGCAAAGTGTTAAAATACTTGCGTGATTACTTAAATCTGCTTAAAGAATATACTCCCGCTGAGGCATATCAGGTCTTTTGGAACAACCTTGATGTTCAAATCACCGAAATTAAAATTAAAGGCAAAGGTATGCCGCGTTATAAGGATGCAATTAAAGGCGTTCCCCATGTTTGTTTCAAAGTGCCGACTGGTGGTGGTAAAACCTTTTTGGCAACTTGTGCTGTTCGAGTAGTTAAAGACGCGATTGTTCAAAGCGGCGAGGGGACGGTCGTGTGGCTTGTGCCTTCCGACACGATTTTAGAGCAGACACTTGCGACACTTCGCAATCCCGACCACCCGTATAGACAACAACTGCAGAAAGACTTTCCTTCGGGAGTGGAAATATACACGAAAGAGCAACTTTTGAACGGACAAAACTTTCAGAATCCTGTCAGTGTACAGGAGCATTTATCGGTATTAGTCCTGTCTTTCGACAGTTTCCGTTCGAATAAAAAAGACGGGCGGCGTTCGTATCGCGAAAATGCACAACTAAGCGAATTTCCGATTAGTGATACCCTCCCCGAAGGAGCAGACGAGACGAGTCTTGTCAACGCAATCAATGTCTTAAATCCGATAGTGATTGTTGATGAGAGCCACCACACTACAAGTAATTTATCTGTTGAAATGCTACAGAACTTCAATCCGCGTTTTATTCTTGATTTAACGGCAACGCCGCGTGAGAACAGCAATATAATCGCATTTGCCGAGGCGATGGAGCTTAAAAGAGCCAGTATGGTAAAACTGCCGTTGATTGTTTATAATCGTCACGATAAACATGATGTAATGCAAGATGCTATCCAATTTCGTGCAAAAATTGAGGCGCAGGCTATAGAAGAGGAAAAACGTAGTGGCAAATATATCCGCCCGATTGTGTTATTCCAAGCACAGCAACGCGGAAAAGAAGAGGCAACTACATTTCAAAAATTAAAAGATGAACTTATCAAAGATGGCATTCCGCAAGAACAAATTGCAATCAAGACTTCCATAGTGAATGAGTTGAAGAACGTGGATTTATTGTCTCGCGACTGCCAAATTCGTTATATCATTACAGTCAACGCTCTCAAAGAGGGATGGGACTGTCCGTTTGCGTATGTTCTCGCCACGCTTGCCAACAGAACTTCTAAAGTAGATGTGGAGCAGATTGTTGGACGTGTTTTACGACAACCCTATGCTGAATGCTATGAACAGCCACTCCTTAACAATTCTTTTGTTTTGACGTGTTCGCACGATTTTCAAACTACGGTCTCAGATATAGTTAAAGCATTAAATTCATCGGGTTTTGATGAGAAAGACCTCCGTGTACCTAATCCCGATGAAGTGTTAGAGTCGGAGGTAGTTGATACTCAGCCGTCACAGCAAGGCACATTTGCGGAATCCCCAAAAGAGCAATATGTTGAATTCCTTGATGATTATTCCAAGGCGGTTCGTAAAGCGTTAGAGAATAAACCATCGGCGGCAGTTGAAAATATGGAGGCTCAGGCGGTTTCAACCTCAAAAGGATACGAACAGGAAATAGCAAAATCCGAAAAACATGGAATTCTTGCAGGAGTGGTGGGGAGTATGAAGAATGAAATTATGATGAACGCTGAATTTCGTGAAGAAACAGAACTGTTTCTTCTTCCTCAATTTGGTTTTGAAATAGCCCCAAATCCGTTAGTAATGAGAGTTAATATTGGCATAATTGATGGTGATAAAGAGTTTTTGAAACTCGAAAAAGACCGATTATTAGATGGATTCGATATTGCACACGCCGATAGCAATGTTAATTTTTCACTGTCCAGTGGCGATATATATTCTGTTGATGTCACAAAAAGGGGAGCAGAATACACACCGATGACATCTCTTGAAAGTGAATATTTTAGAACACAAATGGCACGTCGTACTGATGAAAGCAAACGTAAATACTGTGCCGAATTGATTGTTAAGCGAATTTATAAAGATAAACATGGCGATATAATCTCTCGTGACGATTTAGAAACTTATGTTGAACGTGCTATCTCTAAATTGTCGAACGACCAACTTATGTCATTACAGACAGAAATTCCGTTTTATTCGGGGCGAATTAAAAGAAAGCTTAACACCCTGCTTGATGTTCATCGCGAGAAAATTTTCATGGAGTTAGTTGATGATGATGAAATTTTATGTCTCCCGTCATTTAAATTAGAACCAATTATTACTCCCGCAGACACGCACATCGGTCTTGCGAAATCGCTTTACGAAACCGAAGCCGCGATGAATTCAACAGAGATAAAAGTAATAGAGGAAATTGTAAAACTCGACATTAGGTGGTGGCATAGAAACACAGAAAATAAGAAATATTCATTTTGCATTAATGGTTTTATCAACCATTACCCCGATTTTATTGTAATGACAAATAAAGGAAATTTAGTTGTTGTTGAAGTCAAAGGTGATGACCGCGACAACTCTGATAGTGAGCAAAAATTACGACTCGGTCTTAAATGGGCAGAAAAAGCGGGTAAGGGATTTCGTTATTTTATGGTGTTTGACAACTTGGGGTGGGGAAAAGATGGAGCGTATGAACTTTCGGAGTTTATTCTGAGGATGAAGAAACTTTAAATTTAACAAAGGTATGAGAATGTATAAAATAACATGGTCACAGTTTAATACTTGTAATCCAGACAGCGAAAAAGCGTTTGAACATATGTGTCGTTCAATGTTTAAACGCTTCTTCTTTGATGGCAACATTATTCTTCACTCAAACCCGAATAATCAGGGGATTGAAGTGTTGCCAGCATTAAGTCCGAAAAGCGAAAAGCGGATTAGTTATCAATCTAAATATTTTGATGCAAAAGTAGATTACACACAAATAAAAAACTCTGCCGAAAAAATCGTTAAATATTACACAGGACAACTTGATATAGTATATCTTTACTGCAACAAAGATGTAGACAAAAGGTGCAAGAGCTATAAAGCAATTGAAAAATTATTGAGCGATGCAAATATTGAATTGCAAGCTATCACAAACCAAGAAATTCTTAATCAACTGGAAAATATGCCAGTGCTTGTTTCATTGTATTTCAGCCAACATAATCTAACAAAAGAATGGTTTGAAAAACACCTTAAAGCAAGCCTTGAAAGTTTAGGTTCGCGTCATAATAGTTTGTTTAATGTAGACACCAAAATTGATGAGTATATAGATTTGTTTTCTCTAAACAACGAAGCGATAGAACGCATAAATGATAAAAAGAACGAGGCTATAGAACTACTTGTAGAAAAACATGGTTACAAAGAAAATCGTTGTTTTTTAAAGACCATTCGTGACTTTATAAAAAGCATTGATGATGTGGATTTTTATAATCTTTCGGATTGTTTGCAATGGTCAAGTGTTTTTCAAGAAAAAGTCTCGGATTTAATTGTAAATCTTAAAGAAAAATTTATTGAAAAGCAATCAACCATTGATGGCGAAGATGATTCCAGACAAAACTATGAAATAAAATTCGAGGCAAGTGCATTACAGAAACTCATTAATGTTTTACCAACACTATTGGTGTTTGATGACTCATTGCAAAATTTAATTACAAATAAAGTTCTCATTATCAAAGGAGAGGCGGGTACTGGAAAATCACAATTGTTTGCTAATTCGGCAAAAAAAGCCGTTCGCTCGGGGGGACACGCTTTATTATTGTTAGGGCAAAATTATATATCTGACCAACCCATTGAGACTCAAATCATGAACGATTTGGGACTCGGTGCGGTCAGTCCCAATATAGAAGAACTCTTCAACATACTCGAAGGAATTGGAGAACGAGGCAATCAATGTATTGTCGTACACATTGATGCATTAAATGAAAGCCATCGCAAAGATATTTGGCGTATTAGACTTAATCAAATTTCAATTAAACTTGAAGAATATAAATATGTGCGGTTAGCGATTTCAGTCCGCACGGGATACGAGTCGTTAATTTTCGATGATGCAATCAATAAAAAAATAGAACATAGAGAATTAACATTAATTGAACACAATGGGTTTAAGGATGATTCAGTTAATGCAATTAAAACATTTTTAGATAATTACAACATTGCATTTACGCCTTCACTTCTATTGTGGAATAGAATGACCAACCCGCTTTTCTTAACACTTTTTTGTGACACTTACGACTGTAATGAAAAAGAACCCGATATATTTTCGCTTTTCGAGAGATTTATAAAAAAAATAGACGAAGATGCACAAAAAGAAATTAATTTTGATGGACAAATGCCATTGGTTGAACGATTGATAAATCAAATCGCTGAATTATTTATTTTAAATAACAGAAAATATCTAACTGAAGATGAACTCTTGAGGTTGGATTTTTGGGGCAAATATGGCATTGTAAACAAAATTCAATTTATAAACGCGCTTAAACGTGCGGGGTTGTTGATAACCAATGTTTGGAACGGAAGTGAGAAATATGATTTAGGTTATAATTTACTTGAAGAGTTTGTATATGCTAAGACAATTGTCAGAAAATACAATAGTAAAGAAGAATTATCAAATTATCTACGAGATGAACTTTTGAAAGTTGAAAATGGCAAAATAACTAAATTCGAAAATCAAGATGTCTTTATAGTGTGCTGTGCGCTTTTTGCAGAAAAATATAACGAAGAATGCATTAACATAATTGATGAATTAGAAGATGAAAGTCAAAAAAGAGAAATTGCCGAAAGATATGTAGAGTCTTTTTCTTGGAGAAAACCATACGCTATAACATCAGAAAGTTTTAGAAAGTTCCTATTCTTAAATCAACACAACATTGAATTTGAGACTGTTTGGCGTGTGTTAATAGAAAATAGCACAAAATCTTCATCCGTTTTGAATGCTGACTTTCTTCATTCAATATTGTTTGACAAACCTATTAATTTACGAGATTATATTTGGACTGATGTAATAAATGAATTTGTCGACAATAACGACCGAATTTTCCAACTTATAGAAATGTTTGAAAGTGGTAGAAGCTTGAAAGACATGAGCGATGACGAAATAAGATTGTTACTTATTTTGTTTTCGTGGTTATTAACATCTTCCAATCGGACTTTGCGTGATAAAGCAACTAAAGCTATGATTGAAATTTTGAGAAACAATTTTGAACTGTGCAAGCCGCTCCTTAAAAAATTTGAAAATGTCAATGACCCATACATTGTTCAGCGTTTATATGCTGCTGTCTTTGGAGCTATAACGAAACGCTCCGAAAAATGTGAAACTGAACTTGGAGAAATCGCGGAGTATGTTTTTGAGACAATTTTCAATCAAGAACTTGTTTATACCGATATTTTACTTCGTGATTATGCACGTCTCATCATTGAGAGATGGTTGTATGAATTTCCAAAAAATATAAGTAAAATAGATGTTGCGAAGATTAAACCGCCATACCACCCAATTGAAATCCCGATTGTGTCTAAGGAAAAATGTTATAAAAATGAAACCACAAATAGCGGTTTTAATATCATTTGTTCGTCGATGAAAATGGGACATATGGGCGGTGACTTCGGAAATAATGTGTTCAAGTCAGCACTTTCGCGGTTTGAAGATGTCGATATAGATAATTTGTATCATTACGCCATGCAATACATCCGTGATGAATTAGAGTATAAAGACGAATTATTTGTCAGTGATTATAACAACCACCGTTACAGATATTACAAAAATCAAAGAATACAGAACGAACGAATCGGGAAAAAATATCAATGGATAGCTTTTTACAATATCCTCGCAAGAGTGTCTGATACGCATATGTTAAAGCCCGAATGTGGTGAAAATGAATCACGCTGTTATAATGGCTCGTGGGAGCCTTATGTTAGAGATTTCGACCCAACACTAAACTGTCATTTTCTTGCCCTGCCTGATTTACCGTGTTTTAATTTGAGTCAAAAAACGATAACCTTTGTAGATAATGAAACTTTAATTGTTTCTTCTGCTATTAACAAGTGGCTCGAAGAACCTTGTGAGTTTTTCAAAACCCATGCATCAAAATTGATGTTTAAAGATGAAGACGAGAAATTGTGGGTTGCGTTAAAGCAATTTAAACGCATAAAAAACGGCAAACTTGACGATATTATTTGGATAGATAACACTACACAAGAAATATGGTCTATGTCCTGTGGTTGCATAATTACGCAAGATATGTTTGAATTTCTTAGAGATGGAGCAGATAATAAAGGTTTCACAGTACAACGGAGAATAGAAGAACGGTCGGCTCATCAACTGTTTAACAGAGAATATGCGTGGTCATCTGGATATGAAAGCGTTTTCGACTCAGTATGGAAAGATTTTGTGGTAGCAACAAGCGAAAAAACCACTGTCAAATACCGAGAAGTAGATGTAGCAACTCTCAAAATACTGGAAGTAGAACGCGAAGAGGAAGAAACAAAAGTTATTGGACGAGCAATGCCTACGTATGCGAGACAATTATCCGCAACCTCAAACTCGGCTACCCCCGAATTCCTCGTTGGCAAGAGGAAATCAAGAAACGTGCGAGTTTCCGCAAGCATACTGAAACGTGGCTCGGACGGCGGCGAAACATTCAAAAAATCGCATCTCCAAAATGGAGCGAGAAAGCCTTCGCAGAGCGTGTTGCGATGAATACTCCGATTCAAGGAACTGCCGCCGACATTCTGAAACTTGCTCTCGGCAGAATAATCGTGGGACTTCCCGAAAGAGCGTGGCTTAAACCGCTCATGCAGATTCACGATGAACTTGTGTTTGAAATCCCCGCTGATAGAGTCGATGAGGCGGTGGTATTTATAAAAGCGTGTATGGAGGCACAGCCCTTCCCCGAATTCCCGATTCCTATTGTAGCGGAGGCGGCGGTTGGGGAGAGATTCGGCGAGATGCGGGAGATATAATTTTAGACGGCGGGGAAATTTCTCCGCTGTTTTCTATTGACATTTTACGAATTTCGTGTTAGAATAGATTCAGATAATAAAAATAAAGAGGTTTAATCATACATGAGCGTAGCAGAGGAACGCATAAGAGCGGTTGAGGCACGTATTGTAAAGAACGACTTTGAAACCGCTGTTGCCTTTGATACGGACGGTAATGTTGTTTTTGAGAAAATAGGTGTTCATAATGAAGTTGACTTTACTCCCGAGGATTTGAAAAAATTAACTGGACGTATAGTCACACATAATCATCCGTTTGAAAAAACAACGGAAGTTTTCGGTGTCAAAGGCACATCATCATTCTCAAGTAACGATTTAAGGACTGCCTTAAAAGTGGGAATAACAGAAACACGAATGGTTGTTGGTGACGAAAGATATTTGTTTCGGTGGAACAATCCCGATGAGGAACTGGCACTTGATTTCTTAGATGAAATATTCGATTTAGAAAATGTTTACGAGTTAAAAATCGCAGATGCTGAACTTGAACTTGCTACCGTATTAGACGAATTCGATATTAATCCCTGCCCACGCACTCAGTTAGATGTCGATAGAGTATTAACTGAATATTACCAAATGCGAAAAGACCAGTACGACCATATAAACGAACTGATTTATAATAATCAACAAATAGGATACACGCTTAGAAAGGAGTGTACGCAATGAACAATCATGAAAAAATGACTAAAACAAATCCCGAAGGTGTGGTTGCTTTCGGAAGACCCGCCATAAGACATACCTCACCCGAATTGCGTAAGCGAATCGAAAAATATGTCAGCGAAACAAGAAATACCAATGGGGGCATGACCGCAAAAAAATAACAATATCCGACAAAACCCGCCACGCCGAGCAACAACTATCGGCGTGGTTTTTCACACGGACAAGTATTTCCCCGATATTTCCCGCATACATTTTATAAAAAATAATGCGAAAATAAGGGGGAAATCAACATGATTTACTGCAAAAAAGACGTGAAAATTATCGACTGCCCCATGAAAAACGGGGAGGACGATAATGAATAATATTCACAACTACTCGCTTGAGGCGTTGAACGTGCCGTCCGAGGACTGGCTTGGGGCGTTCTACCGCCCGACTGACACGCTCTGCATTCGGGTATTCGCCGACAAAAAAGGCAGTGACTACTTCGGACAGAAAATCACTTGTGTTCTTGAGGAATTCCCCGACAAAATCGAATCGCTGATGACTCATAATCAGCACGGCAGAGGGATTTTCAACGTGGTGAATCAAGGCGGTCATGACGATGCCTCTATTACCCGAATCACTGCTCATTATGTGGAAATGGACGATGTTTCCCTTGAAAAGCAACCAAAATCGAAAATCAAAGGAGAGAATCTCGATGTTGAACTCACTTACCATACGGAAAATTCCGATTCAACAACTGACCCCTGCTGAGTATAATCCACGAGTCAGCCTCAAAACGGGTGACCCGATGTACGAGAAACTTCTGCGTTCGGTGGAGGAATTTGGCTACGTTGAGCCGATTATTTGGAACGAACAAACTGGCAACGTAGTCGGCGGACATCAGCGTTTGAAAATTCTGCAACAACTTGGGTGGAGTGAGGTTGACTGCGTTGTAGTCGACATTCCCGAGATTCGGGAAAAGACACTCAACATCGCTTTGAACAAGATTTCGGGCGAGTGGGACGAGGAAAAGCTGATTCTTGTGCTTGACGAAATTATCAAAGAGAGCGATATTATTGACCTAACTGGCTACGATATGCCCGAAATTGACAAGTTGTTCGATAAACTCCAAAAAGAGCAAGGAATTATTGTCGAGGACGATTTCAACATAGATGCGGCAATTGCGGCGATTGATGAACCGATTGCTCAAAACGGCGATGTGTGGATTCTCGGCAATCACAGACTTATGTGCGGTGATTCGACTTCCGCAGACGATGTCGCCAAACTCATGGATGGTAAAAAATCGAGAATGATTTTTACAGAGGTTAAGACTTGCAAATTGCTACAATTACATACAGCATAAACACCCTTTTAATTTCAATAATTTTATATAATCTCAAATTTATTAAATTGCAGTAAAATAGAAATAAATATCGAAAGTTGACTAACTCGGGGAAAGATAAAAGTCGAATGTTAATGTAACCTGTCATATTTTGAGGTTAAGACCTGCAAATTGCTACAATTACAAATATCACTAACAACCGCCTAAACCGCTCTAATAAAGTGATTCACGGCGGTTTCACTATGCTTGAAAGAACGGTAAAAGGAGCGATTTCACGCCCCTTTGTCGGCTTTTGTCGTTGTCGAATATTGCGTATTTGCACCCACCTATTTTGAAAATGCACCCACTTGAGCAATTTGCACCCACCCCCGCTTGGCTTTGCACTCCGCTCGCTCGACAAAAACTGCACTCTCATAACTTATACACACAAGGCGAACCACTCGCCACAAATCAATCCTCCTGCATAACCTCTTTAAGTGAAATCCGATTAATTTTCCCTGTATAAACTTTCATAAAGATTTGATAAATGATTATAAACGAAATAAGCGTGATAATGCAAGCAGGAATGTCGAAACCATAATCAACATGACCTATAACTTCCTCTGTAAAAAACAGATTAATCATCATATACATCAATCCAAATTGATATGCCGTTCCGATTATAAAGCCGATTGCCGCCGCAGGGCGATAACCTTTCAAAATCGCTCCGGCACACTCTCGTTCAGAGTACCCGAATACTCTCATCATAGCAATGGTCTTGTTATTGCCTTTAATAACCGCCGTAATCGCAATAAACAAGATTGTCAATCCCAAAGCAAACCCGATTCCCATCATCATAACAGCCATCATATCACTTGCTAATTCTCTTATTGTTAAAGACATTTGAACCGTATCGGCATAACAAAACGAAGCGAATCCAATCAAGAATACAAGCAAAGGGCGGCTTTTGATTGTGCTTTTCTTTAAGTCATGTAAAAAATGTCGCTCTGAATGAGTATCATTTTTCATGCTTTTTCTAATCTTGATTTTATTCTTTCCGCGAATCAATTCAAGTGCGGGTTGATTTAATTTGAAACAGCCATATATCACGGCAAATAGAGCAAACACAATCGTGGGAATTATAATCAAAAACAAAACCATTTCGGGGTTGAAATGTAAAGGCACATCGGGCAACACGCCGCCGCTTCTCATTTGCTTATAAAACGCGGGCATCATAGCAAAAGCAATTCCAAATCCGATACACGCTCCCGTGAAAACACTCAATCCGAACACCCAAAAACTCTTAGCGATTTTGAAATTTGAATATCCTAACGCTTTCAAAATGCCAAGTTCTGATTTATGTGTGTCGATATAGTTTTTAATGTAAAAAAACAGCATGACGATTGTCATTAACGCAAGCGCACCGCCCGCTATTGCGGCAGTTACATTACTCGAATCAACTGTTGCGTTATATATAACCATGACTTCCGGCTCTGTAATTAAATGCTCAATCCGCGTCATGTCCTTGTTCGAGTTCATAAATAATGCACAGGGTAAGACCGCGCAAGCGCACATAATCACGATTCCGAGCAATTTTGCGGAATCTTTCAGACGTATAATCATTCTCTCACCACCCAATCTCATACGCTGTTTTGCGGTTTTCGTTGTGGTATTGCTCAACGATTAACCCACTGTTCATCTTAACAACCGTGTCGGCTGTTTCGGCGATATTCGCATTGTGGGTCACCATAATCATAGCAAAACCGTGTTCTTTTTGAAGTTTGCAGATATAGTCAAGAATCTGTCTTCCTGTTTCTTCATCGAGTGCGCCTGTGGGTTCATCTAAAAATAATGCTTGCGGTTTTTTCGCCAACGCTCTCGCAATCGACACCCGTTGTTGTTCACCGCCACTTAACTCTGACGGAAGTTTATTCAATTTGTCACCCAAACCGACAGCCTCGATTATTTGGCGATAATTTTTATTCCCGACTAAATCTGCACCCATCTTTACGTTTTTGTCTACATTCAAATGCGGGAGCAAATAATACTGTTGGAAGATAACTGCTACTTTTTCCTTGCGGAATGAAGTCAATTCTTTTTCCGACAGCTTGGTAATATCTGAATCGCCGTATTTTACCGAACCTCCGCTCGGACGTTCCAACCCCGACACGATATGTAGGAGCGTTGATTTTCCCGACCCGGATGCACCAAGTAAAACCGTGAATTCACCTTTACCGATGTCGAGCGACACACCCTTTAATGCGGCAGTGGCGTTATCTCCCAAGCCGTATTGTTTCGTTGCATTTGAAATTTCAATCATTTCTGAGTCCCCTCACTTTTTATTTTAATTATTAACCCTGTGCATATTTCGATTAGTCGTGCGTTTACTTCTTCCTCACTTAAACGGCTTACTCCCGTAGCGCATAAACAAGCAAGCCCATGTGTGAACACAAACATATTCTGATACATCCTGTATGAATACTCTTGTGAAAGCCCGAATTGTTTTTGGATTGACAACAAAATCTTTTCACTGTTGTTATCAATTACAGGAAGTACATCGGTGAGCGGCACAGCATTTTCGGCATTCATAAACAACATCTCAAACAGCTTTGGTTCGTTTTTGGCGAAGTTGAAATACTGCAACCCTACGCTTTTGAAAGGGTCTTCTTCGGCGAGGGCTTTTTCGATATATTCGTTATACACTGCCCTTGCCGCGAGAATAGTTTCATGTTTAACCTCGTCCATATTTTTGAACGCCGTAAAGATTGGTCGGGAAGATGTACCGAGCTTTTCACCTAATCCCCTTGCCGTGACAGCCGAAAATCCCTCTTTCCGAGTAATTTCGAGAGCGGTTGATACGATTTGTTCTCTTGTAAATTTTTGTTTAGGCGGCATAAAAATCACCTCACTTGCAACGCCTGTTTTGCAACATATGTTTTATTATACTATGAAATATAGCTTTTGTCAAGCGTTTTATAAAAATTTTTTTATTTGGGTTGTCCCCTGCCTAAGCCAAACGCTCCGGCGGGGGAATACTTTCTACCTCGACCTTACAATCGAAACTTGAAACTCTGAGCCGTCCTCAAGTTTGACAACAACCCCTCTGTCCCTCGTCAAAAGCCCCGCCAATTCAAAAGTGCAAACCTCCTTTATTTTAATCACATCGCCCTCCTCGTTCAAATAATCCGTCTCGTCATCGCCGATGATTTCCAAAAGAACATCTTCCATAATCGCAGTTGTAGTTTTCATAGCGTTACTCCTTTATTCATGCGGTTTCCCCGCCCTTTATTACAGTATAAATCAAATCGGCGGGAATAGCAATACTGTAATCGTTGGATTCATGTATACCCATTTTGCTATTCCCGCCGCCGATTTTTACGGCTTATGCACCAATTCAATGTCCCCATTCTCACGCGTCCGAGCAACATATCTGTCGTCAAATTGCCGTCCCTGCCGTCTGACTATAATCCGCAACTCGCCGGGGACTTCTGCCGCGTTGTAGCACTTGACGAATTTCCCATCTGGAATCTGTTCTGCAATCGCTCCCAAGATTTCATTCATGCTCATCTCTTTTACAACATCACTCATTGTTTTCACCCCGCCTTCCGTTTAATATAAACTCCGAATATTCACGTTTATTTTCTTCTATAAAAATTACTAACTCGAAGAAATTGTGTGAATTTGCAAGCTGTTGGACGGAGTTGGTGTCAAACATATTGGGGCAATTCGGCATTTTTCTTATTGCCATAATCTGTTCGTAGATTGCATCATTCATCGCCGTTCGCCTCGCTTTCTTCGGCGGCGGGAGC
>Ga0082212_10002889_pt1 | contig 24638 bp, 18 predicted proteins | sample TergutNt197P3_FD_71548 | JGI IMG/M metagenome (GOLD analysis project Ga0082212, IMG submission 71548) | Neocapritermes taracua P3 segment gut microbial communities from Petit-Saut dam, French Guiana - Nt197 P3 | ecosystem: Host-associated > Arthropoda: Insects > Digestive system > Gut ... | reverse complement strand
CCGCGCCGTTTGTGCCCAGCCATATGCCTCCAGCTTCATCCGCGACGACGGCCCGGACCGAAGCCTGGGGGACGCCGTCGACGCCGCCGGGATACAGGTTGAACGCGAAACCGGCGACGGTGACGCCCTTAATGTCGGTCATTCGGTTGTAACGCGCCGGCGGGTCGCTATAGTTCCGATAGATACGAACCGTAGCGGTTATCTCATTGCGAACGTCCGCTATAGCGGCCATACTATCCGCGTCGGAACCGGCGTCATAAGCTACGAAATACTTCATATCCTTGATTTCCGCCATGGTGATGTCGCAGTAGTCGTCGCCCCTGCCGCTGCTCTCGAAGCTGTCCGTGGTGTTTACTGTAACGGTAGACGCGTCGCTGACGCCGTTGGCTTTCAGGATATCGTAGAGGTAGGCGCCCCTGACCGTATCGGTGACGGTGTTACCGCTGCTCGCATAGGAGTACGTTTCCACTGCCTTTCCGTCGAAGTCTGAGGAATTCTTCAATCCGCGGATATCGTAGCTCACCGTGCCGCCGCTTAACCCGTAGATGTTGAAGTCCAGCTCATCTACGGGTTCTTCGGTTCCGCCCGACGCGCCTACGGTGATTTTCGTCAGCCATTTCACGCACCAGCCGGTATTGTCGTGGACGATGAGGCGCAGAGGCCCGCTGGAGTTAAATACATTGGGGTCGTAGCCCGGCGAAGTTTCAAGGGGCACGAGAGGAAGGCCGTTTGTCTGGCTTGTCCCCATGCCGTAAGCGACCAGGATCGGTTTACCGTTGATCCCGTCCTTCAGTTGGGCGCCGGTGAAAGTGATGGGATAATTGTCAATGGAGTTCGCGGTAAAGGCGGATGTATCCAGATCCCCCGCGAAGCCGATGTTTTGTAGCAGTTTATAGAGGTCTATGCCTTGTACCCAGGTAGGCCCGCCTACCTGATACTGGTCGAATACAAGGATGTTGTCCATATCCTCGATCTCGGCCACGGTGTATGTCTTGTTGCTCTTCAGGTTTTGCCCGGATATCTCCAGCGTATCCGTGGCATACTCGGCGAAATTGCCGCTCGTGTGCTTCCAGCCGTCCAGAGACGCCGCGCTGACGGAGATCTCAGTCACGCCGCTGATGCAATCGTCGCCGTCTCCTCCGTCAATGACCAGGCGGATGGGGCCGCCGGTATCCGTCGTCAGGGGCGCCGCGTCGGATGTATCCACTGCGCCAGCCATGCCGTAAGCCAGAATGACCTTTTTGCCGACGCCGGTCAGATCCGCCACAGTGAGGCTCTTGCTCTGCCCTTCGCCGTTGGCGACGGTGATCTCATCCATCAGGGCGCTGGCGCCAACGGATTTATCGTTCAGCAGCCGGAAGAGATCCAGCCCGCGGTAGGTATTCGTCACGCCGTCTACGGTGTATGTGTCGGTAACCATGTACTTCTGCATGGTTTCCAAGACGCCTACCGGGAGATTGACGCCGGAAGCGAAGGCGATAGCGCCGTTGAATTGTAATTCCTGATTCGCGTACTCTTCATTTGCCGCCCCGGTATGGGCGTAGGGATCGGGATCCAGATTGACTACGATTCTGGTCAGGTTTTCCACCAGGGTTTTCGCGTCCCCTGTCGTGCCGTTTACCGTATTGGAAACCCGTTCATCGGCTGTTTGCGGGCGGACGAAATGCAGGGGCCCGACGCCGTTTCGAATGCCTTTATTATTGTCCAGCGGATCGTTGTGCACATAACCGGGATTGGGGTTCGCGGTGCTATTTGGCCCGTCTACCAGCGGGAAGCCATTCTTAGCGAAAGCCACCATCATGCCCAGGCCTTCCGTGCCTCTTCCGGCGTTGTATCCCTTCTCGCCGATATCCGCCAGGCTATATATGCTTTCCGGCGCCGCTCCATCGCCGCTGTACATCTCCACTGTGCCCAGGGTACCCTGCAGGCCGATATACTCGGTGAGCAGATACTCGAGGTTTATCCCTTCGTAAAGCTCATGGATCGGGTTCGTCCCCGCGATCCTGGTTGTATAGTAACCTTTTTCTTGCCGCCCTTCGGTATCCCGGTCGCGTTTGCTTACGCCCTCGCCATAGAGGATGCTTTCCAGTTCTGCCAGAGAAAAGGTATAAGGCGTAGTCACGCCCGCGCTTACGACCTCCACCGTCAGCGCCGCAGACTGATCCTTCATCGCCTGATAGGCTTCCAGGGGGTTCTCCAGGTGAGTGGAATAACGAAGGGGATTCCCCACATATACTTCCTGCACGCGCTGTAATTGCTGGGAACCGTTGTTGAAGAAGTAGGCGTAGTTTTCCTCAGCATCGGGATTGCTCCTGTTCAAGCCGTCCGTCTTGCCGTAGATGACCCGCATGGGGCCGCCGGAATTGCCCAGGCCGCTCATGTAGCCATTCATGCCCGGGTTACGCACATAGGGGTATCCGTTCAAGCCGTAAGCCAGCAGTACCGGATAGCCTTTTTTCACCGGGTAGCCGTTGTCGTCCAGCACCCAGCCGTCGCCTTCGCGATTGTCCGGCTGGTACTCTGCCGTAGCCAACTGCTCCTTGGTGGGGCGGTCAGTGCCGATATCGAGGGGGGACTTCTCATAGAAGTAGAAGAGTCCCGGATTAGCCAGCTGATACATGGAAAACTGCGCGCTGATCAGATAGTTGTCCCAGGAGGAGAAGCTGACCAACGTGTCCTCGTCGTTCGCGTACTTGGCGGGATCCACGCCCATGCCGACAAGGAGATCCCAGACCTTGACGCCTTCATACTCGTTGACATACCAATAGGTTGTGTTGGATAGGTTATAGTTGTCCCGGTGGCCTTTGCCGCCCGGCGCGGGCGCGCCATCCTCGTATTCTACCATAGCTTCCAACTCGGCTACGGTATAGTTGACCTCCCGGCCCAGGGCGTCCCCGGTAAAGGTCACGATGTACTCGGTATTGAGTTTGTTGCTGTACGCCTCATTGGTAGCCGTCGTATGCTTGAACCCCGGAGGCGGGGTGCCTTCTTCGATATAAAGATATGCCACACTGTAGAATTTCGCGCTTTTCGCAGCCAAACCCGGGAATTCATCCTGGTCATATACCAGCTTCAGCGGACCGTCCCCGTTGCCCAAAGCCGCGCTTTCCCCGGCGCCCATATTGAATACGAAAGGTCTCGGCGGGATCGACGTCTCGTCCGCGCTTGCCGTGCCGTAAGCCATGATCAGGGGCGTATCCGCGGATAAAATATCCGCGTAGGAAATACGGCCCATCTCTTCCCGCCACCGGTTCTTGAACACGACAACAACGCTGTCGTCCAGCCTCTCGACGATGGAGTTGACCTGACCGTCCAGGATGGATTGCAGGGTAACGCCTTCGTAACTGAAAGCCACGCTGCCGCTTCCCCTGGAGTCGGAGTAAACGCCCTTATGGATGTTGTCCTCCGTCGTTTTCTCCAGATATTCCACAGTGATCGGCACGGAAGCGACGACCCCGGGCCCTTCCACCGTGAGGGTCGCGCCGGTAATGGCGTCGATATGATAGGGGGCGCCGTCATAATCCATGTGCTTGTACGCGCTTGCCTCGACGGGCCTCTCGCTGACGGCGTCGATGGCGTGAGCAGCGGTCAGACCGTCGGCATAAAGCCGGAAATACGCCGGATAGGTTCCGGTCTGAGCCTGTGCCCGATAGTATCCTGTCCAGACTGAATCGGTTAAAGTCTCATAAACCAGCAAGGCGTTGGCGGCGATCAGCTCAGCCTTGGTCATGCCGGTAGCCGCCACATCGTAGTCGTCCGCGGTATGGAACTCGATGACCGCGCTGTCGCTCAAACCGTTCAGCAGAACCGACAGGGGCACGCCGCGCACAGTCGTACTGCCATATGCGCGCTCCGCCCGGGGCATCATTAATATCTCTGCGCGGGTGTAGTCTGTGTCGAGTATATTGATCGCCGCTTCGGCTACTGCGTCGCCGGCTTGTATGGTACGCAGCTGCTGATTAAAAAGGCTGTTGTTTACGTTGGTCAGATCGGTTTGGCCCGCCAGCAGCCGCATGGGGCGTTCCGCCGCCATGGTCTCGGGGACGCCGGGAGCCGTGACATATCCGGACTGCCAGGCAAGGAGAGTGCCGACCGCTTCCGCTCCTTCGTCTTCGCCTTCCGCCATGCCCAGATTAGGGAAGTACTGACGTCCTTCATTCAGCGGTACTGCCGAATCGAATTTCACCGTATAACCATCCGACGCGAAAAAGGTCAGCTCGCCGCCGGTATCTGCGGTATAATCGCTCAACGCCAGCAGCGACGCTGCGTCGGCGCCTTCACCCATGTAGATGCGCTTGGTACCGGCGCTGTTTAGCGATGAATAATAACGCGTGTCCGTTATGCCCAGGTTCTGCAGCTCCGCCAGGGTATACGACCGCTCGTTGGATACGCTCGAGGCTGTGTACCCGCCCCCGATGATATCCATGCCCGTGACCAGCAGTACGGGCTGCTCCAGCGCCTGGGTCAGCTCATCCGCGGCCAAAGCCGGCGGCGCAAGCCCGGCGGGAAGGGCGATACCTGCCGTGAACATCAAAGCCAGCAGGAAGGAAAGGAGCTTCTTTTGCCATGTGTTTCTGACCGTAAACATGTGATTCGTCCCCCTAATGTTTTTTTGGCAAAATATAACGCACCGAGCCCGCATAGCCGTTCCGTGGAATAGCTGAAAAGAAAAACCTTTTCGATTGAAAAGGCTGAAATAGCGTAGAAAAACCGCGCACCATTTTCTTTCCAATACGGGAGGCATATCCGTTTCCCGATATACCCTAACGTTCTTCCGCCATGGAACCCGGGCGCCGATCTCCCTTTGGGGCGCGCCGGTCTTCTTTAGGCTTACGGCGCCACGCTTGGCGGCGCCAGAAGACTCGAAAATGCGTATTTATTTGTTACACACAATACTAAATATTTTGACTGGTATTGTCAAGTAGGAATGTGGGCTCGGGAGGGCGTTTTTCCTGATTCATTTCAGTTTCAATTAAATGTCAAAGCGCTTTCGGCAGGGAATCGTCTTCATGTAGTTTTCCCGGTGTTTGCGGTTTTCGCTTCCGTGTGCTATATTCGGTTTGTGTCAATAACCGGAAAGGGAGTCGAATCTGATGAAAACGATGAAAAAAACGATCGCGTTGATGATAACGCTGGCTTTCGCGCTGACGCTGATCTCCGCTGCGGGGCAACCCGCCCCGCAAGCATACGCCGCGGTGACGGTAGACGAGCCGATACTGACCGTCAAAGGGGACGGGGTAGAGCGTGAGGTGAGCTTCACCTTGGCGGAGCTAAAGGCGATGACGGCGTATATCTCGCGTAATGCCTACTCCGCATGGAATACCTGGCCGACAAAGCAGACTTTCTACGCCCAGGGCGTGGCTCTGGCGGAGCTGCTGAAGCGGGCCGGCCTGAAAGAAGGCGCGACGATGATCAATGTCGCTACCAAGCCGGAAGCGGACGGCAGGGCGGGGTACAACATAACCTTCCTGCTGCCGGATCTGCTGGCGGAGCGCTATACCTTCGAAGGGGCGAAGGCTGCCGTGCCGGCGATCATCGCTTTCAGGCAGGGGGATAAAGGCTTCGATACCATGGAAGAAGGGGATTTGCGCCTGATCTTCGGCCAGCTGGACGCCCAGGAGCAGACGAGCTTGGGTTTTGTAAAGTCGGCGCGGATCATCACCGTGACCTGCGATAAGCCCCGCAAGCTGCCCGCTCCGGAAGCGAAGACGGAGCCTGTGCCCGGCGGAGGCTACAGCGTGAGCCTGACCGGAGGGAGCGCCGCCGTGAAGATCTATTACACCACCGACGGCACGGCGCCCACCGTGCACGGCAAGATGTATAATATAAGCGCACCCAACTGGCAGCCTGAGATGAATCAGCCTTTCCGCATTCAGGAAAACACGGTAGTAAGAGCCATCGCTGTTGCCGCCGGATATGAGAACAGCGACGAGCTGAGCTTCAGCATAGCGCAGGGGCAGATCACCGCCCTGACGCAGCCACCCGCTCAGGCTAAGCCGCCGGTTTCGGCGCCCGAACCCGCCGCTCCCGCCTCGCCCGCGCCATCCGCGCCTTCGCCGGAAGCCGCCGATGGAATCAAGGTATACATAGACGGGGAAGCCGTCGCTTTCGACGTGCCGCCCCAAAACATCGGCGGGCGTATACTTGTGCCCCTTCGCGCCATATTTGAGGCTCTGGGCGCGGAGATCGAATGGGACGGCGCCGCCGGGACTGTCATCGCACAGAAAGGCGGCACGGTAGTGGCGCTGACCATAGGCGATGCGTCCCCAACGGTGGACGGCGAGGCTGTCGCCCTGGATCAGCCCGGAGTCATCGTAGAAGGCAGGACTCTGGCGCCGCTGCGCTTCGTGGCGGAGGCCTTCGGCGGCTCGGTGGAATGGGACGGCGCCGCCCAGGCTGCTTATATACTGAGATGAGCGCCGTTCGTCCCCCCGCCGCGCGAGCCGCACGCGCGCCCGGCATAAGCTATGCGGAATAGGAAGTATTACCGCTTAGCGGATTACCTGCTCATCGCCATGACCGCAGCTTTGAGCATCGCTGTGAAGACGGCGGTCAACCCCCTGGCGCAGCTGCTCACCAGCCCGCTTTTTATCCCCGGGGGCGTGGCGGCGGGAGGGTTCTACATGATGTTTATCGTGCTGCCTCCCGCCATCACCGGCAAGCGGGGAGCGGCCCTGCTCACCGCTCTGGTGCAGGCTGTGCTGGTGGTCATCCTTGGCGCGCCGGGCTCCCACGGAGCGGCTAGCCTGCTGACCTATACGCTGCCGGGGTTGGCGGCGGAGGCAGTATGGCTGCTGAGCGGCGCCCGGGCCGGCGGTTCCATATGCTGCTTCATCGCCGGCGTCTGCGCCAATATGGCCGGTAGCTATGCGGTAAACCTGCTGCTCTTCCGTTTGCCGCTTATCCCGCTGCTTTTGTCCCTGAGCGTAGCGGCGTTGTCCGGCGGCTTGGGCGGTTGGGCCGCCTGCGTGCTGGCGCGTCGGATCCGGCGCCTGGGGATATGGCGGGGTGAGACGAAATGAGCGGCCGCCGCAGCTTGAGGAGTGACGCGATGAAAAGGGATAACCGGTTCATCCTGGTTGCCGTGTGCGTTTTGCTGGCCCTGGTCGCCGCCCTGGCTTATCTGAACAGGGGCGACGCGGCGCTAAAGCGCGCCCTGCAGGAAAACCGGCAGTTTGTACTCAAAGCCGGGGGGGAGACGGCGGCAGTCGTCGGTTTACAAGACATAATAGATATAGGGACGGAGAAGTTTACCACGCGCTTGTCTACCAGCGTGACTTTGCCCCGGGACGCCGAGTTTGAAGGCGCAGAGCTCCGGACCATATATGCGCGGATGGGCGTGGATATATCGGAAGCCGCGCTTTTTGACGTGCGCGGGCTGGACGGCTACTTTTCCCCGCTGAAGGCGGAGGAAGTGGCGGCGGAGGGGGTGGTCTACGTATGCATATCTATGGACGGCGAGCTCCTGGCGGATAAGAGCGCCGGGGGTTGGGGACCGTATCTGCTGGTGATCCGCGGCTCAACATTTGCCCAACGCTGGTGTAAATATGTGGAGGAAATCGACGCACGGCGCTAATGCGAGGATTTGACGGTGGTAGTATAATAAAGATGCAGTGAAGTATATAACAAATCACACATTCATGGAGGGCTTCGGATGACGCTTACGCATATCGACGGCAAAGGGAACGCGGTGATGGTAGACGTAGGCGGCAAACCCGCCACAGAGCGGGAAGCCGCGGCGGAGGGCAGGATACGCATGAGCGCCGAATGCTTCGCCGCCATACAGGGCGGGGCGGCGAAGAAGGGCGACGTACTTGGCGTAGCGCAGGTAGCCGGGATCATGGCGGTGAAGCGGACGCCGGAGCTTATCCCTTTATGCCATGTATTGAATATCACCAAGGCGGGTCTTGAACTTACCCTCCATCCCGATAAGCTGGAAGTGGAAGCGGTTTGTACGGTGCGTACCTACGGGCAGACCGGCGTGGAGATGGAAGCCTTGACCGGCGTATCCGTCGCTTTGCTCACCGTGTATGACATGTGCAAGGCTATGGATAAAGGCATGGAGATACACAGCATACGCCTGACAGAGAAATCAGGGGGCAAAAGCGGGCGTTATCAGCGAAACGCGAATGTGGCGCCAAGCGGGGAGGACGGAAAAGGTTGAAGGATTCCTTTGGGCGCGACGTCGAATATATGCGTATATCCGTCACCGACCGGTGCAATTTGCGATGCAAATACTGCATGCCGGAGGATCTGCCCGATATCCCCCATCCGGAGATATTGCGCTACGAAGAGATACTGAGGGTCTGCGCCGCCGCGACGCGCCTTGGGATACGCAACTTCCGCGTGACGGGAGGCGAGCCTCTGGTGCGGCGGGGTTGCGTAGACTTTATCCGGAAGCTGGGTGAATTGCCGGGCGTCGGGAAGCTGATGCTCACTACAAATGGCGTTTCTCTGGAGCGGTGCGTACCGGAATTGGTAGAGATCGGGATCGATTCTGTCAATATCAGCCTGGACGCCTTGGACAGAGAAAACTATCGGATGATCACGGGATATGATGTTTTTGCCGATGTGTACCGGGGGATCATGGCGGCCCTCGCGGCCGGGCTGCGGGTGAAGCTCAACTGTGTGGCAATGCGTGGGGTTAACGAAGAGCAGCTCCTGCCCATCGCGAAGCTGGCTGCGCGCCACCCCCTCGACGTGCGCTTCATCGAAAGCATGCCCATCGGGGCGGGAAAAGGTTTCGACCCGGTTACCGGGAAAGAGATCGTTGCTTTGCTGGAGAAACATTTCCCCGGTTTGGAGGAAGACCGGGAACGCCGAGGGTTTGGGCCTGCCGCGTATTATATGCATAAAGATTTATTAGGCCGGATTGGCGTCATCGACGCCGTGAGCCACGGCTTTTGCGAAAGCTGCAACCGGATCCGCCTCACCAGCGACGGCTTGCTGAAGACTTGCCTCTACTATAGCGAGACGGTGGACTTGAAGCCTATCCTTCGCCGGGGTGGGGACGATAGCGCCCTGGAAATGGCGATCCGGGAAGCGGTGGCCCACAAGAAGGAAAAACATCTTTTCCATGAGGATAGGCAGGAGGCGGAAGGGCGAAAGATGTCCCAGATCGGAGGATAAGTATGGGGATAATTAAAGCGATTTGTATCAGCGATAAGCGGGGCATACAGAAGCATGAGGTGGAACGAGCCGTACTCGACCCGCGATGGGGCATAGCCGGCGACGCCCATGGGGGGGACTGGCACCGGCAGGTGAGCCTGCTATCCTATGAAAAAGTGGAAGAGTTCCGGGATAGAGGGGCGGAGGTCGGGCCGGGCGCCTTCGCGGAAAACCTCTTGGTGGAGGGCTTCGACTTCCGCGCCATGCCTGTGGGCAGCCGCTTTGGGAGCGGCACGGCGGTACTGGAAATGACGCAGATCGGGAAGGAATGCCACACCCATTGCCAGATCTATCAGAAAATGGGGGACTGCATCATGCCCCGCGAAGGGGTATTTGCCGTCGTCCTGCAGGGCGGGGAGATCGCCGTGGGGGATGAGCTCACACTCCTCCCGCCTTCGGAAGCCCCCCGGAAGCTGAGGGCGGCGGTGCTGATCCTCAGTGATAAAGGGTCAAGGGGCGAGAGGGAGGACAAATGCGGGCCCCTGATGGAGCGTATGCTGAAGGAAGCGGATTACGATACGGTAGAGACTTTGGTCATCCCCGATGAAGGGAAGCAGATCGAAGAAGAGCTGATACGATTCAGCGAAGGCCGCCAGGTAGACCTGGTGCTCACCAGCGGCGGCACGGGCTTTTCCAGCCGGGATGTGACGCCGGAAGCGACTATGGCCGTGGCGTCGAGAATGGTTCCCGGCATAGCCGAAGCGATGAGGGCGTACTCCATGCAGATCACGAAGCGGGCTATGCTGAGCCGGGGCGTGGCGGCGATCCGGGGCAGGACCCTCATCGTGAATCTGCCGGGCAGCCCCAAAGCCGTGGAGGAAAGCTTAAGTTATGTGCTGCCTGAGCTTGCCCATGGCCTGGAGATCCTCCGGGGCGAGGCGGAGGACTGCGCCAGGACATAGAAAGACAAGGCTGCTTTCGCGCCGCTGCTTCGAGGATGATCAAATACGGGCGAAGGAACCTTTTCCGGCGCTAACGGCGGTTTCGTTTCGCCGGTTTTTTTAGTTCCGCTAAATATATACGAAAATTCAGCGCTACATGGCAAAGGATAAAGAAAAGGAATCCAAGGGAACAACGGGCGTGGAACCGCAGGAGCGAGGCCCGCCGGAAGCCCAGGATCATGCCCGTTTTCCCGAAGTACAGCATAGCTCCGGTGGCGGAGACGAGCAGCAGCAGCGGCAGCAGCAGGCTGGACAGTAGGGCTTTAAGCTGGGGGCGATTCATCGCGCCACCTCTTCTTCAAGGACGATCTCCAGTAAATAGTTCGTAAAGCGCTGCCCGAACATGTCATCCAGGATCACCACACGCATGGCGCCCGGCTCCCCATTCTTCATGGGGAGCGCTTCGCCGTCGTCTTCGTACATGAGATAGACGCAGTTTTCCTTCAGCACCTCGTCCATGGTAATGTCGGATATGTATTCATCCACGCCCACAGCCCGCAGCCAGCGGTAACGATCCTTAAGGCCGGGATCGAGCAGATCAAGCACATCGGCCAGCAGGGCGCCGCGGAAGCTATGCTGGGTAACGCCTGCTGAAGAATGTATGCTTAAGGTGCGTTTGACGGAAGGCAGTCCCCGGATTTCCGATAAGGGTATCTCGCCCAGTACGACGCCGTAAGCGCGGATGGCCAGGCGGCCGACCTCCCGGGGACCGTCGCCCTCGCCCGGGTCGAAGCGCACCATCAAGGGAACCGGCGGCGCGTCCTCGCCGCAGACGAATTCGCGATACAGGCCAAAAGCGGCGTTTACGCCGTTGACTATGCCTTCGGTGGTCACGGTGGCGCCGGTGATGCACACCACGTCCTGAGCGTTCCGGGCTTCCAGCCGGGCAAGCTGCAGGTACGCCCCCGCGTCTTTGCCGGCGAAGCGCCCGGTAAACCATGGGCTTTCCACGTCCCGCACGTAGTGGTCGGTTTCTTCATGCCCCATGATGGACATGCCGATACTCATGCCGCTCTGCCCGTCGATCACCAGGGCCAGCTTCACCGGGCCGCTGTAGGCGACGGGCTCGCAGATGAAGCCGTAAAGCCCGGCGTCCGTACGGGCGGTAGCGACGACGGCGGGGAATTTATCGGCGCGTTCCTTTGTCAGCGCCTCAGTAGTGACGTCCCGGAAGTCTTCCGGCGCCACGCCGGCGATAACGGCGAGGGCGCCTGCTTCGTCCGGACCGAGCCGGGGCGTTTTATACCCGCAGCCGCCGAGGGGGAGCATACACGCCGCAGCAAGAAGCGTGATTAGCAGGATAACTCGAGATGCTTTATCCATTGGACACCTCTTCAGCCTGAGATTGTCATGGCGCCGCGGCAATGAGCGTGAAGGAATCGATCACGCCGCCATCCGCGCTGTAGGCGGTAACGCTCAGCGAATCGCCTTCAGCCAAGAGCGCGAGATAATTCGGCGCTTCCGCTGTCCGCGCCAGGTAAGGCCGATCGTCATGGGTGTAGCTTGCCTTGCCGCCGGAAGCGGCCATCAGCTGAACGAACGCGCTCCCCAAAGAGCCGGCGTCAACTGTATCCGATCTTATGGCAGCATCTCCGCCGGCATTCATGGGCAGGCTGCGGGCATAGTTGTGCTGATGCCCGGTCAACAGCAAATCCACGCCGTATTCGACCAGCAGCGGCAAGAAGGAATCACGCATGGTCTGCGCCCTGGCTTCGTCCTTCGGACTGTTGATGACCGTCAGGAACGGATGATGGCAGACCGCGATACGCCAGTCCGCCGCGGCCGCAGCTTCGCCGCTCAGGTCGGCTTCAAGCCAGGCGATATCGGCTTCATTGGCCGCGCCCATGATGTTGCTGTCCAGAATGACAAAATGGACGCCTTTCATGTCGAATGAATAAAACCAGCCCTCCCCCGGGCGCTCCGGCGCGGCGTCGGGCAGGGTGAACTGATTTGCCAGCAAAGCCTTATTATCATGATTGCCCGCGGCGGCGGCTACGGCGAGCCCATCCAGAGCCATACCGGCGGCGTCCCAAAAAGCTCGCCATTCATCCTCGTCGGCGCCGTCGTTGACCGTATCGCCCCCCAGCAGCAGCAGCTCCGGGCGCCTGTCGGCGACAGCCCGGGTCAGTAGGGCGCCGAAAGCGCCGTAGTCGCCCGTCAGCGGGTCTGCCTGAGTATCGCTCATGAATAGGAACATAAAGGGCGAGACGCTTTCAGGCGGCTCCGTTATATTTTGTACGGCGCCCGCTGACGGTTCGGATGGTTTGGGCGCTTCTCCGGCGACCGGCACATCCGCGCCCGGTAGCCGCGCGTCGACGCTACAACCGCAAAGCGGCAAAAACGCGAAAATAAGCAGCGCGATAAGTAAGAAATGCGGAGATATTCTTTTGCGGAATTTATAATCGATTCGCATGCCGACATCATAACATCCATCCGCCGGAATGACAATTCCTCGCGTAATATGGCTCAGGCCTGGGCTACTGCGCTTCGCCATGCTCGCGGATTAGCCTGTTTAGCCGCCTGATCTCCAGCAGGAGGAATATACCGACGATGACGGTGGACGTGAAGTCCGATATGGGGCCGGAGTAAAGGATGCCGTTCATCTGGAAAAGGCTGGACAGGACGACGACCAGGGGGAGCAGGATCAGCAGCTGCCTGGACAAAGTAAGCAGGATCGAGGTCTTCGGCTTGCCCGCGAATTGGAAGTACGCCGCCCCCGCCTGCTGTACGCCGGTGACGAAGATCATCGCCCGAAATACGACGAGCATACGGCTGCCCACGGCGATGAGCTCCGGGTCGTTGTTGAAGAACGCCAGTATCTGGGCGGGAAAAAGTCTGGTGAGAAGCCAGCCGAAGATAGAGATCAGCGTAGCCGCGATGAGCGTGTAGTATAATGTCGTCTTGACCCGCTGATAGTTCTTCGCGCCGATGTTGTAGCCGACGATGGGCTGTACGCCCTGGTTCAGGCCGAGTATGGGCTGGCCGACCAGGCTGCTGACATTGTTGGTGATGCCCCAGGCAGATATGGCGATATCGCCGCCATATAAGCCAAGGCGGGTATTCATGACCACCGACAGTATGCTCTGGGTGAAGTTCATGAGAAAGGTGGGCAGGCCCAGCTGCATGACCTGGAGCAGGTAGCGGGGCTTCAGCCGGAGATACCGGAGCTTGAGCCCGATGTGGCGCTTTTTATTTGTCAGGAAGGCGAGCATCCAGATGGAAGTGGAGAGCTGGGCGCAGAAGGTGCCCAGGGCGGCGCCCCTGATCCCCAGGTGGAAGACAAAGATGAACAGGGGCGTGCACACGAAGTTGACCCCCGCGAAAAGCAGCATGGTCATCATAGCCCGCTTCGGGTAGCCTTCGATGCGCATCATGGGGTTCATCATCATGAAGAAGCCGAAAAGGAAGCCAAACATGATGATGTTGATGTATTCACTGGCATAGGGCATGATCGTCTCGCTGGCGCCGAAGGCCCGCAGGATGGGTATCATGAAGGCATGGCCCACGACCACATTGATGGCGGCCAGGATCACGTTGAATAAGATAGACGAGCCCAGTATCTCCCGGCAGCTCTCCGGATCCCCTTCCCCGAGCTTGATGGCGATAGCCGCCGCGCAGCCGTTGCCGATCAACTGGTTCAGGGACGACTGGACCATGGTGATGGGCCCGCATATAGCGATGGCGGCTATGCCCAGGGGCCCCATGCTCCGGCCTACAAAGGTCATGTTGATGATGTTGAACGCCGCGGAGACCATGGTAGCGACCATGGAGGGCAGCGAGTAGCGAAGCATAAGCTTTGGGATGCCGGCTTCACCGAACTGGGCGGTGTTGTCTGCCGGCTTGGCCGGTTTACTGATCAAAAGGGCGCCTCCTTTGTATAGGACCCCGCCCGCGCAATACCTGCGTGGCGTCGCCGCTAAAAAACGTATGCCGTCATCATAACACATAGCGGGTTGCATTTAAATGAAATCCGGATAAAATAATGGTTATGAAAAAGCAGACGACTTTTGGCGCTTTCCGGCTAGCCGCTTTGCCGGCGGCGATCCTGCTTATCGCAGCCTTGCTCGCGGGGGCGGCTTGCGGGGGCGCCGACACGGCAGGCGAAAGCGGCGGCGGCAAGCGTGAGCCGGGCGCTGGCGCCGGCCCTGAGAATCCAAGCAGCGCCGCTGCTTCCGTTACCGCCGCCGGTACCGGTCCGGGTAATACGGGCGACCCGGCTTCCGGCGCTTTGGGCGGATCCGGTATAACCATATCCGGCGACGGCATAGAAGGAGAGCTGACCTTCACCTTCGCCGAGCTGCTGGCCCTGCCGGACGCGGCTTTTGAGCATGCCTACTCCACCATCAACAACTGGCCTGCCTCGCGCTTCTATGCCGGCCGGGGCATAAGGGTGGCGGCGATCCTTGAGGCGGCGGGCGTGTTGGATACGGCAAGCCTGATCACTTTCCGCTCTGTTGATTCCTATGAGACGGCGCTGACACGGGAACAGCTCCTTGGCGGCGCCCGCTATTATTATCCCTTTGCAGCGGAAGGCAGCGATGAAGACGCAGAGATTGTGGAGCCCATTCTCGCTTACGAGTTTAAGGAAGGCTCGGCGGACCTGGCTAATGCGGCGCCCGGGGACTTCTGCCTGCTCTTCGGGCAGCGCAGCCCATTTGAGCATACGAACCCGGCTTTCGTGGAAAACATCAGCGAAATACTGGTATCCGCCGCGCCGCCGGGGCAATGGCGGGAAGCGGGCATATTCCCGGCTTCAGGGCGTATCGAAGCCGGGGATAGTATCAAGCTCCAGCATCCGGAGTTCGGCCTGGTCAAGATGTTTTATACCCTGGACGGTTCTGAGCCCACCGAGCTTTCAACTATGTATAATCCCAGCACTTACCGCCCGGAACTCAATAAACCCATCGTATTTACCGAAAACGCCGTACTGAAGGTACTGGTTACGGGCTACGGGCGGGAGGACAGCCCCATCGCCGTATACGAGATCATTGTGGAGGACTAGTATGAAAAAGCTTGTTGCAGCTCTGATACTAACAGCGGTTCTCGCCCTATGCGCCTGTGGGGGCGGCGGGGCCGTGACCCGCGTCTCGTCAGCGTCGCCCCAGGCGTCCGGCGGGCCGGGCAGCGGGGACCCCGGCTATGAAGCCCGGGTAGTCGTTGTAGAAGGTCTGCCCGCCGGCACGGCTTTCGTGACGGTAGCCGATCTGAGGGCATTGCCCCAATACGAGATGGAGGGCAGCTATCAGCGCACGACGGGTATGCATGAAAGCTTCCATATGAAGGGACCGTATCTGAGCGAGCTGATCGCTTCTCTCGGCGGCGACCTGTCCGGGTATGCCGGGGTGGGGGTCGTCGGGTCGGACGCGTACTATTGCCTGCTTTCCCGGGAGGTCATAGAAGCAACGCCTGACCTCATGCTGGCGGTGACGATCGACGGGGAGGCGAAGCTGGATGAGGATACGGCTCCGGCGCGGCTGGCGGCGCAAGGGCAGTTCGGTCCGTATTGGGTAAAAATGGTAGAGCGCATCGTCCTTTACGACGTTGTTCCCCAAAAGGAGATCACATCCGTATGGGCCTTTGACAGCCTGACCGAAGGGATAGAGCCATATTTCTATGAATACTACGGCAGCAAGGACGCGTCCATCGAGCTCGCTCAGATATTCTCCAGGCTGGACTATGTGGACAGCGGCGCATTTTTCACCATGAAGTCCTCCGACGGCTTCAAGAAAAACGAAGTGATCAATATGGTGAAAGCGCGCTACTACATCAAGACGGAAGGGGAGGACGCCCCCACCAACATCTCGCCTTACATCAAGCTGGGCATGAACGTCCATCATATAGCATGGTTTTCCTCAAATGCGGACGCGGTACTTTTCCTTGAGGAAATGATGAAGTATATGGACACGTCAGACTTAGGCGGGCAGCGGGGGATACCGTTGAATGAAGCCTTATACGAGGTGGAAGTGGAAGCGCTGCGGGATCGCATGTTCCGCATACAGGGGGCAAACGGGGAAAGCGTGATCGTCCCGGGGGAGGACCTTAGCATGGGCATATTGGCGCCCGGCCCGGGCGGCTCCATAAAAGTGCTGTGGCAGCCGGGGAGCGGATACGACGACGTGGATCGCCTGCTGCGCATACGCCTGGTCAGCGAGGTGGAAACAACCGGGACAAGCACAACGGGCGCCGACGCCGGCAGCCGGTACGCGACGCCGACCGGCGATACGATACTGACCATAGAAGGCGACGGGGTAAAGCAGCCCTTGTATCTATCCCTGGACGATCTGAAGGGGATGGAAGACGCCTATACGGAGGCAATCTATACCACGCTAAATAACTGGCCCACAAGAGGGTTTACCTCGGCGAAGGGCGCGGACATACAATACTTGCTGGCGCTGGCGGGGCTTAAGCCGGAAGCGAAAAGCCTCAGGGCGGAGTCGGCGGACGGCTACTATGCGGCTTTCACCCTGGAGCAGTTGACCGAGCCCCACTATAGCTACCCCATCCCAGAGAACGGCTTTGGCGTGACGGAATCCGTTCCGGTAAAGGCTATCGCTGCCTGGGCCTATCGGGACGGCACGGCGGATCTCAGCCGGGTCAGGGACGATGACTTACGATTATTCATCGGACAGAACGGGATAAACGGCGTAAATACTTCCGCCATGGTCAAGCAGTTGGCGAGGGTCGTTGTCGGCGCCGCAGACCCGGGGCGGTGGCCGGCGCCGGCCATATATCGGGAAGGCGGGCTTATCTCCATGGATCATGAGTCGATGGATCAGGTGAAGATACACTATACCGTGGACGGCTCCGAGCCTACGGCGCACAGCCCTATATATAATCCCAGCACGTCCTACTTCCAGCCGGACATGAACCAGCCTTTCCCTCAGCCCAAGCCGGGCGCGACCATTAAGGCGATAGCCGTGGGCTATGGCCGGTACGACAGCGAAACCGCCGTCCTGAATCCTTAGGATCTGTAAAGCGATAAATTGCGAATCTTCCTTGTCTTTTTGTCGCCTGACTGCGTTGTCGTCACCTTGCGTACCACAGCAGGTACACGACGGTTCCTCCGCCTTGCCAGACAGCAAAAATACAGCGGAATTTTTCGCAGTTTATCACTTTACAAATCCTTAGCAAAAAAGGAGGATCGGCAGAGAATGAGCATGTTTTATTCGAAAAGCAGATCCCGGCTCCGCGCCGCCGCCGTACTGGCCGCGTGCCTGCTGGCCGCGGGCTTGCCCTGCCTGGCCGGGGGCTGCGTTGCCCCTGCCCGGGCGCCGGAGCCGAAGCCTATGTCCAGGCAGAATTTCCAGCTGGATACGCTGATCACGATCACGATATACGACAGCGACGATCAAAGTATATTTCAGGAAGTATTCGATGAGATCGCCAGGCTGGAAAGCCTCCTCTCCGCCGCGGCGCCCGGCAGCGACCCGGACAGGCTCGCTCTAAGCGCGGGGCAGGGGTACGTCGAGGTATCGGATGATACGATACTGCTGCTGGAGGAAGGCGCGCGCTTTTCCCGCTTGTCCGGGGGCGCCTTCGACTGCACGGTGGGCCCGCTGGTTTCCCTCTGGGGGATCAAGGATACCGGCGGGCATTACCCCACAGAGGCGGAGCTTGCGGAAGCTTTATCCCAAATCGGCTATGAAGGCGTCCTGGTCAAAGAGGGCAACCTGGCTATGTTGAAAAACGCCGGGATGAAGGCGGATTTCGGCGCCGTGGCTAAAGGTTATATCGCGGACCGGGTCAAGGAGTTGCTCGCCGCCAGGGGGATACAAAGCGCCGTACTTGACCTGGGGGGCAATATCGTCCTGATCGGGAGCAAGCCGGACGGGTCGCCCTTCCGCATCGGCGCCAGGGATCCTGCCGGGGGGGCGGCGGACTACTTCGGCGTATTTGAAGCCGCGGATATCAGTCTTGTGTCCTCAGGCTCATATGAACGCTACTTCGTCCACGAAGGGAAGGCATACCACCATATACTGGACGTCCGTACGGGTTTCCCGGCGGACAATGAGCTCATGCAGGTGACCATCCTCTCGGATAAATCCGTGGACGGCGACGGATTCTCCACCACCGCGTTTCTGCTGGGGCTTGAAGGCGGGCTCCGCCTGGTCGGCGGCACGGAGGGCGTGGAGGGCGTCTTCGTGACGAAGGATAAAAAAGTATACGCCACCGAGGGTATCGGCGGCGCATTTACGATTGTGTCGGATGAGTACGAATTCGCGCGATAAGCCGTCCCCGCTGCTTTGTGCTAAGCCGTCCTGTTATCAGTCGAACTTGCGCAGCCCCAGGCTTTGCATCCAGTGATCCAGCTGGTCCAGCAGGCGGTGTTCGTCCAGGTCGGTGCGGTCGCCGGGCTGGCTTCCTTCGTAGTGCATGACGCTGAGCCCCGCCTCCTTCAGGTACATGGCCTGCTCTTTACGGGTCAGCGTGCACCCCACGCCATGGCGCCATATCGCCAGCAGCGCGCCGTCCGCCTGCATGAACTTGGCGAACTTGACGATCATGTCCCGGTGGATGTATTCGTCGACCTTCATGCCCATGGCCCCCGCTTCACCGAATGAAGCCCTGCCGTCCCGGGAGATGCAGACCCGGATGAAGTCCTCCCGGGTCTCTATGGGCGTATCTTCCGGCCACTGCTTGGCCCCGGGGTACTCGATGGTCCCGTCCGGGTGGGTGATATACATCCCGCTGCCATTGGAGTACTGGGAACCCATGCAAACCGCGCCGTAATCCTCCATATAGCGGTAGTATTTCAAATAGTGCCAGGAGGGGGGATGGGCCTCGATCCAGCGGAAGCGCTCGTTAGCCACGGCGGCGATGTGGTTGTCCGCCCGCCATTTCACCTCATCCACGACCATTCTCCAGAATTTGTTCGTTTCCTCCGGGTCGACTTTCGTCAGGCCGCCAAGGGTGAAGATGGAGTAGGTGTCCTTTACGGACAAGGGGCTTGGGATGGTGCTGGCGCAGATACGGGTGATCTCCCTCCGGGCTGCCTGCGTCGCCGACCGGTCCCGCAGGACCTGGACCAGCTTTTCGTCGTCGCATTGCTGCCCGAAGATGCGCTCGATGTCATTGACGACCCTCAGATTGCAGTACGTGTTGTGCTCAAGAAAGGCTTTCTCCCGCTCGTCGTCTTCTTCGCCTACGTACATACAGGCGTCCGACCCCCATTGAGGCATGTTTTCGAAGTCCCTTGCCTGCTGCCCCCTCTTCGCGTGCTGGTCGCACTGGCATGGGTGGGGGATGACCAGCTGGCGTTTTTGCCAGGGCGAGCCGTCTTCCAGATAGCCGAGGAACTGGCAGCCCCAGCATGTACCTACATATCCGCAGAGCTCGCGCCCCCAGCCGCGGATCTCGCTGGCCAGGCGCGCCTTGCGGGCGAAGGCGTCGTTTTTGGCCTGTATCATCGATCCGATGGGATTGTCGTGAATGACGGTGAGGGCGGGAAAGGCTGGCGCCAGCTCCCAATTGCCCTGTGCCACGACATTGCTCGTACTCTTTGCCGAGTCTTCATACCCCGCGCGGAGCTCCTTCGCTTTCGCCCAGAACTCCAGAGGCCGCGTCTCCCAGAGTTGGCCTTTTGCCATATGTCATGCACCTCCTTAGATGAGCCGCGCCAACATCAAGAGCCGGCGCGGCTTTTGTATTATCCCTGCTTCTGATAGAAGGTCCTGCCGTATTTGTTGTACTCGTCCGTGATCCACCGGGCGTGGTTGATCACTTCCGGGTCATCGCTTGGGCCGTAGTAAGACGCCCAGAAGCAGAAGCCGCCGCCGGGGGCGTAGCTGTCGATGCAGTCCCGCACCGCCTGGCGCACCACTTCTTCCTCCGCGCCGTACCAGCCGGCAGGGCCCTGGGAATTCCAGCAGCCGGTGAGGATGAAGCTGTTGCCGTATTTCTTCTTGATCCCCGCCAGGTCGTTGGAGACCTGGGCTGGGTTCCAGATGTTCACGCCCATGTCCCGCCAGTCTTCGATGAAGTCCTCGCAGCGCCCGCAGCAGTGCATGTCTACGGGCAGGCCCCGGTCCATGGCGAACTTTGCCACCCGGGAGGTGAAGGGCTTGATCACGTTCCTGTACGTCTCCAAGGAGATAAAGGGCCTCTGGGCGGTGGCGATGTCGTCGCTAAGGCGGAAGATGTCCGGCTTGATGTAGTCGATGAGGTTCGATATAGCCGTCTCATAGTAGGTCGCGAGATGATCGTAGAATTCCATGACGGCTTCCGGCTCTTCCTGCAGGGCGCATAAGCCTTCGGTGAAGCCCATGGTATTCATCAGCGGCATGAAGAAGCCCGCCGGGGCGCCCATCTGCACGCAGGACTGCGTCCGGTCGATATGGGCCGCGGCTTTATCCGCTATCGCCCTCCAGTCCATCCCGTCTAAGCTGGGCAGCTTGATGACGTCCTTCCACTTCCTGACGTCGTCGAGGATGAACCGGTTAGGCGTCGGCAGCTCCTGCCCGCCGGTGTCTTCCGTGGGCGAGTACTCCACGCCGAACATGTCGATGCGCCCGCCGCTGGGGCCTTTCTTCGGCGGAAAAAGCTCCGCCCGCACATCCACGCAGGGGTAGGGATGATTCTCCGGGTCCTCTTTGTGCTGGAGGGTACCCTTGCGGGGCACCCAGGCCGGCTCCTTACCTTCGATCACACGCAGCAGGTTTTCACGTTCCGTCATTGGCATTGTCATTTCCCCCGTTCCTATTATTTTCTGTTTCCAATGTGATGTCCTTGACCCATTTGCCGCCCAGCACCCTGGGCAGGGTGACCAATGTCTTTACGATGTCGTCGCACTTCAGCATGGCGTATACCGCGGGGACGGCCCAGTGCCAGACGTGGCCGCTCAGGAAGCCGAGAGGGATGGCGATGACCCATATGGTCAGCACGTCGATCAGGGCTACAAAGCGCGTGTCGCCGCCGCCCCTGAGCACCCCCACGAGGGATACCATGGAGAAGGCCTGGAAAATCGCCAGGAAGGCGTAGACGGTCATCATCTGGTTGGCGTAGATTTTCGCTATATCGGATATATTATAGAACGAAAGCATGGGCTTTTTTAATGTAAGCATGAGTGTCATGGATACGAGGCCCAGGCAGAAGCTGAGGAAGATCAGCTTGAGCGCCCTGGCCTTCGCCAGCTCGTACTTGCCGGAGCCAACCGTGTTGCCGATGATGACGGCGGAGGCGTTGCCGGCGCCAAAGATGGCGATGGAGACAAGCTGGATCAGCACGCCGCAGATGCTGTTTGCCGCGGTAAACTCGGTGCCCATCCGCCCCACGATGACGGCGATGGTGGAGGCGCCCATGCCCCATAGGAATTCGTTGATGACCACGGGCAGGGCATTGCGGATGAAGGTACGCAGTATGCCGAGCTTCTTGGCGAAAAATAACTTGACCCGATAGTGGATGTTCTTTTCGTAGCGGATCATGTAGAGCAGGACGATGGCTATCTCCACCACCCTGGATATCACCGTGGCGATGGCCGCGCCCTCCACCCCCAGGGCCGGGACGCCCAGATGGCCGAAGATGAAGACCCAGTTGCAGAAGATGTTGGTAAAAAACGCGGCGAGGTTGACGAACAGGGATATCTTCACCGTGCCTGTGGAGCGGAGCACCATCAGCGTGTACGCGCCGAAGCAGTGGATGATATACCCCAGGCATACGATGCGCAGGAAGCTTGCGCCGGTCTCGATCACGGCGGGGGACGTGGTATATATCGACAAAAACTGCCGAGAGAAGAAGAGGCCGATGGCTGTGAAAATCAGCGTTGCCACAGCCAGTATGCGGTAGGTGACGGTCATGACTTTGTAGATGGAGCCCGTGTCCCGCTTACCCCAGTACTGGGCGATGAGGACATTGGAGCCGCTGGACAGGCCAAACACGAGTAGCTGCTGGATGAATCCGAGCTGATTCGCCAGGGCCACCGACGAGAGCTGTATGTCCCCCAGGCGGCCCACCATCATGGTATCCGCCATGGAGATGCCCACCATGATGAGGTTCGCGCCGGCCATGGGCAGGAGTATGCGGACAAATTGAAGGAAAAAGGCTTTGTCTTTAAAGAAATCCTTAAAGAAATACCGGTCCATGACAACGTTTTGTTCCATCATGATACGAATGGCTCCTTTATCAAGCCGCGGGGCTCCCGGCGCTAGGCTGCCCCGGGAGCGGCGGGTCTTATAGATCGATGGTAAAAAACGAGTTTTGCAGCAGATCGATGATCAGCAGTTTTTTTCTGAGCAGATCCTCCCGGCCGGCCAGGAGCTTCAGCGCCTCGCTGCATTGGATGGCCGCCACCATCTGGGGCGTGAAGGGCGGGTTGCCCGCGGCGTTGTTTGGCGGCGCGGATCCTTTGCCGCCGTAGAGGGCGCTGATGACGCCGTCCCCGGGGAAGATGCAGCAGACCTGGCCGTAGAAGCCGCCGATGGCGCCGTGTACGAGGGGGATGCCTGCCGCCTCGCAGCCCGCTTCCAGGATGAGCCGGGCTGAGGCGCTGTCAAGGCAGTCCACAGCCGCGTCGCAGCCGGACAGTATGGAGGCGCTGTTGGCGGCGGTGAGCATCTCCCCGCGGGCGACGATCTCCACCTCGCTGTTGACGGCTGCCAGAGCTTCCTTCGCTTCCAGGGCCTTGCTCTTGCCTAAGTTGCGCTCCGTACAAAACAACTGGCGGTTGAGGTTGCTTGCGTCGAAGACGTCTCCATCCACCAGCGTCAGGCGCCCCACGCCAAACCGGGCCAGGCACATGGCGGCATAACCGCCTAAGCCGCCGCAGCCCACGACGCAGACGGATTTCCCGCGTATGGCTTCGACTTCTTCCCGGGAGAAGGCGTTGACGTTCCTGCTGTATCGGGTAAAATCCCTGATCATATCACACCCCGTAGCTTTCAGGCGCCTCCCGCTGCTATTAAAGCGGCTGGCACGTTGGGCAAAAGTAAACGTTGCCGCCCAGGTATGACTTCCGCAGAACCGTACTGCCGCAGGCTGGGCAAAGCCGCCCCATGGTCTTGGACGACAGTATGGTGACATAGCCGCCGGGGCTGCCGAAGAGGTCTTTCTCCGTATCCCGGCCGCCGCCGTCCGCCATAGCCCGCAAAATGCCTTTAAAGCTTTCGTATAGCTTGGCGTACTGCCCGTCGGACAGGGACGACAGCTTGGCCTGGGGATGGATACCGGCGGTGAAGAGGACGTCCTGCAGGCAGCCGTTGCCAAAGCCGGGTATGCGCTGCTCCGTGGCCAGCAAAGCTTTGACGCTGGTGTTGGGTTTGACCTGATCCCGTATGCTTTCGAAGTAGGCCTCGTCGAAAGCGGCGCTCAGCGGGGAGGGCATTTCCTTCCCCACGAGATAGTAGAAGTTGTCGTTGGCCCCTTCGGGGAAAGCCATCATCCCGCCGTACATTTGCACCGTACAGGCGATGAAGCCGCCGTCGTCGAACTCCAGATAAAGCTGATGCTTGGGCGGAACCTTGCTCCCGGCTTTATACCAGCGGGGCGCCGTACCGTCGTGAAATGTGATACGGGCGTCTCCGGCTTCGATCTCTACCTGCCCGCCGTTGGCGTGAGCGTCGCTAATGGTTTTGCCTTCGAGGAGGGCGGGATAGCCCTGGGGGTCACCGAAGTAGAAGGCGAAGCCGTGGGGGGAGTGGGCCGCCTCGGCTTTGATGATTTTCCTGCCGGACAAGGTTTCTTTGATCTGAGCCGCGATGGTTAAGGCTTCCGGTATCTCTAGCATGCTGGGCACCTCCTATGTGCCGCGTTAGCCGCGTATGCGTCAACGCTGGGCTCATCTAAGATTACCACAATAACGCGGGCGCCGCAAATAATATGAACATGATCAGGTGATACGGTGGCGGAGGCCCTCGCTTCTGCATAGTGCTTTCTCGTTTCTGCATATAAAACACGCATTTATATGCAGAAAACCTCGCGATTCTCTTGTTTTACTGCATATAAAATGCTAAAATATATGCAGAATTGGAAAAGGGGGATTACGTTGAGACGCTTTGATTACTCCTTCCTTGAGAAGGGGGCGCTACCCGCCGGACTTGTAAACGTCGTAGGCGCTATCGCCGAACTACGTGAGCGGGAAATCCGGTTGAAGGATAACTATCCTGATGTTTTTACCAGACTGGAAAGCATCGCGATGGTACAATCCGTAAAAGGGTCAAACGCAATAGAGGGGATCGTTACCAGCGAACAACGCATCAATGAGATCGTCAATCAAAACAGCGCTCCGCTGAACCATGATGAGGCTGAAATCGCCGGGTATCGCGACGCCCTCGGTTTGATCCATCAAAATTTTAGCGGCCTTGATATTCGCGAAAACGATATCCTCCGGCTCCACGAAATCATGCTGTCATACGCGCCCATGAGGGGCGGCTCATATAAGCAAAACGACAACGTCGTTATGGAAGTGGACGCGGCCGGCGTACGGCGGGGACGGTTCGCGCCGACCCCCCCCCACGAAAACCCCGACTTTTTTTTCCGGGGGGGGAATTTGGAGTTTCGCGGCATAGGATTGCCTGAGCCCGTTTTGCGGAAGATCTA